>ERZ772945.950-NODE-950-length-21659-cov-7.746297_pt1 | contig 21659 bp, 19 predicted proteins | sample MGYA00511681_ERZ772945 | MGnify/ENA primary metagenome ERZ772945 (study PRJEB29015, sample SAMEA2737943) | human oral metagenome | biome: human oral; feature: human-associated habitat; material: dental | place: China | collected 2143 ...
TAGCAGTGCGCGCGTTCCTTCGGGCGCTATAATAGCTTTGATGACGACTCGCAAGGACCGGTCGTAATTCTTATAAAAAGAAAATGTGTTAGATGGTTGATCAAATATCCATGTAAAAGAATACAATGACGTATGGGTTAAGTAGATTTCAGGTTTTGTGTTGCTACTTTTTGCGCGCAGTAGCTAATAACGTAATCGAGATAATTGCGATGATGATTGTTGGTATCGTAGACTGTACGACTTGTGCTCCTGTATTTGGTGGCTTGATTGTAGGTTTTCTTGTGTTGGTTCCTGTCGGTACTCCTGAAGGATTGGGGGTGGCACTAGAAGCAATTACTGCATCGGCTTGTATAGCATTGTGGTCTGAGGCATAGGAGTTGCCGTATTTTGTTGAAACAATACGATAGGTGTTGATAGTTATATTTTTGCCGTTTGACGCAAAGATATGGTCAATCCGATTTTCGCCATAGCTGAGTTCTCTCGACAGTGAAAATCCGTTATAACTTGACCGTGTATTATTATCAAACGCCTTGTTCTCGGCTAGAGTATATGCATCGGAAAAGCCAGACGATAAAATGCCGCTAGTAAGCGTTGGCGAATCATCTTTTGCGTTGTAGTCCCCTGTCAAGAATACTGGTAGATTAGATCCCGAGGCTATACGGCTAACACTATTCATAAGGCTTCTAGCTTGCTGGAGCGAATAAGCTGCACGTTCTGCGGGTGTTGCAGTACCAATATTACCGTCTGAACCAACAAACTCATCCTCATAGGATAGGTGTGAATTAAAGAGATAAAATTGTTGATGGGAGGTCTTGTCCTCAAGCTTTAGCCACGTAGCGATAAGTGGGCGCGGTAGTCCGTAATCTTTTTTGAACAAGTTTGTCGGTTCGGAAGATATGGAAAAGCAACCATTTCCTAGCATAGAATATTTAGCTGTTTTGAAAACAATCGGGTTGTTGTACGGCTTATATGTCGTTGTTGGGTCGGTTGACCAACTGGCGCTACAGCCGTCGTATTCAGAGTTGGCTAAGGTGTATCCGGCGCTTTCTAGGTTATTTTTTACAAATTCTAATTGACTAAGCGTAAAAGTATTGTCATTGCGGCGAAATGCCCCGCTCACCTCCTGAAGTCCAGCTACATCCCAGTTATTATCAACAATGGTTTTAATGATGAGATTCTTTCGGAAATCTGGCGCATCCCACGACGTAGGAGTTCTGTCGTTGTTGGGCCGGTATGTAAGCATGTTAAACGACGCCAACCTGATTGGTGTAGAGGTGGACTCTGCTCGAGTGATCGGCGAGGCAGTAAAAACGAGGCTTATAGTAAGTGCTATACCTATAAATACTTTTTGCATTTTTAATTTTCCCTTTTACTCTAATCTATACTTACATGATACAGGTTATGGTTATTGTTGTCAATGATCTAAATTAGGTAATTCACAGATAAAACGATTGTGGCTAAAATCGGCTACATAGAAATCATATCGTGTGGCGGGTGTTTTTTATGAAATTACGCGCCTCATCGGTTGACGTTGCGTGCATCAGCTGGTCGCGCAGTTCTTTTGCGCCGTCGAAGCCTTTAACGTAGATTTTGAAGAAGCGTTTAAGTGTTTCGAACGGTCGTCCAGTTTGCGGCTGGTAGCGATCAAAGAGGTCAAGATGGTAGTTGAGAAGGTCAAATAATTCTGTGTATCGAGCTGTTACGCTATCGCCATTTATCAAAATAGCTTTGTTCTGCTCCAGATTGTTCTGAGAGTGTAGATATCCGGTGCCGCCTGCGGCGAAACAAAACGGGTTCGCAAACACGCCCCGCCCGATCATAATGCCGTTAACGCCAGGGTGCTCAGATGCGAGCGCTAGTCCATGTTTTCGGTCGCGTATGTCGCCGTTAATCGTTAGCAGCGTATGCGGCGCTACCGCGTCGCGCAGCGCGACAATATCGTCAATCAGTTCATAATGCGCTGGCACCTTACTCATTTCTTTTTTCGTTCGCAGGTGAATAGTTAGGTTGACGATGTCTTGCTCTAGTAGTGTTCGTAGCCACTCGCGCCATTCCTCAACATACGTATAGCCGAGCCGCGTTTTGACGCTGACGGGTAATCCGGTGGTTTTGGCAGCGTGAATAGCGTCAATCGCGACGTCTGGGCGGCGAATCAGCGCTGCTCCGCCTGATTTGATAGCGCTCTTCGCTGGGCAGCCCATGTTAATGTCAATACCGTCGAAGCCGAGCCGCGCGCAATGCGCCGCGAATTGCTCCATGTCGCCTGGCTCACCACCCCAGATTTGCGCTACTAGCGGGTGCTCGTCGCCAGTTTTAAGTAGCCGTCCGGCAATCGCTTTATCGCCAGCATGTACCCAACCTGTCGCATTAGCAAATTCGGTGAAAAATACGTCCGGCGCGCCTGCCCGTTGCACAACATGGCGAAATACAACGTCTGTCACTGCTTCCATTGGCGCAAGCGCGAAAAATGGTTGTGGCAGCTTATCCCAAAATGATTTCATCTTTGTCATTGTACCACGGAAATAAATAAGCCCCTATCTCGTTCTTGAGATAGGGGGAGGCTCAACGGCAATGGTGCCGGAGCTATGGAGAGAGGGGGCGGAGTGGAGAGGTAGGAGGAGAACAACCCTTCTCCACTCCGGGCGGGAGCATATGCTCGGGAGTACGGTGCTATTTGCCGCGCTCCAGCTGACCGCCACCATTCGTCACGCCCGAAGAGACGAACGGCCCCAGTGGGCGCGGCGGGAATTGAACCCGCCACAGCTTACATACAGGGATATGCCTCCATGCAAGCTGGTTGACATACGCGCCCGGCGATTTCTTTTGCCGCTCCGCGCATTAACTGCGCAGACAGCCGGGAAGAAATCGCAAACCCGACCCGTTTTACGTCCGGGTAGGACGAGCGGGCGAAACCTAAGCTCCGTATTCTCGGGTGCTGTACGAGGCACCCGACCGCTGTTCAGCGAGACAGTAGCCTACCAGCGACTACTGTCCCGATCACTCTTAAGCCGCCCCTGCTCGGCGGCACGAGCTTTGTTGCCCATGCTGCCGGCCGTCTTGGCGGCCTTGGCGTTCATGTCACGCTGTTCACGAGACGCGGTGCCGTTCTGCACGGCGTACGCAGCGCGGTCGTACGCCGTCTTAGAGCGGTCAGAAAAGAATCCCATGAGACACACACCTCCTTCCCGCCGAAGTATCGGCGAGATTGTCGGCGAATCCCGTACAAAACGCTCCCGTACCAGAGCGTTTCGGGTGTGCTCATCGGGAGCAACACCAGGATTCGCTCAGTTGGAACATTTGTATCGTACCATGCTCTGCAGGGTTGGTCAAGTTTATTGCTATAATTCGAGCTAATTAGGATATTTTTAATGATTGCTGCGCGCTGGGTCAGGGCGTGCTTTAGGCTCGGTTTCGCGCGGGTGGATCAGCGTGATCTGCGCGGCGGCTAGTTCTGTGCACTTACTTCGTTTCCTGCAATCAAATCTTTCTCAAATTGCAGCATACCCTTATAATCCGCGGAGTAATCACTCGCGTCTGGCAGCTCAAGTGTGACGATGCAGCGCCAGACTGCGGCGATGAGTGCAGCGAATTGTGTGAGCTCCTCAGTGCTGAATGTTTGGTCGAGGCTATGAATATTGCCATGCGAATCCGGCTCAACGAACTGCAGGATCGCGCCGTCAAACTCGTAGCTGGCGTAATCGCGCGAGTGCTGGCAGAGCAATTGGTAAAACATAAGTTGTTGGCGGTATTTGTGCAGCTTGATTTTTTCGTAATCGCCCCGCCCTGTCCAGCTTGTGCTTGGCTTGCCGGTTTTGTAGTCTGTCACGAAGATATGATTGTCGTTGATGTCAACGAGGTCAAGCGAGCCGGTCAAGCGGGCATCGCCCAGCGTAACACCTTGCGACGCGAAGTTGAGTTCAGCTTTTTGCGCAGGCGTGAAGCTGTCGTATTCGGTATGTAAGAATTTACTAAGCGCATCGGTACCGCGCTTAGCGTAGTGGTTGAATTCGTCTATGTTGAGGCGCTGGTCGTGCAGTTCGCGGACAAAATCACCAATGACGTCTTCAGCGGGGCGGCGTTCGCCGGTGGCACTCAAGTGAGTGTGGGCGCGCTGCAATGCGGCGTGAATAGCGGTACCGAAGCTGGCGCCCGCGCTTTTCGCTTGTGGAAAGCGCAGCAAATTATTCATTAAGAATCCTTGCGGCCCGCCGTGCGAGATATCAATGAAATTGTTGAGATGTGTAGCGGAAAGCTTGTACTGTTCTAACATTGGCGCGAGTAATGCTTTCATGCTAGCGGTTGGCTTACGGATAATGCGGTCATGCCACGCGGTTTGCGCTTGTGCGGTTAACTGCGCGACTGTTTCTGGCGTGCGGTGTACGATTGGCTGCAAATTCACGCCAGTCAGGAAGCTAGCGACGAGCGTATCCTTGCCGTTTAGATCGGTGCGCGAGTACGTTAAAAACAGTTGGCGTTTAGCGCGCGTCATAGCGACGAAATAGAGGCGTAGGCGCTCATCGTAGGTATCAGCGTTCGGCGCGATAGTAATATTTTCCGGGTAGCTGATGTTGCGGCTGCGCCCGCGGACGCGTTCGCCCCATTGCGCGTCGATGGAATTAATGACGTAAACAGTATCGAACTCAAGTCCTTTAGACTTGTGGGCGGTCATCAGGTTGATGGCGTCGTCGATTGTATCGCTGCGACGGCGGACGCTAGTAATCGGCGTATCAAGCTGGCGGTAGTCGTCAATGAAGTTGATGAAATCGGCGATAGTGAGATGATCGCCGCGATAGTCGCGCAGTTTGCTGCGGATTGTACGCAGGGCTTCAAGTGCTTCAAGGTACGCTTCGGGATTTTTTGCGAGCACACCTGCGCCGAAATAATGTTCGTAGAGCGGCGATGTAAATTGCCGCTTTTTACCATTTGGTACGCCGATGAGCTCGTCGATAAACTCTTCGACCGATTCGTGCGCGGCTGCCCTTGCCCGCTCCAGCAACCATGCTGCAAATGGCGCAAGCGCAGGCGTTGCAAGCATGGTGTTAATCCATGACGTGCGGTTGCGGTAGGCGTTGACGCTTAGTTTCCAGATTGTTTCAGGCGAGAAATCGTACATTGGGTGCGACACGAGCTCGGGCAGTAGGCTGTCGGCTTCGTTGTGCTGCCCGCCGGCGATGGCGGTGACGGTGCGCGCGAGTAATTCGATTGCCATGATGCGCTCGTCGTCCAGCACGTTGTCCCGCCGTTCGTAATTGACCGCAATGCCGCGCTCGTGCAAATACGGCAGCAGTTCGACTAAATCGCGGTGGCGCCGGCTAATTACGGCGATGCCGCTCGGGCGAGCACCATGCGCGATCTGTTTGGCAATATGCTCTGCGATCCAGGCGCGTTCGTCTGCGGGCGTAGTATGTTCGTGCAATTCAACCATCTTGCTTTCTGTCGCATGTGATGTTAATTGTTTATTAATCTCCATCGTTGTCTCTAAGCGTCCGCTTGCTTGCGTAATAACAGCGCGTGCGCCGTCAAGGATCGTTTGCGCTGAGCGGTAGTTCTCGGTGAGTACGACATGGCGGTAATTTGGATAGCGTTCGCGGAACCGGTGAATATTGCCAACGTCCGCACCTTGAAAGCTGTAAATTGCCTGGTCGTCATCGCCAACCGCCATAATATTCGGCGCGTCGCCTGTCGGGTTATCAGTGAGGTTAAACAAAATACGCAATTGTGCTAAATTCGTGTCCTGAAATTCGTCGACGAGAATATAATGATAGCGTTCTTGCAGATTGAATTTAAGTTCGGGCGATTGCTCAATTGCTTGCACGACATTTAGAATCATGTCGTCGTAATCGTATAATGCCGCTTTTTGCATCAGCTCGCGGTAGCGGTTATATACTGGCGCCATAGCTCGCAATTTAGCGTGGCGTTTACGGTCCTTAAACACGAACGCGCCAGTTGAATCTTTCTCCATCCAGGCGTTGCGCCAGGCGGTGATTGGCGTGGTTTTGTTAGATTCAACTGCAGCGTCAAATGCATGCGCTAAGCTAAGTGCCAAATTGTTTGCAAGCGGCGTAATTGCAGGCGGTAATTTCGGCAGCGGTAGCTCGGCAACCACCTTTGCGATGGGCGCGATGAGTGTGATTGTCGTTTTGCTGATTTTGTTTGCGAAAATTGATGCTACATTCGCTTCGACTGCGTTGAGCGTCTCATCGTTATTATCAATAATTTGCAGCAGCTCCCCGCTCGTTAGGCCCGCCTGCTTTAGCTCGCTGATCACTTGCATAGCATCGCGCAAATGCGTGTATTCGCCATTCATTTTGCTTGCGAGCGGATTATCGTGGTGCAGCTCATCGAAAATTTGCATCATAAATGCGTGCATCGTTAAATCGTCAGCCGGTTTGAATGTTGCGCCATGGTAAAAATATTCGTTGTTGTGATTGATTGTTTCCGTACCAAAACTGTGGAACGTTTGAATCGCTACTTTGTAGGCGTCAGGCCCGATAATATTTGCTAGGCGCGCCCGCATCGCTGTTGCGCCACTGTCGGTAAACGTGAGGCATAAAATGTTTTCCGGCAGCGTGTCGGTTTTATGTAGAATATTTGCGACGCGCATACTCAGCAACTCAGTTTTGCCTGTACCTGGTCCTGCCACTACGAGCAGCGGTCCGTCGATCGTATCAACCGCCTCGCGCTGGGCGGCGTTAAGTTTATTGTAGCGCGTGTGAAAAGCTGTCATCGCATTTATTGTACCGCATATCAAGTATCGCAGGCTACTTGCTGGTGAGAGTTTTGCGGCGTCTCGTACTTCTCGCTCTTGAAGCGCGTGTACGCTCTGAGCTTACACCTCGGCGATTATGCTATAATTATCCTATGGAATCCGACCAGTTGGTTGATAGTTTGGTGCTGGAGCGGGCGGCAAACGAGTTGTTTGGTATGCCGATTGAAGTCGACGCGATTGTCGCGCAGCGCCTTGACTGCGGGCAGAATGCGCAGGCGACGTTTTTTCTATCGAAAAAACGCCAATTGTATTGCTATATTGAAGGTCCGGCGCATTTAACGCTCGGCGATATCAAAAAAATGGCGACGCGCATGGGCGTACGCGTGGAAATGTTCGTGCCGCCGCGAGGCCGCCCGATGTATTTTGACGATGTTGCACGGCGTAAATTCGTCGCTATTTACCCGGGCCGGCGCGATATTCAGCCGGATGACTTGCGATATTACCGTACGCTTGCGCCGTATTGCCCAGCGCTCCTCATTATCAACGAGGTGAAAGACGATATGATTTATTGTGCCGATCACGATGCGCGTACCGGTTGGCGTCCGGCGGTGAAGTTAGCGTACCGGAGGATCCTGACAAGCTGATGCGCGATTACGCGGAAATCATAAAGCGGAATGTGCTTTCGCCCGTCGTACTGGCGGTTTTTGTATTGGCGGGCGCGCTGCTCTACGTGCGCGAGTATCGCGATGCATGGTTTATGTCGGTAGTAATTTCTATTAACACGGTAATTGGTGTCGTGCAGGAAATTCGCGCCAAACGCGTACTGAAAAAGCTGGAATTAATGAATGCGCCGATTGCGCGCGTGGAGCGTAAGGGCAAAATCGTTGAGATTTCGTATGATAAATTGCGGCTCGGCGACATACTACACATTCGTGCGGGCGATGAATTGCCGGCAGACGGCGACGTAACTCGGTCGCATGGGCTAGAACTAGATGAGAGCATGCTGACCGGTGAATCGGCAGCCGTTGAGAAATCAGCGCATGACCGCGTATACGCCGCAACTGTTGTAACGGCGGGCGACGGTGTCGTTACTGTGCGGGCGCTTGGGGCGGATACGCGTGCTGGTGCGATCAGCGCGGTGCTGAAGCGCTACACGCCGGCGCTTACGCCATTGCAGCGCGCAATTCAGACAGCGATTACTTTTTTGACATACGGCGCAATTGTGTTATCGCTGTTAATTTTTGTGAGTTATTATTTTTCTGGATTTGATTCGATACAGATTTTAAAAACAATTACCGTTGCGTCGGTGACAGTGATACCTGAGGGGCTATTGCTCGCGAGTTCCCTGCTGCTAGCGTTTGGGTCGCTGCATTTGGCGCAGGCAAAGGTATTGCCGCAAAAACTATCGGCAATTGAGGCGATGGCGCTCCTTGGCGTGCTCTGTGTCGATAAAACTGGCACGCTAACGAGCGATGAAGTAACATTAGAATCGTGCGAATCGTTTGACGCGCGCACTGATGTTGCTCGCCTGGCAGCGCTGGTGGCGCGTGAAACAGGCGGCGGTAATATTACGGCGGCAGCAATTCTGGCGGCGGCCAATCCGCCGCTTGATGCGAATATTACCGGCGTACTCGCCTTCTCATCGGCGCGCAAACTAGCAGGCGTCCGCGCGGTAATAAGCGGCAAGACGCGTACGCTTGTTATGGGGGCGCCGGAATTTGTAGCGAAACTTGCGCCATTGAACGATGCACAGTCTAAGCAAATTGACTCGTGGGTGTCGCGCGGTATGCGCGTGCTGTTGCTTGCTGGGTTCTCTGACGCAAAAACGCCGCTTAAAAATCTTGCGCGCGGTTCGGGTAAACCGCTTGGAATCGTTATACTGCGCAATAGCCTACGCGACGGCGTACAGGATACGGTGCGTTTTTTGCAAGGGCACGGCGTGTCGATTCGTGTGATTAGCGGCGATAATCCGCGCACGGTGCAGTATATTGCGCGGGCGGCGGGCATTCATAACCCTGAAAAGTCAATTACGGGCGCCGAGCTGGCAAAATTAAGCGATGAAGCCTTTATGCGTGCTGCCGACGAGCATACGATCTTTGCGCGCGTCTTACCGGAGCAGAAAGAGCGTCTGATCGCCCATTTTCGCAATCAAGGTAAATTCACTGGTATGGTTGGCGACGGCGTAAATGATGCGCTTGCGCTTAAGCAAGCCGATCTTGGTGTTGCTATGCGTGCTGGTGCGCCTGCTAGCCGCCGCGTTGCCGACCTGATCCTACTGAACAACTCATTCACGTCGCTGCCGGCTGGCATGCGGCTAGGCAACCGGATCATTCAGGCGATTGAAATCATCGCGATTCTCTTCTTCCATAAGATTATCTACGGCGTCGTGCTGCTATTCTCGACGATCGTGCTTGGCGTTGTCTATCCATATGCGCCGCGCCACGTGACATTCCTAAACATCTTTCTCGTGACGATGCCAACAATTATGTGGACGCTGTTTCCGCCTTCGCCCGCACATCGTGTGGATCCGCGTGGTTTTTGGCGTGATACACTACGGGCGGTTGCGCCAATCGCCATCCTCACAGGCTTAACAATTGCAGCTGTATACTGGATTATGTTAAAAACACCTGGCGTCCGACCATCGCAGGCTGCCACAATGACAGTGCTCATCGCAACATTTTTTGGTGTATATTTGGTGTTTTTGGCGGGAATTATGCTTGGTGTTACGCTTGATGATCGCGCGAAATTGGCGCGTGCGCTATATTTGGCGGCAGTCGCGGTGGTGGCAATTGCTGGGTTTGCGATTGTTCCACTGCGCCACTTCTTTGACTTCACTGCGCCAAATGCGGCGCTGCTGTGGCCTGGCGCGGCGATTGTAGCGGCTGTAGCGGTTGTGCAGTATATTATTGCTGAGCGCGCTGGCTTGATGATTGAGCGCGGTATGGACGGGGTATCGCGCACGTCGGATACTGCGCCTAACTCCCTAAAAAAAGAAATAACCCCGCACGAGTAACCCGTGCGGGGACGCCTGGATTTCAGGCGGTTTTGCTGGTTAGTTTACTTTGCACCCACCAGCTGGGTGCGGGGCACCTCTAGCTCTCCTTCTCTTCCTCCTCTCCCATGCCCTGAAGGGCAAGCAAGTTGAAAAAGAAGCACATAGCGGCTACTGCCATTATGAGCCCGGAGCGCGTGTACACAATGGCGTACGTTTGAATAGCAATAGCTACGGCGTATGCCATAGCAGTAAGCCAAATTGTGGCGATGCTACGCCACCGCGAGCTGGCAGTTGCCACCCAAGCAGTGTACATCACTGCCCCTGGAAGAGGCAGAGAAAAAACGAACAAAAAGACAACGAGAGCGATAAACATATCGCACTCCCTTCCTGTATTCTATGAGGTGCCAGCCTTTGGTACCTCAAGTCCTTAAGTATCTGACTTAAGGACGAAGTGCCTAGATGATAGCTGGTGCTGTCAAAAAGGCTAATATATATATCATATAAGGACGTTAAAGTCAATACTTTTTACTAAAATTATGTCATAATATTAAAATTTATAATTATAACTATTACACTTACCGGAAACTAATTTCCCTAGTATCACAGTAAGATGTACATTACAGTGAGTAATGAAATATGATAAAGATGGAGGGAGTAATGAGGTATAGAGGAGGACTTCACTCAGCGCAGACCAAGATTTTGCGGGAGCTGCTATTTATGCCGACGGCACGCTTTGCCGAGCTGCAAAAAGCCAGCGGATTAGAAAGTGATCATGTAAAGTTTCACATCAAACAACTAGTCAAACTAGGCTATGTCAACAAAATTGGTAATGCATACCAACTCAGCGTAATAGGCAAAGAATACGCTAACAAGCTTGACACCGATGCCGGTGTGATTGAACGGCAGCCGAAAGTCGCTGTGCTGCTCGTCGTTGAACGGTATAATCCCAAAACGCATATGGCAGAATATCTATTACAGAAACGATTGAAACATCCCTACTTCGGTTTTTGGGGCGCGCCAACCGGCAAGGTACGTTGGGGTGAAACGCTGCTAGACGTTGCCGCACGCGAGCTAAAAGAAGAAACCGGGCTAACCGGTGTATTTGAATATCGCGGCATATACCATGAGCGCGTGCGCCGCCAAGCGACAGGCGAAATAATCGAAGATAAATTGTTCCAACTGATGTTTTGCGACCGGTTTAGCGGCGAACTGCAAGTGGAATTTGACGGTGGGCGTAATACATGGCGTACGCTTGAATATATGGCATTAGAACCGAAAAAGTATAAAGGTTTTGAAACCGAAATAGCAGCGCGCTTAAACAGCATACCGCTTACCGAGCGGATGTATGACTACGGCGACAGTGAATTCTGACATATAAAAAACTTACCAGCCGATGAATCAGTGAGTTAACTGCTTGTATGGAGATTGGCACACTTTTTCGGCGGCAGACAAAGGCTACCCGCCCTCTGTCACCTTCACTACCGCTTAGACTAAGAAATAGGAAGAGCTGCTGTAATTTATATATTCCAGCACCATCGCGTGGGATGATGCACCACGATGGGCACGGGTCTCGTAGTCCTTCCTCCTATCCCTGATGGCTCCATGGCTGCATAGGACGTTTGCCTGCGGGCATAGCCGAACCTCCTTGGCTGACGGCGTGGACTGTCTTGTCCGTAAGGCCGCTCGGTGGACGACGAGCCGGCCTACAGGACAGACAACGCTAGGAGGGGCGAATAGTCCAGGGATGAATGAGAGGAACGCTGAGGGCAGAAGGATGAGAATATGCAATTACGTATTTATTCCACGTGCCGGCATCAGATTGAGCCGACGAACCTCTTCATCAAATTTACTTGCTTAACATTTTTAGCTCCACTCGCTTACGTACGTTAAAAGAACCGCCTCCGCAAGTAGTACTGAGACTATCGCAAACACCACCTTGAATAGAATAATGTATGGGTAAATCTCCGGGAATAGCCAGCAATAAAAGCAGGAACTAGTGTAGCAAGTGGCGCAAACCCTTGGAATGGAGCGTTGACGCCGGAGGAATCTTTTATCGAAAGCGCAATAATCTCGGAAATAGCAAAAGAGACAAGAGATGCGATGAACGCAGGTATGGCAAGCATTGACCTTTTTGGATTCATTACGATACGAAGGCTAAAAGGAATCCTATGTGGGGTTGGCGCATACACATATACCGCCTGACCATCCCAGTGCGTAGTAATAGTATCAAGATACTGATTTTCCGAACGTCCATACGCATGCAGACGCCCAGAAGACCTCAGGCCTTCACATCGAACTTCATCAACGCGCATACCGTCAGGAATTAAAAAACGTCCATGTAAAGCGATTTTATTGTCTGTATTAGCATGGGTCAGAACAAATGAAGAGGAGGTCAAACCAAATTTACTTATACGTTCTATTAATGAAGAAAGAAAATTATTTTCTGGCTTAAATGCGTTTGCTTGTTTGGCAATGGCCGTATTAAATTTGAATCTAATTTTTGCGCGCTTTACTTGTTCATCGTTTGGTACACTAATCCATACAAACGTTGGGACATTCAATAAGTTGATAGTTTTACATACCCTCTTGACATCAGAGAGAATGTCAAGTACCTCGCATATATCGGCACCCAAGAACTCATCTGGTGCACCCAATACGAACATTTTATATACTCGACCAACGATATCAGGGGCGTCATATATCTTATGAAGATGGCTCTTATTGCTGCCAATTTGAGTCAGTCCAAACAGCATTAGGGTTAAATATCTGGCTACTTCTTTTCGAGTAAGCAAGCAAGTCTGCTCTTCCCATGGGCTATCTAATGATAGGGTCATGTGCGGACGAAATCCTAGAGTGTCTAGGGGCAGCAACAATCTAGAATCCCCATATGGGACCGGGTAAACCTTCATCAGGTCCTGTAAGCGCCCGAAATCAATGTCGTATATGAGCGTTCGACTGATGGTTTCTCTGTCCAAGTAGTCAAACTGACTTACTTTGCGCGCAAGCCAGTCCTGTCTGCTTGCGAGTAGGTAGCAAAAATTAACCGAGTGCGTAACTAACTCAGACGGGGTCGGAGGAAAATCAAGAATAGAATCCGTTTATCGAGTTCTAAATAATTGACAAACAAAAACTGTTAGGTTATGCCGATAATCTTTTCGCCACTTCTTTCTCGCGTTTTCTAGCCAACACTTCCTCAATCTCTCCACGATGCTTATCAATGAACTCGGTCAACAACTCTGGCTCCTCGGCGCCAGCGGGTACGACGATTGTTCCGCGAGCCTTCACTTTCACGTCGTCCGCCCCTTCCTTCTCGGTAGGAAACATCATTGCCTTCTCCACAATTTTTACTAACTTTTTCAATAAACCAGAACTTGGGGCGCATGATTCCCCTTGACGAGAATCTTCGTGCTGGCAGACGGGTTCAAAGGAGCCAGCATCTGTATGTTTTGATCGTTTCTCCATAATTACTATCTATAGTAGCATATTTTACAATGTAACGAACATAGAACATTAGACAAATGTATTTTGTTGAATGCTCCCATCAGAGTCTAGCCTCCGTCGCTCTGGTCGAGAATAGGTAGCGGCGGGGACGCAGGCAGAGCCGCCGTCCACTCCCGGTGCCCAGCAGGCAACCACCCCTCTAAGACAGCTCTCCTGCGGTCGTCCGGGTGCGCTCCGCATGCTCACGCCTGGTGAGCACCATGTCGCCACCTCTCTCCTCTCTGAGAAGATGTCTCGTCCAGCACCATTGATGATCCCGAGGCCTACGCGCCAGCGGTCGGTACCTAGTACCCGAGTGTCGCGAAAACCCTGATCAAACAGAAATAGGCCTAAGGAGACCATGCCCCAGACGTACAGCTTGTTTGAGTGTAAACGGAATGATCTGCCGCTCGACAAAACAGGTTATTAATAGAGGTGATACTTTTTTATTTTCTATCCAATACGACGAGATGTTCAATATGTGGCGTGCGCGGGAAAAAGTTGTAGCCGCGGTGGGCGCGGATGTTGTACTTCTCAGTAAGGAGAACGGCGTCGCGTGCTTGAGTAACGGGGTTACAGCTGAGGTAGATAATGCGCGGCGGCGCAACTTCAAGCAATTTGGCTACAACGTTAGCGTGTAATCCGGCGCGTGGTGGGTCGACGATGACAACGTGGTTAGGGGTGATGAAGTCGAGAGCTTTTTCGCTGGGCGCGAGGATGGCGCGGGCATTGGTGCGCCCGAGGGCGGTGATGTTGCGCTGCATTTCAGCGACGGCGGACTCGTTGATCTCAATGAGCGTGACGTTATCGCCGCCAACAGTCAGTCCGATTGTGCCGACGCCAGCGTAGAGGTCAATCACCGGAGGATTTTCTCCGTCGGTGTCACTGTTGGCGGGCGTTGTACACTTTGGACAAGAAGTCCATTTTCGCATATCGCGCAGGGCTTGCTCGTACACGGGTATATTCACCTGAAAGAATCCTTCGCAGGCGTAGCGGAATGGCGTACCAAGAATCGTATCGGTGAGTGTAGTGTCGCCAAATTTTGCGAGGCGCGCGGTGATGCGGCTAGCTGGGCTGCGCGGGTCAGAATAGATGACCTCCCCGCCCTGCGCGGGTAGCGTTTCTGCTTCTTCGTGCGTAATGATATTTGGCAGCCTATCTTTTATGTACAGCTGCCAAACGCAGCTTCCCTGTTGATTGCTACGAATGAGTAATGTTTTTAATTGGCGAGCAGAGATATGCTTGCGGCGTAGTATATCGCGGACACTATGCGCGAGCGCTATGACTTCGGGCGGCAATAAACTACATTCATTGACGATGATTTTGCCTTTGCTGCCACGACGGAAGAATGCGAGGTCAAGCGTATCGGGGTGCGATTCGCCTGCTCTCTAGCTAAACCAGCTAAATTCTACCTTATTGCGGTATTGAAATTCGCGTCCATCAGTATACACGTTGATTTTGTGCGGCAATACAATAGCATGCAGCTTAAAGGCTTCTTCAATCAGCGCTGCCTTGTAGCGCTGTTCGGCGCTAAACGTCATGATTTGCCACGGGCTTGTGCTCAGGTAGCTATCGGCGTCGCGCGGTGTGATGCGCTCGGGCGAGGCGTGTAGGACTTCGGTGACGCTACCTTCAACAAAATGCGCTTTCTTTTTTGTTACGCGAAATGTCACGGTCTCGTTTGGCAATCCACCCCACACGAAGCATTTGCGTCCATCGCTTAGCGTTCCGAGTGCTTGCCCGCCGCCGACAATCTTTTCGAGCGTCACTGTTTCGTATCGTGGCTGTTTCACTATCCTATCTTACCGGTTTTGCAGAGGCTTGAAAAGCTTGATTGCCAGAGTTTGTGCTACAATGGGAAAAATAATGATTTGGAGTGAGGGGTAGGTGTTGTGCGGAAAATGAGGCAACGAATTTTGATATATGGCGATTCAAATGTGTGGGGTGCATGTTTTGGAGGAAGCCGCATACCGTATAGTCGCCGCTGGGCGAATCAAGTGCGCCGTATGCTGCGCAGGCGGGTGGATATTGTTGTTGACGGTGTATGTGGACGTGTTGCAGGCAGTTTTCGTACTGATAAGCCGCATAAAAATGGACACGATTATTTTGTTGAATGTTTACATGCAGCACTTCCCGTCGACTTGGTGATTATTGCACTCGGTACGAATGATTTGCAGCAACGATTTCACCGAACGGCCGATGATATCATAGCTGATTTAACATGGTATGCTGAATGCGCTAGTGGTGTGCGCGTCGTATATATTTTGCCGCCACCGTTTGCGGTTGACGATACATCTGGGCCGGAATTCACATCGGAGTCGCTTGCGGTACAGCAGCAGCTAATAACGCGTCGTGCCGAGCTGGGCGATACGATTGTGCTGGGTAGGCTTCCGCTGTCTGACGGATTACATTTTTCGCCACGCGGGCACGACAGAGTTGCAAAAATAGTCAGAAATTACATTCAAGAAAGGCTGTAATGGAAAAGAAGCCGCTATTGCAAGATATTGGTCGAAAGATGAGGATTAAGGCTAAAGGTGATGCGCATATCGAAAATCCATCTCTGATTGTCGCAAACCACACGAGCCTGCTTGATATATTTGCCGTCCCGTACGTTTTGTCTGAAGCCTGCCAGGTAGTGATGAGCTCACGGCTTATGTGGAAGCGTGACACAGAGGAGCACAAAGCGCGTCGGCGGCTTATTGAGCAGACTCTGTATGGCATTCCGCTTGAAGTTCATGGCGGGCGCGATAGAGTTGAAGTCGGGCTTGATATGGCGGTGCGAGCAATCCAAGATGGCTGGTCTGTGCTGGTTTTTCCGGAGGGTGCATACACTGGCGAGCACCGCGTTACAAAAGGGAGAACAGGCGCGTCTCGGGTGCTCTTAGCGGCGCGTGATTGTGGTGTCGACGTAGATCTACTGCCGGTTGGCATTAGCCGGGACGTGGCAATGGATGACTTGGATTCTCTTACGCCAAACGATAAGCCAATTGATGTTACGATTGGTGCACCAATCGAATACGAGACAGACTATGAAGTGTTTAAGAATGCTAATGATAGCACGCAGAAACGCCGCGTCCTACAGCACGTTGTTGATATAGCAATGCGCGAAACAGCAAATCTCGCTGGGTTGCCATACGTTGACGAGCGTATTTCATTGAGGCCAAGACATACAATCGTGCTTGAAAACGGTGAAGAAATGCCTGTTTAGTTCGTTTGCCCGTGCCACGCTTCTTCAGCGGTTTGCGCTTCGCCGCGCGCTGCTGGCCACACCCAGGCGTCAATCTCTGGTAAATCAACGCCGTTTGTTTTGATATAGGCGGTGTTTTCATCGATTTTCGCTTGGTAGATTGCAGCGCGGTGTTCAGCCTCTTCAAACGGCATGATACCGCACCGTCCGAGTTGCCGCAGCGCAGCGATCGCGAGATCGTAGCGACTGGTCTCATTGCGTACGTGCATGTCAAATGGTGTCGTTGTGCTGCCGATCTCCTTGTAGCCGCGAATGTCAAAGCGGTGCGAATGCACGTCATAGTTGAATAGAATCGACTTAAGTGTTTGCGGATAGCCGTGGAAATTGAAAATGACTGGTTTATCGTGCGTAAAGATCTCGTCGAATTTCTTTTGCGTTGCAACATTGCGTAGTGTACCAAGTCCCATGGTTGTCAGGCTGGACACATTAACGCAGCGGATTTTTGCCGCTGGACATTCGGTTTTGATGATATCAATTGCTGCCATCGTTTCCTTTGTCGGGTAGTCGCCGCAAGCTGCCATTACGATGTCTGGGTTTTCATCGCTAGCGAAATCCCAAATCATCAAACCTTCGCTGACCTGCTGGCGTGCTAATTCGGTTGATAGCCAGCGCGGCTCAAGCGTTTTACCGGCAACGAGCGCGTTGATTTGACGTACGCTTGATAACATTTCTTCAAGGCATACGAGCGTGACATTGCCGTCTGATGGAAAATAAACGTTCGAAAAGTTGCTTTGGCGGCGCAGAATGTCATCAATAAAGCCAGGATTTTGATGGCTGAAACCGTTGTGATCTTGCCGCCAGCCGCTTGATGTAAGAATATAATTCAGGCTCGGAATCGTGCCGCGCCAAGCGACGCTACGGCTTTGTGTGAGGAATTTAGCATATTGATCAACCATGCTTGAGACAACTTGCAAGAATGCCTCGTAGCTTGCGAACATTGCGTGGCGACCAGTTAAGACGTAGCCCTGCATTAGACCTTGCATATTGTGCTCGCTGAGCATCTCCATGACGCGCCCGTCTTGCGAGAGATCCTTATCCCAGCTCATGATCGGCCACTGCCAGCTGCGGCTGGTAGCTTGGAAGATTTCATCAAGTTTATTTGAGTATGTTTCGTCTGGGCTCATGAAACGAAAATTTTTGTTGTCAGCATTTTGGCGGAAGACCTCTGCTAAATAGGCGCCGGCGCGTCGCATACTGCTTGAGCCGATTGTACCGGGCGTTTCGGCATCTTCGGCGAAGTCGTTGATATTCGGTAATATGAGTGGTTTATAAACACCATCGCCGCCGTGCGCGTGTTTACTCATACCGAGGCGTTTTTCAGGCGTGCTTGGCAAAATATCGCCTACGAAGTCTCCAAATCCGGTGAGCTCGCTAAACAGTTCGTTAAACTTATAGCTCTTTAGCCAGTGGTTTAATATCTTCAGTTGTTCAGGGTCGGACTTTGCCTCGCTGAGTACAGTCTGATGTGCTAGGCAGTTCCCCTCAATTTTATTACCTTCAACCTCTTTTGGACCCGTCCATCCTTTGAGCGTGCGCATAACAATCATCGGCATGCGTGGTGCAATTTTGTCGCTGCTAGCGCGAATTTCCGCAACGAGCGCATGCGCCCATTCAAGCGCTGCTGCCATCTCGTCGTGCGGGTCAACACCTTCTTTTGTCGCGTCGACAATACGAGGTTCGTAACCGTAGCCGCTGAATAATGTCATTAGTTCGTAATTGCTCATACGCCCGAATACGGTTGGCGCGGAAATTTTGTAGCCATTGAGATGAAGAATCGGCAGTACGACACCGTCCTTGCGCGGATTGAGTAGTTTATTCAAATGCCATGCGCCAGCGGTTGGGCCGGTTTCTGCTTCACCGTCGCCTATTAAGCATGCTACTAGTAGGTTGGGATTATCCATCGCGGCACCATAGCTCGTGCTAAGCGCATAGCCAAGCTCCCCACCCTCTAGAATGACGCCGGGTGTTTCAGGGTTTGAATGGCTAGGAAATCCGTAAGGCCAGCTAAATTCACGGCACAGTTTGCGGATACCGGCGAGATTCGGCTGCATGCTTTGATCAAAATGCCCGAGTGTGCCTTCAAGGAACAAGTTGGCTTGCAGTGCCGGGAACCCATGTCCCGGACCAAGCACAAACATAGCATCTTGATCGTGTTGTTTTGCGAAGTAGCTGAGGTGCGCGTATGCGAAATTAATCCCTGGTCCACTGCCCCAGTGTCCTAAAATGCGCGACTTTACGTCGTCAAATGTAACGTCGCGGCTGAGTAGATGGTTTTCTGCTAGAAAGATTTGCGCCACAGTCAGGTAATCAACTGCACGCAAGTATTGTTTGATAGATTGTTTATCGTGCGTCTTCATATTAACTGTATTATAAAGCTTATGGTTATGTTTTGCTAGAGCATTGTGCTGGGTTGGGTTGTTGCGGTATACTGTAAATGGTAGTAAATATTATCAGGAGGCGATTATGAGCAAGCTGACGGATATTATTTCATTAACTCATCAAGACGCAGAGCGTCTAGCACGGGCGGGTGTGTACACGATAAAACATCTACTCTTAGCTGGATCAACATCGGCCGGTCGAATGTGGCTCGCCGATCGGTCGGGGCTAGACGATCAGGTAGTAAAGCGCTGGGTGCACCAAGCTGACTTGCTGCGTATCGCAGGAATGACACCGCTGTGCGCCGAATGCTTATGTAAAAATGGCGTGCTTACCGTGCCAAAGCTTGCGTATCGCGCTGCCGCTGCGGTATATGAATTATGCGCGTGCGAAACGAATCTGCGGATAACGTACAGCGAGATAGCGGCATTTATCGCTGAAGCGAAAAAATTGCCAAAAATCGTACACCATTAGATTATACTAAAGGGTATGAAACGGCGTGTAGCAACTCATGGGCAGCATTTCTTGCGCGGTTCGCGACTAATCGGCGAGTTAGTTGGGCACAGCAATATCCGCCGGCGCGACACGGTGATTGACATTGGCGCGGGCAGCGGTGCGATTTCAGCGGTGTTGGCACGTCGGGCGGCGTGTGTGATAGCATATGAAAACGAGTCACAAGCGCTTATACTTTTGCGGCGTAATATGGCACGTTATGGCAACGTGAAAATCGTAGCACAGGATTTTTTGCGCGCTGAGTTACCGCGTGAGCCATATAAGGTTTTTGCGAATATTCCTTTTTCTTTGAGTTCAAAGATCGTCGCAAAGCTAGCATTTGCTGATACCCCACCCCGCGCGATATACTTGATTGTGCAAAAGCAGTTTGCTCAGAAGCTAGTGCTGGACTCAGCACACTTTCATAGCGCGCTTGGACAAGCACTGGCGCCGTGGTGGTCGGTGCGGATTCGCCGTCCGCTGCGTCGCAGCGATTTCACGCCGCCGCCTGCGGTTGATACGGTGCTATTGGAGCTGAAGCTGCGTGCTGAACCATTGCTTGATCCTGCTCTAGCGCGCAATTTCAGCGCGTTTGTTTACAATTGCTACCATGATCCGCGAGCGTTTCGGCAGTTGTATCGTGGTGATTTGAAGCCTTCGCAGTTGAATACTCAGCAATGGCTGGCATGTTTTTCGAAATCCGTAGAGGCAGGCATGATCGACTAATCCAAAGGTTGAATGTCGCGATAGGACGTTTGGGTTTAGCCAACTAGCATAGAATGTAGGCGGGCTAATTGATTATTAAATAGTTTGATAAGGCATAGCTCTAGCCTGCATGATAAACTTAAGGAAGTAAGAAGGAATGAATAAAATGGCAAAAGTCAAACGAGCTTCTAAAGCGCCGCAATTACAAAAAAACGTAGCTAAAACTACGTCTTGTTCTTGTCATTACGCATATCACGACAGTGACTCTTCAATTTATAGAGCAAAAATCCTTATAGCTAGACAAAGTTGCCTGCGCGATAGTCTGATCAGCCTGGCGCAAATATTGCTTCACGAAATAGTAACCTAGTTTGTAACCTGCCCAGCGCGGCAAAACATCATCGCCGGTGAAAAATATTTTGTTATAATCATAAGCCTTGTCTTCAAAACTATCTTTTAGCACGGCAATCATTTTGTCGATTTCAGTTTGAGAGGTTTTCTGCATTTCTCTCAAGAAAAACTGCTCATTTTTTTGGTCAGTTTTAATCATCGCTTCCTCTTCTAGCGCAACCGCTAAACCCTCCAAAATCATCCCATCAAACATAGTTTCGGCATATTCAGACAGCTTTTCCCAGCGCAGCGAATGCGACATTTCGTGGCAAATCGTTTCGAAAATAAAATCCTCGCTAATTTCGTGTTGGTTTTTATCAACGGAGAGCATAATCAAGCGCGAATGAAGCGTTTTGCCGGCGATACCATCCTCGGTGATAGTCGACAGCAAGTGTGAGGGTGTAGTGATAATTACATCAACTTCGTAATCAAACTGCGCGAACTCAGCAGAGACGAAAGCCTCGGCTTTTTGCGCCGCGTTTTTGAATATCGCAATTTCTGCATTAGTGAAAGTTTGATTGGCGTTGGCGATGTGAAGGTAGATTCTGCTCATAATTTTATTATACTGTAACAATGTAAAAAGTATTACTTTATGGGATAATGCTATTTTATAAATTCATTACCCCAGGCAATCGCTAGAATCTCGGCAGTGACGGAGTGCGGGCGGCTCGCCGAACAGGGCTTTGCCCTGATTTGTTTTTCTTAGCATCGTGCTGTGTAGTCTGAAAATAGGTTCAAGCAAACCCGTAAGTAGTGAGCCACGATAAGGATTTTTCTGGAATCGTCGCCTAAAACGGTAGCATTTCTATTTATCTTTTTAATTCTTATCAAAGGCAAAAATGAAAAAATCTCAACCAAAAAAATCGCCTATTTGGGCGACAATGTCAGATCTACTTTCTAATTTGGCTGGGTCGGCAGGATTCGAACCTGCGAATGCTGGGACCAAAACCCAGTGCCTTACCACTTGGCGACGACCCACTAATAAACGAGCGTGCAATAAGTATTATACCACGCTCATCAACGATATGGAAATTACGACATAGAATACAGCCGCACCCATTCCTCGGGAGTCAATTCTGACGGTTTGCGTTCAGGGTTGATACTGGCTTTAACGCGCGGTGTGTCAGCAAAGACTTTTTGCGAGGCGTAGCATTTTGCGACGAAACTTTGGTACTTGTCGCGTTCTAATGTAGGCAAGAGCGGATCGGGTCGTGGTTTCAACTCTAGCAGCACGGTATCGACTGCTGGCGGCGGCGTGAAATTTGTGC
>ERZ772945.951-NODE-951-length-21647-cov-4.794415_pt1 | contig 21647 bp, 20 predicted proteins | sample MGYA00511681_ERZ772945 | MGnify/ENA primary metagenome ERZ772945 (study PRJEB29015, sample SAMEA2737943) | human oral metagenome | biome: human oral; feature: human-associated habitat; material: dental | place: China | collected 2143 ...
GAGGCTCGAACTCGCGACCCCCACCTTGGCAAGGTGATGCTCTACCACTGAGCTATTTCCGCAGCATCTGCCTGCGCTGCATGCAAAAGCACAATACGCACCGACTGACAACAGCTATTATATGCATTCCACAAAGCCTTGTCAAGCATTATTTCCTCCGAAAATCCCTGTCCTTTTCACGTCACTTGACGATGACGACAGAAGGTCCTTCGTTCTCGAGGACTTTCTGGCTCACGCTGCCGATGAGGAAGTTTTCGACAGCCGTATGCCCCTTGCTGCCGATCACGATCAGATCCATCCCTTCCTCCTTTGCGTAAGCAGCGATCTCCTGCGCAGGAACGCCCTCCTTCTCATGGCTCGTGACGGCAATCCCTGCGGGGATACCCTTTTTCGCCTTATCGAATATCTCGTTTGGATTCTGCATGCTCGCGACGATCTGCTCGACAGGGATGAATCGCTCCTCTACCGTATTATGGTCGTTCTTCATGCTCGTAACGAAGAAGAGATCGATCGATCCATTCATCTCGGATGCAATCCCGCCGGCAAACTCTGCCGCACGGCATGATACCGGCGACCCGTCAACGGGAACCAAAATCTTCATATTGTCTTTCATCTTTCATTAACCGCCTTTCTGCGAATGCAGTTCCGATCTCTCATGTTCCTTTTATTATTCGAGAAAACTATTAAAAATCCTTTTTCCCTGCAGAAAGTTATTCTTCGATGGCTGGCTCGTGCCATGCAGCAAGGATTTCTTCGGCACGTGCGCGAACGCGCGCGGCGAGTTCCTGACGGGCATTGGCTTTGGGCGCTGGCTGCTCGAAAGGCTCTCCCGCTTTACGCCTTGCGATGCCGAGCGCATCGAGTTCCTCGGAGAGACGGCTGATCGCTCCTTCTGGATCTTGGTAGTAGGCACTGCCGCGCAGGTGAAAGAAGCGCCAGCCAAGGCGTTCCAAGACGGCTTCCCTGCGCCGCTCCTCAGCGGCAGCAGGAGCCGTGAGCCCAAAGCGTTCGCCGTCGCAGACGATTGCCGCCTTGCCGCGTCCGCCGCATGCGACCATATCGATCGTGTACGAGCCGACGGTGTACTGCTCGCGGATCGTGTAGCCCTTCTTTCGAAGATCACGTGCGACCACTGCCTCAAACGGCGTTGCCTCGCGCAACGCAGGTGCTTCCGCTCGTTTTCCTGCTGCGGCGTACGCAAAGAGCGAGCGGCGCAGGTCACCGTTTTTGAGGTCGGTCGTGTCCATCGAGTGAACGAGAAAGACCTGATCACGCGCACGGCTCACGGCGACGTTGTAGCGGCGTGCCTGCTCGCCGCCGTAGCCCTCGCTGACGAGACGCAGTGTCCCGTCCTCGCCGGGCCGAAGGCTGTCGACGAACGAGAGGAAGATGACATCGCGCTCGTCGCCTTGGAAGTGTGCCGGCGTGCCCGATAGGAAGCCATGCGCTTCGAGCTCGGCGATGCCGATATGTGCGGCGGCAATTTCACGAATAAGTTTCGGCTGCGTATCGCCGAGCATGGAGATCGCGCCAAACGTCGCATCCCTGTACTCCGGCTGCTCGATGCAGGCGGCGAGCAGCGCGGCGATGTACTCCGCCTCGACGGCGTTGCGCCTGCCCTTTTCCTCACGCTCGCCTGCAACGCGGCAGTCGACCAAGGGAACGAATGCCCCCGCGCCCGCCTCGCGAAGCGGGCGTATGCGCCCATCGTAGCAAAGCTGGTTTGAGTACTCGATGATCTCCGGCACGGAGCGGAAGTGCTCCATGAGCATGCTCGCGCGGTAATGCATCTGCGCGAGGTCGTAGAGCGAAGTGTCCATCGTGTAGAGCGAAGCGTGCGGCACGATGCCGTCGATGGTGCTCGCCATGAGATGCGCGACATCATCCGCTGGGACGCCGACAGCCGAGGGACTCACTTGCTTGTCGTCGCCGACGATGATGACCTTCCTGCCGAAGTAGAGGAGCGGGACCGACGTGATATCCGCCTGGCTCGCTTCATCGACGAGGATGACGTCAAACTTCTCCGCATCGGGCGAGAGGCTCTCAAAAACACGCGGGAGCGGCATGATCCATGCGGGAACGGCACGCTGCGCCTCGCGCATGCAGGCCCGCGCCTCGCGGATATGGCGGGCAGCGTACTTCCCCTTGCCCTTGCCGAGCTTCGTGACGGCCTTGCTCCAGCCGATGAGCGCCGACTGGAGCGCAGATCCCGCGACCGTATCCAGGAGGTGCTGCCACGCGCGCTTTTCGACGAGTGCTTCCGTCGTGCGATGGAGATCCTCCGTGAGGCGTTCGATCTCATGGCCGAGCGCGGCCGTGTCCGCATCGGGTGCGGCTGCGAGCTGCTGCGTAAAGACCGCGACGAGCCAGGCCTTGCCTGCCTCGTGCGGCGGCTTGGCAGCGCCGCAGTCCCCTTCTTTCTCGCGGATTGCCTGCGCCCACTGCGGTGCGTCCGGCGCGAGGCGCTTGAGGAGCGACTCGCGCCGCGCGTAGGCGTCCTTCAGCCTCTCGATGCGGAGGAGCTGTGCGTAATCCGTCGCGTACGCCTCCGTCTGCCCCGTCTCGATCGCATGCGCCATGCGCAGTGCGAGCGGGCTCGTGGCGGCGAGAAGCGCAAGGCGCGTCGCCTCGATATCCCCGGCGCTCCCCTTGGCATCGCGCAGACGCAAAAGGCGCTGCCAGCGCGGAAAGTCGCGCTCGAGCCACTCGACCTCCCGCACGAGGCATTCGTGCGGCGTCGCAAAAGCCGTGTCGGGAAGAACGGCATCGGTATGGACGCCCGCGCGCCGCCATACGAGCATAAGCTCGTCGAAGACGCGCGGATACCAGTCGAGAAGCGCGGAAAGTTCACAAAACCGCGCGCTGCATAGGTCGTCGATATCGTCGGAACGCTCGGCGAGCTTGTCGTACGGCTCCATGCCGTAAGGCACGAGAAGCTCCGCCCACTCCCGCCGCACCTTCTCACGTGCCTCTTTCAGTGCGACGTACTGCATCGCAAGCTGGCAGTCGCGCCGCGAGGCGATCGCGTGCCCGTCAATCGAAAACCCCTTCTGCACGCGGATCCAGTCGCGATGGCGCAGGCGGTCGAGCCACGACAGCCCGTCGTCTTCGCGCATGGCGTCCATCATCGCCGCGAGCGTCTGGATCAGCGCTGCGCTTGGCATCTCCTCGAGCGTGCAGCGCAGATCGCGCCCGAAGAACTGCGTCATCGCCTGTCCCTTGAGCTGCTGCACGCGTGCGATATCGCGGCCAAGCATCTCGAATACCTCACGCCGCGATCCGCCCTGCCTGCCTGCGAGGATGGTCTCCCGCGCCCAGTCCAGGCGCAAATGGTCGAAATCGATCGCATGGTACAGGGAATCCGCGTCGAGCAAGAGCCGCTCAGCCAGATCGCCCGCCGCTTCCTGTCCGCGCGAGAGGAGCTTCCCGTCTGCGCCAATGGAGACGTCCGGAAGCGCCGCGAGAAGCGTCTCTTCCTCCTCACGCATGACGGATTTCTCCGAAATGGCTCGCTCCATTTGCACCGGGCTCATCACAGCGTCCGATGCGGGAAGCGAGCCCGAAAGATCGGCGAGGCTCGCCGCGTCGAACATGGCATTCGTCGCGTAGAGTTCCGCAAGCTCCGCCTCAGACAGCGGCATGGCGTGATCGGGTGCGACCGTGCCCGGAATCCTTCCCGCAAGATGCGCGTTTTTGCGCACGAACTCCGCCATGCGTGAGAGCGACCATCCCTCTTCCCCGATCATCAGGTAGTCGCGCATCGCCTCGACCTGCTGGATCTTTGCCACGCGCTCGCGAAGTTCATACAGCCGCGCGAGCAGCTCCGCGCGCCTACGCTCGAGCTTTTCCGCCTCCGCGCGCACCTCGTCCGCCGAATGGCGCGCGAGCATATCGCATATTCCCGCGATTGAGCGTTCCATGTCGGCGCGCCCCCCATCGAGGAGGGCGACGCAGAGGTTTTGCACACCGTCCGGCAATTTATCCTTGAGCACGGAGAGCGCCTTCGAGGTCGCGCTCGTCACGAGAACGTGTTCGCCGCGTGCGAGGAAATGACCGAGAAGATTTGCGATCGTGTGTGTCTTGCCCGTGCCGGGCGGTCCCTGCACGACGACGGCAGACGCTTCCTCGATGCGGCGCGCGATCGCGAGCTGCTCCGCGTTCGCAGGGCGCACGAGCAGGATATCCGCCGCCTCGCCGCGCGCATCCGCGACGAGTTTCCGTGCGTCAACGGACGCATTGCCTTCCACCTCCGTTTCATCCTCCGTCCCCCCACGTGCGTCGTCGACGAGCGAGAGAAGCGGCTGCGGCAGTTCGCCGCCGTGCGCCATTTCCTCAAGGATCGCCTGCACGGCTTTCCCCGTGCCCGTGCTGCGCCGGCGCAAAAAGAGAACAGGGCGCGGATACAGGAGGTACCAGTCCGTCGGCAGCAGCTCAAAGCGCTTCGCAGCAAACCGGCAATTTGGCGTGAGCGCCGTCGCCTGTTCCTCCAGAAACGCGGGCAGATCGGCATCGAGCGGATGAACCGATGCCTCGTCGACACGCCCCGCAAAATCGCGCACCGCTGCCGGGTCGATTCCCGGAAGATCCTGAAAGAGATCGGCATAGACCTCGGTCGGCTGCCCGGTCTCGACGAGCTGCATCATGCCGCGCGCATCGTATACGAGGCGCACCTGACGCACGAGAATCGGGTGGTCGAGCTTCGTATCCAGCCCGTTCAGAAACGATCCGTTTCCGATGACGAGCTCCACGCGCTCCGCATCCTGACGGCAGCGGTCATAGCAATCGTAAAGCGCCATGAAGAGCTGCTGCGTGCGACTCTTGACGACCTCGCCTGCGCGCCAAAGCGTGCGGCGGCGCTTCCAGTCCTCGAATGCCGCGAGGCGCACGCCGTCGTCGACGAAGTGCTCGGTCACATCGCCGAGACGCGCATCGCGCCGCTGGCGCGCATCGTAGGCCTCGACTTCCGCCGTCTCAAAATTCTTCCAGTCGTGCGTGCGCAGCCATCCAATGAGCTCAAATGGGATCTCAGGGCACGGTGAGAAGGCAGGCTTTTCCACTTCGAGAAGAACGCCTGCATGCATCTCATCCGATGGATCGTAGCGGTGGATTCGTTTCGGGTCGATCGGCAGTTCGTCGAGGAAAAGCCGCCACGGCTCCGCATCGATATGACGCACGAGCTGCTGGCGCAAATCGCAGACCTGACGGATGTAATCGAATAATTTCTGTACCTTTTTCGGATTGTCCAACGCGACCCCTCTTTCCACGTAATTCCTATGCGTTTCATTATACCATAGAAATGCCGCAGGACACCATGCTTTCCTATCCTGCGGCAAATCCTGCCGCAGGATAGGATCTGCCTGTACAAGGCTGCGTCCTTTTCCTGGAATTTTGCTCGTCGGGACTGGCAAAAAACCAAATCTGCGCGTATAATGGAAGCATGGCACTTCTCGGACATCAGGAGGAAATATCATGCTGCAAAAGGGAATCAAGAACCAGATCGAGCGGATGGTCACGGAAACGATCACGGCCGAACACATCGGCAGCGGCGAGCTCTCCGTCCTCGCAACGCCTGCCATGATCGCGCTCATCGAGGAGACTTCTTGGCGAAGCGTCGCAGCAGGGCTTGCGGAAGGGCAGGGAACGGTCGGCACGAAAATCGACGTCGCGCATCTCGCCGCGACACCATGCGGCATGAAGGTGCGCTGCGAAACGGAACTCGTGGAAGTCGATGGACGCCGCCTCGTCTTTTCTGCCACGGTTTTTGACGAAATGGGAAAGATCGGCGAAGGCCGCCACGAACGGTTCATCGTTGATAACGCAAAATTCCAAGCAAAGGCGGACGCGAAGAAGCACGCATGAAAGATGCGGACGATGCGCTTCTTCGCGCATCGAAAAAACAGGCAATGCTGCCATCACGGGCAGCATTGCCTGTTTTTGATGGGATCATTTTTTGGCGGGGCACATGATCCGCGATTCCCTAGATCTTGAAGCGTGAGACGCTGTTCGTCAGATCCGTTGCCGTGTCGAGGAGGCTGCGCGCACTTGCTGCAATCTCCTCCATGCCGGCCGCCTGCTCCTCGGTCGCGGCGGATACATTCTGCGACGAGCCGCTGATGCCGCGCGCCGAAGTCCCGATCGTCTCCGTGACCTTGACGATGTCCTGCACGCCGCCGCGCAGGCGCTCCATCGTCTTGACCATGCGATCCGCCTCCTCATTGCACGCCGTGATGCGCTCCAGGATCGCCGCAAAGCCTCTTGCATTTGCCGAGACGCGGTCACGGCTCGTCTCCGCCTGCTCGCGCCCCGTGTCCATCGCCTTGACCGCCTGCTCCGTCTCATCCTGAATGCCGTGAATGAGTTCAGTGATCTTCTGCGTCGCTTCCTGCGATGCCTCCGCAAGTTTGCGGACTTCGTCCGCAACGACGGAGAATCCACGGCCGTTCTCGCCGGCACGAGCCGCCTCGATCGCTGCGTTGAGCGCGAGAAGGTTCGTCTGCTCGGCAATCGCCGAAATCGTCGAAACGATCTCGCCGATCTCCTGCGAGCGCTGCCCGAGCTGCTCGACAATTTCAGACGAACGCTTGACCGAAACGGCAAGATCGTTCATCGATGCCGCCGTGTTGCTCGCACGCGTGCTTCCCGTCTCGGCTTGTTCCATCGCATTCGCGATGCTCTCGTGCATCGCGCCGACCATCTTATTCGCTCCATCGATCCCATCCGAAAGCGTCTTGGCGCTAGCCTCGCCCTGTTCGACCGAATGGAGCTGCTCTGCCGCAGATCCCGCTACATCCGTGATCTCCTGTGCGACATTCTGCGTCGCTTCGGCTGACTGCTGTGAACTCGTCGTGAGCTGCTCCGCCGTATCGGAGACGGTCGACGCTGATTTCAGCACCCCCTGCATCATCGCGTTGACCTTTTGGTTCATCATGTTGAAGGATCTGGCAATCTGACCAAACTCATCGTTGTTCTCCAATTGGACCTGCGTGCGGAGATCGCCGTCCGCCATGCGTTTCGCCCCTATGAGGATCGCCTGCACGGAGGTGTCGATTTCGCGGCGAAGCAGGAAGAGAACCGCGAGTGTCAAGACAATGACGACAACAATTGCGACGATCGTGACCGTCTTGATGTGGGATGCCGTCTCTGCGCCCTTCTGCTCGAATGCATGGGCGTCGCGGACGCAGTTCGCCTTGTCCTGCAGGACGGACGCGATGAGATCGTCATACGCTTTCACGAGCTCCGGCGAGGACGTCGTAGCAGGGTCGGTCGATACCTCCGACTTCTTGCTCATCTCGCGGTATTTGTCCCAAAGATCGCGCTCTGCAGCAAGCTCCGAAAGTGCCTGCTGCGTAATTTCCGGCGTTCCGAAGTCCGTCTTCTTCTTCCCTTCGGTGTACACGTCAAACGCCGTTTCGACCGCATCGCGCGCTTTGGCGAGCTTGTCCGAGCCCGCCTTGCGTTCCTCCTCCGTCTGTGCGGCCTTGCGCGCAAATACATCCATGCGGACCTGCTGCACCTTGATTGCCACGTCGCTGGATCGATTGACCAGCTCCATTCGGTCACTGATATCCTTCGTCGCCTTTCCAAGTTCCACCGCGCTCTGTTCCGCATAAATGCCAAACGCGGCGAACAGGATGAGCAGTGCGCCAAAAGCCAGCATGAGCTTCTGCGCAACACTGAGATTCTTCATAACCTGCCTCCCTGCCTTCTTAAAAAAATTTGCTCCGCTAAGGAACCGCCGATAAAAGAAAGTCCTTCCAATCCTTTCGACTGACGTAGATTTTGCATCTGAACACGGCGAAAATCAAACGTATATCGCTGCCTTGTGAAGGATTTTCAGCCGAAGCGACCCCTGTTTATTTTACTACTTCTTCCCCCGACGCTGTCAAGAACTTTTAATAAAGCTCCTAAATTCCTTAACGAAGAGCACGCGCACAGCGTTGAGTGTGGCGAGCACGAGAACGCCCGTATCGGCAAAGATGGCAAGCCAAAGATCCGCCAGTCCAAACGCGCCGAGCACGAGGCAGATGACTTTGATGCCAATCGAGGCGGCGATGTTCGTGCGGACGATTCCCATGCATCTTCGCGCAATGCGGACGGCTTTCGCGAGCTTGCGCAGGTCGTCATCCATGAGCACGACATCTGCGGCCTCGATCGCGGCATCCGACCCCATCGCGCCCATCGCGATGCCGACGTCAGCGCGCGCGAGGACGGGGGCATCGTTGATGCCGTCCCCGACGAACGCGACGCGCTCGCCTTTCTTGGCATCCGCAAGCAAGTGCTCGACGGACGCGACCTTGTCCTTTGGCAAAAGCTCGCTCCTCACTAGGTCGAACGAAAGCGCTGCTGCGATTTCCTCGGCCGCCTTGTGCCCATCCCCCGTGAGCATGACGAGGCGGCGCACGCCGGAGGCTCGAAGCGCCTCCATCGCCGCCTTTGCCTCCGGCTTCACCACATCTGCGATGACGATATGCCCGAGGTATTCCTTTCCCTCCGCGACGTGAACGATCGTGCCAGCGTGATGGCACGGCCGATAGCTTGCCCCAACGCGTGCCATGAGCCGCTCGTTACCAATGGCGAAAGGACGCCCGTCAATGCGGGCGAGCACGCCTGCCCCGCCGATTTCTTCGACATCCATGACGCGGCGGCGATCGATTTCCCTGCCATGCGCCTTGCGCAGGCTGCGGCTGATCGGATGCGAGGATGCGCTTTCGGCGAGCGCAGCGATTTCGAGCAGCTCCTGATCCGTGAGCGGCGAGTGATGGACGGCACGGACTTCAAAGGCGCCGCGTGTAAGCGTGCCGGTCTTGTCCATCGCAACCGTGCGGACATCCGCGAGCATTTCGAGAAAATTGGAGCCCTTGACGAGTACGCCGGCACGGCTCGCGGCGCCGAGGCTCGCAAAAAATGCAAGCGGCACGCTGACGACGAGCGCACAGGGACAGCTAATGACGAGAAAGATAAGTGCGCGATACCCCCAGTCTTCCCATTCCGCAGCCATGCCGAACGCGAGCCGCATGATCGGCAGCGCGACGGCGAGAAGCACAGCGCCGGATACGACAGCCGGCGTGTAGATGCGGGCAAAGCGCGTAATAAACACCTCTGCGCGCGACTTCCTCGAACTCGCCTCTTCGACGAGCTCCAATATTTTCGAAGCGGTGGACTCCTCAAACGGCTTCGTCGTGCGAATGCGCAAGACGCGCGTGAGGTTGATGCAGCCGCTCAGCGCTTCCTGCCCCTCGCCTATTTCCTGCGGCAGGCTCTCCCCCGTGAGCGCACTCGTTGAGAGCGTCGACTCGCCCTCCATCACGATGCCGTCGATCGGCACGCGTTCACCAGGCTGCACGACAATCTCCGTGCCGACGCCGACCGCATCGGGATCGACGCGCACGAGCTTCCCGTCCTGCCAAATATTCGCGTAGTCGGGGCGAATGTCCATGAGTGCGCCGATGTCACGGCGGCTCTTGCCGACGGCATAGCCTTCAAAAAGCACACCGATCTGGTAGAAAAGCAGGATGGCGACCGCCTCGAAAAAATCTTCCGTGCCCATTGCGGCAAGCGCGAAAGCGCCAAGCGATGCAAGGCTCATCAAGAGATTCTCGTCGAGCGGCTCACGGTGCAGGATTCCGATGCCAGCCTTGCGCAGGATATCGCCGCCGATCAGGATGCAAGCCGCAAAATAAGTGGCGAGCTTTGCCATGCCGGCGAGCGGCGACATGCCAATCAAAGCCAAGAGAAGAACGGTCAGAACGATTCGAATGAGATTCTTTCGCTGCTTCTTATGCATCGCTACAGCCCTTTCATTTCCTATTGAAGAAGATTCAGAAGAAGATCTCGCAGTCGCTCTCAATCTTGCGGCAGGCGGCAAGCACGTGCGGCATGACATCGGCAGGCGAAGCGCCCTCCTCGAATTCGACCTTCATCTTCAGGAGCATGAAGTTGATGCTCGCCGCCTTCACGCCTTCAATCTTCACAGCGGCACGCTCCATCTTCGCCGCACAATTCGCACAGCCCACCTCTACCTTGTACGTTTTCTTCATAATGATCGCCCTTTCGTTATATGAACAATAGTTCATTCGTTGTTTTGAAGTATAACAAAGGGATTCCCTTCTGTCAACGCTTCAATGCGCCTGCGCGTCAATTTATTTTGACACTTCCTATACGACTTGCATCGACCAAACGATCAAATAGGCTACGACGATTATCTGACCAGTCTCACCGACCGCTTCAATGAACTCGACCCTGCGTATCATAGTCCCATCCTCAACCACATACGCGCACTGGTTGACCGCACCGCACGCGGCATCATCACGCATATCGATGATGAAAAATACGTCTTCGACCCCGAAACGGCATTTGATGAAAACAAATTATACCTACTCCGCCTTTCGGAAACGAAACGCGCAACGATGCATACAGACGATGCAGAAAATGCCAAGGATCAACGCCATGCTTCCGCCCGTGCGCCGCTTCGGCGGCGAGCGCGCTGAAAAGAAGGCGGGCGTCATCGCGAAGCTTAAGGTGTTCTTCCAAAAATTTATGGGGCTTGTGGAAGCCCCTACATACGAAAATCCCCCGCTGCCATGACGGGGGATTTGGTATGTAGGGGAAATGAGCAGCGGGGGATCAGGTAATGGAGGCGGCGTAGATGCCGTCAATTGCCTTTTTCAGCACGGCGTCAAACTCAGCGTCGCTCTGGCTCACGCGCAGATCCTGGGCGAGGGCGCGCGAGAAGCTGGCGATGAGGCCGTGGTTGCGCGCGAGTTTCTCGTTCGCCTCGCGCTGGGAGTAACCGCCGCTTAGGGCTACGATGCGGACGACGTGCGGATCCTTCATGATCGCAGCATAGAGATCATTAACCGTCGGAATGGTGAACTTGAACATGAGCTTCGCATCCGCAGGGAGTCCTGTAAGATTCTCCTTGACGGCGGCGAGCATGATCTCTTCCGCCTTTGCCTTATCCGGGCAGTGGATATCGACCTCTGGCTCTAAGATGGGAACGAACCCCTTCGCGATGATCTCCTTGCCGAAGGCAAACTGCTGGTCGATGATTGCACGGATGCCATCTGGATTCGCCTGCTTGATGACGGAGCGCATCTTCGTTCCAAAGATATGGCGCTCCTTCGCTCGGTCAAGAAGCGCTCCCAGTCCCTCGATCGGTTTCATGAGCTGGACGCCATTTGCTTCAGGCGCAAGTCCTTTATCGACCTTCAGGATGGGGATGATCCCTTTCTTCTCCCAAAGGTAGTCCGCCGTGTAGAAACCGTCAATCTTGCGGTCCATCGTATTCTCGAACAGAATGGCGGCAAGAATCTTGCTCTTGTCAAAGGACGGGCTCTTGATAATGCGCGTGCGCATCTCGTGCACGCGCGTGAACATCTCCTCGTCCCCATGGTAGGCGCTTTCGTCGACGCCGTACGCCTTCAGTGCCTTTGGCGTTGAACCGCCGCTCTGGTCGAGTGCGGCAATAAAGCCTGGATCGTGCTCCATGCGGCTGAGCTGCTTCTGATCCATAACGGATTCCTCCTTACATATCGACAGAAATCGGAACGTTCCTACTATGGAATCATTCACTCTAGGAACCATTCATCCTACTATAGTATAACGCAAATCTGCAGAAAGCTCAATAAGAACGATAGCAATTATCAAAAAATACTCCATTCGCCTTCAGTCCTGTATCCCTGCCGGCGTGCAGGAGACGACGCTGCCGTCCGTCTCTAGGTAGACGACCTCGCCGATCTTCGCGTTGCGGAGCATGCGGCGGCAGAGCAGGCAGGGCTTTCCCGAGGCGAGCGTGCCGTCGGCATTGATGCCGACGATGTAGATCGTCGCGCCCTCCATGTCGGCGGGCCCAGCGTTTATGATGGCGTTCTGCTCGGCGTGGACGGCGACGCAGAGCTCGTAGTTCTGCCCCTTCGGCACGTGCAGGCGTTCGCGCTCGCAGTTTCCCGTGTCGATGCAGTTGGTCTCGCCGCGCGGCGCGCCGTTGTATCCCGTGCTGATAATGATCTTGTCCTTGACGATGATCGCGCCGTAGCGGCGGCGCAGGCACGTGGCGCGGCGTCCGACCGCCCGTGCGATATCGAGAAAATACTCCGTCCAGCTCGGACGGTCCTGTGGCTCTGCCATGTATCCTATTCCTCCGTGGAACGCATTTCCTGGGATTCTTTTTTTGCCGCGAGATAGCGCCGTGCCAAAATGACGGCGACGAGGTCGTCGACGGGTTCCGGCGGCACGAGCATGGTTGCCGGCAGGAACCTGCGCCAGCCCGTACGCGGATGGATGCGCCAATACGCGCGTTTCGCGAGCTCCGTCGTTCGATATTCGTCGACGACGTGGACGGGCACGCAGAGCGTCTTTCGAATACGGGATTCCGCCTGCTTGCTCGTCGTCCCGTTTCCGAGCACGAGCGCGGAAAAATCGTACGTCTTTTGCGCCGCAGACAATTCCGCTTCGAGCTCTGCCGTACGGATGACCCTTCGGAAGAGCGTCGCGTCATCTTCTTTGACGACGGCAAGGCCGCACTTGTCACGGCCGGGGTCGACCGCCGCAACGCACATCATGTTCCGCCCTCCGATGGCTCGACACGGATAAAGAGACGCAGCGGTCCGAGCGCATCCGTCGCGCCGTTCGCATAGGCGGACAGAATTGCCGTTCCGTGCATGAGGCTGAGTCGATTGACGATGTCGTAGAACTGCGCACCGTCCATGACGCCGATCGAGCCGCGGATCGGATCGGGCAGAATGCCCTTTGCCGACGCCGCACTGTTTACGTCCCTGAGGAATCGCATGACGTTCTCCTCATTGTTCTCACTCGTTCCCGCCTGTACGGGCTTCGCGATAATGAATTCCTTGTCGCGGTAAATGATGCTGTTCTTGTAGAGTTGAAGCGACGTACGCACGTCTTCACCGCGCACGAGATTGCCGGCAGCAACGATGCGCACGACCATATCCTGCGGGCTTTTCGCAATTTCCTCGACAGCCGCTTCATACTCCGGCTGATAGATCCAAATCGCATCATCGGAGACGTTCGTGCCGAGACGTGCCGAGACGTTGCGTCCCGCAAGCTGTGCGAGCGATTCCATATCATTTTTGACTTCGCTTGCCGGACGATTGCCGCGAATGACGCCGCTCGCGATGACTTCGCCCGCACGGAACGCGATGTCGCCTTCGCGAATCGTGATAAGCCCCTCGCGAAGTGCTTTTGCGCGCGCACCGAGCTCTTGGTTCGTCGCTGCCAATGCGTCATTTTTCTCGCCGAGCGATTCATTCTTCGACAGCAGGCTGTCATTTTGGTGCATCAGATTGTTATTCTGCCCCTGCAGCGTGTCATTCCGCGCCATGAGCTCGGCTTTCGCGCGTTCGAGCGCGCGGTTGCCCTCCTCCAGGCGCTCGGACTCGGCGCGAAGCTCTTCCTGCTGCTCCTTGAGCGCGTCTACGTCCTTCTTCGATGCGGCAAGATCGGCTGCCGCCTGCTCTTTCTGTTCGTTTGCCGCCGTGAGGTCGCCCGTCGCCTGTGCGAGACGTGCTTCCGTCTGGTGCATGCTTGCATTGAGCTGCTCCATGCCGAAGAGCGCCGTGCGGACGTTCTCGCTCACTGCTGCCATGATGCCGAACGTAACCGCCGTGATGCAAAAACCGGTGACAATCGTAACGAGGATCGAGGTATGACGCGGGCGCAGCCCAAAGAGCGAAAGCCGCTTTTTGCCGATCTTCGTGCCGAGGCGGTCGCCGATAAAGGCGATCCCGCCGCCCGTCAGCACCAAAACGAGAATCAAAAATACGCCGTACACCGCAATCCTTCTTTCTCATAGAGCGTTTCCCGATTTTTCAGCGCGACGCCCTGCGGATGAGTATGCCGCCCGCGATGAATCCAATGATATCGGGGAGCCAAACGGCGAGCATCGGCGGCAGGATGCCGCCCTGTGCAAATGCGTTGCCCATCGTCATCGTCGAATAGTAGATGAAGATGATGAGCAAGCTGAATGCGAAGCCCGCGGACGATGCGTTTCGCGTCGGCTGCATGCCGAGCGGCACGCCGATGAGCGCGAAGACAAGGCTCGCCAGCGGGATCGTCACGCGCTGGTAAAGCTCCGTTTCGAGCTTCTTCGTGTCGACGTACTGCGTCTTCATGATCTCGATCTCGGCCCGAAGCTCCTTCATCGTGAGCTCCTCGGGCTTTTTCTGTTCGCTGACAACGCGTTTCGGCGTCACCTGAATCGGCAGGATCTGCTTGTCAAAGCGCATCGTATGCTCGCTCTCGCCGCCGTTGATGTCGTAGATCATGCCGTTGTACATCGTCCACTCATCCCCCTGCCACTTCGCGTACTCCGCATTCTCAACGTGCCTCAGCGCGCCTTCTGAATCGAAGTCCTGCATCGTGAGCCCGATGAGCTGCTCCGTGCTCGCATCGTAGCTGCGCGCGTATAGGAGGCGCTGGATCTTGCCCTCCTTGATGTCCTTTAGGATGACGTGCTCCTGCGACTGTATCGCCGTATTGCCTTGGATCTCGTAGTAGAGCACGTTGCGGTACGCCGTATTCGCCCACGGCACGACGTACTCGTTGAACGCCATGGAAAAGAGACTGACCAGGAGTCCGAGGAAAATGACGGGCGCCGCTATGCGCGAAAAGCCGATTCCGCACGACTTCATCGCTGTGATCTCGCTCGCGCCCGAAAGGCGCCCGACGGTCAGAAGGCTTGCGAGGAGCATGGACATCGGAAAGGTCCAAACGACGATATTCGGCAGGCCGAGCACAAAGATCTTCACGACGGCAGAAAAGCTCGCACCGTACTCCGTGATGTACTGGGCGATGCGGAAAAGCGTGCCCGACCCGATGAAGACAGCAGAAAATGCGCATACACTGAACGCAAAGGTCAATAAGACCTCACGAAAGATGTATCGATCCAAAATCCTGATTTGCATAGTACCTGCTACCTCAAAGCGTGAAGTTGTCCCCCAAATAGAATTTCTTTGCGAGCGGGCTGCCCGCAATCGTCGTGCTGTCCCCCTCCAGCAGGATCTTGCCGTTGTTCAAAATGTAGGCGCGGTCAACGATCTGAAGCGTCTCGCGCACGTTGTGATCCGTGATGAGAATGCCCATGCCGCGCTGGCGAAGGTATTGGATGATCTCTTGGATATCGGCGACGGCAAGCGGGTCGACGCCGGCAAACGGCTCATCGAGCAGGATGAACTCCGGCTCAAGCGCGAGGCACCGCGCGATCTCGACGCGGCGGCGTTCGCCGCCTGAAAGTTCCGTCCCCTTGCGCTCGCGGACGTGCTCGATGCGAAATTCCTTCAGGAGTTCCCCGTACTTCGCCCGCTGCTCCGCTTTCGAGAGCTTCGTCGTCTCGAGGATCGCCATGATATTCTGCTCGACGGTCAGCTTGCGGAAGATCGAAGCCTCCTGCGTCAAGTAGCTGATGCCGAGCGCAGCACGGCGATCCATCGGAAGATTCGTGATGTCGACATCCGAGAGGAAGACCTGCCCTGCATCGGGACGTTCGAGTCCGACGATCATGTAGAAGGACGTCGTCTTTCCGGCACCATTCGGTCCCAAGAGCCCCACGATCTCGCCTTTTTCGACGCGCAGGGAGACGCGGTCCACCACCGTGCGCTTCTTGAACGTCTTGACTAGGTTTCTTGCCTCGATATGCAAAGCGTTTCCTCCAAACCCCGAACCGTATCCCCCGCGGCCTGCTCCCTATAGTTTACTTCGTCGCTCCATCATTTGCAAGGTAGAGCGTCAAACGGTTGCCGCGCATCGTATTGTTGCCTTGATACGCCCATGCATTGCCCGTTAGGACGGCTTTCCCATTTTCCTTGCCGTAGTAATCGAGCCGGTCGCCGCCCGCCTCGAGGCTGCGCGGCGGCGAGACGAGATGAGCCGAGCCGGTGCCAATATAGTGCTCGTCATTCAGCCAGCCTTCGAGACGGTCCGCCGTGAACGTGCCGTCCGCGCTCGTGAGCGTGCCGCCCGACTCGATGAGAACGTATTCATTCTGGTTCGGATAGTAGTCGACGCGCTCCCCTGAAAACGTCTTGTCCTCCTGCGTGCCGCGGACGCTGCCCTGCGCGAAGTAGTGCCCATTCCCGTCGCTTCGGATGAAGCTGCACGTGAGGCGCGTCGCGCCGTGCACGGCAATGACGCCGCCCTCGACCGTTCCCTCCATCGTCTTTGCGTTGTAGGTCGCCTTCGCCCCCGTCACGGCCGACGCGCCACGCTTCATCAGCACATTGCCCTCCGCCACGGCTTCGCCCGATTCCATGTTGTAGGTGACTTCGTCCGCATCGAGGCTCGCTGGCTCGTCTGCCGCCTGCGCCGCGCCGAAGCTCAGCAGCGCAGCGCACGAAAATGCTGCCGCAATGCGTTTGCCCAGTTTCTTATTCATGGCTTCCTCCCCGTGCAAGGTGTGCCTTGCCGATAATCCGAATCCGATGGAATCCGTCCGTGCTCTCGATGCAGTCGCCCGTCGCGTGCATGTCGTCTCGCTGCGCGTACGCATTTCCGATGGCGGAAAGCTTTTCCTCCGCCGCCTTCCAAACGAGTTTATCGCTCGTGAGCTGCGCGCCGTCGCTCGTCGTGACCGTGACCTCCCCCTTGACCTCAATGTCATGGGTCGCCGCATCGTACGCGCCTTCCTGCGCTTTGACTTCTGCCGTGCGCCCGTCTTCCTGATAAAAGTGTGCCGTGAGATCCTTGAGCTGCGCGTTCTGCGTGTCAATATCGACTTCGATATGGTCGGCCGTCAGATCCCAAAGCACCCGCCCGTCCTTCTGCTCGGAGAGGACGTTGCCGTCGTAGCGCATGACGCGCGGCGTATCCTTCTCTTCGTGCGCCAGCGGCGGGTCGGGTATCGTTCGCACCGTCCATACGATGAGCGCAGCGAGGAGCAATACGCCGGCGCCTATGAGCGCCTTTGCCTTCTTGTTCATCCCTTGTTCCCCTCCGCCTTCACCGTGTGATGCTTGCCTGTCTTCCGCTTCTCCGGCGGCGTGTTCCACCGCTTTTGGAACCAAAGCCACTGCGTCGGGTTCTCGCGTATGACCTGCTCCACGATCTTCGTCATGCGCGCCGTAAAGTCGAATAAGTCCTGATCCGTATCGCCCGTATCCTTATAGCGCATGATCTCGCCGATGACGACCTTGTGCTTGCCATTCGGCTGGCGCAGGATGAATGCGGGCAGGACGGGCGAGCGGAACTTCCGCGAAAAAACGGCAGGTCCCATCGGCGTCGACGCGATGCGCCCGAGAAATGGCAGGAATGCGCCCCCAGGGCCCCCGTCCTGGTCGGCGAGAAAGCCGAGTATCTTGCCGGATTTGAGCGCGCGTGCCGCCGCGAGGAGCTCGCTCGTGCCACGTGAGAAGATCTCAACGTGTATCGTCTTGCGGAGGTCGTCGAGCGCGTACGTGTACTGCATGTTCGGCTGCGGCTTCGCGATCGCCGTAACGGGCAGATGGTTCATCGTGAAGGCGGCGGAGAGCCACTCCCACGTCCCGATATGCCCCGTCAATACGACGACGCCGCGTCCTTCGGCGAGCGCGTCTTTCATGCGCTCCAAATGGTCGATCTCGATGAAGTCCGAGAAATTCGTTTCATTGAGGCGCGGCATGTAGAGGATTTCGAGCACGTTGCGCCCGAGGTTGACAAACGACGCGCGAACCGTGCGGCGCGCTTCCGCCTCCGTCATGCCGAGCGCCGGCATCATCTGCCGCACGGCAAGCTCACGCTGCTTTTTGATCAGCAGGTAGTAGAGATTGCCGAGCACCCATCCGACAGCCATCAAGACGCGATACGGCGTATGGCAGGCGAGCCAGCTCAGGCACATGACCATCTTGTAGTGCATACCAAGGCCTCCATTGTCTGCGTGTCCATGTATTTCGGAGCTACGTCACATGTTGCGGACATGTGTCACTGCGCGATTCCCGTCATATCCTCCGACGCTTTGAACCCATCGATGATCCTCTGCCATTTTCCCTGTCTTTTTAATATAAATTCATACGCGTCGCGCACCGCGCCGCGTCCGCCCGGATTGTCCGTGATGAGCTGCGCCGTCTCGCGCACCTCCGCCACGGCGTCCGCTACGGCAACGGGGAATCCGACCTGCAGCATGATGGGCAGGTCGACGATGTCGTCCCCGACGTACGCGAACGCATCATCGGAAAGGCGAAGCTTCTCTTTGAGCGCGCGATACGCCGCGCGCTTGTCGAGCTCGCCCTGATAGACCTGTTCGATATGAAGCTCCTTCGCGCGGACGGCGACGTGCTTCGAGGCACGTCCCGTAATGATTGCTGCCGATAGGCCGACCTTGGCGGCACGCGTGATCGCGAGCCCGTCGCGGCAGAAGAACGGCTTGAAGCACTCGCCCGTCTCTCCGATGTAGATGCTGCCGTCCGTCAAAACGCCGTCCACGTCGAGGATGACGCACTGCACGCGCTTGGCGCGCTCAATAGCCTCTGCTCGAAATTCCATTCAAACCACTCCTTGCCGCAAAAGATCGGTCAGATGGACAATGCCGACGGGCACGCCCGCGCTGTCGATGACGGGCAGTACCGTCACGGGGCGCGGCTTGTGCTTCTCCATGACGGAGAGCGCCTCTGCCGCCATCTTTTCCGGTGCGATCGTCAGTGCCTCTCGGAACATGATCGCCTCGACCGCCTCGTCAAGGAACTTGTAGTCCTTCGCGAGCGCACGGCGGATGATGCCGTCCGTGATGATGCCGATGAACTTGCCCGCATCGTCGACGACGGACACCGCGCCGAGGCCGCTCTCCGTCATGACGAAGAGCGCGTCCTTCGCCGTCTTGCCCGCGTGGATGACCGGATTGTCCTTGCCGCTGTGCATGACGTTTTCAACCTTCAGCAGCAGGCGGCGTCCGAGCGCGCCGCCTGGATGGAAGAGGGCGAAATCCTGGCTCGTGAAGTTTCGTACCGCCATGAGCGCCATTGCGATCGCGTCGCCCATCGCGAGCGTCGCCGTCGTGCTCGCCGTCGGCGCAAGCCCCAAGGGGCACGCCTCGCGCTCAACACCGACGTCGATGAAGTAATCGCTGAATCGTCCGAGCTGCGATTTGCGCCTGCCGCACATCGCGATGATTTTCGCGCCGATGCGGCGGATGACCGGCAGGATGTTGACGATCTCCGACGACTCGCCGCTGTTCGAGATCGCAATGACGACATCGTGCTCCGTCACCATGCCGAGGTCTCCGTGAAACGCCTCGGCTGGATGCATGAAGAACGCAGGCGTGCCCGTGCTCGCAAACGTTGCCGCTATCTTGCGCCCGACGTGGCCGCTTTTCCCCATGCCCGTCACGACGACGCGCGCATGGCAGTGGAGGATGCAGTTCACCGCCGCTTCGAACTCGTCACCGATGCGCTCCTTGAGGCGCGTGACCGCCTCTGCCTCAATCTCCAAAGTCTCAATCGCTTTTTCCCGAATCATGCCAATCCTCCTCTTAGTCCACCTTGCTCGCGATCCGATGAATGGCGAGCGCCGATTTCAGCAAGTCCTCGAGCTGGTCGAGATAGACCATGTTCGCCCCGTCGGAGAGCGCCTCTTCCGGATTGTCATGCACTTCGAGGAAGAGCGCATCGATGCCCGCGCCAGCCGCCGCGCGCACGAGATACGGCACGTACTCGCGGTTGCCCGTCGATACCGTTCCGCCGCCGCCGGGGAGCTGGACGCTGTGCGTGCCGTCGAAGACGACGGGGTAGCCGAAGCTTCGCATGATCGGCAGGCTGCGCATATCGACGACGAGGTTGTGGTAGCCGAATGAGGCGCCGCGCTCCGTCAGGAGCATCTGGTCGCAGCCGCACTCGTGGAGCTTGTCGACGACGTTGCGCATGTCTTCCGGCGCGAGAAACTGTCCTTTCTTGACGTTGACGACGCGCCCCGTCTCCGCCGCGGCGTGCAGAAGATCCGTCTGACGGCAGAGGAATGCGGGGATCTGGAGGATATCCGCGACCTGTGCGACGGGCTTCGCCTGCTGTGTCTCGTGAATGTCCGTCACGACAGGCACGTCGAGCTCTTCCTTGATCGCCGCGAGCATTTCAACACCTTTCTGGAGCCCTGGCCCGCGGAAGCTGTGGAACGAAGAGCGGTTCGCCTTGTCGAACGACGCCTTGAATACGTAGTGGATGCCGAGACGCGCGCAGATTTCCTTGATCGTGCGCCCGATCAAAAGGCATCGATCCAGCCCCTCCAGGACACACGGGCCTGCGAGCAGGGCGAGCGGCTCGCCTGCACCAATATGGAAATTTCCCACCTGTACCTTGTTCATGCGAATGCTCCTCTCTCCAAATGATTACTTCATCGCGGCGTAGATCGCGTTGACTTTTGCGAGGTCTTCCGCTGTGTCAACGCCGACGAACTCATGGTCCGTCTCGATGACCTTGATCTTGCAGCCATTCTCAAGCGCACGAAGCTGCTCCAGGCTCTCCGCCTGCTCGAGCGGCGTCGGCTCCATCTTCGCGTAGGCGAGCAGGAAGCCGCGACGATAGGCGTAGATGCCGATGTGCTTGAATACGTGCCCGCCCGCCTTGCGCGGATACGGTATGAGGGAGCGCGAGAAATAGAGCGCATATCCCTTTCGGTCCATGACCACCTTGACGTTGTTGGGGTCATCCTGCGCATCGCGGCAACGTATCTCCGTGCAGGCCGTCGCCATCTGCAGATCGGCGTCGCCGTCAAACGCCGACGCGAGCGCATCGATGACGGCTGGATCAATGAGCGGCTCATCCCCCTGTACGTTTAGGATTACGTCGACGTCCGGGAACTGCTTGGCGACTTCGGCGAGGCGATCGGTTCCCGTCGGATGATCCACTCGCGTCATGACTGCCTTGCCGCCATGCGACTTGACGGCGTCCGCGATGCGATGATCGTCCGTCGCGACGATGACATCTGCGACGCGCTGCGCTTTTTTTGCGCGCTCGTAGACGCGGACGACCATCGGCTTTCCCTGTATGTCCTTGAGCGGCTTTCCCGGAAGGCGCGTTGACGCATACCGCGCGGGAATCACACAGAGAACTGTTGCTCGCTTTTCCATAGCCTTCCTATCCTTTCTTTTCATTCTTTTGTGCTCTTTTGCGCTGACCACGCCGTGAGATTCTCCTCCAGGAGCGCGTCCCACGCCTGCGCCCCCTCGCCGAAGGCGACTTCAACGCTGATGACGTAGACGGGGACCGACCACTTCTGCCGCGCGACATCGGCAGGGATCTTGACGGCATCTTTCTCCGTGATGACGATCGCCTCGACATCGCGCCGCTCCGCCTGACCGAACACGCCCGTCATCTCCGACATCGTGTAGTCGTGATGGTCGGGATAGCGCAGGCTCTCGACGATGACGGCGCCGAGCGAAGCGAGCGTCTGTTCAAAGGAAGCGGGGTTGCCGATCGCGGAGACCGCCATGATCCGCTTGCCCTTGATGTGTGAGACGTCGATGCCCTCGCCCGCGATATTCGTATACCACTCGGCAAGCGGAACGAAGCAGCGCGGATGGTGAACGCTCTCGACAATCTGCGCGCGCGCGTTGTACCGTTTCACCGTCTCCTTGATGTAGGCGCACGCACCGTCCTCTGCCTGATCCACCTTCGTGAGCAGGCAGACGTCGGCGCGGTCGATATGCGAGATCGGCTCGCGCAGCGTGCCGCGCG
>ERZ772945.956-NODE-956-length-21584-cov-13.747039_pt1 | contig 21584 bp, 26 predicted proteins | sample MGYA00511681_ERZ772945 | MGnify/ENA primary metagenome ERZ772945 (study PRJEB29015, sample SAMEA2737943) | human oral metagenome | biome: human oral; feature: human-associated habitat; material: dental | place: China | collected 2143 ...
ACTGGTATCGGCTCTTCGGGTACGGGATATTACTCTCACTACAGTACTCCTTATATAGCTTGTAGGCCATGGTGAGTGTGATGTACTCCTCAGTCTTGAAGAGTAGGTAGTTCTCCTCGACAAAGTTGTAGAGTACGTTCGTCTTCATCATCATGTCCTGGGGCTTATACGCATCGTAGTAGTGCTTACCAAGACTGCGATAAACCCCAAGACAGTGATTAGCGATCTGCCCGAGCTCATCCCGGACCTGTGTCATGAGAGTTTGATACTCACTGACATCCAGTTTGTTCCCAGTAGGGGAGATGTCGATAAGTCGACGGATGATACCTGACTTGGAATCCGTGATCTTGACTGGCTTATTTGTTCCGACAAATAAGATTGCATTGATTCGCTTAGGATACCTTCGTACTCCCTTCTCATTGATGAGAATAGTTTCGTGCGCAACAATGCTGTTGAGGAGTCCATTGGATTCAATTCTGGATAGATCTCCGTCCTGGTCGATGGCCACGAGCGAACTCCGCCCCAGGGAACTGGTCGCGAACTGATCTGACTTGGATCCAAGAGCTCCCGCATCAAAGGTAGTTGTGTACCCCTGGAAGAGGAGCTCGAGAATATTAAGGACCGTCGACTTTCCAGACCCCGGGGGACCATATAAGACGGCAAACTTCTGAATCCTCTTAGAGTCTCCAGCCACGATGGAGCCGATGATCCATTCGAGCTTTCGTCGAGCGTCTTCATCATAGAGGACACCAATAAGTCGATCCCAGGACTCAGGAGTACCTTCTTCAAGAGAGTATGGTAGTCTTGCCGTGGCATAATCTTCCTTTCTAGGAGTACTGTCCGCAAATATGAGCTTGCTGTTAAGCTCCTGGCCGTTGTCAGGGAGCCTGGACTTCCAAGTCTGGAAGCTGGTCCACAGTCCGTTGCTGTAATTTGACAAGGGCTTCACGACAGTCTCGATCTGACCCTTGTAATTCTTTTGGTACTCGAAGAGGGACCGGTCTACAAACGTAGCGACGTCAAACTCGTCTGTAGACCAGAGCCCCTTCTCCTCATCCCAGATTGCCTGGAAGTCTCGCCCCTGAATAAGAATATCCCTCGATCGTCCGACGAGGAACTCAGGGTAGATTTCCACCTTTCCACTCTTTGTGGTACGCTCGCAGATTCGGTAGAAATCCATGAGTCTCCTTTACAAGTAATGTTCGTTTGCGTAGGCATTCATCTGGGCCCAGAGTTCTGCCTTTCGCATATCACGTGCGCCATGAAGAGGGATCGCACGAAGAGGAAACATGGATCCGTGCCCCATCTTCGTGTAATCCCTCGAGTTAATCCGCTCGAGAATAGACTCTACCTCTTCCTCGTGGCGGGGATTGAACAGGGCCTCATCCGTGTAGTCGTAGAGGCCACAGTTCTTCACCATCTCCCAGAAGTACCATTCCAGAGAATATGGTGTGTCGTCATCCTCGAGCATCATGTCCATACGCTCGGCCAAAGCGATGAACATCTCGAGCATGGAGCAAGACTGCTCATTAAGCCAGACGTAGGACACATCGTTGTTCTCTCGAACAAACTGCTTACGCAGGTCAATACCATCCTGTGCACGATTGATGTCGTTCTGGATCGTTACCCGGAACGGCGTCTGGTGCATGATCTCGAGAAGGCTCAAATATGATTCCTCGGGACACTCGGCCATGCGAGTATCCCCGGTCCTATCTACAAGCCACTCGAAATATGAGTTATCCGGTGCCGCCTCGATCATTACTCGTCCTCGTAATACTCAACCCCGAGAACTGAGTGCTCGTAGGAGTCGTCGAGAATGGTAATCTCGAAGTCCGCGTGGCGGCTCATGCTTCGGACATAGATGATGGAATCGGAGGCAGAGATTCCGCTGATGATGTTGTCGAACCAGGACGTATCCTGCATAGGAACGCCCCGGTTGTCAGCGAATACATCGTCCTCCAGATAGTACGTAAGCTCGACATGCTCCTGATGACCCTTAGCCCGATACTCCTCCTCGGTGATCTGGTAGGCCTCGAAGTGCTGTCGATCCATCGTACGCTTGACTACTTCCTCCTGGTCGGAATCTTCCACAGGAGTCGGAGAGTAATCCACAACAGCTTCCGGTACCACATGCTCAGGGTCGGGTTCCCCACCCTCTGAAGCAGCGCCATCTCCCACTCGCACTTTGTGCTTCTCTTCAGCAATTTCAGCCAGCTCCTTGTTGATCTCGATTGTTGCTTCTTGGAAATCCTGCTCGAACTTGCGAGCAAGAACGAAATATACGCCAAGTCCGCCGGTGATAGCTCCGGCTCCGAAATATAAGATCTTCTCAAGCATATGAGTCTCAGATCTTGTCGTACATAACGCCGTCGACGTTGAAGTCCAGCGCCCACTTGGTGACGGTGCGGCCGTTCTTGTCCTCACCCTCGAAGGTTCCCTCGAAGATGTTGAAGTCGACGAAGTCGTCGCCCTGACCCTTGACCCAGCCAGTCACAGCGCCAGCGGGAGTGTGAGGGAACCCGAGCATCTTGTAGACCTCGTTGAGGAAGATGTGCCCACGAGTCTGAAGAATATCATTGGCGTACTGCTGCTGGCACTTGAGGTGGAGCATAGCCAGGTCCTCATCAGCAGACCAGTTGACGTTGGTGTCGTCGAAGATAACACCGTAAGGAGATACACCATCGACGGCAGTGATAGCCTCAAGGGTCATCTCATCCTTGGTGAGGTCCTCATCAGCAGTAGACACAAGAGCATCGAGCACCGCGTCCTTACCGAACTTGGACTCGATCTTCTTCTTGTATGTCTTGAATGCCTGGTCCACAGCGGCGTATGCTGCAGCGAGAGAGGCGTTACGCTTCAGCATGATCCCGTGTCCGGTGATCAGAGAAGCGATAGAGGCCGCCCCAAGAATCAGGGCGGGGGCATAAAGCTTGGCAAGCTTAGTGCTCATTCGGGTGTAGAGGACCACCTTGTCATGCAGGGCATCCTTGTCCGAGAGCTTGCCGTCCTCGTGAGCCTCATGCACCTTGACCAGCATACTGGTCTCCTCGGCAAGAGTCTCCTCAACCTTGAGGGTTGCCTTAGAGGCGAGAACCGTGGTACCGATAAAGCCAACGGTACCGGCGGCAGTCAGAATGGTAGGGGCGTGCTTGCTAAGGACCAGTCCAGCGCGTCCAGCGAGACGGGTGACAATTCCGAGATTCATTTGATACGTCCTGCTTCCTTGAGTCGAAGATAGATAGCGATTGCCTGGTCGTCTTCCATGCGTTCAACACGGCGACGCCATTTGTCTGAGAATGGATAGGCGGCGATAAGCTCAAGCCGCACTTGCTGAGGATTCATCGTGCATTGATGTGGTCGGGTTTCGGGAGCTGAAGCATGTAGCCTCGACGGCTACGGATTACCGACATGTACCTGGCCGAAGTCCAGCCCCAGTTCTCGTCAGTGTATTCGGTAGTGATACCGCAGAGATCGTAGAGGTCGGCGACGGTGGCAAGACCGTACTCCTCGATGAGGTCTCCGAGTCGGTCGATAACGAGATAAGCTTCATCTCTGGACTCGAGCTCGATCTCTGAGAAATCATGGTATCGACGTGTACGAGGAGAAGCGTCTCGGCGATTGCCTGGTGCTGAGCCTGGTCGAGAATATGATCCGTAGGAGACACGGGACCCCCCGGACGAGCTGCGAGCTCGAGGAGAAGACTCTCCGAAGAGGAGGCGTTCGATGCCCTGGCTGACCAGATCCGAGAGTGTGTTCTTGATAGCAGGGATAGTAACATCGTAGAGTAGATACTCGCCGACATTGTGGATATCCTCTCCAACGAAAGCGGAGACCGCCTTCGTTCCGAAGCTAGACTTCTTCTTGGTTACGGCGGCAGTGGTGACCTGCTCAACCTTCTTGCGCTCAGGGAGCTTGCTGTTCGAGGGTAGTGACGGACGGATTGGTGCGTTAGCCAAGGTGGCCCCTTTCAAGGAGGTGGGGGCCCCAGATTTCTCCAGGGCCCCCAAATATAACTCAGAGGTTGTTGAGCTCCGTCTCCTTAAGCTTGGAGTCGAGCTCCTTGTACTTCGGGTCCTCCTTTACCTGCTTCATGATCTTCTCAGGCAGGATTCCCTGGTAGAACTCACGGACGAGAGACGGGTTGTCCATCAGCTGATCGAAGAGCTCCTCGTACTCAGGCGAGTTGAGGAAGGACTCCTTGATCTGCTCGGACTTGACGAAGCGCTCGCCCTGACGCTCACCATATGCGGAACCGATGAGGTCATCAAAGAACTTCATCATGGTGTACAGGTCCTCGTTATCCATAGCTGCCTGGATCCACTGCTCGAACGAGGCGACGTTGTCATACCGCTTGATAAAGTCGAACATCTCACGGCGAGACAGGTGGAAGTAGAGCTTCTTGGTGGTGGGCTCGTCGTCGAAGATACCCTTGATGCGGATGATGTGAGAGAACATGTGATGGTTTGCCTTTCAGTTGATCTTGAAGTAGTTTTCCTTAGGTGCGACTAGAAAGTCGACCGTAAGTACTGGCTCACCCTTTTCAGTGAGCTGAGAACCAAACTCGACGGAGAGGGAGTTCGGTTCGGACCATCCAACCAGTTCACCGGCTGCAATGGGTGGAAGTCCAAGGCCGTTGTAGAACTCATTGAGGGAAGCGTAGCACTCAAGGTTGAGCTGCCCATTAATGTTGTTCTCGACTCGGCGGATGGATTCGATGTCGGACTTGAAATACCGCCCCGAGAAGATGTCATAGCAGAGAACGCCCCCTCCCCCGGCCACAAGAATAGTTCCGGGATGTGGTTCGCCAGCTGCTTGAACCGATTTCTCTGCAACGCGGGCCTTAATCTTCTCGCGGTCCTTCGGCTTAACCACGTCCGCCACCGCTTCTCGATATCGCTTAAACGCCGCCTCCGAACCTGTGTAAGCAAGTGCGAACGCCGCTCCTCGAGAGTACTGAATACGATTCGCCGCGATGATCGATACCAGAGTGCATACGCCTGCGATGGCCGGGGGAATATATACTCGATATGATACTGCGAACTTCTCCTTCCAAGAGAGGTCCTCGGGTGAGCGAAGATTGGCTTCACAGTAGTCTGCGATCTTCTCGACTGCGAGCGTAGTAGACTTCGCCGTGAGTACGGCCGTAGCAACGGTCCCGACGCATGCCGAGGCCGTGAGAATAGCCGGAGCGTTTGCCTTGAAGAATTGCGTAACACCGTTCGCATTGATCACTTGTCCTCCTTCTTAGCGGTCTCGCTGAACTTGGTTAGGTGTGCGGCCACCTCCATACGAATAAGGGCCTCGATGTCTTTTCGAGATAGGATACCCCGATTGGTGATCTGACCCTCTACTGTGGACCGTACAAGATTCCGAAGATCCTCGGTGATCACAAAGCTTCCGCTTGGACCCATCTCTCCACGCATTCCCTGGATACCTTGTTCACCCTTAGGCCCTTGAGGACCAGGGGGTCCCTCGATCACCTTTACCTGAGCCCACTCCTTCTTAAGGATGACGGTACATCCCTTGATGAAGAGGGTGATCAGATTAACCCAGACGATGATGATCGTGACAGCTCCGAGAATATAGAGCGTCCACCAGATGATGGTCATGAGTGCTTCCTTTCGACTCGCTTGAGACGGGGCTTCAGTTTGTAGTTCTGCGGATTGTTGATGCAATCCAGGATGTAATCCGGCGTAAACTCCCAAACGCCATTCTCCCGAGGGTAGTGTCGGAAGTCGATGGAATCTGCGGCCATTCGTCGGAGGTACTCTCGTCTGGAGTCACCTCGCTTACAAGCGCGAGATTCACCCGTTGCTCCGTCGACACCAAGGTATAGGACGGACAATGCATCGGCTGTGATGACTTCTGTGTGTCGTGATAGGAGTTCCATGACACCTCCGGGCGTGAGGATGACAACTCGATTAGGGCGGTCTCCCCTCCGGGTAATCTCGTCACGTGGTACCCCGTACCGCCAACCTCGGAAGGTCTCGACGCAAAGGAGGTCACCCCGTACTTCCCATTCAGCAAAGCTTTGATCTTTGAGGAAGTAGTAGGAAGATAGGTCCTCTCCCACACGCTTAGGTCGGGTCGTGGCAGTTCGTACTGCATGGTATCCCTCATTCTCAACCAGCTCCTTCTGAAATGTAGACTTGCCTGAACAACTTGGACCTAGAAGTACGACTAACATTTCACCACGCCGAGATCGTGTAGAGGATGACTGTCATAGCCGCAAACAGCGCTCCGATTGCGGTGATGACCAACTTAACGAAGATGGCCACGTTCGTCAGCCACACAAGCCAGGTTGCGAAGCTGATTGCGCCGAAGACGATCAGAAATATGAGGCTGATCAGGATATAGTAGATAGGCGGTTCCTCGAACATGTGTGCTCCTTTCTCGAGGAAAAGCCTATATCCCAGGTCGGGATATAGGTGGCGAATTACCAGCGGTTGATCTTACGATCACGGCGCGCGATAAAGCGCTGCTGAACACCAACAACGTGCTTCATCCGGGCATTTGCACCGCGTCCAATAAAGCAGGATGCGAGAACAATTCCGAGGATAAAGGTCACGGTCTTGATGACAGAAACGAGGATGCGGGTCATGATGTGGTCCTTTCAAACGGAGGGGTTTCAATATAGGACCGGTTTTTCTCGCGGACTAGTCGTCAACGATGGTATGCAGATAGATGTCTGCGAGAATAAGAACCCCAGCTAGTGCCGCTGTAGGAAAGACTCGCTGAGAGAGAATGTTACCATTAGTCGCATCCCACACCACCCAGCACAGACAAGCTGAGACGGAGAGGAATATTGCGTCGAGTAAGTACTTCATATGTATTCCTTAGAAAAGCCTATATCCCAGGTCGGGATATAGGATGAGGTCTCAGTCGGTCTCTTCAGAGGCTTCGATCTCGTCGAGCTCATCGAGGTCGTCGTGCTCAAGCTCTTCGGGCTCGTCCGTGTCCGGAACCGAGCGGAACGCCATGAGGGTGAGAGCGGTACCGGCTGCGAATACAGCGGCGCCAGCAATCAACTTCTTGGAGTTGCGCTTGATAGCGGGCAGGACAGCGTCCTTGTTGAACTTGAACTCGACGATCTTCTCGTTGGTCTCAACGGTGGTGTCGGTGGTCTCAGTCATGAGGGTTTCCTTTCAAATTAGAGGGGTCTCATATAAGGCATGGTTTTTCTCGCGGAAAGCCTATATCCCAAGTCGGGATATAGGGATGGGATCAGTGGATGTTGGCGAGAGCCTGTTCCACCATCGCATTCCACTCGTCGTCAGTCATCGTCTCAGCACGCAGCTTCGCGTTCTCATTCTCGAGCTTCCGCACACGAGCCTTGAGGGTGTAGGCGGTGTGCTTCTGCTCTTCGTGAGCAACGGCGAAGAAGATGGTGAGGATGGTGACGAGGATAAGGGCGATGTAGAGCATGGTCTTTCCTTTCGTAGGATCTTCAATATAGGGCTGGTTTATCTTGCGAAAAAAGATAAGCCTAGATCCCATGGTGGGATCTTTGGCTGGAAGGTGGTAGGATCAGAAGTTCCAGGTCTTCTTCTTGCCAACCATCTCGGCGACAATCAGCAGGGTGCCGATGACGACGAAGGGGGCGATGACAAGAGCGAGGAGGGTGGTCATTGTGGTTCCTTTCTAAGGGTCTTCAATATACGGTGTGTTAATCCTGCGACTCCTGTGACTAGTGTGACTAAGCGAAAAAAAAAGATAAGCCTAGATCCCATGGCGGGATCTAGAACTGTGTCAGAGGTAGTAGTGGTCGTACTGCTCAGAGCTCAGTCCGGTAGCAGCAAGCTCCTCGGCGTAGTCGAGGGCGGCTTGTGCGGCGGCGGGAGTGAGGTTCATGAGAGTGTCCTTTCTATGACGGGTTTCAATATAGAGCCCGTTTTTTACGCGAAAGCCTATACCCCATGTAGAGGTATAGGTGAAGTTACTTTGCAGGGAAGAACTTGTCCTGGACTTTCAAGTAGTTCCTCAAGCACCAGTTGGTGTAGCGGAGGGTAAGAATACTTGCGCGGTCCATGAGGTTCATGGTGTGTCCTTTCAGAGTAGGGTCTTCAATATACTCTGAGTTTTCCTCGCGTAGGCAAAAAAGATAAGTCAAGCCCCCCATGCGTATAGCACAGGGGGCCTGACGAATCTCAGAAGGGTTTAACCTTCATGATCAAACCGAACGCCTTCGAGCTGACGACTGCGAGTCGCTCGTACTGGAGGACGGCTACGATACCGGCCAGAGAGGTGGCTGCACCGAGAATTGCATCTTTGCTGAGCTTCTTGCTTTCGCCAAGGGCTTTGGCTTTGGCAAGAGTCTCGACATTTCGAGCAATTGTTGTGTAGTCCTCACTAGCAGGATCGTGAAGCTCGGCCTCCTTCAGAGCAGCTTCAATTGTCTGCTGAATGGGGTCAGGGTTCTTCATGGATGGGCTCCTTTCTAGGGGTTCATTATACAGCAGGTTTTTCTCGCTTAAACCTGCTTGACGTCCATCGTAACCTTCCCATTCCGGAGCATCTCGGCGATGCCCTGGTCAAATGTGGCGTGGATCCCCTGGTCCTCAGACACGTGGAGAGTGCCAGCGGGCTGATTCTCCTGGTACTTAGTGGAGCTCACGCCGAGAAGAACACCCAGGAAGGTGTCGATTGCAGCGATCGTTCCAGCGACCTCGGTCGGGTGAGGTAGGTGCCACAGGGCCGCCAGCGTGAGATAGAGCGCAGAGGTAGCCGGGAGGGCGACTAGCGCAACCCACTTGAGGATGTCGTAGGACTTGTTGTTCACTTTATTCTCCTGAAGGTGCTTTGCCATATTGCTTCCTCTTAGCCGGGGGTCTAGGCGTGGGGACTACGGGAAGATTCTTTACCTCATTCACTATCTTCTCAGCAAGCCCATTCCCCCCGAACTCGGAATAAGGCTCAACGAGATACTTCATGAAGTCCTCATACTCGTCGAGGGTGAGAAATCCTCTATGAAGATAGGTCTTCCCGACATACACAATCCGGTCATGGGCCATTCCGAGCAGAAGCCTTGACGTGGCGGATGTCCGCTCACTGCGCTTCATGATCCAAGCCCACATCCCGGAAGAGCCCAGAACCGACAGAAATATCGCGATAACGATGTCGGTAAGGGGGTTGAATCCGAAGTGCTGCATGTTAACCAATCGCTAGATAGGGACGAACCCCGAAGGAGTAGTTCAGCGGGGCGTGGGAGAACTGGCCCGTGGACTTCATGTAGATCGCAGTCTGAGCTGAAGCACGCTCACGAAGCCAGTACTCCTCCTCAATGTTAACAAGGGCGGGGTTGAGCCTGAAGGCGGGGAACTGGTTGTGGTGGATGCCCCGGGACAGTGAGTCATCGAAGATGGACGAACCCCAGAGCATGGCCTCATCCATGATATTGATGTGTGGGTTGTACCAGCGCCAGTCCTTGACTGAGCCGTTCCCGTCGTACCCTGTAGCTACTCGAGTCCACACACCAACCATGTTGGATCGGTTGAACAGAGACTCAGCCATGCGGCTCGCCTTCGTCATGGTAGACTGGTTCAGGGTCGAGTCCACATACGAGCGCTGGTCCGGGATCGTGGTAGACCATGCGTCTCGGAAGAGCGATGCGTCCGGGACGACCACAATATGGTTCTGTCGGAATGGCGGCTCACCGATATTGATGAAGTAGTTGAACGCTACGATACGCCAGGTGATGCCTGAGTAGGTCCAGTAGTCCCCAAGGTAGAGTCCAGAGAAGGAACCGCTTCGAATCGCCTGGAGATATGGAGTGACGTTGCTCCCGAGAGAGGCGCCTCGGTAGATTGAGTTGTGGACACCAACATTCGAGTCATTCAGCATTCCATAGACGGATCCTGAGTTGGTGAACTTCTCATTGATCTTGGTGATGTTGAGCTCGGTACCAGCGACTCGACCCTCAACAGCCTGGAGCCGCTCATTCTGGTTTCGGTCACTCACCTTCAGGTTTGCAACATCTGTCGAGGTGTTACCTCCAGCATTAGCCAGGGCGTCTCGGACGGAGTCGAACCAGGTGTTGAACTCGCCCTGCAACTTGGCCTGGAGAGCATCCAGGTTGATGTTCTGCAGAGGCCCGCTCACGTAAGGAGTACGAGCACTACCTACGAGGCTGATGATGTTCTCAGCCGTGATCTGTAGAGAGTTCTTGATGATCTTGACCTGTGCCAGAGCGAACGTCTGGCGGTCACCATTGTCATCCACCGAGGGAACCGTGGGTGTAACCGCAGGGGTTCCCTGGACGACCTTGATCTTAGCACCGCGGATAGCCTTGGAACGGTCAACCTCGACACATACGAGGTCGATACGATCCAGAGTTGCGTGAGATCCGGTCAGAGTAACCGTCTCATCACCCGAGTTCTCAACCCATCGGTTGTTCAGCCACGCCTTGCCGGAGCCGACGTAGACGGACATACCGTTGTTGGTGGGTCGAACGCGGAACTTGTCCCCCACGTTCGGAAATACCCCCGGGGCAATAATGCCGTCGAACAGCGAGCCGAATTGGTCGGCGTCGTATGTCCGGTCGCCATTCACGGAGTTGTAGAAACCGCTAGTAATGGCCATATACTAATTCCTTTCTCGAGGAACGATGACCTCACCGGGTCCATTGCGAGTGAAGTCGATACGGAAGCCGTCGCCGTTCCACTTGGTGCGAGACGACATGGAGATGGAAGGAACCTGGGAGAACCCGTCAGCCGACCAGGACTCGGTCATCTCGGTAAGCTGGCACTCGATAGGTACTGGGTTGCTTCCGGACGGGACGTAGTAGAAAATATCTCCCACGTCGAAGCCATCGCGGTACTGAACATTCGAGAAGTTATTGATCTTACCAGAGATCATCTTGAGTGGGGTATACTTCGGGAACATGGCGTCCAGAACCCAGAAGGGATACCACACCTCGGTCAGAGAGGAGATATGCTTCTTCTGAAGGGGCGTAAGCGCCTTCCAGTCCTTGACCGAATATGGCTTGTGGACCTGGGTATTATCCCACAAGACCTCACGGCGAGTAATTGGGTTCTCGGAGCGAAGTGTATGCGCCCGGGTATGCGTAGTTCCATCCGCAACCCAGTCCAGGTCTACGTCACCAGTATCAAAGATCTCGTAGATCGTACTCTTCTTATCGACGATCGAATCGACCGACTCGAAGTCCGAGAAGTTGTCATTCTCCTGTGCGAGAGTGATCGTGTTGATCAGCCGAGGAGCAGTGATATAGCAGTGGATGCCGCCGTCCTCGAGCTTGATCTTGTAGAAGAGTGAGTACCCGTTTGGCTTGCATGCTGAGATGACGTTCTTAAACATGTCCGCGATTGGCGCCCGGTCATAGATGATCCACTTACCATCCTGGATCTTCTGCCCAGTGTCATTGACGTATGCCATCTGAGACACACGGGTATTTCTGTGGAAGTTGAAGTTGTCAATCCGTCGCTCAGGCTTTGCATCCTTACCGAGGTTGCTGTGCGCAACATCCTCAGCCATAGCCTGCGCATTGAACTGACCATTGGCATCCGGCTCGATCCATCGTCGGTGAGGAAGGATTCGCCATTCCATCATCGACTCGAGAGATCGCCCAGTGTACTTGTGGAGGTAGACACCATCATCCTCCTGCTTCACCGTAGCGGTCTCGATGACCATCACAGTATCCGTATCATCTCGGATAAACAGGTTTCCAAGACTGTACTCATACCCCGGCTGATCCGAGTAGAGCTGGAGCTCGAACTGACCATAGTCATAGGCTCGCTCAGTCCAGTTCAGTGAGTAGAAGTTGTTCGGAACCTCAATAAGGGTTTCGTAATTATGGAGGAACGCGAAGAAAAGCTGCATCAAATCCCCCTGTAGAGAGTGTCGTATTCCATGGAGACGCTAACGTCGTCAACGCCCCCAGCATACTGCAGGGCGATTGTGTTAATACCTGGGTGCATCTGAATCCAGGTACTCCCCGGAGCCAGAACACCGGTGATGAAGGATTTCCTACCTCGAGCCTGGTGAGTGATGGACTTCTTACCTGGACGAGTGTCGATGACGATACTCTCTCCTTGGTAGAAGTTTCCTGCTCGAGAGATAGACATAGTCTCGTTGTAAGTAACGTTTGAGACGATAAGGTTACTAACCGTTCCCGAGAACTCGACTGTGATAGTCGCACCGGCCGGGTAGTCACCAAGGTATCGGATGTCCTTACCGGAAGAGTTGGTCATGTCACCGAACTTGAGCTTGTGGTTGGGCTCGGAGAAGAACGGGAACTCGAAGGAAGGCGTGTTGTCGTTGAAGCCCACGACCTTTTGGATCTGAGTAGCGGAGGACTTCCAGTACGGGTCCAGTCCAAGAAGGGAGACCTGGATCTCCTGCCGCTCAGAGAAGATGTTTGGCTCGACGGACTCGACGATGAAGTCGGAGTGCACGTTAAGCCAGTCGGTGGTCACACCGAGAGTGATGGTCTCTCCGACTCCAAAATATGAATAGCACTTGAGTCGGAGTTCCTGAATGTCGGTCCCCCAGGGGATCAGAGTCAGTACCACAGTACGAGTGCCAACCCTGACCCCCTTGAGGAACGCTCCGTCCAGCAAGGCATATCGGTCAGTGCTGATGTCTGCCTTTACTGGCCCCAGACCAGTAATCTCCTTGATCGCGACCCCCGACGAGTAGGGGTCTGTGATATCGATTGCAAGTCGATCCCCCGACTTGGTCGTGGACGAGATCTCTGAGATCATAGTGTCAACTTGTCCTTTGCCATAGCAAGCTGAGTGTGGGTCTGGCGATAGATAGTCGCCGCATCCAGCGCCTCAGGCGAGTTGTTGGTCTGGTTGAATGTGATGTTTGTAACACCATTTTGACTATTCTTGTCAGAATTGTCAATGGCGACCGGAGCAGGAGGACGAGCAGCATTAGCTGCCTGAGTCGTAACTCCGATGGCGGGCAGGAAGTTGTTGATTCCCTTAGCCTGCTTCTGCATCTCGGTGAGATCCAGGACCGGCTTGATTTCGGGCTTGAAGGATGGGTCATCCTCAATGAGATCATTGACTCCATCAAGAGCTCGAGACATGGCGTCATAAGCAGCCGAGGCCATGTTATCTCCGGCACCAGCGACACGCTCGCCAGTGTTCTCGATACCGATAGCAAGACCCTCTCCGACGAATCCACCGAGTTCCTTCATCAGCCGAGAAGGAGAGTGAATACCAAAGAAGTTCTTAACCTTGTTATAGCCCTTCTTGGCGACGGAGACCATAGACTCACCGAAGCTCCAGGCCTTGGATGCGAGACCGTTAGTCATACCATCGACAATAGCCCAAGCAATCTCTCGACCAACCTTGTTGAACTTGTATGAGTACTTAGTGATGGCGTCACGAACGCCCTCAAGAAGCTTGAGTACGGTCCACATACCCTTGTCGATGATCTTCGGACCATTCCTAGCGATTCCGTCAAGGAAGTTGAGGATAACGTTAGTGGCGGCGTCGATTACCTTACCAATGTTGTCCGCAATTCCATTCAGGAAGTTAGCTAGAATAGTGGCGCCCTTCTCACCAAACTCATAGGCGTGGTTCGACAACTCCGTCAGCATGGCACTGATGAGGTTGAACATCGACGCAATGATGTTCGGGATATTCTGGTCGATAGCATAGATCAATGCTGCAATAAGCTGTGCCATTGCAACAGCCAGCTCTGGAGCCTTAGCCCCAAGTGTGATGATGAAGTTAGCAATGGCGTTTGCTAAATCGATAGCTAGCTGAGGCAGAATCGCACTGAGTCCCTTTACCCCTTCAATCAGAACCAGGAAGGCTGCCGATCCAGTCGCTGCTGCGATACCAAGAACTGCAGCAAATGCCGCCATGGTAATTGCAACGGGAATAAGCGAGAACCCAAGAGCAATAAGACACGCAGTTAAGACAAGCATACCCGGAATGACCATCTGGGTCAAGAACGCAGCAGCAATAAAGATAGCTAGGCTACCAGCAAGAGCGACCAAGCCGACTCCCACCTGTGCCCAGTTGAGCTTAGAAAGCTTCTCCAGTGCTGATACGAATACGGACAGTCCGGCTGCCGCAATACCAAGCGCAATCATTCCTACTGCAACCGTTTCAGCAGCACCAGCAGCTACAACCATGATGATGAGAGCACCAGCAAGAGCAACGAGTCCCTTAGCCACTTCCATCCAGCTCAGCTTACCGAGTCGCTCTACTGCATTACCTATAGCAAGTACGGCGGCCGTCATTGCGATAATGGCAAATACACTCTTAGTATCAGCGAAGCCAGCTGCAAATACAGTTCCAGTTAGAACGGTAATCACAGCGGTAAGAGCAAGAACACCCTGAATCAGCTTACCGGTATCCATACTACCAAGTAGATAGATGACACCAGTTAGGATCGTACACGCAACCGCTAGCCCAAGAAGGACTCCAGCACCCTTAGCAATGTACGGGTTAGTTCCTGCAACCGCTAGGAATGCCGCTAGAATAGCGATAATCGCCGAAAGAGCAATCACGCCCTGAATCGCAGCGCCAGTCTTCATACTGCCCAGTGCAAATACTGCCGCGGATAGGATAACACAGGCGGTAGCTGCAGCGATGAGTACCGATGCCCCACCAACAAAGACGGCGGGATCCTTGCTCACCGTCTGAAGGAATACGCTAAGCATTCCCATAAGAACGCCAAGAGCAATAACACCCTGGATCGCCTGTCCGGGACGCATCAGACCAAGAACTGCTACAGCTGCTGATATCAACAGCAAAGACTTACCTAGAGCCTTGAGGACCGGGGTGAGTAGAAGAAGCTTGACCGTCTTGAGCTCAGAGAGCTTCTCGAGGGTCATCGTCATCAGCTTGAAGACGGCCGCCAGGGCAGTCAGAGACAGAATCAGCTTGGGTGCCGGAATCAGAGACATCAGGAACAATGCCCCGATCAGGATACCGAGCGCAATAGCGATCTTCTGAAGTGCCTCAGCCTTGATCTTCTGAACAAAGGCATCCAGAACATCTCCGAGCTTAGTAAAGAACTCGCTGATCTTGTCCGCCAGGTTCCCAATCTTGTCGAAGTTGCTCTTGAACGACTTAAGCCATCCGATCATCACCACAAGAGTAGTGCCACCAAAGGCTGTGAGAAGAACCTTACCCATGTCATAAGACTTCAGGTTCTCATTTGCCTTATCAGCAGCGCTTGTCAGCCCACCAAACAGGTAGTCCGCCGCCTCCTTGATCTTGGGGGCGATGACATTCGTCATGAAGTCCTTGACTTCGAGCAGCTTCTGCTTAATCGCATCAAACAACTCTGGAAGGTGGAGCTGGTTAGCCAGTCGCTTAATGTCCTCCATCCACTTGAGAATGAAGTTCTGCTTAGCGGCCTGACCAGCTTCCTTTACGGCCTGGCCTGTTGCGCTACCGACTCCTGCGATAGCTCCGGCAGCCTCTTTAGCCTTACCGGTTACATCACCTTGACCATTAACCCAGTCTCGGAAAGCAATGGCTAGGTCTTTAGCCTTGCCTCCGGCAGCATGAAGTGAGTTGCTCAGCTTGTCCCAAACAGCGCTCTCTCGAACCTTGTTGAATAGGTCAACAATAGCATCCTTGAGCTCAATGAGTTTGGTCTTAAGCCACTCGACTCTATCTGCTATTTTGAGCTTTTCGCCAAGTTTATTGAAGGCGTTGGACAGAGTCTGGATTGTAGCTTCAGTAGATGAGAAGTCTCCGAAGTTAAAGCCCTTGAAATAGTCAGCAATCGCCGCTTTGGCAGAGGTTAGCTTATTCTTGAGCTTGCTTCCGGCGGCCTCTCCAAACTCCTTGAGCTTGTCCTTCGCTTTCTCCACTCCACTATGAATAGTATCCATAGCCGCGGAGAACTGCTTGCCGACTACCGAGTTTCGAAGGGCATCCTTAACCAGATAGAACTTCGAAGCAAGGTCTTTGATTCCCTGTCCGAGAGTCGTAACTCGTCTACCGACTTCCAGTGCCATAATAAAGTCGTGAATCTTATCCACAACCCATTTAATAGCCTTACCAACTAGATCAATCGGGGGGATAAGGAGTTTAAGTAGCTTCCCACCAAGGTCGAGTTTGGAAAACCATCGGTCAAAGTAGAAGATGGCCTTACCGATTACCTTTGTGATCTGGAATATGCCAGAGTTGATACCCGTGAATGCCGGGAACAGAGCGGCAATGATGTGTGACGCGACAGTAAAGACAACTTGTGCTACCTCGCCAATGATGGTGGCGAAGATATGGAAGACCGAGAATAAACCAGTGAAGGTCCACTCGAGTTTGTCGGCGAAATTGTTGGTGATGATCAGTTTCTCGGTGAAGTCTGCAAACGCCTTAACAATTCGATACAGACCTTCTGGAGAAGCATTAAAGAATACGTTTCGGAAGGCACTTCCGACCTGACCGAGTACCTTCACCACCGCGGTGAAGATATTCAGCATCGACCGGAGGATCTCTTCACGACCACCGAGAGCCACAAACCCCTTGAGGAAGTTATTTCGAGCCGCGGACATGTCGTTGATGACACTGCCAACCCAGTTTCCAACTTCGGTGAAGAGCTGCTGAGCCTGGTTGAAGTCACCAATGAGGATTCGCCATGTCTCAGCCCATCCAGACCCCATGGCTTCCTGCCAGGTGCCAATCATCTGAGTGAAAGTTCGGATCTGAGTAGCTGAGTTACTGGCATTCTCAGCCAACATCTTGAGTTTGTGGGCCTGTTCCTCGGAATACCCCATTTCCTGGATCTGAGCCTCAGACAGGTCGTTGGTCATGACCTTCAGGGTCTGGAGCATAACCTCGGAAGTAAGCCAGCCCTCTTGCAGGGAAAGTCGGAAACTCCCCTGCTTAGCAATAGCGGCATCAACCCCGGTATTCATGATTCGAGATGTCTCGATCAAGGCGTCCTGGAACTGCTTACCGCCAATGCCAGCTCGTTCGAGAGACATCCAGTCCTGGAGCTGAACCTTTCCAGCGCTCATTGCCTGGGCGAGCTGGTATGTAGCTCCTGCAGCCTGGGTAGCATTTGCCCCAGACAGTGCCGCCATGTTAGAGAAACCCTTGACGGCGTTAGTTGCATCCTCAAGACCGATACCAGCAACCGTGAACGTACCAATCGAGTTGGTCATCTCAGTAAAGTTGTAGATGGTCTTGTCTGCGTACTTATTCAGCTCGTCGAGTGCAGCATTAACCTGGTCCAAAGTGGTACCATTTTGACTGGTGTTTGCCAGAATGGTCTGGACCGCATTGATCTGGGTCTCATACTCCTTGAAGCCGTCGATCGCAGGCTGAATGAAGCTCTTGAGCATCGACTTTCCGGCAGAAATCGCCGCTGCACCAATTCCGCCAAGGGCTGTGATACCGATTCCTTGCATGACGGACATGTTGGAGGCAGCATCGACTGCGGATCGAGCAAGATCACCCAGAGTGGTGTTCTTAGCGATCTCACCAATCCGCTTTAGACCGTTTGCAGCGCCATCCATCTTCAAGGATTCCTTGAGCTTGTCCATACTGGACGAGGATTCCTTGATTGCGGAAAGGAACTGCTTGTTGTTCATCTTGAGCGAGACTACCCGCTCATCAATAGTCGCCACTACTTAGTGACCTCCTTCCAGGCCTTCTTCGCTATCTTGTCGAATACGGGCCTGATAGCGGGATTGATGTAGTCTCGACCAACGACATACCCACCGTTGCGAGTACCGTGGCCATATTGCAAGATGACGGCGATGTTTACGCCGTTGTTTACATGTGAGTTGGTCCAGGTGATCTTCCAGTTCTCGCCAGTTCTGGTGACTTCGTAGTTCCAGCTAGCTGCAGTCTCACCCGACTTGGAGGGGGTCGCCGCCTTGAGAGCAGAAACCCCCTCCTTGCCGAACTGATTCATGATCAGAGCCAGGTCTAACTTCGTCATTCTGTCAAACCAATTCCTGGTGAGTTTCCAGTCTCCCTGGCTCTCGATCGTAATCATGATTCTCCTAGACTAGAGATTCGGAGTAAATATTAGCCACTCCGGAGACCATACATCCGACCGCGCCCTTGGCTAGGGCATCATCGTACGCCTGCCTTGTCGGGCAGATGTGACCCCACACCGGTTTACCAAGAGCGGAGGTTCGTCGCCAAACCTCGTCACTGGCCTCCCAAGACATACCAATGTAGTCCCAGGGCTTGTGCCACTCGTTAATCCGACCATCAGTAACCTGATCCGGATAGGAGTAACCCCAGCACTTCCACCCATCGGCCTTCCACTGATTAGCAAGCCAACCGGCATCGATCGAGAACTTCCAGATGATTCGCCCATGGGCATCAGTCGGGAAGAACTTCTTAAGTTCCTGCCACTCAGCGGCGGAGTACTTAGGGTCCAAGACAGTAATGTGACTAGATCCATAGGCGGCAAAGTACTCCTCGACGGTCATGAATGGCTCGCCGATGGTGGTGTACTTCTTGATCTCCGCCCAGGTCATTTCGGTGACGGGGGTGTCTGGAGCAGACTTGTCGACTCGCTGAAGGGTTCGGTCGTGGTTAAGGAACCACACGCCGTCCTTCGTCTTCTGACAAGACACCTCTAGCGCGCCTGCACCGTACATTACAGCATTGGTGTATGCCCGCATGGATGCCTCAGGCCAGCTGACGGATCCGCCTCGGTGAGCGATAAGGAATCCATGAGTGTCTATCATGGTGAAAATATCACGGTATCCCCTTGGGACCGCCCGCATTGATGCTGGAGATGGCTCTCCATTGTGATAAACATATACAGGGTTTGAAGATCCAACGTCATGAATCTCCACTCCTGGTATGTTAATCTCTGGAGGAGCAGGGTTTGTTTCTTCAAGCTCAAGCCAAGCGTAGGCTCTTGCGCCATAGGATTCCTTAACCGAGTTGGCTACAGCTCCTATGGTCATAGACCAAGAAGTTCCTCGGTTTCGTTTTCCACCCCTGGCTATCGGATCTGTATCCGGCGGATACCACGCTGGTTCATCCCTCGACGCTACAGCATGGTATTGAACAGCAACCAGATTCTTCTTATCTGATTTTAATGCTGGGATTCCGGGTTGCCATTGGTGTATCTTATAGTTAGATACTCCGCCTATAGCGAATACTACGAAGTTTTCTCTTGCGTTGGTAGTATCATCGCTATTGAACTTGAATGTTGCCCCAACATCATCCGCGGTACATCGCTTTACCGCAACGTATCCTGATCTACCACCAGCATCTGAAGTATACTGGAAATCCCAACCAGAAGGCGGTCTAGCCTTCGTATTTCCGAACTGGGATGCGTAGAATACAACCAGTAGATCTCCAACCTCAGTAGTAGATGCTACAAATCTAAATGTACCAAAGCCGTTCGCCTCAGATCCACCACCGCTTGCGAGATGGACCTGCAGACCGGGTTTCGGTGTCTCATAGATGTTGAAGTTGTGGATGGTGATGTCGTTCGCCGTGCCAGGAACTGCAATAGAGGGAGTCCATAATGGATAGGCATTGACTGGAAGTTCAAAGTCGAACTTTAAGGCAGCATTAGCCCCACCACGGATGTTCCAGGTGGTGATGAAATCCTGCTTGCCCGTTGACTTCTTTCCCGCCTCGAACCAGTTAGTTCGCATGGCGATCTGGGTGTCTTGATCCGCTGAGTACGTGATCTCAACAGTCCACTTGCGGTTAAGGACGGGGTAAGCGTTAACCTCGAATGGGGTGGAACTGGATCCCTTTCGGATCAGTCGGCCGTCCCCTACTCGAGCGCCGTTACCACCCCACCAGGCTCCAATTACTGGGAATACGCTAGCCATTACTTGGCCCGCCTAACAATCACCGTCCCGGACGGAGTCCCGGCAGGCACTGGATCATCCGGTCCGAGGACAATCATCTTCGGAACCTCGGGAATCTTGAGATTATCGACCTTCAGCTTAAGCTTCAGGTATCCCTTGAGCCACGGAATGATCAGCTCTCGAATCTCAGCGCCCGGAGGGTTCTCGTAAGGGTTACCGACTGGGTGCCACTGACCACCATTTTGAGGATCCTCGACAAGGAATCCGTCGGTGACGTATAGATGGCTGATAGCGAGGTTGTCTGCCTTGTCGAAGACCTTCTGGTAGTTGTCAGACGTCACCGAGTGAACCACTGCCCACCATCTAGTGGACGGATAGGCCTTCATGTGGTCCGGAAGGATGGGCGAAGTGGGATTCTCCTCGAGGAACTTCGCGGCCGTACCCTCAAACATCATACAGACGTCAAAGTCGAGGTCGCATACCGCCTGCGAGATGTTGGATCCTGTGTTGATCGCAATCACGAAGTCGATACCATTCTCACGGCGAATCGTGTCAATCAGATCCTTGTACCAAGGCAGTCGATCCTTACGGGCATCCCATCCGTTGATGACCTCGTCGAGGAAGACTCCCTGGACAAGGTCACCATACCAATGCTTGGCTCGCTTCAGCTGCTCAAGGATGTACTCCTTGGTGAACTTGGCCGCATTCGGAATGCCTCGATTCGCCTCATCATCAGGGTGGATCGCTGCCCCATACTGAGTCTTGATGTAGAACAGGACCTTCTTGGCCCCAGCACCAAGAGCAAGCTCCCCCTGCTTCTGGAAGTCAACTTCCTGCGCCTCCCAGTCGCCACTATTGCGGTTAAGGATGACGTAGCCGAGGTTGTCACGGAACTTCAGTGTCTGAGCCCACTTGGAGAACTGCCCAGGCTTGCCGTCCTGGTAGTAGTCAGGCCAGTAATAGGTCACTGGCGAGTAGTACCTGGCACCATTCTTAAACGGGTTCGTCTGTCGGAGTGCGTCTTCGACATCTGCCTTCTCACCATAAGTCTTAGCCGCCTCAGCCTTGGTGAGGTACTGATCGAGCTGAGGAGCGACTGCATCCTGTCCAGCGGGTCCACGTTCGCCTGCGGGGCCAGCTGGTCCGGGAGGGCCCTGAGGTCCAGGGGGCCCGGCAGGACCGGTCTGACCAACATCACCCTTGGGCCCGGGAGGACCCTGAGGACCAACATCACCCTTGGGTCCGGGAACAGGGGTACCTCCAGCACCACCGCCAGCAGGTCCAGGAGGACCCTGAGGGCCGGTAGGTCCAGCGGGTCCACGTTCGCCAGCATCCCCCTTAGGTCCAGGAGGGCCCTGAGGGCCGGTAGGTCCAGCGGGTCCAGGCTGACCGTCTTCACCCTTAGGTCCGGGAGGACCAACGGGGCCTCGGGGACCGATTGGGCCTGGAGATCCAGCGCCACCACCTCCGCCTCCGAATGGAAGGGGTGAAACCTCAGAAGTTGGGTCGGCGGTCATGATATCTATCGTTCCGCCCTGAGTAAGCGCGACATGCTTGACGATGTCGAACTTGGGGGAGTCGATGTAGATGGTGTGCGTCCAGGAACCGGCGGGGCTAACGCCGGCGCCCGGAGCAAGCACCTCGATGTTGACAGCGCCAGCTTGGTCTGTCCGAACCACATGCTCGCGCATCGAGACTGCGGCACCTTCGACGGTCGCCGTAGCACCCTTTACGTCAGGAATGATTCGGACAGTAGCCCGACCATTCTCTCCTCCGGGGATAGTCCCCGTTAAAGTACAGTATGGCGCTGCCATTTTGAGCCTCCTACGGCTGTTCGGCCCTGTCAAGC
>ERZ772945.973-NODE-973-length-21445-cov-7.971622_pt1 | contig 21445 bp, 20 predicted proteins | sample MGYA00511681_ERZ772945 | MGnify/ENA primary metagenome ERZ772945 (study PRJEB29015, sample SAMEA2737943) | human oral metagenome | biome: human oral; feature: human-associated habitat; material: dental | place: China | collected 2143 ...
GGTATGCTTCCCTAATGAAAAAAATAATATACTCAGGATATGTGGTGAGCAAAAAGTCTATGTAGCAAACGACACACAGGCAAGCGTAAGTATAAAAGCAGAAAGATCACAAAGTATGACAGATCTAGAAAAGTGTCAAGATGGTGATTTTGAAATTTGCACTGAGCTGGGTAAGGCTTATTACTATGGTAATGGTGTAACTAAAGATATTAATAAGGCAATACAACTTTACGAAAAAGCTTGCGATGGTGGAGCAATGGATGGCTGTAATAGATTAAGTGATGCTTATTACTTTGGTAAAGGAGTAACTAAAGATCTTTATAAATCTGCGCAGCTTTGTCAAAAAGCTTGTGATGGTGGAAATATGAGAGGATGTAATGTGTTGAAAAAATTCTATATTCTATTATAGGACGTAATGTTTTGTAAATTTTCATATTCTTTGTCATTGTAATTACATTTATTGACCATATCTTTTAAAAAGCTTGAGATATTAAGGTCGTCTATGAAAAGTTCTTGCTCGCTTACTTCAAGGGCTTTTGCTATATAAGGTATAAGCTCAGCTTTGATCTCTCTATTTCCATTGAGATAGTTATATATAGATGGCAGAGACGGCACTTCGCCTGTGCTTTTTAGCCTAGGTTCAAGATCTATAAATTTTTGGACAAAGTCCTTTTTCTTTAACTTTTTACTTCTTAGGATCGCATTTATTCTTTCATAAATTTGCATTTTACACTCTTTGAAATTGCTCTAAATTTAAGAAGTATAGTTGATAAAAAAATACTATATGAATTAAGTATTCAATAAGAATAATTCTTATATTATTTTTAACCTAATGAATGAATTTCAAATAAGGAGATTGTTATGAAAAAAATGTTTTTAACTTCATCATTTGGATATGTAGAAAAATTATTTAAAAATTTTTTAGAAAATGACTTAGGACTTGAAAATAAGCTGAAAGGAAAAACTGTGGCTCTGATTCCAACTGCGGCATTAGTGGAAAATATTGACATTCATATAAAAATAGCGATGGAAATTTATGAAAGTCTTGGAATGAATATAACACTTTTGGAACTTACCGAAGTGAGCGAAACAAAAGCCAAAGATTTGATAAATGATTCTGATATTTTGCACATTTCAGGTGGAAATACATTCTTTTTGATGCAAGAAATTCAAAAGAAAAATTTATCAGATTTTATTATAAAAAAAGTTGAAAATGGACTAATCTATGTGGGTGAATCTGCGGGAAGCGCCATCACAAGTCCAGATATTGAATATGTTTCAGAATGTGACGATAAATCTTTAGCAACAGAATTAAAAGATACTAAAGGTCTTAATTTATTGCCATTTTATCCAGTTCCACACTACCAAAGCGAACCTTACAAAGAAAGTTGCGATAGATTAGTCCAGAAATATAAAGACAAAATCCATTTAGTTCCGTTTAACAACATTCAAGCTATAACTGTTGAAGACAACGACTACAACTTAGTTACGCTTCAACAAATTTAAAAAAATAAAAATTGAGAATTGAGAATATAAGAATCAAAGAATTAAAAAATAAAAAAAATTAAAGAAAGGTAAAAAATAAAAAATGGAAAAATATACGGACAAAAATTTGCTTAACGCAATAGGTCTTTCTTATGGCGAACTTTCGCTAAAAGGTAAAAATCGGGGACAATTTGAGCAAAAATTGAGAAATAGAATAAATAGAAACTTAAAAGGATTTGACTTTAAATTAATTGAAGATTTATCTAAATTATATGTTTTGATTGATCCAAAAGATTTGGAAAAAATCACAGAAAAACTAAAAAAAGTTTTTGGAATTGTTGGAATAAATCAGTCGAGCAAAGTTTCGCAAGAAGATGAAAAAATTAAAGAAAAAGTTTTGGAATTTGCAAATTATGCGTATGAAAAAGGAGCCAGAACTTTTAAAATTTCTGTCAACAGAAGCAATAAGGGATTTCCCATTAATTCTATGGACTACGCTAAAGAAGTCGGAGCTTTTGTGTTAATTAACAGTCCTTTTGAAAAAGTTAAGATGAAAGATCCTGATGTTATGATATATATTGATATAAGAAAAGAAGTTTATATTTATACAACTAGAATCAAAACTTACGGCGGACTTCCGCTTGGATCGACTGGAAAAGGGTTAGTTTTGCTTTCTGGAGGAATTGATAGTCCAGTTGCTTCATTTATGATGGCGAAAAGAGGAATGAGAATAAACTTTGTGACATTTAATAGCTTTCCTTTTACAAGTAAGCAGGCACTTGAAAAAATTAAGGAATTAACCGATATTTTGACTGATTATACTGGAAAATCAAGACTTTATACGATTAATATTTTGAAATTACAAGAAGAAATTAACAGCAAAACTAAAAAAGAATATGCGACTATTTTGACAAGAAGAGTTATGATGAGACTTAGCGAAAGACTTGCAAATACAATGCAATATCAAGCGCTAATTACAGGAGAAAGTTTAGGTCAAGTTGCTTCTCAAACATTGGGAGGACTTACTTGCACAAATGCCTGTATGGAAAAACTTCCTGTCTTTAGACCGCTTATCGGGATGGATAAGACTGAAATTATAGATATTGCAAAGGAAATTGGAACTTATGAGAAGTCAATTGAGCCGCACGAAGATTCTTGTGTAATTTTTGCTCCAAAACATCCTGTTACAAATCCAAAATTGGAAGATATACTAGAAGAAGAAGCAAAAATTGAAAATTACGACGAATTAATGGACGAAATTTTTAACGAAAAAGAATATTTTAATTTTGGATAAATTAAGAAAAATGGAGAAAAATGGAGATGAATTTAGAAAGTACAAAAAAAAGTTTTAATGATTTAAAAAGAATGATTTATTTAATTTACAAAAATTACAGGGATGGAGAAACTCAAATACTTGCGATTTCACTGACTTATTATTCTCTTTTGGCAGTTTTCCCGTTCGTGGCACTAATTCTTGGTATTACCAGAGGATTTGGATTTGACAAAATATTTATAAAAAAAATGTTTGAGCTGTTACCAAACAGTTCGATTATAAAATCTATTTTAAGTGTTGCACAAAGACTACTTGCTTCTACCGAAGGAAATTTGCTGGCTGGAATTGGAATTATTGTTTTAATCTATTCTGTTGTAAAAGTTTTGATTATGCTAGAAAATTCGTTTAATAAAATTTGGAGAATAAATAAAAAGCGTTCACTTCCCAGAAGAATTGTCGATTATGTTGCAATTATATTTTTAGGACCAATATTTTTTGTGGCGTTGTCAGCATTAAATTCTTTTGTAATTGATGAGCTTATTCATTATTTTTCAAAGCAATCAGTTTTTATTGATTTATTTATAGCAATTTCAGGTCCATTAACTTATATAATTTTATTTTCTTTTATATTTTATTTGATTCCAAATACAAATGTAAAAATAAAACCTGCGTTAATTGCTGGATTTATCACAACAATTTTGACTTTTTGCTGGAAACTGCTATTTTTACTGCTTCAATCAATTATTACAAGCTATAATATAATTTATGGAAGTTTAGCGTTAATCCCTATTTTTTTGATTTTTATTCAATATATTTGGGTTACAATTTTACTTGGTGCACAAATTGCCTTTTCAATTCAAACTTCGGACAAATTTTTGTATAAAGAAGAGATTGAAATGCCAATTAAGATTAAAAGAGAAGCTGGAATGCTTATTTTATCACTAATTATCAAAAATTTTGCACAAAAAAAAGAACCTTTTACTTTTCAAAAATTATCGGATCGACTTGGAATGGATGTGCTTTTTGTCAAAGATATTTTGTCCGATTTAGAAAAAATGGGATTTGTAAACGAAGTATTTTCAGGAAAAAATTCAGAATCAATTTATCAAATTGCCTACAATCCTGAAGCTATCACGATAAATGAATTTATGAAAGAGTTTGACACAAAAAATATTGAATATTATGCTGATGTATTCAAAAACTTGAATAGAGAAGACAAGAGAATTCTTGAGAAAATTCAGCAAAAATTGGCATTTAGAAAAATTGAAAAAAGAGATATTTTTGATATACAATTTCCTGAAAATGTCAAAAGTTATAATAAGCAAGGAATACCAACTTTCTTAGACGAACGACCAAAGAGAACTGAAAAACTTGGAACAATTGTAAAAAAAGAAGATGAAAATTTGGAAGAAGATAACGCAGAAAATAAAAATGAAAATAAAAAAAATGAGAATGAAAATGAAAGAGAAAGAGAAAGAGAAAAGAAAAAAACAGAGAAAGAAAAAGATAAAAATTCAGATTCTCATGATAACAATGATGATTCAGAAAATGACAAAAAAAATAATGACGACGGCAACAATGACGACGATTCACCAAAAATAAAATATGAAAATGGAAAATGGAAATTTTTATAAAAAATTAGGAGTGTAATTATGAAAAAAACTGGTATAATATTTGGAAAATTTTATCCAATTCATATGGGACATGTTGACTTTATTCAAAAAGCCAGTGGCTTAATTGACGAGCTTTATATTGTCGTCTGCAGCGATGATACCCGTGACAAAGACCTGTTTAAAAAATCTAAAATGAAAAAGATGCCGACTATAAAAGATAGATTAAATTTTGTGGAAAGTATTTTTAAATATCAAAATAATATAAAAATTATTCATTTGGCTGAAGATGGTATTCCATTTTATCCAAATGGATGGAAACTTTGGAGTGAGAGAGTTTTTGAAACTTTATTAAAAAATAATATAAAAGTTGATATAATTTTTTCAAATGAACCGCAAGATGTTGAAAATTACAAGAATAATTTTTTAACTCTTCCAAATTCTGAAAAAGTTTTTAGTAAAAATTTGAAAATTCAAACAATTGATATAAATCGTGACAATTTTCCAATAAGCGCAACTGAAGTGAGAAATTCTCCATATCATAACTGGGATTTTATGCCAAAACCTGTACAGGAATTTTTTGCAGTAAAAGTGGCAATTATAGGAACTCCACACTCAGGAAAAACAACTTTAGTTCACAAATTGTCAAATTGTTATAACACAAATTTTGTGGAAGATTACAAAAAAAAATATTCCCAAAAAAATAATTTAAAAAACTTAGAAGAAAAAGACTTTCAACATATTGCTCAAAAACACCAAGAAAAAATTTCAAAATCCATAAAAAATTCTAATAAATTAATTTTTATTGATACTGAATTTTGTTCACTTCAAGCTAATTTACTGGAATTGGATAAAAAAGAAAATAATGTTATTAACAATCTTATAAAAAAAGAAGATTTTGATTTAATTTTTTATATTGAAAACGAGAAAAAAACTCCTAAAATAAAAGAATTTGACGAAAATTTAAAAGAAATTTTAACGAAAAACAATAAAAAAATGATAAATTTAAAATTAAAAAATAATAATTTTACAGAAATTTACAATTTATCCCTTGATTATATAAATAAACTGATTGAATAATTTAATGTAAATTTTATTAATATTATGTAGGAAAATTCTTTAAAATATGATATAACTACTTGTGAATAAATTTTTATTATTCATATAAAAAAATTATTTTTAGAAAGGAATGAAAAATTAATGAATGCTGCGTCGATTAACTACCAACAGATGATATTCGGATTTTTAGGTGGACTTGGATTATTTCTATTTTATATGAAATATATGGGAGATGGACTTCAAATGGCAGCTGGAGACAAACTTCGATATATTTTGGATAAATATACAACTTCGCCTTTTTTAGGAGTCTTAGTTGGAATTTTAATAACAGCTCTTATTCAATCCAGTTCAGGAACGACAGTAATTACAATAGGACTTGTCGGAGCGGGATTACTGACACTTCGTCAAGCTATAGGAATTGTAATGGGAGCTAATATTGGTACAACAATTACAACATTTATCATTGGATTTAATATATCTCATTATGCACTTCCAATTATATTTATAGGTTCTTTATGTCTATTTTTCTTTAAAAATCAGACTATGAATAACGCTGGGAGAATTTTATTTGGATTTGGTGGAATATTTTTTGCACTGAGTTTAATGTCAGATGCGATGGCTCCACTTAGATATCTTCCCGCTTTTAAAACTTTGACTACAAGTTTAGGAAAAAATCCATTTTTGGGAGTATTTTTAGGAACAGGAATGACCATGGCAGTTCAAGCGTCAAGTGCCACAATAAGTATTATTCAAAATATTTATCAAGAAGGACTTATGCCATTAAAATCTTTGCTTCCAGTACTTTTTGGAGATAATATTGGGACTACAATAACAGCTATCTTAGCTTCGATAGGAGCTAATACATCGGCAAAAAGACTTGCATTATCTCATACATTATTCAATATGATTGGAACTATAATATTTATGATTTTTTTAATTCCTTTTACAATGTATGTGACTAAAATGCAGCAAGTTTTTCATTTAAATCCAAAAGTTACAATTGCGTTTGCTCACGCTTCCTTTAATATTGCTACAACTATACTTTTATTTCCATTTATAAAAGTTTTAGAATATATAGTTGTTAAAGTAATAAAAGAAAAAGATGAAGACAAAGCAGAAGAATTTAAGCCAAAATATTTAGATATGGCTTTATTAAATGCACCTTCTATTGCAATTGGACAAGTTAAGCAGGAAATGTTAATTATGGTTTCAATGGCTCTTGAAAATTTAAAAGAATCAGTTGATTTCTTTCATTCACACAATGAAAAATTAGCTAAAAATGTTGAACTTTCTGAAGATAACATAAATAGCATGGATCAGGAAATCACAAAATATTTAACAATGTTATCACAAGGAACTTTTACTGAAAAAGAGGGAGAAGAAATAAGCATCTACCTAGATATGTGTCGAGATGTTGAGAGAATCGGTGATCACGCTTTTGGAATAGTTAAAGATGTGCAATATGAAATCAAAAAAGAACTTGTCTTTTCTGAAGTAGCACATAATGAAGTGAGCAAACTTCTTGAAATTACTGTAAAATTAATTGAAACAGCAATTGAAGCATTAAAAGAAAATGACAATGAAAAAGCTTTTTCTGTAATTGATTTACACAATGAATTATATAGAAAAGAAAAAGAAGTAAGAAAAGCTCACATAAAAAGGGTAAGTAAACAGGAATGTGATGTAAAAGCTGGACTTTACTACATAGATGTAATTTCTCACTTCACAAGAGTTGGAGATCATGGAAGAAATTTAGTTGAAAAAATGATTGAAAACAAAGCTAGTAAATAAAAATATAAAAAATAAAAACTGCCTTACTTTCATAAATAAGACAGTTTTTTTATTTTACTTATTGTAATACAAATATCAACTGTTTTCCACCATTTCCATATAATCCTAATTTATTATTTTTTACTTTATAAGTGTAAGTTCCATCCGATAAACTATCACTTTTTTGATTAAATGATAAATTTTTCTTTTCTACACTTGTCCCATTTTCACCTTCAACTGTATAAACCACTCTATATTGTGTTCCCTGTCTTTCAAAAGTGACCACTCTGTCATCAAGTGAAAATTGATGTCCCAAAACGCCGTCTACATGTTTTAATGTCGGACTATTTTTTGCTTGAGGATTTGGAGTTTGTTGACCTCCACCTTGCGTCTGAGATTGAACTTGAGGTTGAGATTGAGATTGAGGTTGATCAGCATTTTCACTTTGACCATTTTGTGGCTGCAATGCTGTCTTAGTTGGATTTGTTGTATCCAAAGTTTGAGTTTGCTGTGATTGCTGTTGTCCGTTTGTTACATCAGATGTGCTGCTGCTATTTTCATCGCTTGATTGAGATTGTGAAATATTTTCTTCAGGTTTTTCCACATTTGCTGGATCAGATTCTTTATTACAGCTAATTGCTAAAACTGATAAAATCCCAATTAAAAAGCATATTTTAAAAAAACTTTTTTTCATAAAATTTTTTCACTTCCTTTTTTGTTTTATTTTATTTTACTTTATTTATTTTATTTTTTACTCTTTATTTTTTAATTTTCTATTTTTAATTTTTAATCTTTAATTTTTTCGATTGTTTAATTTTTCATTTATTTTTTTGTTTCTACATATTTTATATTTTTTGAAATACTTTCAGGAATTTTTATTCCCAATAATTCCATATTTTGTTTATTTACTTCAATTTTTAAATCTTTTACATTTTCAATCGGAATTTCATTTGGTTTTTTCTCACCTTTTAATATTTGAGCAGCTATTTCTCCAGAACGATAACCTATATCATAATCAGTTGTTCCTTGTGAAATAAATCCTCCAGCATTCGAATAAATATTATTTGTCCCAAAAATTGGTTTTTTCTCTTTGTTAAAAATGTCCAATATTGCTGAAATATATGAAGCGACTGTATTATCTTGAATTGCATACAATAAGTCAGCTTGTTTTACCACAAGATTAGCTGCCGACACAAGTTCAGTTCCATTAGTTACAGATTTGTCAACTACATTAAATCCATATTTTGGTGCTAATTTTTTCAAATTATTTACTTCAGAAACAGAATTTTGTTCAGATGAATTATAAATTATTCCTATATTTTTAGCTTTTGGTAATAATTCTTTCATCAATTTCAAATTTTCTTCAACTGGAGCTGCTCCACTTGTTCCAGTAACATTTGATATTCCCACTAATCCTGCACTTTTTGGATCTGTCACAGAAGCAAAGACAACAGGGATATTTTTATCCACTTGATTTTTCGCTGCTTGAGCTGTCGGTGTAGTTATTGCATAAACTAAATCTTTTTTATCTGATGAAAATTGCTGCATTATTAAAGTTTGATTACTCATTTCATTATTTGCAATTTTATCATCATAATCCGCTTTTATACCTGCTTTGGCAAGTGCATCCTTAAATCCTTGTTTTGCCGCATTCAACGCTGGATGATCAACAATTTGTGACACTCCTATTCTATAAACTTTCTCATTTTTTTCAGCTTGTGAATTAGTAGAATTGCTAGAATTATTACTTTTATTTCCACAAGCTAAAATCATTCCTCCCAGCATACCGAATAACAGCACACCTCTCATAATTTTTTTCATCTGATTTTCCTCCTAAAATAAATTTTATTTTTTTAACACTTATATTTTACCATATTTTATTAAAAATAAAAAATTTTTTTAATAAAAAAAAACTGACTCTCGCCAGTGTAAAAATCGATAATTTTAATTTAAAAAAAAATAGGAGTTTTTAAACTCCTGTAATTATTCAGCTTCTGTTGTAGTTTCATCAGTTTTCAACACTTGTCTACCTCTGTATACTCCTGTTTCTAAATTTAATCTGTGAGGTCTTCTCACTGTTCCGTCAGCTTCTACTACGATGTTTGGAGCTGTAATTGCGTCATGTGCTCTTCTCATATTTCTTTTAGCTTTGGAAGTTCTTTTCTTAGGTACTGCCATTATTTATCGACTCCTTTCCGTATTTTTATCATTTTATTTATAGATAATTTACTAAAAAATTTTTTTATTTTGACAAATTTGCCGCCTTTAAATTTTTTAGTTTTTATCATATTAAAAAAACTTTCTAAATTTTTACAGTAATTCATTATACCATATATTGATATATTTTGCAACTTGCCAAATGCGAAAATTTTTATTTTAACATCAAAAAATTACTCGTAGCTATCGGCAATTTCTTGCAAATTTTCTTCTCCATTTAAATATGCCTTTATAATATGCTTACAAGCTAAATATCTGTTTTCATAGCTATTTGATTTCACAGTCACATATGAAATATTGTACTCTTTGTACAAGGTTTTTAATAGTTTTTGAAATTTTTCTCTTCTGTCGTCATCTCCAATTGAACGAAGTCCATCATTTACCCATTTTACATTATTTTCCAAAAGTATCGTAAGATCAAATCTATAATTTTGCACAAATTCTCTGACAATTGGATTGTCCCTTTTTTCATAAGTCAAGCAAAATGCTAAAGTTGTGATGTAATCCGTATCAATCAGTGCAAATTTATTCGCATTTCTTGCAGCATATAAGACATTTGACTGATGTCCAAAAACTATCTTTTCATAATCCGAATATTGCAAAGCATCTTCATCTCCACCCAATTTTTCAAAAACATACTCTCGTCCATATTCCCAAGCAGAACTTGTATTAAACACATTGGCAAGTTTGTCTATCATAATGCTTTTTCCGCTGCTTTCACCGCCACATATGGTTATAATGGGGATTAAATGCTCTCTTACTTCTCGAGGTAAATAATTCCAATATTTACTTGGATTTTCTCTGATTTCGTGAGAATTTACATTATATTCATTGTAATTTTCATCAATTGATTTCGTCTGTGAGCCAAAATACTTTAAATAATATTTTTTATCATCCTTGTGATTACTTATGAAAATCACATCATTTTCCCAATCCAAATTTTTTTTATTTTTTTTGTTCTCTTCATTTTCTCTTTTTTCTCTATTTTCTCTTTTTTCAATTTCTTCTTTCAATAATTTTGACCACTTTTCCCAGCCATCTGGATACGGTGGACAATCGTCTTCGTTAAACAAAAAAGAAACTATATTAGGCTGATTTTTAAATGTCTGTTTTACAAAACGAAGTCTGTCCTTTGGTGTTATTTCTTTCACAAACCTAGAATTTGAAGTAATAAGATCATCTCCGTCAGTTGAATATGAAACAACTACATATACCTTTTCCACAATTCCACTAGCTCTTTGAATCAAATTTACATGTCCTATGTGAAGTGGAAAAAATTTCCCTACGACAATTCCTATTTTTTTCATTTTTCTTTATTTTTTCCTTTCTTAGAATTTCTTAAATTTCTTAAATTTTCTAAATTTTTTTATTTTATTTTTTATTTTCGTTTAAATATTTATTATTTATATACAAAAACTTCTACATACCAAAAAAAGCATATAGAAGTTTTTTATCTTTATTTCTATTTCTATTTTTATTTTATATCTTTTACTAATTTTGCAAGAATTCCATTTAAAAAATCCTTTGTATCATTGTAAGAATATTTTTTCGCAATTTCTAAAACTTCGTTTATTGCAATTTCATATCCCACTTTTTTTATAAGAATTTCGTAAAAAGAGATTTTTAATAGTACCTTTTCTATTGTTCCCAGTCTTTCGTAAGTCCAACCGTCAAGTATATTTTTTATTTTTTCTATTAAAATTTCTTCATTTTCAATAATTTCAGTTACATAACTTTTTAAAAAATCAATTTGGTCTTCTTTTGTAATTTTTTCTTCTTCAATAACTTCTTCAATTCTTTTCTGAATATTGTTATCAATTAGTTCATGTTCAAAAAGAAGTTTAAATATTTCTTCTCTAATTTTTCTTCTTGTCATCAAATTTCCCTTCCTAAAATCTTCAAAATACTCGAACTCCCATAGAAAAAATCCCGTGGTTCTCAATAAATTTACTGAGCTATCCCCATTGTTCTTACGGTTCTTACATTATTTTTTAGATAATATTTCCAATTATTCTTGCAATTTTATTTTTTAAGTTACTCTGTTTTTTCGCTTGTTTCAGAATTTTTCTCGTTTTCAGTTTCTTTTTTTTGTTCCCGATTTTTATCTGTATTTTCAGAAAAATCCACAGCTTTTTTTTCTGTTATTGTTTCACTTAAAACTTTTCTCAATTTTATTTTACTTTTTTTTACTGTAATTCCAGTTGAATGAAAAACATAATCGGTTAATTCATTTTGAATATTCGAAAGTTTGTCGTTTAAATCTTCCACATTGTATGTATCCACACTTGCTTCGATAACAACCGCTTTCCCTTTTGAATATGATCTCACTTTTGAGCTTTTTATAATTTCTTTTGTCTTTAAAAATTCTTTAGTAGTTTCATTTATTGTTTTTATCGATACTTCGATTTCGCCATTTTTATTTCTCACTTTTTTATTTTGAGAATATTTAGTAAGTTTGTTGACATATGAAAGTAAAAATAATACTAAATAAATTATTGCAACTACTCCAACTAAAATTTTAACATTAAAATCACTCAAATCAATTGCATTATCCAACTGATCCAAATATGTTGTCTTAAATAAAATATCTGAAATACTAGAAAAGGCAATTCCGATAAATCCCAATATTACTGATAATTTTGCTAAAAATCCTAATATAGCTGTCATTTATCCACACCTATTCCTCTGTTTTTTCTGCCACTACTACTTCATCTTTTTTATCATCTTCAACAATTTTTTGAATGTATACATTCACTTCCTGAACTTTTAGTCCAGTTGTTTCTGTAATTGCTTTTACCACTTTTGTTTGAATTTCTCCAGCAAGAGCAGGTAATGGATAACCCATTTTAGCTACGATATACAAGTCGATTGTGCATTCAGTTTCTCCAACTTCTACATCAATTCCTTTTCCTCCAGAAGATACGCTTTGGAAAAATTTGATTATTTCATTTTTTGATTTTCCTCCAACTAAGCTGCTTACTCCTTCAATTTCCGAAACTACTAATTCTGCAATTGTTGCAACAACTTCCTGAGATATATTTACATTTCCTAATTCGTTCATTTTGATTCCTCCTAAATTTAAAATTAAATATTTAATTTTTTCAAACAATTTATCCCATTTTCAAAAAATAGGAAAACTTGCTTTTATTAATAAAATTATACCACAATTTTTTATTTTTTCCATCTTTTTTTAACAAATTTTTTTATTTTCCCAAAACTTCGCTAAAATAAGTTTCGATAAAGTTTGTATAAAATTTTCCTTCTCTAAACGCCTTGTTTTCAAAAACTTTTAAATGGAATGGAACTGTTGTATCAATTCCTTCTATTATAAATTCTCTTAGCGCTCTTTCCATTCTCACAATTGCTTCTTCACGATTTTTTCCTTTAACTATTAACTTAGCTATCATTGAATCGTAATAAGGTGGGATTTCATAATTTTGATACGAATGTGAATCCACTCTTACTCCAATTCCTCCAGATGGAATATATTTTTCCAAAATACCAGATGACGGCAAGAATCCATTTTCTGAATCTTCAGCATTTATTCTGCACTCAATTACATGTCCATGTATACTTATATCTTTTTGAGTGAAACTTAATTTTTCTCCAGCTGCCACTCTTATTTGTTCTTTTACTAAGTCAACTCCTGTAATTTCTTCACTTATTGTATGTTCCACTTGAATTCTCGTATTCATTTCCATAAAATAAAAATTCATTTCTTTGTCGACCAAAAATTCCAATGTTCCAACGCTGTCATAACCTATTCCTTTAGCTAATTTTACCGCAAATTTTCCCATTTTTTCACGAGTTTTCGCATCGATTCCAGTTGATGGACTTTCTTCTATCAATTTTTGATGTCTTCTTTGAATTGAGCAATCTCTTTCTCCCAAATGAACCACATTTCCATATTTATCTCCAATTATTTGAATTTCAACATGTCTTGGTTCTTCAACATATTTTTCAATATAAACATCTGGATTTCCAAAATTTGCATTAGCTTCATTTTGCGCAACAATATAATTTTCAACTAATTCCTTTTCGTCGTGAGCAATTCTCATTCCTTTTCCACCACCACCGGCAGTGGCTTTTATCATAACAGGATAAGTTATCCATTTGGCAACTTCTTTTGCTTCTTCAACAGTTGGGACAATTCCATCCGATCCTTTTGTCATTGGGACTTTATGCTTACTCGCAGTTTCTCTTGCAGTCGCTTTATCTCCCATCATACTGATAAGTTCTGGTTTAGGACCAATAAACACAATACCATTTTTTTCACAAATTTCAGCAAATCTCTGATTTTCTGATAAAAATCCATATCCTGGATGAATTGCTTCACTGTTTGTAATTTGTGCAGCTGAAATGATATTTGGTATTTTTAAATAAGAATCAGCAGCACTTGGTTTTCCAATACAAATTGCCTCATCCGCAAGTTTTACATGCAATGAATCTTTATCCGCTTCTGAATATACAGCAACTGTTGCAATTCCCAATTCTCTTGCTGCTCTTATAATTCTCACAGCGATTTCTCCTCTATTTGCTATTAATATTTTTTTAAACATTGATTCCTCCTAAATATTAACTTTTTTAATTTATTTTATTTCGATTTTAAATAATTCTTTTGAAAAATCAACGGCGATTCCGTCAGAAACCAAAACTTCTTTTATCACTCCGTCAACTGTAGATTTTACTTCATTTTCAATTCCCATTGTGTAAATTTTAGCTAATATTTCACCTTTTTTAACTTCTTTTCCACTGCTTACATCCAATAATTTTATTTTCCCAACATTATCTGACTTGATAATTTCTTCTTTTTGAACTTTCTCTTCTTTTTTAGCAGATTTTACAGGCTGAGCTATGTTTATTTTTGGACTGGCATCACAAGAATTAATCAGTGTCAATTTTACTTTTCCATATTGAACTTTCAGTTCTTCCAATTTTTCTTCTTTCATAACTTTCATCAATTCTTGAATATCTTTTAATTCCATCTTTTCTCCTTATTTTTAAACTGTCATTTTTAAAAATTTATTTTTTTATTTTGAAAAAATTACTTAATTTTGATAATTTATTATAACATACAATATTATATTTTACAATATTTTTAAGATTTTACCAAAAATCATTATCTTATCTTTAATTTTTCAAATCCGATTAATTTTACCAATCTACGCAAAAAATTTAAAGATAAATTTATGCTATATTTAGAAATTTTAAATTCATTTTTTTTAATTTTTTTAATTTCTTGATTTTCTTGATTTTTTTTCAAAACCTGAATAACTTTATTTTTTCCTTGATATTTCAAAATCAATTTTTTTATTTCTTGGGATTTTTTTATCGTATCTTCATCAATTTTAATAAATAATTTCAAATCCTGTCTTTTTTCTAAATTTTCCAATTTACAAATATTTTCTAAAAAAATATTATATTTTTCATCTTCAAAATTCACATTTCCTTCTAAAATGACAATTTCATTTTCTTTGATTTCGTTTTTAAAGTTCGCATATTTATTTTGAAAACAAATAATCTCAATATTTCCATCAAAATCTTCCAATTCAAATTTTGCCATATTTTCACCTTTTTTCGTATTAAAAATATTCAAATTTCTTATCATTCCAATAATTCTTAAAGTTTTTAAATTTTTTTTGGAAATATTTTTAATTTTATCGTGAGAAATTATATTTATCAAAACTTTTTTCAAATCCAATGGATGTTTTGAAACATAAATTCCTAAATATTTTTTTTCTTTTTCCAAAAGTTCTATTTGTGAAAATTTTTTACTTTTTATTTTTTCATCTTCCGAATTTTTTGAATCAGAAGCTCTAAGAAAAATGACATTTACCTCCTCATCTGCATCAAACAGTTCAAAATTTTTAACCAAATCAAGCATTTCTTTTCGACTTTTCCCAAATTTATCCAATGCTCCTGAAAATATCAAAATTTTAAGTTGTTTTTCCGTCATTTCATTGTCTTTCATTCGCATAGAAAAATCTTCATACGAGTCAAATTTCCTACTTTTTAACTCTTCACTCAAATTTTGAAATAACATTTCTCCTATTCCTTTTATTCCACAAAATCCAAAACGAATGCTTCCACATCTCTCATTTTCTTTTCTATATTGTTTTTCTTCGTTCTCCAGTTTTTCTTCTTTATATTCTTCTTTTTTGCTTTCTCTTTCTCTTTCTCTTTCTCTTCTTTCTTCTATTTTTTCTATTTCTTCTATTTTTTTTATTTCTTTTATTTCTCTCTCTTTTTTGTTTTCTTTTTCTTTTTCTTTTTCGTTTTTCACAACTTCAAAATCTCTATTGCAAATATTTACATCAGGTAAAAGTAAATCTATATTGTTTTTCTTAGCTTCATTTACAAAAACTTGAAATCTATCTAAATTTGAAACTTCCACCGACATTATTGCAGCAAAAAATTCCAAAGGATAATTTGCCTTAAAAAAAGCTGTCCAGTAAACAATTAGCGAATATGCTGCTGAATGTGACTTATTAAATCCATATCCACCAAATTTTTCAATCAGGTCATAAATTTCATTTGCTTTTTTTTGTGGATTTTCACTCTGCAAAATGCCTTTTTTTAAAGTATTTTTTACAAATTTTTCACGATTTTTTTGAATTGACTCAAGATTTTTCTTACTTATCGCCCTTCTCACTTCATCGGCTTCTCCAAGCGTATAATCTGCAAGTTCGCTTAAAATTTTCATAACTTGCTCCTGATACAAAATCATTCCATAGCTTTCTGATAAAATGTCTTTTAAAGAGTCATCAATATACTTTATTGTAGTTTTCGAATTTTTTTGTAAAATAAGGTCATCGACCATTCCACTTCCAAGAGGCCCTGGTCTATAAAGTGCAAGAAGTGCCACAATATCGCTAAAACTCTCAATTTTCATCTTTTTCATAAGACTTCTAATCCCAACTGACTCGCACTGAAAAACTCCCATTGTATCAGCATTTGAAAGCAATTCGTAAGTTTTTTTGTCATCTAATGGAATTTTATCAAGAAATACTTTATTTTTTGACTTTTCAAAAAAAATCTCATTATATTTTTTGCTCTCTTCCACATTTTCAACAATTTTTCGCAAAATTGTCAAGTTTTTTAAACCTAAAAAATCCATTTTCAAAATTCCAAGCTCTTCCAGCTCTTTCATCTGATACTGAGTTGCCACAACTTTTGTCTTCCCATCAGAATAACTTGGAATTTCATCGGTTAAAATATCTTTTGAAATGACAATTCCCGCCGCATGAATCGAAGTGTGTCTGACTTGCCCTTCCAATTTTAAAGAATAATCAATGACTTCTCTTGTCTGCCTATCAGTTTCATACATATTTTTCAATTCTTTTACATTTTCTTTCGCTTCACTCAAATCCATATTAAACGGAATCATTTTCGCAATTTTATCAACTTTTGAAATTTTTACATTCAAAACTCTTCCCACATCTCTAATTACAAGTCTTGCCTTCAATGTCCCAAAAGTTATGATATGAGCGACATATTCACTTCCATACTTTTTATAGACATAATCTATAACTTGCTCCCTTTGCTCCTGATCAAAATCTATATCAATATCAGGCATAGAAATTCTCTCAGGATTCAAAAATCTCTCAAAAATCAAATTATATTCGATTGGGTCAATATCCGTGATATTTAAAGTATACGAAACTATGCTTCCCGCAGCAGAACCACGCCCAGGTCCAACATAAATTCCATTTTCCTTAGAAAATTTTATAAAATCCCAAACTATGATAAAATAACCGTTATAACCCATTTCATCAATAATTTTAAGTTCATATTCTGCTCTTTTTATTATACTTTTTCCATCCAAATTTTTTTCATTTTTAAATTTGTCGCTTGAAAATTTTTTGATAATTTCTTTTATATCTTCTTCATTTTCTGCTTCAAAATCTGCAATTGAATATCTTTTTACAATTCCGTTATAGACAAGTTTTCGCAAAAATTCTTTTTCAGAAGTATTTTTTGGCAATTCATATCTAGGAAATTTAAATTTATGAAATTCAAAATCAACTTCACAATTTTGAACAATTTTTTGAATATTTTCTATTGCCTTTTCAAAAATCTCATTTTCATTCTCAAAAGAACTTTTTATTTCACTGTAATCTTTAAAATAAAAATCATTATCTCTAATTTCTTTGTTATTTATAATTTCTTCTGAATCCGACTTTTCCCCTCCTTTTATAAGTTCCACTATTTTTTTTAAAATTTTGTCTTCTTCGTTCAAATAATAAATGTCGTTTGTCACAACAAAATTACTTATTTTTTCTCTTTTTGCTGTTTCAACAAGAATATTTTTCACTCTCTCAAGTTTTTTTGACGCTGGAATTTCCAAAAAAAAATTTTCTCCAAAGTCAAAAAATAATTTTCTCATTATTTTTCGTGCAATTTCATTTTTTTCCTCCAAAATGTAATTTGTAATTTCTCCATTCAATCCGCTTGACAAAACATACAAATCTTGTGAATATTTTTTCAAATCTTCATACTTTATTTTATTTCTTTTTCTTGAAAATTTCTCAAATGAAATCGAAGACAACTTGCACAAATTTTTATACCCATTTTTATTTTTTGCAAGTAAAGTCAAAGAATATTCTCCAAAATTTTCCAATCCATCAAAAAAAACTTCAAGTCCGATAATTGGCTTAATTTTAGCACTTCTACACTTTTTAAAAAATTCTATCGCACCAAACATATTGACATCTGTTATCGCAAGAGAAGTCATACCAAATTTACTCGCTTTTTTTATATATTCATCTATTTTCCCAACACCTTCTAGCAAAGAATACTCGGTGTGCAACTTTAGATGTACAAATTCACTTTCCATAAATTTTCCCCTACTCTACAAATTTTTTAAAACTTCATAAATCCCATCTTCGTCATTGGACAAAGTTATTCTGTCAGAAGAAAACTCTTTTTTCAATTCTTCGGTTGCATTTCCCATAAGATACCCATATTTTACAAATTTTAACATTTCCAAATCATTCCATTGATCTCCAAAAGCCATCGTATTTTGTGGCGAAATATTATACTTTTCCAGCATAACTTTTACTGTCAATCCTTTATTCACTTCTTTATTTAACGCTTCCAAATATTTTAACTTAGAAAATACAAATGTCACATCAGGCATTTTTTCACAAAGTTCTTTTTTCAATTTTTGTAAAACTTCATTTTCATTGATAAAAAGCGCTTTTGTCGAAGTCTTCCCAAAAAAGTTATCAAAATTTTCTACATAATATGGAATTCCAACATTTTTGGCATATGCTTTCCCTTCTTCTGTTTCCTTTTCAATATATAATTTATCATCTTTGTATAAATTCAAGTGAATATTTTTTTCTCTTGCAATTTTTATTATTTTATTAACCGTCTGTGCATCTAGCGGTTTTTCATAAATCATCTCTTTTGTTGCTGGATCCACAATTCTTCCTCCATTATAAGTAATAACTGGATTTTTTATTTTAAGCATTTCAACAAAAGGACTTGCCGAAGTAAATGTTCGTCCTGTCGCAATAAAAATTTTAACTCCTTTTTTTTCCAATTCATCCAATTTATTTTTCAAATTTTCCGAAACAGTATGCTCACTTGTAAGTGTCGTCCCGTCCAAATCCAAAAATATCGCTTCAATCTTTCCCATTTTCAGTTTTTTCTCCTTTACATTAATTCTAATTATTAAATTATATTACATAACATACAGCAATATTTACTGTAAATTTTTATATTATCTCTTTCAAATTTTCAATAAAATAATCAATTTCTTCAAGTATTGTATCTTTTCCAATACTGATTCTAAAAGAACTTTTTAACTTTTCATCATCTATTCCCATCGCTTTTAAAACATGTGAATTCTCAAGCGATCCAGACATACAAGCTGAACCTCCGCTCACGCAAATTCCTCTCATGTCAAGCGCCACTAAAAGCATTTGAATATCTGTATTTTCTATAAATACATTAGTAATATTTTTCACTCTTTCTAAATTTCCGCCATTTATTTCAACTCTTTGAATTTTTCCAATTTCATTTTTTAACTTTTCTTCCAAATATTTCTGAATTTTTTCTTCGTTTTTCAAAACTTTATCCATTTTCTCATAAATTTCTTCGAGTGCCACGCCAGTTCCCAAAATTCCATTCACATTTTCAGTTCCAGCTCTTCTATTTCTCTCTTGACTTCCTCCACAAATTTCTTTCTCAACATTATACTTTTTATCAATAAACACAAATCCAGCGCCTTTCGGTCCATAAAATTTGTGCGATGAAACAGTCAAAGCGCCTATTTTTAATTCCTTAGGATAAATTTTAAATTTTCCAATCGCCTGAACTGCATCCGTATGAAAAAAAATCCCCTTTTCTTCCAAAAACTCACCAATTTCTTTAATTGGCTGAATAACCCCAGTTTCGTTGTTCACAAACATAACTGACACAAGAGCTGTATCTTCTCTAACTGCGTTTTTTAGCTGTTTTACATCAACAATTCCATCTTTTGTGACATCTAAAAAAGTTACTTCATATCCTTGTTTTTCAAGATTCTCGAAAGTCTTTAACACGCTTGAATGTTCGATTTTTGTTGTAATTATATGTTTTCCTTTATTTTTATTTTCTTTTAAAAATCCTTTTATAACTAAATTATTTCCTTCAGTCCCACCAGAAGTAAAAACTATTTCTTTAGCTTCAACTTGCAAATTTTTTGCCGCAATATGTCTTGCATTTTCAACCATAGCTTTTGCCTTTTGTCCTAAAGTATGCGTTGAAGATGGATTTCCATAAACTTCTTCAAATGATTTTGTCATCTTTTCAATCACTCTTTCTGACATTTTTGTAGTAGCCGCATTATCTAAATAAATTAATTCCATTTTTTCTCCCATTTTTTTCTTTAATCACAATTGGCACATTGTAATCAAGGCCCAACTCAATCAGATATTCAATAAATCTATTTGCAGTATCAATATCTAACGTATCAATTGAATCAGGACTTAACGAAAAATTGGGAATTTCATATTTTTCTGCAAAAAATATTTTCAATATGTCTTTCATATATCCATATTCGCTGCCACCACCTGCAAGATGTTCAGAAAATTGATTTATCAAGGCATATATCATTCTCATCTGCTGTAATGTCATCGCTTTAATTGGAATAACTTCTACTGAATAATCATTTAATATTTTTTCCAGATCTTCCTTTACTCTTGGAACAATATTTTTCATTGGATAAAATATTTTTATTTTCTTATTCTCAATTTGTGTTCTTAACATTACGATTCTTCCTTAATTTCAATTTTTGATAATATTCTCAGCAATGTTTCCATTTCGGGATTTCTAAAAGCAAAATTCAAATAATCCATTGGATTTCTATAATGATGTTTGTTCTCCTCTATATGTTGTCTACATGCTTTTTCTGTAAAAAAAACATTATTGAAAATATATTTAAAATCACCAATATAACAATGAAAATATATCCATTCCCTATCCAAATCTTCCAGACAAATATTGTCAATTTCTTTCAAAACATTTTCATCGTCAGTAATTTCCCTTAAAATAGCCTTTACTTCTTCCACACCCTCTGAGGTATATTCAAAAATTCCTAACGAATCCCCTTCAAATACCGCTTCAAAATATTCCCCTTCTCCATTAGGATTTGTTTGAAATTTTTCGCTTCTAATTTGATATATTCTAGGATTAGCAGTCATTCTACTGTTTTGTGTATTCAATTCGTGTTTTAATTCTTTTAAAAAGTTTATTTCATCCATTGTTAAATTATTTATTATCATTTTTTTCTCCTGATTTTAGATATTTTTATTAAAACTCCATTTCCGTGATATAATATTATCGCCAAACAAAATTAATCTCATGAGAAAGGAGGTGTTATTAATGCGATTAAACCCTGATTGTATACGTGATATTCTCTTACAAACAGAAAAAGGGTTTTTTATTCTTCCTAACCGTGCAAAAATTCAAGAAATGTATTTTGAAAATTTAGAATTTTTGAAAAATTATTCATCAATTGAAATTTTTTATCATATAAATCAAT
>ERZ772945.974-NODE-974-length-21424-cov-7.130423_pt1 | contig 21424 bp, 18 predicted proteins | sample MGYA00511681_ERZ772945 | MGnify/ENA primary metagenome ERZ772945 (study PRJEB29015, sample SAMEA2737943) | human oral metagenome | biome: human oral; feature: human-associated habitat; material: dental | place: China | collected 2143 ...
GAGTCAAATTCTTAGGTACCCCAGAATCTGCGGGGCACTAAGGCGCCGGGGTGCCATCCCCTTACTCGTACTTGATGATCTGTATGGTGGTACCGACCTGTAGCACGGGGACCTCGGCCTGCTCCACGTAGAGCGTGCCGGCCATGTTGGGCTCGGTGACACCGGTGAAGCTGATGCTGCAGTGCCCCAGACTCTGCAGGGTGACCGGGGCCTCGGCACCGATACACGTGATCTTATAGAAGCCATCATCTATGCGAAGAATGTCGCCGACAGAGATCTGCCCGTCTATGGGATTCACATTGACCAGGTAGCAATAGTCCTTGAGCTCTGGGGGCGCTGTCGCACCAAAGAGGATGAGCATATTGGTAGCCCTAAAATCCTCGGCGTGAGGGCCCACGCCCAGTACCTTGTTCTCATAGATAGCTTTCATCACCATTCCAATCTACTCGTGCCAAACGTAAGCGCAAAGGACACCTACCGACGCCAACATACTACGCGTACAGACCGACGGATGCGGCGAATGCGAGGAGTACGCGAACCCAGCCGGTAAGGAAGCGGGAGTACATGACAGATAGTACGCCGACCTCTATGGTCTCGGTCTCGGCTTCGGCAAGGCCCAGGCCAACGGGAACGAAGTCGCAGGCACACTGGTTGTTGATCGCAAACAGCGCGGGCAGGGCCATCTGGGGCGCAATGGCGCCCTTGCCGATCTCGGCACCGATAAGCGTTCCTATGATCTGGGCGATGACCGCTCCGGGACCAAGCAGCGCAGAGAGACCTGGAATGGACACGACGATGCCGAGAACCAGCAGGCCCACGGGGTTGCCAGCAAGCGGCGAGAGGAAGTTGGCAATGAGGTTGCCGAGCCCCGTGCCGTTGATGACGCCAATAAGCATCGCGACGAACGCCATGAACGGCAACAGCGTGGTGATGCAGGTCTGGATGGCGTCACGACCCGCCTGATAGAGCGTGTTGACAAAGGTGCCAACGCCCATGCCTATGGCAGACAGCAGGCTGCTCTTCTTTTGCGGCGTGCTCGCCATGTAGTCCTTGTCCTTGCCAGACACACCAGAATCAGCACCAGAATCCTTGACCTCGCTGGTGGCAGCAGTGGCGGTGCCTTCAGCTGTAGCGTAGCTGCCAGAGACGGCCTCGGATCCATCTGCAAGAGAGATGCAGCTGGACTTGACCGAAGAGACGTAAATGTCCTCTTTGATGTACTGCGCCAGCGGACCCGACTTGCCAGTCGGCATCACGTTAGCGGTGGGAATGCCCTTCTGCGGGTAGATGCCGCAGCGCAGGGTGCCGCCGCAGTCGATGACAACCATGGCGATCTCCTCCTCCGGGCAGGAGGTCTTGAAGCCATTGACGGGCGTCATGCCAGACAGCTCAACGATGCGAGAGAGGCACTCGGGCTCGGCGCCACCACCGACTATGTACATAACCTTATTGCGCTTAGGCGTGGCTTTGACCACAAGCGGGCCTCCCCAACCACCATCGCCTGCAACTATCTTGATAGCCTTGAACTCAGCCATTGTTTGGTCTCCTTCCTACGCCGCAGCGTCAAGGTGCTCGTTGTGTTGACCAAGCTCGCGCGCGAGGCGTACGCGCTGCTGGCGCTCGACCAGACGTGTGGTGAACTCGGTCGACCACCCCGAGATGAAGTTGGCGACGAAGCCAACCAGAAGGTAGCGAAGGGCAAGCTGCGACGTGTCAAGGCCGAGGGCCGTGACACCCGATGCGATGCCCAGGTAGATAAAGATCTCACCGGGATTGATGTGCGCAAAGATGCCGCTGTTGGTGTGACAATGATACGAGGCAGCCGCGTAGTAGGCAGGCTTGTAGAACTCGGGCAAAAACTTGCCCATCGAGAGCGCCATGGGGTTGCCAAGCATCAGGGCGCTGACAAACGGGAGCACAAGATAGCGAAGCAGGGGGTTTCCTGTACAGAACTTCGCGAATCGATTGACACGCTCTTGCCCAATGAACGCCACGAGCGAGTTCATGAAGACGAGGAGCATGAGGATCAGGGGGATTATTCCTGTCACCCAGCTCGTGAACTGCTTGCCACCCTCATAGAACAGGTTCATGAATGCGGATGTGAGGTTAGTAATGGCTTCCACGGACCCTCTCCTATCTCTTAGTTATTGTCGACTGGTAGTCCTTGGGGACCCTTACCCGCCCAAGAAGGCCTTCCATTGCCTTGCCTACGTTCTGGACGGGCGCGGCTGGCTCTGGGATCGGCTTGCCCGAAACATAGAGCCCATAGTTGCGTGCGGCGTCCTCGAGCGCCTTGCCGAGGTTGCGATGGCCCTTAGGTGCGTCGCTGGCGCGCAAGTCACAGATGTCTCTTCCCTCGTAACCGGGAAGGTCCCTCACGCGCGCGAAGGAACTGACGCCCTCAAGCACCTTGCCCTCCCGGATGATGCCGTCATCATCCAGAAGGAACATAACGATAGCGCCGGCATGAAAGCCTCCACTCCTACGTCCGACAGCAACCCTACCCCTTCTCTTGAGCTTTGCGAACTCACGAGAAAAGTCATGCATCTGACAATACGTCAGAACGAACTGAGCCACCATCGCGGCAACGATGACGAGTATGACCGCAAGCACTCTTCTTCCCTCCCTTCTTTCCATATCTTGGTAGCAACCAAACACATCACAGCCATCGACTCTACTCCGGCCACACAGCGCATCACTGGACTTCCCCTCTGCTCAGGACGCGGATCGCATCCTCGTAGGTCGTAGCGCCCGCAAGGCGCTCGCAGAGGGTCTTGCTCTGCACGATCTGGACTATCTCGTCGTAGACCCGCACAAGAGCGCTCTCATCGACATGGACGGACTCAGGCACGCCCAGCAGGAATATGACCTGAACGAGATCATGCCCGCACGCCACTGGCTTAGGAAAAGTCCCCAGCGCAAGCACAATGTCCCCCGTGGCGAACTGCTGGCAGTGTGGCAGGGCAACCGCATGGTCGAACACCATGCGATGCAGCTGCTCGCGCTTCTTGAGTCGCTCTGCGAACCCCTGATCCAGGCAGCCCTGGCCAATGAGGTCGTCAACCATTCTGGCGATACCGCCCGCATAGTCCTCGACGTCCTCAAGGCGGAAGAAGCGTTCCGGCCTCAGCAGGCTGCGAATCGTGGGGCTGGCGCCCGCATCGGCCGCATGGATCGCCTCGCCGGACTTGACGGCACGCCGGATGCGACCCAGCATCTCCTGCTCGTCGAACACCTCATGCACAATGATCATGGGCACATCACACGACAGCGAAAGCGGCATCGTACTCAGCACCACGTCAAAGCCCTCCAGCACATCCTCCCCCACCTCTGATCGGGTGAAGAGGGACACCTCGTCAGAGCTGTCCAGTACCTTGCGCAGCTGCGCCTCAATGAGATGGGCCGTGATGCGCTCTGACCCCGCGACCACGGCTATCTTCAGATGCCTCATGCTGGAGGTCCTCAGACGCTCGAAGATAACGCCAAAGTAGGCGGTCAGGTAACCCCGCTCGTCATCGGGCACCTCAATGCCGCTGTGATTGCGTATGATGCGGGCGGCGATACCGGATATCTCGTACTCGAGCGGATACTTCTCCCTCATGTCCCCCAGGAGCGGGTTTCTTAATACAATGCCGCAGCGCAAGCGGTTGAGCATGTACTTGATATGGTATAGGACTTCGGTAGAGAGATCCCCGAAGCTGATGGCGATATTAAGATCATCGTGTACGGCAGTCACGATGTCCTTCACCAGCGAGACGACCTCCTCGTCCAGCTCGATCGGCCCCACGGAGTCGGCGTCGCCCGGCGTCCGCACGCCAACGATGGAGAGGAGGACAAACAGGCGCTCCTTGTACGGGTACCTGCCACCCGTGACCCCTTCGATATCGTCAACGAGGCGATCGACGAGCGAGAACTCGGGCGTTTCAACGAAGTCCACCAATGGCTCGTCGATAGCACCGATGGCGTGGCCCCGGCGAAAGCGATCGAGCATGACGGTGACGTAACGGACAAGTATGTCGCGGATGCTCGTCTCGGAGGAGATCAGACGCGCGTTCTTGGCGATGATGTCCTGGATCTGCCCATCAAGTGGACGATTTCCATAGATGGCATCGTATGCCTTATCGATGATATAGGACCTGATGTCAATCTCATTGCCGTCGAGGACAAGCCCACTGTTCTCGCGCCCTAGGATACTCAGTCCCCAAGGGGCGATGTCATCGCGCAGGGCGGTCAGATCAGCCGCGAGCGTAGACCTGCTCATGTAAAGCCTCTGCGCAAGACGCTCCATCGTGACCGGACTCGCTGAGCTGGCGATCAGGCCGAACAAGCGCGCACGCCTACTCTTTGGTGAATCTGGCGCTTGTTCGCTCGCCGCCCTCAGTTCCCGCTCATATGCAAAGAACGCCTCGCGATCGTAGATGACAAGCGCCAGCACGCCCGCCTCGCTCTCGAGCGTGGCCATATCGCCTAGCAAGAAGTTAAGCCTCTTGACGTCGTTGCGGACGGTACGCGAGCTCACGCCCAACGTCTCGGCGAGTTCCGTAAACGTTGCCGTAGCATGCCGCGAGAAGTATGCGAGTAGCGCGCTGATCCTGCTGTCTGCAGCCTTTGGCATCTTGTCACCTAACGGAGCGCTGCACTAGCCGCGGCTCTTGCCGCCAGAGATATTGATCGTCGTGCCCGAGATGTAGCCAGCGCGATCTGAGGCAAGAAACGCCACGGTGTAGCCCACCTCGTCGAGCATGCCGGGGCGACCGACGGGGATGGACTTCTTGTAGTCGGTGTTGAGCTTGTCGGGAGTGGTGCCGCGCGTGTAGGCAAGCGCCTCGTCATAGGCGGGGGTACGCAGGCCCGTGGCCTCCATGATGCCTGGGGCGCAGGCAACGACGCGCACGCCGTATTGGCCAATCTCCTTTGCCCAGGAGCGCGTGAAGGAATCGACGGCTCCCTTGGTGGCAGAGTAGGCCGACTGACCCTGCGACCCTTCCTTTCCGGACTCGGAGGACATGTTGATGATTACGCCCTTGCCCTGCCTGATCATCTGGCGGGCGGCGGCCTGCGCACACAGGAAGACGCCCTTGACGTTAACGTCAAACATGAGGTTGAAGTCATCGACACCAAGCTCGTACTGGGGCTTCTCTCCGACAGCGTCTACGAGCAGACGCGGCCTGTTGAGCCCCGCATTGTTGACGAGGATGTCAATGGCACCATAGCGGTCCATGACAGCCTGCGTCATGGCGTCAACGCTGTCGCGATCTGACACGTCGCACTTGACGCAGTACATACCCTCCAGCTCGTCTCCGGTCTTGACAGTGAGGTCGACGATGACGACCCGCGAGCCAACGCTCCTCAGGACCTCAGCGACATGCCTGCCGATCCCAGATGCGGCACCGGTGACGATGGCGACCTTACCCTCGAGCTCAAGCCACTGCTTTTCCATTGCTCGCTCCTCCCTGACTGGTGTGTGGGGACCATCGCAATCCCCTCTACTTGATATTCTCCGAGTTCGAGAGCGGCAAATGATGTCATCCTTTGCACAGCGGTTGCAAGCGGTCGGACGAACGAGGGCGATGAGGCGAGGTAGTGGATAGCATGGAGCTGCGTTGATGGGAGACCTCAACGCCGCCTTAGTGCCCCAGAATCTGCGGGGTACCGAGGCGGCGACGTTTGCCCAGTTGAGTCAAATTCTTAGGTACCCCAGAATCTGCGGGGCACTAAGGCGCCGGGGTGCCCGGCGCGTCGAAGGACAACGCCGATGTCTGAAGAGTAGATCTTGGGCACTACGTACGCACGAGGAGCAGTGCCATCTTGAAGGGCTGATCGGCACGGACGTAGTGCCTCCCGCCCTTGTCAAACTTGAAGTTCTCACCCGCGTGGATACGATGCTCTGTACCCTCGTAGCCGACGATCGCCTCGCCCTCAAGCGCAAAGACCAGCGCATCGCCGGGCGCCGCATGCTCATCAAGACCCGTGCCGGCGGCAAAGCTCATGAGCGCGAACTTCATGCCATCATTATGCGCCAGGTCCATGTTCACGATCTTTCCGTCCTGGGTCGGCAGCAGCTCCGCTAGCCTGATGATCTCCCCTGCCCTGATCTTCTCGTTCATGTACGTCTCCTTCGTGAGGGTAAGCTCGATATAGACGCAACCCTCTTGGCTTTGGATTCCCACCGGGATATCGACGGGCGTGACGAGCGCATCACCCTCGGTGAGTGTCCACGTACGCCCACCGCTCTCATAGGACTCCGCTTCTCCAGCCACGACCAGAAGGAGCTTGGGATAGGCGTAGCTCTCGGCGCTGATGTCGGTATGTGCTGCGAGCGAGAAGACAGATACGGAAAGGTCAGCCGTACGACTGACCGCCTCCGACGTCGTGCAGCCCGCCTCGGGGGTGCAATCCCTCTTGATGGAGAAAACCGTGCCTGACGTGAATTTCATCTCTTCCTCCCTTGTCCGAGCGCTGAGTTTCGTGCACCATCAGGATATACGCACTGCGGGACACACAGTGTTGATTATCCAACAACAAGAGAAAATGACGCACATGAGAAGACGCGACCGTGAGGTCAGGGATCCGCACATTATCAACGACATTATTGGCCGCGCACGAATCGTCCACCTAGGGTTGGTGGATGGCGTACGTCCCTACGTAGTCCCACTGCACTACGGGTTTGAGTTTTCCGAGGCGGATTCGCCGCATGCGGATGCACGGTGCCTCACGCTCTGGTGTCACAGCGCGCGAGAGGGGCGCAAGATAGACGTCATCCGCGCAAACCCGACGGCGTTCGTCCAGATCGACTGCGACGAGACCCTCTCTTCCGGAGGCGAGCGCGCCTGCAGCTACGGAGCATCCTACGCCAGCATCATGGGCGACGCTCAGGCGCGAGTGATCGAGGAGCCCAAGGAGAAGGTCAGAGGACTCACACTCCTCATGCGCGCGCAGACAGGACGCGACTTCACCATCACGGAGGCGATGGCCGCCTCTGTGGCCGTCATTCGCATAGACGTACCCCACCTAAGCTGTAAGCTCTGTCCCACACGACAGCGCTAGCGCAGAGTCCTCACGCTGACCAGTCGCAGCGCACCACCCCACACCGACGCGTAGGAAAGCCTTTTCAATTATTTTCAATAAAACAGATAAATTCCCCCCGTATGCACCGGTAAAATGAGGTAGCATAAGCCTAAATTATGAATCGGAAGCTTGCTCGCCCATGATGCCTCTCCCACGGCAGCGGCAAAACGGCAGTCCAATCGAAGCTGTCTCGTACCATGGATGCCGTCATGTGGGACAATGGCCACGCGGGAGGAGCGTCGCGGTATGTTGGCACATCAAAGCCACATCCGCTAGGTTGCACCCGAGGATTGGAGGCCCATGAACTGCCCAGAATGCGGAGAGCCGCTGCCAGATAAGGCGTTCATCTGTCCGCACTGCGGAACGCCACTGTTGGACAGGATTATCTGCAGTGACGACATGGACGAGGATAGCGAGGCATCAGCTCCCGATGTCGACGATGCAGACGTGGACGTCGACGAGCTAGACGATATTGGCATGGATGTCGACGAGGCGGTGAGCTCTGGTAACGACGCGGATAACGACGACACGACAAACGACCTTGGCGATGACGGTGCTCGCAATGAGGTGACCGCAGACAGCCTCATCCTCGACAGGCTCTCCGACCTGTCGAGCACGTCTCCTGAGGAGACGGTGATCTCGTGGCGTACCTCAGGCGGGCCTCGTTCAAACGAGAGCTGGACGAACGACCTCAAGATCGATGACTTCACAATCGACGATGGTGGCAACGGTGGCGAGGGCACGTCCTTTGCAAGCGAAGACTTACGCGGCAGAGCCGCAGATGACGAGATCACGACCGATGGCAACCAGCATGTCGACGCATACGCAGCCGACGAGAAAGACATCGACGGCCGGATGGACGTTCAGTCTGGGATCCCATCGTTGCCTGACGACTCTGTCTTGAGCGAGTCCGAGGCGACGGTCGTACGCCCAGCGACTGGGCAGAGGGACAAGGCCGACGAGTACGAGGGCAACTCGTATGTCGAGGAGGACGTTGGCACGCAACTGGCCGCAGACGACGCTGCCCCAGAGCCTCGGGAGGACAAACCTGCAGAGGATGGCTCGTCGGACGACACCAGGGTAGTGGGCGGGCCTGCGGACCACGAGACGGAGGGCCGCGACAACGACGAGCTCGACAACCTCGACGATCTCGACGAGCTTGATAACCTCGATGATCTCGACGAGCTCGATGACGCCGAGGATGGCAACTTCGACTACCACGACGACTTTGATTTCGAGGGTGACTATGCCGATGAGACTGATGGCGAGGAACCCGACAGCGAGGATGACTATGAGGATGACGAATACGACGAGGAGTACGAGCGCGAGAAGCAGTACTTTGCCGACCAGACAGCCATAGCGAGCGGAGGCAGCGGGGTTGCCGCGCCCCTTCCCATCCCCATCATGCAGCGCAGCGAGGGCAGGGAGGTCCCGCGCGAGTACATCGAGGCAGCCAATGCCAAGAGGGAGGAGGTCGGCGCGGGTGCCGACAGCGAGTGGTATGCCCCCGGCAACGTGAGCGCCACCATGCAGGCGGCCAACTCACACGACCGCAACATGCACCGAACGCTCGTTGTCGCCATTGTCATCATCTTCATAGTCATCGTCAGTGTCGTTGCACTGTGGATCACGTACGACCAGGAGATGTGGGGCGGAAAGCGCGTACCCGATGTCCTGACCGAAAGCGTCGACACAGCGAGAAACGCACTCGAGGCGGATGGCTTCAAGGTCGAGATCCTCCAAGAGGGGACGGATGACGGCGTGGGCACGATACTTTCGATGTCACCTGACCCCGGCACGCGACTCAATCCGGGCAAAACCGTACGGATAACCGAGGGGGTCCTGAGAACCTTGCCTAACGAGAAGGGTAAGTCTTTGGATGACGCGACAAGCGAGCTGCAGGGTCTGGGCCTCAACGTAACGACAAGCGAGCAACTCTCAGACGAGACGCCCGGCACCGTGCTCGAGACCGACCCAAAGATGGGGCAAACGTATCGCACGGGTGACACGGTCGAGCTCAAGATCGCCAAGAACTACACGGTACCGGAGGTCACGGGCAAAACCGAAGATAGCGCAAAGAAAATCATCGAGGATGCGGGTTTCGTGCCAAACGTCACCTACGAGGAGTCGAGCGCGAAGGTGGGTACGGTCATCTCGACTGATCCCATCGCGGGCTCCGTCGCCAAGAGCGGTTCGACCGTCAACATCACCGTGGCAAAGGCAACGGCAAAGACCTACAATGCCACATACTTCGATCTGGTCGTACCCAGCGACTACGTTGACTCTGTGACCATACAGACCTCAACCGTCAACAACGGCTCCCAGGCGACGCCGGGCACAACACCCAGCGCTACGAGTGGTACGACAGAGGTGATGCAGGTCTACTACAAGAACGAGCTGGCGGCAGTCATCTACTCGTCCTCGACGAACATTGGAGTGACGCCAAGCGGAAGCGAGCGCCTCGTGCAGAGTATCAATGACTCGAGCGGACACCCCATCAAGGTCTACGAGATGCGCACCAGTACCTCCACGACCACGATCTCGCAGAACGTGACGTCATTCCTCAATGGGGCAAACGTCTCTGGCTGGGTAAAGGCGCACTAGGAAAGGGGGCAGGGGCGAAGCGTGGACACAACTCGCACGTCTCTGAGTGTGCCCACGCCTATCGAGCGCCCACGTTAGCTTTAGCGACCGCCAAAGAACAGGAGCGCTCCCGCACGGGGGCGCTCCTGCATCTATACGCTGTGAAAACATTTGCTGTGAAGAGACCTGGTGGCACCGCACCAGACACGAGGCCACGAGACGCCGGTCCGTCCATGGGCCTTGCTCGCCTCTGTCTGTCTATAGCGACTCCTCGGTACAACGCTTCATGTCGGCACGAATGAGTTCGCGAATGTATGCTTGTCTGTTCTTGCGCCCGCAGAGCCATTCCCAGAGATCCATGTCAACCGGATAGAAGCGCAGCGCCATCTGCTTTACGCTCTTCTTGCGGTACCTTGCGTTTGCTCTCTTCTGAGCCTCGCTCGTTGCCATGAGTACGCGCTTCCTTCTATCGACGTGCCAGCACTCCGCCTTGGTTCTTAAGAAACACGACCATAGCAGCCCGTATACCCCATCATCGAACCGAAGGGAATACACATCTGCCTGCTCCACGAAGTCAACAACTCAATGCCAAGAGGGCCTCGTGCTCCACGACGCCACCCACACCCTTACGTTCACGTGCCTCCTGCCACCTAACGTGGCATCTTGTGTCGTGACTGCCTCCGTCTTGTGACGACACCAGCGACGAGCACGACCGCGCCCACGAACGCAAGGACGGGCACGAGGGCAGCCAGCCCATCATCTCCCGTCTGGGGTAAGGCACTGTCTTGTGCCCTGTCCCTGGAAGAGGCTGGTTGAATGTCTCCGCCCCTGATCCGAGAGGACTCCTCGACAGCCGTCACAGGAGTGACAGGATTGTTGGGTATGGTGGTGTTAGGACCATAGCTGGGCGTCTCGGTCGCATCAACCCACACGGCATAGAAGTCGGTATCTCGCGTAATTCTAATGTACTCCCCGGGCCCATAGTTCGTTCCGCTGCCGTCAGGCCTGGTGTTCCACCCCACGATCTTGTGCCCTGGCCACGTGAATATGTCATAGGTGATGAATTTCGTGTCTTCACCATACGTGACCGTGACTCGCCTCGTCTCGTCCTCCCCATGGTTTGCGTGAAGGGTCACGGTATAGGATATGGGAGTCCACTGCGCATAGAGCGTCAGATCTGACGTCACTGCGATCGTGTCTCCGTCGCCGTAGGCCGTACCGGTGCCGTCCGCACTCGTGTTCCAGCCCCTGAAGCTGTGGCCCACGCGGACAAACGAATTGAGCACGAGTGCCTGTGGCCTGCCCTCCTCGTACGTCTGGGGGGCCATGGATCCCTCGCCCCCGTTGGCGTCAAAGCTGATCGTATGGGTTGCTGCCTCGGGAGACAATGTCCCCCAGATGGCATAGTAGCTCTGTGTAGATGAGTCGGGAAACTTCAGTACCTCTCCAGGCCCTGCCACAACCGGCCCAAGGCGAGACGTCGCCCAGCCCTTGAACACGTAGCCCTCGCGCACAGGGACTGTCACGGCGATCGGATCGCCGCTATAGCCCTCCATCGTCTGATGCACGGAGCTGTCAGATGCACTGTAGTTGGTATAGAACGTAACCGTGCTCCTGTGGCGGTAAACCGCAGTGACCGTGACGTCCGCGCCAAAGGTCATACCAAAGTCGATGTCAGTGTTACCGTTGTTCTCGTTGTGGCCCGAAAGCTTGATACCAAGTGGATTATTGCCACTCTTAAACTCATCTGTAAACTTGAACCTGTTATCGGTTGTCACGTCCGTAAAGCCAAGCTGCACCACGTTCTGGCCCTGCGCATCAGCCGCCTTCAGGGACTGAAGATACCCGTAGGAGTCTGCCGGACGCAGGATCACGGCAGCAGCCCCGTCAAGTGAGGCGGAGTCGCTTGCCGGCCACGTGGACTTGTCGTTCTCGGGAGGACGGTTCGCCTCATAGTCGGACCACGAGCTCATGATCTTGACGTGACCGGTGTCCTGAGTCGTAACCGCCAAGGTGCTTGCCGCGACGGCCCTGACGGGCAGCGCCACGAGGCTCAGGACAAAGGCGATGACGGCGCCCACGATGGCCCTCGCGTGATTACGGGCGTATGCATGCATTGCAAGACCTCCGCATCAGACCATGAAACCGTTTGTTTACAGTTGAGTCTAGGGCTTATTGCCCCGGAAGGCAACTCATGTGGTAGTCCCCGCTCGCAGGACGCTGCGTTACTCTTCATGGGCAGGCCAAGGATGCACCTCCAAGCTGTTGCGCCGAACTCCACCTGCAGCCCTGTCGAAGACGGCGGACGACTTCCCGAGCGCGCCCCTCACCGCGACCTGTGCGCCTCCTGCTGCCACGACACCTTCGCGGGCGTGGACGTCGCAGCAGTGCCCGGGCGGGCAGCTCGCCCGGGTGTCTCATCGTGGCGTCACCCCGGGCGCCGGATCTGCGGGGCTCGGCCGCGCCACTCGGTGGCGTCGAGTGCGCTATGCGCGTGCCACTCGGTGGCGTCGAGTGGCACGCGCACATACAGCGTCGATCAGAGGTCATCGGAGAGGGAACGGCACTAGACGGCGGCACGGTGGACATGGACAGCTAACCTACCCGTAAATAGTGACGCTGCGTTACGCCATCCTCTGCGTAGTGTGACGCATGTCCCTTTATGCCCATCGTCTGGGTCATCGGTTATCATAGGCATATCAAGGGACGGGGGCTCACCATGAAGGCTGACGAGGCGGGACGGATCATTCGTGCATTGGAGAGATTAGCGCACCGGATGCTCGAGCGCTTTCCGGTCGTTATCGCGCTCGCGGCAGCAGGGACGCTCATCTCGATACTTCAGGCCTACGACGTCTTTGGAATGAGCGCAGGTTCAGACGACCTCTTCATGGTATTGTGGTATAGAGGTCCCCTGCGCACAAACATCGCAACGTCGGCGCTCGTAGCCCAGAGCTTCATCAGCGGGTCTCGACTTGCAGCACTTGACTGCATCACGGCCACGCTCGCCGCCGAGCGGCTGTTACGTGACGCGCACGAGAACGACGCCACGGAGAAGAAGACGCATGCCCACCTAGGACCACGTCCCATCCTGGTGCAGGCCGCCACGGGGGCGGCGGTATGGGCGCTCTATGCTGCCATCGACCTGCCAGTCAGGGCAGATGAGCGTCTGAGCACCCTCTTTGGTCTGGTCGTGTTGGCCGTCGTACTCATCAGCGTCTTCGGTCTGCCCTGGCTGCTCTACACGTCTGACAATGAGGATGTGCTCCTTGCCTTCCTCGTTAAGGGGGTGGCCTTCTCCGTCTTTGTCGCGGGCATCGTGCACCTTGGTCTATCCATCGTAATGTCCGCGATTGACTCCCTGATCACACACGTGAGCAGCAATGCGCATCAGGCCGTGGCGTCACTCGTGTGGACGTTCGTGCTTCCCTGTGTCTTCTGCTCGCAGGTCCCCCGCCACACCGAGCGGCTCGACGTCCCACACGTCTACCGCATCGTCGTCGGAAGGGCCCTCTTCTACATCTATCTGCTCCTGCTCGCCGTACTCTACCTCTACATCGCGCGCATTGCCCTCACGCGCACCCTGCCCTCAGGCCAGCTCAACTGGTTTGGTTGCCTCGCGCTGCTCGGCACACTCTTCTTCTGGGCAGGCATCCGCATGATTGGCAGTGGCGTGGTGCGCTGGTATCTGCGCTGGGGCTGGGCCCTTGTCATCCCCATCCTCATCGTGCAGCTTATGGCCATCTATCTGCGCGTCTCGGCCTACGGTCTCACGACGTCGCGCTATGCCTCGATCCTCTGCGTCATCGTCGGCGCGGTGGGGCTCGCCCTTGCCGCGCGCGCAAGGCACCCCCGAGAGCTCTTTGGGGTGTGCTGCGTCGTCACGCTCATCGCCTGCGTCACTCCCGCAAACATCATCGATCTGCCGTACCAGGAGCAGGCAGGACGGCTGCGCACCGCGCTCGCAAGTGGCGGCATGTCGCAGGCGGCGGACGTCACCCATGAGAGCTTGGGCACCCTCTCCACGGGGGAACAAGAGCGCATCGCAAGCAGCTGGAGCTACCTGTCATCGCGCACGGGAGCGCTCACCAACTCCGAGCTTGTGGACCAGCTAAGGGGCGACAGTCGGGCGAGCGGGGCTCTCGACTACCTCAGTTCTAACACCCCCTCCGGCTCGAACGGCGTCCTGGATGGCTCCTTGGGCAGCAAAAACAAGTCTAGCTCGACACGCGAAACGTATGCTGTGAGACATGGCGCCAACATAGGTGTTGCGGGCTACTCGCGTCTCTACCCGCTTGACGCGAGGGAGCTTGCGGATGACCTCACGCTCGACTTCTGGTCTGCCGACGGAACTGCCTTACACGTTGACTGCTCTGAGCTTATCGCGCGACTCAGGGAGCACTACGCCTCACGGCCAAGGGGCGAATACTCGACGCATATCGACGACGTCGATCCGAGCGAGATGCGCATTGTCACCAAGGATGGGGGCTGTCTTGCCCTCACGAGCGTCTCGTTCCAAGTCAGCGGCGACAGACCCTGTGACGCCTACGTCGCAGGATACGTCCTCATACCCTAAAGTGACACGAAACGCATCCGTTTGGTCAGCTGAGAAACTATTCTGCTAGCAACAAGACGGCCCGCCGTTCGCGGAAGGGCCGCTTCGAGCACGGCCCGGGACACGCTCCGACGCCGACGCAACACCCGCAGGTTGGGAGTCGCGAGGCCCGCACCGCCAGCTGGCCCTGTCGAGACCCCTCACAGCGGCCACAGGCGGAGTCAGCGATCACAGGTGGAGTTCGGCGGACAGATTGGCGCTCGGGTGAGCGGAACCTAGTGGCCGGCGTTCCCTTTAGCCTCACCACGCCGAAGTCGCGCCTCCGCCACAGCGGCGCGTGCCTCGGCAGCTGCGGCGCGCGCCTCGGCGGCCTGGGCCTTGAGCTCAAGAACGTCTATCTCGTCTGGAGACTCGTCCATAGCGGGCGCCCGCGCGTGACTCGCGTCCGTCCCAGCCAGCGGCCAGGCCTGCGATAACGTGCGCTCCCCAAAGAGGCCGAAGCTCGCCTTTGGTGTCATCCTGAAGGCCTCACACCCAGGGTCTTTTGCCAAGACGGTGCTGCCCTTGAGCCTACCGGGACCCATGCACTCCAGACGCGTGCGCAGAAAGCCCGTGCGCTCCTGACAGAAGACGCAGTTCTCGCAGACGCGCTCCCATCTCCCCACGCCAGCCCCCTCCGTCTGCACGAACCTTCTGCGGCGGCAGAATAGCCCTCCGACGATTGTCTTCTGCCTCATGTCCCGGACTACTCCAGCGAGACTGTCGTCACCTTACCCGCATCGTCTGTCACAAGCAGGCTCGACCCCTTGAGCTCCGCCTTAGCGATGGAGCCAGGACCACCCACAGGGTTTCCATCCTCGTCGACCACCGGCGATGATCCGCTGCCAACCGTATAGGCGAGCACGTCCCACCTGCCCTCGTCGAGGCTCTCGGGAATGATGATCGTGCCATTATAGAGGACGAGTTGCGCAGGCTTACCAGGGATCTGCATGTATGCGTCACCGGAAGCTGAGTTCTCCCTACGGCCGATCAGCGCATACGTACCGTCATCCTGCTTTGATATCGAGAAGACCGTCCCTTGGTAGGTGACGCTCCCCTCCGCCGAGGTCTGGGTCTGCTGCGGCGGTTGACCCACCTGCTCACTCACCTTGTTAGCCGACTCGATGCAGCCGCGCAACAGCACAAAGCTGATGCCCAGGACGATGAGTGCGGCCACGACGATGAACCAGCGCTCCTTAAGCTGGTCTACAAGCGTGTGCGGGTCAGGTTCCTTTGCGTGCGACCTGCTGGCCACCCGCGGACGTCGTGCCCCCCGCAGGCGCATCTCGGCGCCAAGCCCCGTGCGCGACCAGCTCGCAGTGGAGTCAGGCGAGATCTTGCCGATGTTATCCCTGGTCTCGACCGTGGCACCCTGGCTCGCATCGATGCGGGCGAAGGCTCCCGTCTGAGCTGGGTCGACACCAATGGGCCTCGGTGCCTCCTGCTCGTCGAGGGGACCCACGACCGGCAGGCTCGAGGCAAGGCGAGACCGACTGCCTCTGCCTCTACCCCTGCGTTGAGCGCGGTGAGGCGTGCCGATAGGCCTTAGTGATCCCTGCCCCTCGTGGGAGCCAACAGACGGCAGGCGCGAGGCGAGTGGCGACTGGCCGCTCGACGAGCTTCTCGTGGAGCCTGTGGCATGCGAGTGAGGCGTTGATCCACCAGAGACCGCGCGCCTTCCCTGGGGGACTGCAGATCCCCGTGGAGACACTGGGTTATTGTCCTGGGCCATGTCAGACCTCCTCACCTGATAGTACCGGCCAGCCACATCGGCAGGCACTCGCTCCGCTCTTTCCCACTCTCTATATAATACGGCGTTCCTCTATGGCGCGTCCAAGCGTCACCTCATCGGCGTACTCAAGGTCTCCGCCAACGGGCAGGCCACTCGCGAGTCGCGAGACCCTGACGCCTAGGGGCGCTATAGTGCGCGCAAGGTAGGCGGCCGTAGTCTCTCCCTCGACGTCCGGGTTGGTGGCGAGGATGACCTCCCGCACCGTACCATCAGCCAAACGCGAGATCAGCTCACGCACGTGCAGCTGGTCTGGCCCCACCTTGTCCATGGGCGAGATGACGCCGCCAAGCACATGGTATAGGCCATGATAGCTTTCGCTGCGCTCAATCGCCGAGACATCGCGCGGCTCCGACACGACGCAGAGGCAACCCCGGTCGCGAGAGGAATCTGCACAGATATCACAGGTCTTGCGCACCGCATACGAAAAACAGACCGGACAGAAGTGAACCTCCTGCTTGACCCGTGTGATGGCAGCCGAAAGACGACGCGCGGCCTCTGCGTCAGACTCAAGGATCCAGTATGCGATACGCTGTGCAGACTTGGGACCGATCCCCGGTAGCCTGCCAAGCTCATCGAGCAGACGCTGCAGCGCACGTCCGTCGCTCGGGTTGGGCTCCGCAGGCTGCATGACCCGTAGCGACTCTGCGGCCTGTGGCGGCGATGCGACCTGTGGCGGCTTGCCCATCTGCGCAGGTGTTCCCATCCCTAGAGCACCTTAGAACAGCCCCGGGATATTCATGCCACCCGTGACGGCTCCGAGCTGCTGATTGGCGGCTTCCTGCGCACTCGAGAGACACTCGTTGACTGCCGCGACGATCGTGTCCTGAATAATCTCGATGTCCTCGGGATCGAGCGCGTCGGGATCGATGGTGATCGAGGTGATCTGCATGTCGGCCGTACCGATCACCTTGACCATGCCACCGCCGGCAGAGGCAGAGACCTCGATGTCCGCAAGCCTATCCTGGGCGTCGGCGAGCTGCTTTTGCATCTTCTGCGCCTGCCTCATCATCTGCTGCATGTCCATGGTAATCCTCCTTATGCCCACCCGCGCAGACGGACGCAGGGGGAATGTCCTCATTGAGAAGAAAGCTTACCTCATCTTGCGGACATTACGGCAGGGGCCTCGACTCAATTTTGCTCTACGGCACTGTCCTGCAGCTTCTCCACACTCGCCTCCACGCCGTCACCAAAGACCTCGGTGAGCATCGCGAGAAGCTCATTCATATCCTGAGGCATGCCATCGGCGCGCTTGGGGACAGACCTGGACCCTTTGGGTTTGGACCGGGGCTTGGGCTCAGCCTTTGATTTGGGCTTAGGATCGGGCTTGGGCTTATGTTTGGGCTCGGTCTTTGCTGTGGTCTTAGCCTTGGGTTTGGGATCGGGCTTGGGTTTGGACTCGGCAGTGTTTGCCGCCTCCGCCTCAAAGACAACGGCGGTCCTAGGCTCAACTTGCTGAGACGTCTGGTGCACAGGCCCAGGAACGGCTCGTGAGGCCACCTGAGGCTCTGCGGCCAGGGAAGCTTCGCCGACAGGAGCCATTGGCTCGTCCTCGTACGCGGATGGCTCGTCCCAGGGCATGTCGTAGTAACTCTCCAGGGGAACTTCCTCAATGGGCGGCTCTGTCTGGGGAGCTGTCGCAGGTGCCGCCGCGTGCGACACGACGGGCTGCGGGGCAGGCGCAGGTCCTCGCTGCGGGACGACGGAAGACACGGCCTGAGGAGCCGCCTGCCCCTGTGATGCGGACAAGGGCTGCGGCGTCACCATCGTACTGCGGGTTGGAGTAGGTGCAGGCGCCTTGGCCCGAGAGCGAGCAATGTCAGCCCCGACGAGGCTCGACTCCGCATAGACCAGCGCCCTCTCGCCAAAGGCCTGGCGCACCGCCGCCTCCACGGTGGCACGAACATCCTTGCGGTCGAGCATCTTGGTCACGAACGACGAGCCCTTGGGCAGGTTGATCAGAAGCCGATGTCCGTCATCCTCGAGCGCAGTCGACGCCGCGAGGAGGGATCCGCGTGGTGGGTCCGTTCGCACAAGTCCGTCCACAACCTGACGCCACCTGCGCTGCAGCTCCCCCCCGTCGGTGATGGCAGGCGTTGCGGGGGTGACGGCGGGCGTTGCGGGGGTAACGGCAGGCGTTGCTGGAGCTGTCTCCTTCCTTGGTTGGACGGCAGCGTCTGGGGGTTGCGGCTGCTGCGCGGCACCTGCGCCCGTTGTTTGATCAGACTGTGAGACACCCTCTGATGAACGCTGCTGGGGCGCTGGCTGCGCAGGCGAGGCGAGAGGCGCCTCCTCCGAAGTCAGCAGCTCCTGTGGCGCTTGTCGTACGACCGATGCGGGAACCTGCTGGGGCTCCTGCGACGTTGACTGTGTCTGTTGCTCTAAAGTCGGGGGTTGGGGAGCCTGTGGTTCCGGCCGCTCCGCATGGACAGGCGCAGGAGCAACTTGAGGGGCGGATACGATCTGCCTCGCCGATGCCTGCGGCGTAGTGTCGGGAGGTGTCGGCGCAGGAGCGGTGAGGCTCGACGCGGGAGTGGTTGACATCGGCACGGACGCGTTCCCTGCAGCGAGCGCCTCCACGGTCTTCTCGAGCTGGGCGACGCGCTCGGCAAGTGAGTCTAACGTCAGGTCTGACTTGGGTCGGGCGATGCGCGTAAGGGCCACCTCAAGGGCCAGACGCTGGTTGGTGGCAACGCGCATCTCGCTCGAAACCTCGCTCATGACCGCCAGGGCACGCGCCACGCGATCGGGCGCTCCAAAGGCCAGCGCCTCGTCCTTGAGCTGTCGAAGCTCGTCTCCCGCCACAGGTAGTGTGGACGCACCCTCTCCCACCACGCTCGCAACGTAAACGTCACGCAGGTGCGCCGAGAGCTCGCGCGCAAGCTGGAGCAGATCTCTGCCCGACTCGACGAGCTCTCCTATCCTGGCAAAGACGGTCGGCACGTCACGCCTCGCGAGGGCGCCTGTCAGCTCGGTGAGCATTGAGCTCGAGACCTCGCCCAAGAGGTCGCGGGCGGCATCGAGCGAGACGCTGCCGCCGCCAAAGGTCGAGAGCTGCTCTAAGGCCGAGAGCGCGTCTCGCATGCCGCCTCGAGCATGGCGAACCACGAGCTCGAGCGCCGCCTCGTCATATGAGAAACCCTCGGCATCGCACACACGCTTGAGCTGGCCCAAGATGTCACTCGCACCGATCGCATGGAAGTCAAAGCGCTGCACGCGCGAGAGAATGGTCTCGGGCACCTTTTGCGGGTCGGTGGTGCAGAGAACGAAGACGATGTGCTCGGGCGGCTCCTCCAGCGTCTTGAGCAGCGCATTGAACGCCGCCGTCGTCAGCATGTGAACCTCGTCAATGATGTAGACCTTGTAGCTGCCGCGCACGGGCGCGAAGCTCACACGGCCGATGATCTCCTCGCGAACATTGTCGACCCCGGTGCGCGACGCCGCGTCAAGCTCGTAGACGTCAGGATGCTCACCTGCGGCGATGAGCTGACAGTTCTCGCACGTGCCGTCCGGGAGCTGCCCTGCGCCGCGCTCGCACATGAGGGCCTTGGCGAGGATGCGTGCCATGGTCGTCTTGCCCGTGCCACGTGGGCCACAAAAGAGGTAGGCATGGCTGGTCCTGCCCTCAAGGACGGCATGCTCCAGCGTGGAGACGACATGCTGCTGGCCAACGACGTCCTCGAACGTCTTGGGACGATACTTTCTGTACAGCGACTCCATAGCACCTCCGACTCGCGTTGCTTTGACTCGCCTTGCGTCAGACGAACCTCAAGTATAGCCGTGGAACCCGCCCGTGCCCGGGTTGGACGAGCCCTCTGAAGACGATGACCGACGCGCGCCCAAAGGCGTGGCACGCCCTGCGGGTGCCATCTATCCTCTCGCTCCCCAGAACTCCTGCTATGCGACGTGCTCGGTCGCAGCCTAGCAAAGACGGACGCGGTCTCTTCTGCGAACCTCCAAGCCCACCCACGTCGAACGTGCTTCGCTACTTCATCCACCTCTTGAGCTGCCAAAGCAAAATTCCCACATATTCGGACTTTGTTGTGGCGCTGCTGATGCGGCCGTACATCTTGGCACACCAGTTGCGCTTCGATTGAGGGCCATGGGCACGGCAGTGGACTTCGATCTCCTTCTAGAGACCCACAAGGACACGTCTTCGATTCTCCTTGAGACTGAACGCCCTGTTGTTCAGGTTCAGAAGCTTGTCGAGAGCCCGGTTGATGTCAGGATCCTCGGACCAGACTGTCCCGTCATTCCTATATCTGACCTGCGCGATCGACCCAAGGTTCAGTGGATCGACCTTGAGTGGGACATCGAGGACACATCGCGGCCATAGGTCTGGTTCCCGGGAATCACTACGACTCCCCCCTCTGTGAAACTCCGCAGCTTCTCTCTTTTGACAGACGCTATCACCGCAGGTGAGTGCGTTGTCACGATGAACTGCACCCCTGGGAAGATGCCCGTCAGGTCACCTAGTATCCTCGCTTGCCACTTTGGGTGGAGGTGCAGATCGACCTCATCTATAAGCACTACGCCGTGTGTCCTCTCGATGGCGTCGCTGCCGTAATGGGGATTCAGCTGGGCCATCCTGTACGCTATGTCAGCCACCATGCCGAGCGTAGTCCGATACCCGTCACTCAGCTGGTGGAGAGGGAGCGAGATCGCTGTATCGCCGTATATTTCGACGCAGAGGTCATTGCTTTGGACATCAAAGAAGACGTGCACGTTATCTGCCTGGATGATGCGTCTCAGACATTCCTCAGTGGCACGGCGCACTGCCTGCAGCTCGGGAACGGGCTCGCCCTTTTGAAGCTGCTGGTAGGTCATCTTTCGCAACCATCGCATGAGACTACCGTCATCCGCTCGCAGCGAAAGGGATGAGGCGTATGCGGCCTCTCTGAGCGACGTACGCGGCTCTTCGTTTTTTGACTGGGCCCACAGACGGCCCGTTCCGTAATAGGAGATGATCGGAAGGGGCAGCACCCCGCCCTCACCACACTCACCCAGATCGCTCGGGATATCCCCAGACGAGAGACACTCATGGACCCGCTCGGACAGCTCGACCATCTCCCGGGCATTCCCCCAGGTGGTTCGTCCCGTGTCTCGTCTCAGCTCCCTTTGCCAGGAAAGACTCCGACCATAGGCACAGCCGTCCGCACGGACGATGACCGGAAATTGCGACCGACGCTCAATGGTGCTACCGACCGCACGAGACACCACCCGCGCGTCAGTGTTGCGAATACTGCGCTGGCTGGCTTGGGGTATGTGCATAAAGAACGTCCCCAGGGCAATCGCCGCAGCGTCAACCACAGCGGACTTTCCATAGCCGTTGTCGCCGACGAGCACCGTAAGCTGCCTGTCAAACCCGATATGCAGCTCCTCGAATTTCCGGA
>ERZ772945.975-NODE-975-length-21370-cov-7.158433_pt1 | contig 21370 bp, 15 predicted proteins | sample MGYA00511681_ERZ772945 | MGnify/ENA primary metagenome ERZ772945 (study PRJEB29015, sample SAMEA2737943) | human oral metagenome | biome: human oral; feature: human-associated habitat; material: dental | place: China | collected 2143 ...
CCTTGCTGCGGTGATTGTCGAACTCAAACCGCGAGCCGACAATATCGCCAATGATCGCCCCCAGCATCGTATGGCCTCCTTTAAGGAATCACTGATAGAACTCGTACGTCCTTAAAAATCAAATTCATCTGCCGCAGCGGCGATATCAATGGTGAACTCCTCCCGACGGACGGTCATGCCGTCCTCGTCGGCGATAACCAGACCGTAGATCTCTTTGCTGTCGTAGGCGAGCGACTTCAAATGGAACCCCACCCGGAACGTACGCTCTTCGGCTTGATCCGACGTCTTATCGGCGATCACGCGCGCCGTATCGCTGACGGCGTTCCCGTTGCTGTCGGTAAGGAACAGCGTATAGACTGCCGCACGGAAATTCCCCGCCGCGGGCTCCTTCTGGAAAAAATTCAGCGCGAACATCATATTGCTGATCTTTCTGCTGGAGGACAGCAGATGGAGCGTTACGGGCTTTGTCTCGTACCGCGCCCGATTTTTTTGGTATTCCTTCGAGTCGTTTCTGAGATAGCGATAGTCGATGAGCGGCACGACCATCTCTTGGAGACTGATCCCACCATGGACGAAATTCAGCCCGCCGCCCTTCATCTTGATGCGGAGGCTGCCGCGTGGCGTGAACGCATCATACGCCGTATCCCCGTCCAAGAACTTGACCGGCAGGAGATACTCTGGTGCGGCCCCCTTGCGCATGATGGCATAGCGGCGGGCGACCTCCACATCCTGATGGCTCGCCGCCATCTTATCCACCTTGTCATCCTCCCGGAGCGGATGAACCGTATAGAGAAAACCGTGGTCAGCGGTAATGAGGATGCGCGTCCCGCTGAATTCGCCGGTAATCATCCGCACCATATACTTGATCTCCTCGATGGCATCGCCGCACGCCGTAAACACAGACCTCCCGCTGTGTCCCGCCTCGTCGATGGTATCGTGGTAGATATACACCACATCCATCCCGCGCACCAGAGCACTCCGCTCCGGCCGCTTCATCCCGATCAAATCCCTGTATTTCAGCGCAGTACCCCTCGGATTGGCGGCCTTTAGCATCTTATCCCGCCGCGGTGCCTCAGTGGACACACCGTCCGCCAGAACGGACAGTCCCCCATTCCTTTCCTCCACCGAGAGCTTCCTATGCGGCAGGAGGGCCGCCATGCCGAACTTTGTCACCGTAGGGAAAATCCCCTGCATGGAGCCGAGCTCTGCCTTGCACTGCGTCTCCCTACGCAGATCATCGGCCAGCTCGGCCGCCACCTCATAGCGCAGCGCATCGGAGATGATGACATACACCCGCGCGTCCGCAGGACAAACCGCGTGCCGATAAAAATCCGTCTGCATGGGCACATCAGGGACTCTGCCATAGGTGGAAAGATCCTCCGCCACAGCGCTCGACCAGCTCGTACCAAGCTCCTCCAAAAACCAGTTCACATACAGCCTCTCTGCCATATCCTTGACATCGGCAAACCGATCCGATAGAGCCTCATGACAGCATTTCAGACTGGCATCATAGCACTGATGGAATCGGCGATAGAACGTATCGAAACGATAATACTCCTCCGTGTACTCCTGCCAGATCTTCTTCGGTACCACCGTATGGAACCCATCCGCATGGGCATGGCAGAACTCCTGCATATCTGCCGCCACACAGAGCCCCTCGTAAAAATGGCGGGTATCCTCATACCACGCGAGCGTACGCCGCTGCTCCGCGATCTCCCTGACGGCTCTCGGCGCGATGGTATTCTGCTCCATCCCCTGCATGAGCTTCAGGAGGATGATCTCATTCACGCAGGGAAACACGGCCATCCGTGACAAATCGGCAAGATCCAGCCGCATCAGCCGCTCGTGAAGCCCCGCCTCGGACGCTGCGAACGCGGCAATCTCATGCAAAGATGAACGATCCTCGGCATAGAGCCAGTCGGACACAAGATCATAGCAAAAAGCCGCGTGCGCCGCGGATATGCAGTGCTCCAGCCCCTTTAGCAGCTCCGGCCGTACGGTGCGGCTGACCGCCGTCAGGAGGATATGGACCGCCAACGCCCCCAGCGTCGGACACTCCTCACGATACCCCGTCCCCTGCGCAGCCATGCGCCAAAACACATCCGCGATCTCGTAGCTCTCAAAATCCTGCCACAGGTGATTGGCGGCGGGATCCAGCCCGCCCTTCAGAACCCCCTTGATGACGGCGGCGGGCGTTGCATCCCTGACCCCCGCCAATGCCGCCATGATCGAGAGCTGCAGCTCGACGGCGGTCGTGGGGAGAGCCTTCTGCGCCATGATCCTCCTGCGGCGATCCTTCGCATTCATAAACTTGCGGTAGGGCCGAATGGCATTCCTGAGGCGCGGCGTCTGCGGCAGCCCCATCTCGCTCATCCACATAGAGATGAGATCCGCACGGAACTCCTCACCATACAGCTCGATGTCCAGCAGCCAGTTATCCTCCGGCGTCTCATAGAACGCAGGAACATAGAGCAGATAATTGCTGTCCGTATCATCCACGGCAAGGAGCTTCTTCACGGCAAAATAGTTCGTCCCCGTGAGCGCGGCGATCTTGGCGTCCTCGAGCTGCATCTCGCCAATCGCATCGGCAAACTCCTGCTCCTCATCATGCCAGACAATAATGCGCCGCGGATAAAACTCCGGCAGAGGCGCAGCAAAGCGGCGGTTCAGATCGGCGATAATCCGTTCGATGTCCATGTCATACCTCACTCAGACGTGATTCTTGCCCATACCGATGGGGCGTGCTGTCAGGGAACCTCGCAAAACTGCTCCTCACTTGATCTTCGCCAGTACGTCCTGAAAGATCGCGTAGTTGTGCTTTACACCGTCGTCGAGGTCGATGGTGAGCCTCTGGTCGGCGAGATGGTGGATTTTTTCCTCGTATGCGAGGAGTTCCTTTTCCCGATCTATGACGGATGCCAGTTTCTTCCCTGCGCTCACGCGGTCTGCGGCGGTGGCGGCGTGATCCCGTGCATCCTCTAGGTTGCTGATGGCGGTGCGGTAGCGCGACTGCTGCTCGTGGACGTAGTCCGTGCGGATGCGGGCGAGCGTGTTCGGGTCATAGCGGTGCATATAGACGAGGCATTTGAACCCATTCTTCTTTCCGCTGTCAAAAAGCCAGTAGATCGGGCGTTTTTGATACGTCTTGACGTGATCGGCGTAGAACGTCATGAGGAAATAGCTGCGGATGACCTCGCGCGGACTGCCCCCCGTGCCGAGGGCATCGGCGACGAACTGCAGGTTCTCCTCCAGCGTCTCCGCGCCGAGAGCTGCCACGAGGAACGCCGCGAACCGCTCGACGATATCATCGTCGAAATATTCGTTGTCACAGATGGGGATGATGCCATCCCCATCCGGCAGGAATGTCGTATATCTGCCGCCATCCCAGTCGCCCCCCGCATAGGCAAGCCCCGGCGTATCGAGCGAGTAGCGGCCGAACATACAGCCGACCGCGTAGGAGATGAGGGATCGCACGACGTCCGCCCGCGTGATGGCGTAGTTGCTCCCCCGCATGGAGGCAGGGATGTCCTCCTTCGTATCGAAGATACGCCGCACGGTCACATCCCGCTCCTCGACCGCGGGCGTGAGCTCATCCGCGAGCCCGTAGATGTCGATAAAGATGCGGTTGAGCTCCTCCTCGTTCGCTTTCAGCTGGTCGAACCGCGCATTCGCCTCTGCCCGATACTGCTCGTAGGCGGCAGCGAGGGTCGTCGCAGGATACGCGAGCAGCGGATGCCGCCCAAAGTCCCACGAGGTCTCAAAGGAATCCCAGTCAGCTTTACTAAGTGCAATATTTTCTTTTGATATCTGAACAATTTGGAGAGCTGAATTATCACATTCCAATATAGGAATCTCCGCTATTGTTCCCGCACCATAGTTGAGTGTTGGATTTATAATATTGAGCAATCTCTGTATAATGTTGGTGTTCATCAAACCAAGATATCTATATATCTCACTCCCTTCCGGAAACATGGAGGAGCCTGCGCTGTCAAAAATAGATTTCTCCTTGCTAAAGCGAAAACACGTATTAGACGCCGAGAGCGCGTTCCAAGTAATTGATTGTCTGAAATACAAATTCCTGCTTCTTAAATTTGCTGTCGACTTTTTTAATTCCTCTCCATCATTTTTCCAATCAACAACGTACTCATTGTTGCCATACCATCGGCGATAATTTCCTCCTTTATCATACGGAACCCAGCGAAAAACGTTATTGTCTGCAAGCAATATATCAGAAATTGCAACTTCAAACCATTGACGCAAAAACTTATCATTATTTCCTGTGTCCATACCTTTTTTTACGGGAATAAGATCACCTAAGCGTACTCCTTGTGAGAAAGCCGCTATTACTTTATCACTCACCCAATACGCCACTGGGCTGCCCGGAATCTTGGCGAAGTTTTGTGTTGCTACTTGGGCAAATCGATTGCCCTTTACAGGGAACTCAAAAGGCTTCTCATCTCGTATATCGACAAGCTTAATATGATTATATGTGCCTTTATAATCTGGCAAGTTGGCATTTCTGAATACGGCTGCTGCCGTTCCAAAAGCAATTCCCAGCACCATATTTTCCATGTGCATGAGAGTTGAAATCATCATTTTGCCCAGTATCTTTTTACGCATATTTTCAAAACTAGACAAAAACATCCAACTTTGCATGGTTACCATGGAATTGTAGCCATTATTTTTTGTCCAATCATTCCCTCTCTCGATAAAACAAGCGAACAAATCGCCTTTGCTGTCAGGGTAATGTTTCTTCACAAATGCCGACAGTTTTGCCGACATGTTGCCCCCGCCCATATACGGCGGGTTCGTCACCACGATGTCATATTTCGCTGCGAGCCATGTGGCCTGCTGGATCAGCGGCAGGATTCTCTGCGCGACCTCGTCGATCCATGCCCGAAATAGGAGGTTCCCCGCCTCCTGTCTCGCTTTTTCGATAAAGTCCGCGAGGGCATCATAGCGATCTGCCTGCACGGTCAGGATCGAGCCGTATTCCTTCGCGTCTTGGAATGTCTCGATGAGTGTATCCGCCATGCGGATGAGGTCATCCTCAAAGGTAAGTTGCCCTGCGACGAGGCTGTCTCCCGCTGTCTCGGTCCACGTCCTGAGGCCGTTACTCTCCTCGATCACCATTACATGCGGCTGAATCCCACGGCTGAAGAAGCGACGGTCATACTGCCGCGCCTTCATCATCACGGCAAAATAGGCGAGCTGCGCCGCGCGGTCGTCGATGTCGAGGCCGTAGAGGTTGTGCTCCACGATGGATGCAACGGCCTCACGCGCTGTGTAGCCGTAGACCTCGTAGATCTGCATCAGGACGTCGAACATATAGCAGAGGATGTGTCCGCTCCCCATGCAGGGGTCGATGCAGCGGATGTCCTCGGGTCTGATGTCGGCGTATTCTTTGCGTATGGCGGCGCGCTGTTGCTGGACAGACGCCTCCTGCTCTGCCTCGGGGAGGTAGTATTTCCACGCGCGCTGGAGGGTATCGTTCGGGTGGCCTTCGAGCCAGAGGCGGCCGAGGGAGTTCTCCACCATGTAGCGCACGATCCAGTCGGGGGTAAAGAGCTGCGTGGCGGCAGGGAGGGTTTCCTTCGTCACTTTGATGTTTTTCTTGAGGTTGGCAAAGACGTTTTCTTTTGGCTCGGTGTTGTAGTACTGGTAGAGCCAGCCGATGATCTGTACCTGATCGCGCCAGTCCTCCTCGGGGATGCTGGCCGCGTCGCCCTGCCGGACGAGCCGCTCGATCACGCTGCCCTCGCGGAGCAGGTTGTCGGGCAGCAGGAGCTCTGTGACGTCCCCCAGCCGCTGGAACATGCCCGGCAGGATGTCGTTCAGGGCGTTGCATTGGACGATGAGGAGGCAGCGATAGAGTGCCTCCTCGTCGTTGGCCTCCTTCAGTGCGTAGACCTGCTCCATGTCCAGTCCCGGCAGTTCCAGATGGATCGCCTCGGTGAGGATCTGCGGACGAAATGCGCCCGCGTCGTCGGTGAATACGCGCACATGGGAGGGGAGGTAGCCGTTGACCTCCATGAAGCGCAGCGCGGTGAGGCGGTTGAACCAGGTATAGGCCGCCTCCTCCATGGTCTGCGCGTAGCCGTGCGCCGCCACGCGCGCGATGAGTGCACGCCGCTGGCGCTGCTCGGTGTCCGAGAGGAGGCGGCCGTCCACGCTGAACGCGTCGGGGTCAGCCGCGCTGTCGGGGGAGATGCCGTAGCGCATGGCCTTTTTCGATACGCGGTCGATCAGCTCACGCCTTGCCCATATTGCATATTTCTTGATCGCGTTCTTGTTCATCGCCATCCTCCTGCCTCGTCTTCTGTGCTGTCTCAGTCGAGCCGTATGCCGTCACAGCCCTCCAGTGTTTTTTTCATGCGCCGCCGAATGTGTTCCACATAGTCGTCGATGTCCGCCTCGGTCGTCACCGTGCGCGCGGGGAAGAGCTGCAGGCGAAGGACGGTTTTGATGATTTTCTTCGGTTTTTTGTCGGCGGTGTCCGAAGGGGTCTGCTCCTCGTCCTGCGCGGCGGTCTCGCGCTGCAGGTCCTCGATGCGGGAGATGGCCTCGTCTTTGCGGAGCCATAGATTGGGCATCTGTCCATCCATGATGGTGAGCCCCTCGAGGCCGGCGATGTATTCTTTCTTGCGCGCGAAGTAGGCCTCTTCCTGCTGGAGGATGGTCTGTGCTTTGATCTCGTCCGTTGCCTTGGCGCGGATTTCCTCCATGCAGTCCTCGATGATGTGACCGAGTTCCTGTCGCTTTTTCTCCAACATGGCGTCGTGTCTGGCGTGGACGCGCGCCAGGAGGTCGTTCAGCTCCGGCAGCCGCTCATAGTGGAATCTGCCACTGTCCGGGATCCGTATGATGAGGCGGATGGTGTTGAGTGCCTGCTCTGCCTCCGGGTCTTTGGCGATGTAGTCCAGGTCGTGCTGGAGTGCCTCCTCGTAGCGCACTGCCTCGTCAAAGAGGGGCTTCTGGTTCTGGAAGAAGGATACGACGTTCTGTACGTTTTCTTTCAGGTCACAGAGGTCGTCCTTTTTTTTGATGACGAAGTCGATGAGGGCGGTGTTGTCCTTGGCGTGCGAGAGGAGTTCCCGCATGGTTTCTGCGGCCGATGCAACGAGGAGTTTGTCCGGGTATTTGTGCCCCGTGTAGCGTGCGAGGAGGGTTTCATACCGCTCCTTTTCCTCCGCGAATCGTTCGGTGATGTAACGGATCAGGCCGTCCTCGTCCTCCGGTACGTCCATCACGTCGAAGTAGTCCCGCAGGAGGTCTCTGACTTCGCGGATTTTGGTGCGCGATACGGTCTGGCGCTTGGCGACGATGGTGCTGCCGATTTCGCTCTTTTTATGGAGCATGGGGGGGAGTTTGGGGTCGTTCGGCTGGATGGTGCTGCCGCCGTATTTGGCGGTGACTTTCTGGTCGCGGATGAGCTGTGCGACGACGCAGGCGATGTCCAGTTCCTTCCACCCGTAGGGGATGCCTTTGTAGCGGCTCTGGATGTCCAGCATGGAGGTGCGCAGTTTTTTGACGTGCTGGATTTCTAGGTACTCCTCTACCCTGGCGGCGGCGTCGCTGTTCGCGCTCATGTCGAAGAGGGTCTGCTCCGTACCGCGCAGGATGGCGGAGATGTCCGCCTCGCTGTCCGCATTCCTGCGGATGAGCGGGAGGTCGCTGTAGACGTGGGCGACGAGGTACTCCAGTGCCTGGTTGATTCTGTCCTTGGCGTCGCCTGTTTTCAGCGGCAGGTGTTCTCCGTCGACGTAGAATGCGGCGTTTTCGATGGCGTGGATGAGCTCTGCTCTTGCCTCTGTTTCGTGTTTCCGCGCTTCTTCCTGATGGCTTTGGATGATGTTCTGTACGGATGGGGGGAGCTGTGTCATGTTTTTCTGTCTGACGTATTTCTGGACTTTCATGACGTTTTCGAGGGTCTGGTAGTAGGGTGTGTCGGCGAGGACGATGACGGCCTGCCCGACGGATTCGGCGATGAGCTGCAGGTCGGATTTGTCGGCGGCGTCCGTTGCTACGGTGAGTACTCTGAGTTTCATGCCGCCCGTCGGTGTGCCCATGGCGATCCGATCCACCATGGTGTCAATGGGGAAGTCGTATCTGCCGTCGTAGCGGTATTTTCTGGCGGTGTAGATGTCGCCGAACAGGATGCTGCCGATCTTGGAGACGATGGATGCGGTGTCCACGGCGGTGTTGCGATAGATGTCCCGCTGGATATCCTGTTCCTCGTCGGTGAGGAAGCTGTAGACGTCCCCGGCGCGGCCGATGTAGTTCTGCGTGAGGAGACGCTCCAGGGAGGCGGCGATCTGCTCGCGCATGGCGATTTTGTCGAGGTTGATCTGATCCGCCATGAGGATGACGAGGTTGTCGAGGTTGGCTTTTACGTCGTCGACGTAGCGCACGAGGTAGAGGAGTTTCAGGATGGCTGCGTCCTGGATCTCCAGGCCGTGGCCTGCCTCGGCGGCACGCTCGGCGCGCTCGATGACGCGGCGGATGGAGCTGTCGAGGAAGGTGTGTACGGTGTCGTAGAAGAGATGAAAGGGCGCGAGGGTGTTCTCGCTCCTGTCCTCGATGCGCTGCGCCGCCTCCTGGAAGCCGGAGAGCATGGAACGCTCTCCGCCGGAGAGGTGTTTGCCGGAGTTGCCGTGCTTGCGGATCTCGGCAAAGACTTTTTGCATGAGGATGAACTGGTAGGGGACGAAGGGGAAGGTCCGCGCAAATTCGGCGGCGTTCGCGTAGCCGCGGATGTCCTGTACCGCCTCGGTGAAGCTGAAGATGTTTTTCAGGACGGAGTCGTTCTGCCGATAGAGGATCTCCAGGGTCTCTTGGGCGGTCGGTGTTTTCCTCAGGATGCGTTTTTGGATGACTTCATCTGCCGATGCCGAGGAGAGGGAGAGGCGTGTCTTGAACCGCGCCTGTATCCGCGAGAATTCGTTTTCCCGCGTCTTGATGACCTCGTCGATGGCCTCCTGCCCGGTGCAGACGACCCAGACTTTGCCATGGCACTCTGCGCCGATGGTCTCTACGAGCGACTGTAGGTTGAGGAGCAGGCTCCGGTCGTCGCCGACGTACTGCCCGACCTCGTCCATCATAAAGAGCAGGCGGTAGTCGCTGGGCTGCGCCTCCACGTGTTCCTTGATCTCGGAGACGAGTTTGGCGATGGAGAGCTCTACGGTCTCGGTGCCGTTGAACCAGTTCTCGGCGGCGCCGCGGCTCATGCCGAGGATGTCCATCAATGTGCTGACGACGTCATCCTCATAGAATACGAAGGAGTCGCGGGCGTACAGCCACGAGGCGCCGTTTCTCTCCTCGAAGGCCTGACGGAATGCGGCGGTTTTGCCCTGTTTTTCGATGAACTGCTCCAGTTTGGCGACCTTTAGGTCCTCGCCGTAATAGCCCAGGTAGTGATAAAACATCTTGGCAAAGACGCGAAGTACGGCTGTTTCGTTCTTGTGTCCGGAGCTCTGTACGTCGATGTTGAAGAGGATGGTGTGTGTCTCGCCGCGGGTGACCCGCTCGATCGGCAGGAATGCAGCGGGGTCGTCCTCGAATTTTTTGCGGAACCGCTCTACGGTTCTAACGCCCTGTACTTCTTTGTTTTCCAGGAGGTAGGAGAGCATTTTCAGGAAGTGCGATTTGCCGCTGCCGAAGAAGCCGGAGATCCACACGCCGATGTCGGAGACGTTTTCCTCAAAGGACGCGCCGTAGTTGCGGAAAAAGTCGATGAAGTGTTTTTTCAATTCCTTTGTGATGACGTATTCGTCCAGTTCCTGTACGAGGATGGCGCTCTCGTCCTGTTCGACTTTGACGACGCCGTTGATTTTGCGGTCGATGTCCTCGGCAAACATGTTTTTGATGATCATTATGCACATCTCCTATATGACGTTGAATGCTCGATAGTACGGGTTCGGCGACAGTCGGTCGAACAGTCTGACGCAGCGGCCGTCAAAGGTCCCCGGGTACATGACGAGGATCGGCACATCGGAAAAATGCGGCTGCATGGCATCGAGCAAGGCGTGGACACGGATGAAGGGGAATGCCTCCCCGACGCCGGTGATCAGGATGACGTCGCCGAGGTGATGCGGCGCGGCCTTCATTTTTTCGATGAAGGCGAGGTTGTTGGCAATGCGCGCCAGGTGCTGCAGGATGAACGCAGGGCCTTTTTTTTGCTCAAGGGCGGGGATTTTGTCCGTGATGCGCTTGTCCTCGCAGATGTCCAGAAATACGCGGTATAGGTTGTGTTCGATGATGCGGCCGCCCATGTCGGCGCTCTCCGTGAGTTTTTTTGTGAAGTGTCGGACGGTCATTTCATCCTTGGGGTCGTAGCAGAAGATGCGGATGTTGACCTCGTTGGACAGCCCTTTCCCATTGAGGAAGTCATCGCTCTGTACGAGCTGGCGCAGGGCGTCGAGACGTTCGTTCAGTTTGTTCCGTTTGCTCATCAGTGTTTTCCTATCGCAGACAGTTAAAGGCCGGGAGCGCGATTTTCTGCCCGGATGCCCGTATGGCACGCTCCAAGACGGGGCTGATCAGCACGGGGTTCAGTCGCTCCGCACTGATGCTGTCCAGATACCCGTTTTCTACGAGGATCCTCGTAAGGACCTGCCTGAGTTTCACGATGGTCTGATCGCTCCATGCCGCCACCCAATCGTCCTGTTCCTGCAGGCGCAGGAAGAACATGTGCAGGTCCTTTCGGCTGAAGGAGGGATCCAGCTGCCGATATTTTTCGCCGATCACTGTGAGCATGAAGTCCCATACCAGCCGATACTGGCGCATCATGGCGTAAAGGCATATCTGCTTTGCTGCATCCACGGGCTCAGTGACGATGGCGGTGACCAATGATGGATCGGATAGTGCCGCTAAGCGCTGCAGGCAGGTGATTACCATGCGGCGCTCGGATTTTTCGGTGGGGTATTGAAAGAGGTTCTCCGCGAGGATTCGCGCGATGATTTCATCTCTTTCCAGTCCCTCGTCCAATAGTTTCGCCGTGATCCGCGTTTCGTGAAATAGGAACTGCTCCCGCGTCATGACCGCGCTGTAGGGGCCGGACTTTTGGGGTTTTCTGTCGATGTTCTGCGGCATGATTTACCTCCGTCCGCATGGTCTCGCATCCGCCGCGGATGCTCCTGTCACGGTGCGCAGTGCGGCACGTGTTGTCAAGGTGAGACACCGCCGCTGTTCTGTGCGGTGAATACGTATTAAAATTATAGCATATTATTACAATAGAAGTAACATACGCGCGCCATTATCACAATTTTACAGTTGTAGGTTTGTCAATCATATGTTACACAAGAGAGAAGGAGAGAAGGAAGCCTCACGAGGAGGTCATCACCAATATCACAGCTCTATCATAAAGAATGATTACGCCCTCTGCAGCACCCCAATTTTGACACAGGACAGATGTTTTCAAACGAAAAGACCGACTGTCGGGAAAAACATCCCGATTGGTCGGTCTTTTCGTCTGTGACGTTTCTGCGGAAAAATTCCCCGTCCCCTCACCAGTGCGTCGCGGTCGCCTGCTCGTTCGCGATGTGATCGCGGCGCGAGAGTGCGAGGCAGACGGCATCGAGAACGATGTGGAGGCTCTGGTCGAACAGCGAGCTGAGGAGCTGGATGGATTTGCGTTCGCCGCCCGCATCCCCCTTGACGGTGCCCGGAATCTCAAGCACAACGTCGGCACACTGCCCGAGCGGCGACGCCGGCTTGCTCGTGACAGCGAGCACGCGCGCTCCCTTTGCCTTTGCCTTCTCGGCGTCGCTCACGACGTTCTTGCTTGTGCCCGAGCCGGAGACGGCGATAAACACGTCGCCCGCCTCCACGGCAGGGGTAATCGTCTCACCAACGAAATACACGGTATATTTGAGGTGCATTAGTCGCATGGCAAATCCCTTTGCGCTGAAGCCGGAGCGCCCCTCTCCGTCGACAAAGATACGCCGATTCGGCGCAATCTCCGCCATGAAACGCTCGATGTCATCCTCCTTCACCTTTGCGAGGACGCCATGAATTTCCTCCTCGATCTGCTTTAGTATCTCCAGCATAGTTCTCTCCTTTACTCCCGCATTGCCTCATGAAACGCACGCGCTGCCGCCGCAGGATCCGCCACCTTCGTGACGGCGCTCCCGACGATGCCGATCTCGATGCCACAACGCCTGAGGAGCGGTACGCTCGCAAGCTGCACGCCGCCCGCTGCCGCGATGCGCGGCGCTTTGGCAGCGGCGCGCAGCTGTCCCGCCATCTCCTCGATGAGTACGCCGAGCCCCTCGCCCGCGCAGTCCGAGGGCAGGTGGATACAGAAGATCGCACGCGGGAATTCTGCGGCGATCTGCCGCACGCGTGCCGCATCGCATGCGAGGAGGTCGATCAGGTAGTCCCTGCCGAACGCGTCGGCGACCTCTGCGCACGCGCGGATCGTCGCAGACGAGGAGAAGCCCATCACGGTCGCGACTGCCGCGCCCGCTTCGTACGTTTTTCGGAATTCGTACGCGCCCTCATCGCAGGTCTTGATATCCGCGAGGAAGTCCTGTGCGGGAAAGGTGCGCGTAAGCGCCCCAACGCTATTCTCAAGTCCAAAGTCCTTGATGAGGGAGGTGCCGATCTCCACGATGTCCGCGTACGCCTCCACCTGACGAATCATCTCCATCGCGGCGGGGACATCGACGCGGTCAATGGCTACTTGCAGCTTCATCGTGCGCCCCCTCCTCGCTTTGCGATGTATGCCGCGAGCTCCTCACGCGTCGGCAGCCCCTCGTTGTCGCTCTTGACCGTGACCTGAATCGAGCCGATTGCATTCGCGCGCTCGACCATCTGTGCGACGGGCAGATGCTCAAGCCACCCGCTGATGATGCCGACGGCAAAACCGTCGCCCGCGCCGACGGTATCGACGACCTGCTCCGCCGGGATCCCAGCGACGTGCATGCATCCCTCGGGCGTATCGGCATAGGCGCCCTTCGGTCCCTCCTTGACAAAGACCATGCGCGCGCCGCGCCCGCGATAGAACGCGGCGATCTCAGCGGGGTCACTGCTCCCCATCAGGATCTCGCCCTCCGCCGTGCCCGGCAGGACGATGTCTGCCATCGATGCGAGGTGATTCACCGTGCGGATCATCGCATGTCTGCTCTCCCAGAGCGTCGGGCGCAGGTTCGGGTCAAAGGTCACGCAGATGCCCCGCTCCCGTGCGCGCTCGATCAGTCGGTAGGAGGCATTGCGGCAGCTCCCCGAGAGCGCAGCGGGGATGCCTGTCATGTGCAGCACGCGCACACCGTCCAGTGGAATCGCCTCCACGTCCGTCTCGCTCAGATGCGAGGCAGCGCTGTTCCGTCGGAAATAAAAGACCTCGGGATCGCCCTCTGACACCTTGTTTTTTAGCTGATAGCCCGTAAAGTGCTCCGTATCGTATGTGATCTGTGTGTGAATCTGCTCCTTTCGCAGCTTCTTCTCGATATAGGTTCCGAACGGGTCCCGCCCGAGGCGCGTGGCATAGGTCACACTGTGCCCGAGACGCTTGAGCCCGATGGCGACGTTGACATCTGCACCTGCGAGCAGCTTCGTAAAATTCTCCACCTCATCGAGCGGTCCCTCGGTCTCCGCCACGAACATGACCATCGGTTCTCCGAATAAGATAACGTCTGACATTGCTGCCTCCTCTCAGTCCTCGACGGGCACCTTCACCACGATCTTGCGCACAAGGCACGGCGCATCGCCGATGCAGCGCGGTTTGTGCCCGTCGTCAGGCGATACGATGGCAAAGTCCCCCGCGCGCAGATGCACGCGTCCTGCGGTCTGCGGCTCCTCATAGAACGCGAGGTCACGCTCCGCATCGTACGGCTCCGCCGGGGTCAGCTCGGACTGCCGGATATAGCCCATGCACTCCTCGCCGCTCGCCACATACTGAATGTCAAAGTATTTCCGATGCGACTCAAAGCGGCAGGTATCTGCGGGCATGGTCTCATACTCCTGCACCTCCGCGCGCATGCCGTCCCCGATCTGCAGCACGCTGCCCGGCTGTTCCTTCAAAAAATCCGTTTCCTTCAGAAATGCAATTGCGCGGCGAAATCTCGCGGCGCGATAGTCCCACTTGCCCTCGATCTTGATATTCTCCGTCAACATATGGCATCCTCCTCCGTCATCCCCTCCGCATGGGAGAGAACCTCTCTGATCTCATCAAACAGCGCGCTCGCCGCGCGCATGTCGTAACCGTACACGAGCAGCACGTCCAGACAGTAGGGCGAATACGTCAGCCCCTCCATCGCCGCAGCGAACTGCATCGCCGCGATCTCGCCCAGACAGCGGATCGTGGAGCGGTTCGGGATCGGACCGCGCCAAAGCGCGATCTTCTCGGTCTGTGTAAAGATCGTCGCCTTCTTCTGCATCTCCACCGCGTGAAACAGCTCGTGCCACAGGAGGATGCGCGTGATATCAAGGCGCGGGAGCGACGCTGCCACATCCGCGTCCGCAAGAAGAGCCTCGCCGCGCCGCACCGCATCCCGATAGACGGTGATGAGATCCGGCTCCGTAAGGGTCGCAAAGAGTATCTGTCCGCCGCCGGGCGATGCGTCCTCAGAGCGGATTTCCACACCGAGATGCTGCGCTGCGCGTACGGGCGTCAGCGCGGTATCCTCTGCCTCGCACGCCGCACGGAGAAGGTCTGCCTCCTCCGCACCGCAGCGGTACGCCCGCTCCATCAGAACGCGCTTCTCATCGTCCGTGAACTTATCCCGCAGCAGCTCCCGCGAGAATGCGTACCACCCGTAGTCCATGGGCGCGATCCGCGCCATGTGCCGCATCATCGCCCCGATGGGATAGACCTGCTGCTCCGCATACGGCTCATACGACGCAGGCTTTGACCGCCGAAAGAGTTTTGCCCAGTCCACGCCCATCTCCTCCCATCTGTACGCTCCGTCTTACATCATCGTGCGTGCGCCGACCACCAGAATCTCCATCGACGCATCCATCGCCTGCATCTCCACATCCATGAGCATCAGGACGCGGTCGAGCTCCGTGCTGCCCGAGAAGTCCATCACGCGCGCGCCCGCACAGATGTAGTAGTCCGGGCGCAGAATGGCGTCCGCCTTATACACGGCGAGCTCCTCCCACATCTGCGTGACGACGCCGCGATAGCCCGTCACGCGCGTGGCGGCAGCCTTTGCATCCGCGCGCTGCACCTTGATAAAGCCCTTCTTGTCCACGATGCGCACGGCGCGTGCGCCGCCCGTGTCCTTCGGTTGGAAGATGCGGAAGTTCGGGCTGTGCGCCGTGACCTCAATCGCGTCAACGGTCGTCTTCATGTCCTCGGCGGCAATCGCGTGTGCCTCCTCCTCGGAGCACTCCGCCATCAGATCCTGTGCCTTGACCTCCGTCGAGCCGCTCGCGATCGCAGTCAGCTTCGATGTCTGCGCGTCGATCTCGATGTGCACCTCGACTGTATCGGGCGCGGCACCGCTCTCGACCGCCTTGTCGATCGCCTCCTGCTTGATCGCGCGGATGTCATCTGCCGTCGGGTTCGGCACTGTGCGCTCGACCACATCACGCACCATCGCAAGCGCAACGCCGATCGAGGAGATGACCTCCGCGTTCTCCGGGATGCTGTAGTGCACGCCCATCTTCTCCGCGCAGAAGCCGATCAGCGCCGCCGCACCGCCGCCAACACCGACGAGGTGGATCATGTCGCGTTCGAGCTTGTACTTGTCCGCGAGCTCAAAGATCACGGGGCTGATCTTCTCATACGCGCGCGTGAGGATCTGACGCGCCACGTCCTCGACCGTCGTGCCCATGTAGTCCGCAACGGGCTGCATCGCCTTGCGCGCCGCCGCCGCATTGCCGTAGGAGAAGTACTGCGGGTCAATCAACCCGAGCACGTTCGCCGCGCAGGTATTCGTGATCGTGATGCGCTTTCCGCTGGCGAGGCGGATGCACACATAGTCGCTCGGATCACCGGGACGCGGGGAGAACAGCTCAAGCTTCGGATCGACAATCTCCTCCTCGGGCGTAAAGACAGCGTACTCGAGCCCCGCGATATGTGCGCTGCGCGGACCGACATCCTTGACGCCCTTCTCGCTCACGCGGATCATGCTGCCGCCTGCAACGCCCATGACACGCACATCGAGCGATGTGATGTACGTGCGGTGCCCGCCCACGATAGAGTAGTCGATCGCGGGACGGCCGTCCTTGATGACGCCGATGTTGACCGTCGTGCCGCCGACCTCGAAGTACACGCCGTTCGACGCGCGCAGGTAGACGAGCGAGCCCATGACCGAGGCGGCAGGCCCCGAGAGCATCGTGAGCACGGGGCGCTTTTTCATCTCCGTGATCTCCATGACACCGCCGTCGCCGCGCATGATCATCAGCGGCACCGTGACGCCCGCCGTGCGTACCGAGTACTCCGTCTGGTTCGCCGTGTTCAGCATCTTCGGCAGGATCGAGGCGTTGATCGCCGCCGTGCGCGTGCGGCGCGTCAGACCGTAGAGCTTCGTGATCTCCGATGCCATCGTCGTCTCGACGCCCATCTCGTCCTTCGTCACCGAGGCGATGTTCTGCTCCTCCGCCATATCGTCCACGCCGAACGCCTGTGTTGCGACGAAGACCTCCGCGCCCTCCGCCTGCAGTTCCTTCGCTGCCTGCTCCACGCTGTCATGCGAAAAATTCCCCTCGGGGATGTAACGGTTGACAATCTCGATCTTGCGCCCGTTGCCGAGGTCAATGTTGCCGAGCTTCATCTGGATCTTCGCGAGGAGCCCCTGAATGCCGCCCTCCGAGGTGCCGATGATCCCGACCTTTGCCACGTCGCCCTCCACGAGCGCATTCGTCGCCTGCGTCGTCGAGTGCGCGACGAAGATGACCTCCTCCGGCGCGATCCCGTGCTGCTCCATACATTTTTGAAACGCCTGCACAACGCCCGCCGCGACGCCGTACTCGTCATCGTGCGTCGTCTTGACCGACGCCTTGCCGATGATCTTCTGCGTCGCGTTGTCGATCGCGACCGCCTTCGTATGCGTGCCGCCCACGTCGATGCCCATGCGTACCTGACGTTTGATTTCTATCGACATAATGCCCCTCCTATTCCACTCAGGCAGCATGCCCGAACATGACGTAGATCATGATCTCAAGAATCGCGGTGATGATCCAGCCCGCCGTCGCGCTGATCATGAGATACTCGCGCGTCGAAACTTTTGTATAGCTGACGCCCCACACGATCCATGACTGCGTGATGCAGCAGGAAACATTCATGACAATGCTCGGGATGATGATGAGCGGCGCCAGATAGCTGACCGGCAGACTCAGCGAGTTCAGAATGCCGAGCGTCGCCGCGCCGCAACCAAACAGCGTGAACGGCCCGCGGAAGAGCCCCATCGGTGCGAGCACGGCAAAGGCGAGCGAGAGGACGAGCGTATCGTTCGGGATGACGCCGCCGAGCAGCGCGCGGAAGTACGGCACGCAGAGCTCCGCCGCCTTGTTGAACATCGGCAGGAAGAGCAGGAATCCGACGAGCGGCGCCGTGTCGCAGACACCGTCGAAAAAGTCCTTGTTGATCGTGCGCGCCGTCTGCGCCCACGACTTCAGCTTGCCGCACGTCAGCATCGCGTAGAAGCTGCCGCAGACAAAGCCGAGGATGATCGGAACCTTGAACACGATCAGGAGCACGACCGGGAGAATCGGCGTGAGCAGCGCATAGCCGGAGACGCGATCCTTTGCGCGCTGGCTCTGCGGCAGCGTCGCCGCCCAGCTGTGCACCTTTTTCTGACGCGTCGAGAGAATCACGAGCACGATGATGACCGCCATCTGGATCAGCATGCCGTAGATGCCCCAGCTCACCTGCATCTCATAGGGATACATCGTCTTGCCGCTGCCATCGAGGAAGAATGCCGCGAACTGCCCGTAGAGCACGGGATTCAGGAACATGCCCGCGCCGACACTCATCATAAAGGCAACCGTCGCGACAATCTTATTGATGCCGAGGGAGAGGAAAATCGGCAGCACGATAACGCCGATCGCGATGACCGCACCCGCGCCGAACACCGACGAGAAGATCGCCGTCGTCACAATGCAGATCAGGATGCACGTCAGCCACGGCTTGTCGCCGCCGAGCTCCGTCGTCGTGCGAATGAGGCTCGATGCGATGCCCGTGCGCATCAGCACGCGGCCGAACCACGCGCCGAAGCAGACGTTGACCAGCACCGAGCCCCAGCCCTCAGGCCCCGACTGGAACACCTTTTTCAGCGCGTCCCCCCACGAGGTCTGAACGATCTTTCCGCCCATCTCGATGAAGGAGGGATCCGTCACCACCATGTTGCCGACCATCGGCAGAACCGTCCAAATGATTGCCATCGTGAAAATGCCGAGCATCAGATTGCCGCCGCGCACGGCGTACACAACCAGCCCGAAGAAGGACACCAACAGCAAGATACCGACTACATACTCCATGTCAATCCTCCTCAAAAAAGCCTACAACATTTACTCTATTTATGATGAACTATCTTCATATCTCCTTTCTGTTTATGATAGGTAAGCGCTTTCATATCGTCATTATAGCAACTCTTCGCAAAATGTCAATTCTTGTTGCGATGTTGGAACATAAAAAACGGTTCTATGATAAATGTTACGGAAGAATGCAGACTGCGGTGCTCCAAAGCAAACCCTAGTGGAGCAAGCGGGTAAAGTGCGCGGTACGCCCCGTCGGACTTCTTTCGTTCAAGCGCAGCGCGTTTAAGAAGTTCGACGGTATTTAAGCGTACAAGCGCACGAATGCTTGCGAACGAGGCGTTTGCGTGGAGCACGCAGTCCGTAACACTTGACGTAGTTCCTAAAAAATGGACTGCGATACGAAACTCTTCGCTTCGTATCACAGTCCATCGATTCTCTTGCGCGAGAACGCGCCTTCCGTCACGCTGCGTAAGACAGGTTTTAGATGCGTAGCCCGCATGGCGGAAGAGGCGCCCCCTTCCCCGCTCACGCCGTATCCTGCACAATCAGCTCGGGTTTGATCTTCCGCGCCTTACGCACCTTTCCCTCCGTCAGCAGCTCGATCAGCACCTCGACCGTGAGGCGGCTCAGCTCCTCGCCCTTGTTGTTGATCGTCGTGAGCCGTGGATTGCAGACGTAGGCGTACTCCGAGTTGTTGCAGCCCGACACCGCGATCTCCTCCGGCACGCGCAGGCCGCGTGCAAGCAGTGCATAGAGCACGCCGACCGCCGTCAGATCCTCGCCGCATACGACCCCGTCATAGGGGATGCCGTTCGCCTCATCATAGAGCGCGTCACAGATGCGTGCTGCAGCAGCGCTGCCGCCATCCATGCCGTACGCGGTGTGAAAGATATGCCGCCGTGGATTTTTCTCCCCCACCGCACGCAACGCCTTGCAGAACCCCTTTTGCTTGCGCTCGGATGCACCTGTCTCACGATCCGCGACATACGCCAGATGACGGTGCCCCGTTGCAATCATATGCCGGACCGCCAGCTCGATGCCATAGCCCTCATCGACGAATACCGTATGCGCATTCTCCCGATCGAGCACGCCGTTCGCCAAGACAATTGGGATTTTTCGCACCGCCTGCAACGCATCCTCCGTGCACAGATCGCGATAGACCGAGCCGACGAGGATGATGCCGTCCACACCGCGCTCACCAAGCATGCGTAGATAGCCCGTCGTCTTGCCGATGTCCGTATCCGTATTGCACACGAGCACGGAGTAGCCCGCGCGCGAGAGCAGCCCCTCCATGATATACGTCGTCATGGCATAGTGTGGCACACGCACATCCACCACAAGGATCGCAACCGTCTTCATCGAACCCGTCGCGAGCCCGCGCGCGATCGCACTCGGCTGATAGTTGCTGCGCGCGAGAACCGCCTCGATCTTGTCACGCGTCGCCTGACTGACGTAGCCCTTGTTGTTGATCGCGCGTGAGACCGTCGCGATCGACACGCCCGTTTCCCGCGCAATATCGTAAATTGTCATAGCAAGCTCCCATGCGCCCATTTCACAAAAAATCCAAAAGGTTCACGATCATATCAAAATCTATGATCACAGATAATCCGGATGCTTTCTTTAATTGCCGTAACGAGTTTTTTCTTCTCTTCCTGTTTCGATTCTGCCGGACGATCGTCAGAACACGAATATGTTGTGATTCTCTTACTTTTCAAATCAAAAGGGAGATCTTCCTTCTGTCCCGTCGCATCATTAAAAATAAGAATAACATGTTCGTCCCCCAGAGAACTCAGAGCATATCCCGTTTCTACTAAAACATTGGGATTCGGTAACTTCTTTGCCCCCTCTGTATTGATAAAGGAAACATCTGCCACAAATATCAAAGGCCGATCTATTTTTTCAAAAATCACACGCGCAATCTCAGGGGAACCAGAGCGTTCCTGTGTATCTTTATCAAAGCTAATTGGTAAATTCAATTCTTCTACAGAGTCATCAATCGCTTTTTTGAGTGCATTCTCAATAAAATTACGATTTGTTGAATTGGATAAGTCGCTTTGCCAAGAATAGAAAATATTATATTCTCTCTCACTCAAATCATTTTTTAATTCTTCTAAAATATACGTCAACCAAGTACGTAGCCCGTCTTCTTCTCTATGCTCAAATCCATGCTCAAATGCAATTAAACGCATGACATTCAATGCCGTCTCAAAATTATCTATTTTAGTAGATAGAATCATCTCAAAAGGGACATTGATCTTATTGCTATTGTCAAAAAATACCTGTTGAATCGATACTCTATTTTCTAAAATACATGTTATCAGCTTTCCTTTAGGAACCGCCAATAACCGCTCAAGTAGCCTAATGCCAAATCGTAGTTTCCGAACTTCTTGTTTGTTCATATTTCCTCTATCCCCCCTACTCCCCAAAGAGATCGGCATGTGTCCCTGTCACCGCAGCAGATAGAATCAGTCGATCCTCAAAAAGCTGATACATGAGGAGCCAATCCAGCTCAATGTGACACTCCCGAAAATCTCGCAGAATACCGCAATGAGCTTCCTCATATCTTTGCCCCGTTGTTTCGCACTCCGTACATCACGCTTCATGCGATTCGTCTTTGAGGATATGCGCCTTATTTTTTCCGCAAGACCATCCCTTTGCCCCACCTCGCAATTTTATCCCGCTTCTTCGCCAAGGGGTGCCCCCAATGCCCGCAGCTACTGCACGAGCTCAGGTTTTTCTTTATCCGTAAGGCATCAGCTCGTTCTGTGTAATAAACACGTATAAAAATTATATCATACCATGACAACACAGGCAAAATACGCGCGCCATTATCACAATTTTACAGCTTTAAGTAGTTCGCGGAAATTCCGCAAAAAAGGGCGTTTCCCCCCTTGCATTTTTTTTATTTTTCTCTACAATGTGGATACTGTCACACAAGGAAAAC
>ERZ772945.976-NODE-976-length-21366-cov-38.106424_pt1 | contig 21366 bp, 17 predicted proteins | sample MGYA00511681_ERZ772945 | MGnify/ENA primary metagenome ERZ772945 (study PRJEB29015, sample SAMEA2737943) | human oral metagenome | biome: human oral; feature: human-associated habitat; material: dental | place: China | collected 2143 ...
TAGACATTGTCCAGAACAAGAAAGTCTCTGTAAGATTCAATCCGGAAGCAGGGCTGCCGGAGAATTAAGATACGGTTTTAAGCATCTGTCCAGATACATGGCACTCGGGCTGGTACACATCAGCTCGGGTGCCATTTTGCATTGTCGAAAATCCCGGCCTCCTCCCCCACCGTTTTCCCCTGCAGCCGCATTTCACCCCTTTTCCGTCATAATCAAGTAAAATTAAAAACGACAATCCCTACTTACGGAATCGTGATATATTAATACCATCTTTCTTCTTAGCCTTATATCCTCCAAACCTGACAGTTAATGATATTCCAAACTCACGATAACACCTGAAGTCCATATTCATGTATTGTCCCTTGAAGTCAATTCGGGGATTGATAGAAGAAGTCTCAAACAAGTCATTACAGAAAACGTGTAATACAGCCTGCTTTTTCCAGAATTGCCAACGAAGTCCAAGGTCTAAATTTCCAGAACCCGGCAAATCGTAAATTGCCTGATGGGCTTTGCTGCGTATCATCCCGTCAACTGTCAGCGACAGATCGGGCTTGGTAATCAGTGTGATAACATTGCTCATCTGCGCCATTCCATATAGCATGGCCCTATTAAACGGTATATCATAAAAGTCTTCGCACTTCTCATGCATCCAAACCCCAGTCAATGTCAATCGGGTGTCTAACCATGAACCGAACTTATGAGGAATGACAGCCTGCAAGAAGGCCTGTTGCTGATAATTAAGATTCACATACTTGAAAGTTGTAGCCAAACGGTCTGGACGCTGATAAGGTGTCTGTATGAAATAATCGTCAACATAGTTGAACCCTGCCACAAAATGATACCTGTTTTTCAGTAACCATACTATATTAGTCTGGTATGATTTGGCGGGCTTTAGATACGGGTTGCCTGTAATCTCATCATACCCGCCATTACTATATACCGTAAAATTATTCATTGCCCAATATTCCGGATAAGTCCGGTCTGTTGAGAAACTTAGGACCCATATATTGCTTGGGGTGCGGACATATGTCAGGTTGAGCGTGGGATATATGTTCCATTGATGCCATTGCGGTGAATGATAATATTCCGCTGCTAAAGAAGCATCAAAGATGAACTTGTTATTCCAGTTCTTTCCTAATCCTATATAAGTGTCGGCTATATCCTCTCTTTGGCGAATACAACCGACTTCAGGCTGATTCTGGTAAAACTGTAAACTATGGTTAAGAGACTGTTTGTACCAAACTCCGTAATTCAGGTTCCAGTTACCCTTCAATTGATTTTCCTGGGACAAGTAGTAACGCCAGACATTTACTCGCTGGTCGTTGTCGGCGAGAAAGTCAAGATTCCCCGTAGGTACAACACTTTGCAGATTTTGTTTCTCAGGGTCATGATAATAGGTAGTCTCAACACCCGCTTTCAAACCGAATGGGGTCTGATAGTCTAACTTAATATTGTGCAGCCATGTACGGCGTGTAGAAAAGCTTCTACCTACAATATCCCCGGCATAATCACTGTAGATGTCACGATTACTGTAATTTGCCAGATATGACAGTGACAAACTGTGATTTTCTGCAAAATCATATTCAGCACTTATACGGTAGTCATGCCCGAATTGCCTGACAAGCTGTGCTTGATTGTCTTTTATCTCATGTATTGACGCATCACTGAGCCGGTGCCGGGAATCTTCATCGGTAACCTTGAACACTCTGCCATGACTATGCAGATACATTGCATCCAATGTGAACTTCCCTGTGTGGTAAAGAAAGGATGCACGCTCACCGAACATTGCATGATGTTTCTGATTGTAGGCTACGTTAAATTCACCTTGCAGAGGTATTTGTGACTGTGTGCCATTTTTCAATCGTATGTTAATCAGTACACCGCGGACCTGCATTTTCGCTGGGGCAGAATACATCACATCTGCCTTTTCAAGCCGGCTGGCAGGCAGGCTCTTTAACAGCTGTGCCATCTGGTCTGAAGTCAAAGACATGACCTTCCCGTTCAGCGATATGGTCACACTTCGATTTGCCAGCTGGTATTTGCCTTCTTTCTCAGTAATTCCAGGAAGTTCCTTGATGGCATCAAATACATTGTCTACACCTTTCTTCTCAATCATACGAGGCAAATCGTAAGTTACAGCACTACCATGGACAACAGCCAATGGCCTTTCGCCCTTCACCATTACTTCGGGAAGGGTTCTCATAATGCTGTCAACACTTATAGAGTCTGTCGGATTCTGGGCTGATACTTGCTGAGAACACAGAAGTGTCATCAGAATTGCAGGGAAAAATACAGTTCTTCTCATAAATTATCTGCTTTATACTCTAAAATATCCCCGGGAGTACAGTCCAGTGCCTTGCAAATAGCATCAAGTGTGACGAACCTGACAGCTTTTGCTTTCCCGGTTTTTAATATCGAGAGGTTTGCAGTTGTAATGCCGACTATACCTGATAATTCGTTTAATGAAATTTTCCGTTTAGCCATCATGACATCTAAATTTACTATAATCATATGGATAACATTTATATGGTCAGTTCATTTTCTTCTGTGATACTTACGGCCACTTCATACATGAGTGTCATTATGAGAAATAACAATGGAGAAATAATTATTCCGCTACTGAACTGTATCTCTCTCAGACCGAAAAGTATATCAATGTTTAAAGAGAAAAATTCAAAGAAGAAATCTGCGATAGTTATGCCCCATAATAGCTTCGTATTATGGCGGTTGAATAATCTTTTTATATCCAATTTGCCAAGACAGGTAATTATAAACCTCGAAGAAAGGAATATCAGGATTATCGTAGAAAGCGAATAGCCTGTCAATTCTATCCATTGTATCGAATGCACCTTATTGACAGCTGACCATGCTATAGGACGAATCTGTGTACCTAAGCCAATAGTTATATCAATGACTTCTGTCCAACGTAAGAGTTGAACAAGGAAAAGCAAGAGCCAGCCTGCCAAAATTACGAGTACCATACGGCAAACCATATTTATCATCTTTTCTTTTGAATTACAATATACTTTCATAGCTCAAAAACATATTTATGGATTTATATCATGTCGCAAAAGTATAGGAAATATATTAAATAACGAAATATATTTATCGCAAAACGATATATTTAATATGTATTAACAAAAAATGGCCAAGTATATCAAATACTCCTCAAACCGTTTTCCTTACCAAGGTGCGGGGGCCGGTATCAAGTAACCTGCACACATCGACGCTGTGCAGCCAATCGGCGTAATCACTTTTGTCTGCCGTCACTTTGCGTCTTGGATTCGTCGTACGTTCCTGCCTGCAAAGGCATGGGGTGAAGGCTGTCATACTTCAAAGCAAGAGGGAGGAAACAGCAGGAAAACATCGGAGACCTGAAGGGAAAGGCGGTGCAAAGACACGGCAATGCGTGGCCTGTCCAGCCGTTCTTCGTTCAGGCGGCAGTCTGCGGCAGCCTCCATACGGACAGACACTGCCTGTATGCGGCCGCATAGCTGGGCCGTACAGGGCAGATTCCTGTACACGGCATATAGCCACGCAACCAGGCCTTGCCTGCACTCCAATCAGGCCTTACCTGCACTCCAATCAGGCCTTATCCGCACTCCAATCAGGCCTTACCTGCACTCCAATCAGGCCTTATCCGCACCTCAATCGGGCCTTATCTGCACTTCTATCGGGCCTTATCTGCACTTCTATCGGGCCTTACCTGCAAAGCTGAGCAAGACGCATCTGGACATCCGGCAAAGGCCGGCGGCGGGCCCGGCAGGTGCTTCTCACCCGGGGACCGGTGCGAACGACTGTTAACAGATGTTACCGTTTACGTTTATTTAAGAAATAAAAATTACGGAGTGAACATATACTGCGCTTCTTGCCACTATCTTTGCCCTACATCCGCAGGGGCCGTCTTCCCCAGCAGACCGGCTCTGCGGAGAATCTGATGCCGACACCTCCCGGCAGCTTCTCCTGCCGGCCGCCATCCGGCCGCACCGCCCGAGAAGGTCTGCAAGGAAAACACGTATCTGACAAAGAGCACCAAGTTAAACCAAAAACACCAAGAACAATGATGAAGAAAGTGAACATCGTAATGAAGGCCACGCACGCCTGGACACAAGAGGATGAAGAACGCCTGACGGCAAGACTCGTTGACAACTTCTACGACCTGATCAACCGAAGCGAAGAGGACGGACTGTACTGGACAGCCTCCCAGTGCGACCTCATCGAACTGGCACATATCGTATGGACAAGCGGCGCACTGATGGACAGACGGGGCCGCCCGATGGACTTCCAGACCATCGTACACCACATCTGCCGGGTGCTGCACGTACACGAGCCGCGCAACCCTTCGTCGGTCGTCTCTGCCGTGCGGGCGCGGAAGAATGTCAGGGTCGGACCGCTGCGGGAACGGTATATGCAGCTGGTCACCAAGGCGCACATACAGGATCCCATGCGGCTGGAGATAAGACGGGGACGGCGGCCGGGCCGGACCTTCTGACTGCCCACAGGCCCGTCCCACACTCCCCCCATCGGCAGGAGATGGGATGGGCTGAAGCCGGGCGGAATCCTTACTTATAGTTGATATAAATCAATAAACGTCCGACACATCGATATTTTTTCCATGAAATGCTTGACAAACTGAAAAAATCGTTGTAACTTTGCAACGTAATTCAAGAGATATTACATATCTGTCTCATAAGGTGTTTCCTTTACAGGTAGTAAAGATTGCTCAGGATTATTTTTGAAAAAGAAAAGATTTGTTTAGGTTAGTAATAGATTTAGGTTTTTAGTTATATTTTAGGTAAAGATTGTAGAAACATTTTCGTCGTGAGACGGAGGTTAATCGGAGATAACGGAAGGGCAGTCTGCTCGGCCGTTTCTTTTTTTATACAGGACAGCAAAACGTGCAAATCTGAAAATTATGATTACCAACCTGGGAAATTCATAATCCATTACACAGAGTTCCCGGCCAAAGGGCAGTCGTCCTTTAGCCGGGAATCTGTATGAACGGGGCCGGATGAAGCCCGGTCTCTGTCCGCAGAGACAACACGCTCTGCCGGGCCTGTCCTTGACTGTGAGGCCGGCCTCCCATCATGCGACAAGCGGGACGGAAGCCGGTCGGGCAAAAACACGGCGGCACACTTCAAGGTCTGCCTTTTCCGCCCGGCACACGCCCGGCACACAGGAACGGGGAGACAGAAAACACGGAAGAGGGCGGCAGCCTGCACGGCCGCCGCCCTCTGTCTGTCATGATTGTTCCAGAAAAAACGTATGCTTCAGAGGAGATTACAGTCCCAATGCCTTCTTGGCCCCCTCGTTGTCAGGATTGACATCCAGCACCTTCTTGAAATACTGGTCGGCAAGTTCCTTGTTGCCCTTCTTGGAGTAATAGTAACCGAGACCGTAGTACACGCTCTCCAGGTAACTCTTGCTGTCGGCGTCGAGCTTCGGCTTCGCCTCCTCAAAGGCGGCCACCTTCTGATAGATTTCGGCCACCTTGTCAGGGTCGTTCATCAGCTGGGCGACATTCGCCTGGTTCAGCCATACCCAGTCGGAAATGGACGGGAACTTCTCGATCATCTGGTCGTAGACGGCCAGTGCCTTCGCCAGGACGGCATTCTTCTCGGCACGGTCCGTCAGGGCCTCCGCCTTCGTCACATACGTGTTGGCAAGTGTCGCCCAGTCGTTGTTGGTGGCCTTCCGGCTCTTGGAGAGATACTCCTGCTGCACCTCGAGCGCCTTGTCGTCGTTGCCCTGTGCGGAATAGATCGCTGCCAGCGTCTTCAACGGCTCCACGCTCTTCTTGTCGGCCTCGAGTGCCTTGTCGACATAGCTTACGGCCTCGTCGTACTGCTGTGCGCCGCAGAGTGCCTTGGCATATACGTCATAGTCGTTGGCCACTTTCTTTCCGGTACCGGCGAAGACCACCTTTCCGTAGCTGATGGCAGAAGGATAATCCTTCAGTTCGACCGACGCCATCATGGCGATACGGCTGAGGTACTCGCTGTTCGGGAACTTCTGCAGACCCTGCTTGACAACGTCCAGGGCCTTCTGATAATCCTTGGTGATGTAGGCGGCGAAACCGTAGTTGTAGAAGTTGTCCTCGGTCATATAGGCAGGATTCGCCTTGCCGTACCACGCAAGTGCCTCCTGGTACCTGCCGTCGTTGAGCATGATCTCAGCCGCCGTGGCCTCTACCGGATAGTCCGGCTTCACCTTGCGCAGCTCCTCGAGCTTTGCGACAGCCACCTTGGGATTCACGTGTCGGTAGACCTTGGCATAACGCTCGTAAGCCGTGACGTTCTGCGGATCGAGGCTGATGGCCGTCTGGTACTGCTGTGCGGCGGCACCGGCGTTGCCGATGGAGTCCTGGAGGGCAGCGATGTCGCCCAGGAGGACGTATCCCAGACTTCCGTTGAACTTCTTGTTGTTCACCACGCTGTTGGCAATATCGGTCGCAACAGCATAATTGTGCTGCAGGAGATAGACGTTGCCCAGGGCGACGATGGCCTCCTCGTTCTTCTTGAAGGTCTTCTGATACTCCTTGATGAGGTCCTTGCCCGCCTTCGGGTCGTTCGGTGCGGCCTGGATGGCAGCGGTGATGGGCTTCAGAGCTTCGGCATAGTTGACTTCCTGTGCCGTTGCCGGAGCTGACATTGCCAACATCAGTACACCGGCGATAAAATATTTCTTTGTATTCATAATTCTCGTTCTTTAAAGGGTTACTTTCTGTGAGGGGTGGGCAGGGATGGGCGGAGATAAGCGATGATAAGCGGGATGGCAGGGAGAGAAGAGACTCCCGGGCTGTGACCGCTCCTTTGCGGCCGCCGCTTTCATGGCTGCCGCCTTCATGCCTGCCGGATGCCGCCCGCCAACGCTATTCCGTCTTCACCTCTACTTCCCGGATGTTTATTTCTCCCCGGTACGGCAGCAGGCCCGCCTTGAAGATGATCTTCTGCCCGATCGGATTGGTGACGAAATTGGCAAATGCCCACGGCAGTGCCTTGTGGGGATCGGCCACGACGGCATAGATGGTTCTTACGAACGGGTATCTGCCGTCGAGCAGGTACGCCTGATAGGGCTGCCAGCTGTTGCCGGGCTGTGCAACGGTGGTCTGCGAAAGGCCTACCACTGTAATGTCCTTCTTGAATGTGGTGTTCGTGGAGTCACGATGGTCGTTCAGCCAGTTTGACCCGATGACACCTATCGCATTGGGAGTCTTGTGAACATAGTCGATGACCGCCTTGCTGTTGCTGGCGGCGACGATGTTCGCGCTCTTGATGTTCTTTCCGCCTAAGATGGAGTCGACGACATAATGGAGCGTCGCCGAAGCCTTGTTGTCGAAGACGACCTCGATGTCGCCCTGAGTGCTCTTCGGATTCAGCTGTTTCCATTTTGCAATCTGTCCGCTGAGAATCTTCTTCACGTCACTGACGGTGATGCAGGAGTCGCTGTTGGCCCTGTTCACGATGAAGGCGATCCCGTCATATCCTATCGGGAACACTTCCGGGATAGGACCTTTCCCCCGTAACATGGCATCCTCTCCCTTCGTCAGCCTGTGGGACGTGAAGAAGAGGTTTACCTTCTGGTCGAGGAGCAGTTTCATACCCTTGTTGTCGTCCGTATAAACGGGCAGCAGATGGGTCTGTGGATAACGGAACTGATACGTCTGCAGCAGTTCCTCGATAATAGGACTAAAACTTTCGTCAGAGGCGAACTTAATCGTCCCTGACGTCGGTGTATCTGTTCTGCCGTCCCTGGCCTTCTTCTTTCCGCAGGCGAAAAGAAGGAGGCCGAGGGTCAGCATCAATCCTACTGTGATGTAGAATATGGGTCTTTTCATATCAATCGTGCTTTTACTGCAGCTTGAAGGTGATGGGCAGGGTGAACCAGACGTTGGCGGCCTGGCCGTTGTTCATGCCCGGATTCCACTTCGGCATGCTGTTGACAACACGCAGCGCCTCGCGGTCGAGCGACGGGTCGACGCCGCGGAGGACCTGTGCCTGGCTGACGCTTCCGTCGCGTCCGACAACGAACTTGACGATGACGCGGCCCTGGATTCCGTTCTCGGCAGCGACTGCCGGGTACTGGAGGTGCGAGCTCAGCCATGCGTTCACATTGCCCTTGAAGGACGGCATCTGCTCTGCCACGGTGAAGATCTTGTTTTCCACCTCTTCCTTGGGTTCCGGCTTGGGAGCCTCAACGACGGGCTTCTCGATCTTCGGCACGATCTGCTCGGGAGTAGCGACGGTCGTACGTGCAGCGACTTCGGTACGGTCTTCGGAACCTTCCTTGTTCTCCACGCCGACGGCCTTCGTCTCCTTGTTCATCTTGACCATAGGCGGCATTTCCTCCTTCACGTCCTTGTCGTCCTTGATGACAGGAGCCGTGAACTTGACGGTAGCACGCGTTTCGGGCACCACCTTCTCCGGTTCGATTTTCTTCTGTTCCGGTTTCGGCTGGTTCTTCTTGCGTTCCGCCTGGTCCTTCTTTGCCTGTTCGAGAGCCGCCAGCTCCATCTTGGCTGCGTAAGCGGCCTGGGCTGCCAGTTCGTCGTTGTGCTTCTTGATCTGGTAAGCCAAGTAACCACCACCGAGGAATGCAGCACAAAGCAGAATAGCCAATGCTTTGATGTTGCGCTGGGAGACGGTCTTACGGAGCCTGTACGCACCGTATTCCTTGTTCTTTCCGGCGAACACCATGTCGATCCATTTCGGATCGTATAGATCTATTTTTGCCATTGTTTCTTTCTTTAATTGTTTACGAATCAGTGATTAAGCCTTGATACCTTTCTTGGCCAGAAGAGCCTTGTCCTGGTCTGTCAGCTTGTCAATGACGTAAGTTCCAATGTATGAAATCTGCATTTCATCGAGAATGTCTACCAAGTGACGATAAGAAGCATGGTCGGTCGGCTTGATGATAACGGTCATTGTCGATACCTTCTTGCCGTTGATCATACCGCTCTTGATGGCAGCGATCTCAGACTGGTAGATGCTGTCCGGATAAGCATTCGGATTCGCCTGCTTCTTCTGGTTCAGCTCCTTGACGGCGATTTCCATGTCCTGATAAGGGACCGTGACGGCCTCGCCGGTAGAGGGATCACCCACCTGCTTGTGCTGAAGAACGTACCGGATGCCTTTCTGGGTGTTGCTCCAGTCGGCGGGCTTGAGCCAGTTCGCATTGTCGTACTCGGGTTTACCGTTGCCGTAGAACATCTTGTCTCCGTCGGCGATGTAGATCGTGATGGAGTGCGACTCCTTGGCTTCGTTCTTCTTCGTATCGTCCTGCGTCTTGTCATTGCTCGGCATGGTCAGCTCCATCGTCGAAGGCTTGCTAAGCGAGGTACAGAGCATGAAGAAGGTGATGAGCAGCATCAGCATATCCACCATCGGCGTGAAGTCCACGCGCACGGTCATCTTCTTCTGCTTACTTTTCTTTTCCTTTGCCATTACTTAGCTCCTCCGTTAGCTGCCTGGGCAGCCTTTTTAGCGTCCAACTGCGTGATCATGTAGTAATGGCTCTCGTCCATGTCCTGGAGTTCGCTCATTACTTTCTTAACTGTTCCATAGGGAGAGTCGGCGTCGGACTTGATGGCAAGTCTGACCTTCGGGTTCACCTGGCGGGCTGCGTTGACCCACTGCTGGAACTCCGTCATCTCCTGTCCCTGGATACTGTCGAGAGGTATCCCCATCTTGGGGAGTTCTTTGCTACGCTCTGCGGCCGGCTTCGACAGATAGGCTGCCAGCTTGTCGAGAGGAGCACCGAACGTTGACTCTGCGACAAAGGTCTTCTTCTGTGCAGGAGTCAGTGTTGTCATCCGTTCAACGATCTGTGCCAACTCGTTGGTGTTGTCGTAGCTCATAAATACCTGGCCTTCGCCAGTCGGTTTGCCGTCAGGTCCTTTTTCAGGGCTGACGAGAATCGTCAGGACGCCGTTCTCAGGCACCTTGGTCTCGGACACGGAACCCGGGGTGTTCACCTTCACCGGCTCGTTCTTTACGAACGTCGAAGTCAGCATGAAGAAGGTAAGCAGCAGGGTCATCACGTCGGACATAGGTGTCATGTCGATCCAGACGTCACTCTTCTTAATTTTTACTTTACCCATAGCGATAAATATTTAAAGGGTCAGCAAAAATTAAGCCTCTTCCGTGTGGTTTACTTCGTATGTCTGAGCGATAGAATAACCAACCTCGTCGAGTGCGTAAGTCAACTTGTCGACCTTGTTTGAGTAGTAGTTGTAGGAAACCACTGCGCACCAGGATGTAGCGATACCGAATGCGGTGTTGATCAACGCCTCGGAAATACCGGCAGACAGTGCGGCAGAGTCAGCGCCGCCACCTGCGGACAGAGCGGAGAACGACTTGATCATACCGGTTACCGTACCGAGAAGACCGGTCAGCGTACCGAGGGTGACGATGGTAGCGATGATCGGGAGGTTCATCGTCAGGGTCGGCATCTCGAGCTGTGTAGCCTCCTCGTGGGCGTGCTGGATCTTGGCTACCTTCTGTGCCTTCTTCAGGTTAGCGTTGGCACCTGTCTCCATGTCCTTGTAAGCGTTCAGGGAAGCCTTCACGACGTTTGCCACGGAACCCTTCTGCTGGTCGCAGAGCTGGTTGGCCTTGGCGAGGTCGTTGGCGTTGAGAGCTGCCTTGATGTTTGCAACGAACTTAGGAAGCGCGCCCTTGCCGAAAGCGGTCTTCAGTGCCAGCCAGCGCTCGATGGACATAGCAAGCACGGTGAGCAGGAGGGTGTGGATGACCGGAACGACAACGCCGCCCTTGAAGATGGTACCCCATACGTCAGCCGGTGTCTCGTTGGTACCCGGATCCTGGAAGTGCATGTCGTTGCCGAACCATGTGAAGAACAGTACGAACGCAACGATGGCGCAAACGACGATGATCCAGAATGCACCTCTAACTCCTGTGAAGCCCTCGGACTTTTTCTTCGGGGCTGCTTTTTGTTGTGTAGTTGCCATAATTTGATGAAATTTTTAATTTTAGGTTATTAATGAATTAAATTGTTAATATCTTTCTGATTTATAAGCTTTTGTACAAGGAACACCCGCTGCGTACCGTCCGCAGCAGCGTCTTATCTCCGCAAAGATAGCAATTAAAAGAAAACTATGGGTAGGATTAATGACTTTTAACAATCAAAAAGATGGATAGTTTTTTCCCACGCTTTCTTACAGTTTGCCTGCCTCTTCTTATTTTAGCTTCGAGAGTACGTGCCTGATGCGCCGGAGAGATTCCCTTATGTTGTCGTCGCTCGTCGCATAGCTCATGCGGAAGCAGCGGGGTGCGCCGAAGGCGTCGCCGCCCACTGTCGCCACGTACCCTTCCTCGAGGAGATACAGGGCGAGGTCGGTCGAGCTGCCGATGGTCCGCCTGCCGTCCGTCTTGCCGAAGAAGGCCGAGCAGTCCGGGAAGAGGTAGAACGCCCCCTGCGGCACGTTCACTTCCAGGCCGGGGATGTCCTTCGCCAGGGAGACGATCAGGTCGCGGCGGCGGCGGAACGTCTCGCGGAACGCCTCCACGCAGCTCTGGTCGCCCTCGTAGGCCGCCACGGCCGCCATCTGGCTGACGCTGCTCGTGCCGGAGGTGTACTGTCCCTGCAATTTACCGAGTCCCTTGACGATCCACTCCGGTGCGGCCACCCATCCGAGCCGCCAGCCCGTCATGGCGTAGGCCTTGCTGACGCCGTTGCAGACCACCGTCCGTCCCCTCATGCCCGGACAGGCGGCGATGCTGCTGTGCCCCCCTATATAATTAATGTGTTCGTAGATCTCGTCCGAGAGTACGAACAGGTCGTCGTGGGCGAGAACCACCTTGGCCAGCTCCCCGAGTTCCTCTTCCGAATAGACGCTCCCCGTAGGATTGCTCGGCGAGCAGAGAATGACCAGCTTCGTCTTCGGCGTGACGGCCGCCTCGAGCTGTGCGGCGGTGATCTTGAAGTCCTGACCGATGCCGGCCGGCACGATGACCGGCGTGCCTCCCGCCAGCTTCACCATCTGCGGGTAACTTACCCAGTAGGGGGCGGGGATGACGACCTCGTCGCCGGGATTCACCAGTGCCAGGATGGCATTGCACACCCCCTGCTTGCCGCCCGTGCCGACGATGATCTCGGAAGCGGCATAGTCCAGGCCGTTCTCCCGCTTCAGCTTCCGCGCGATGGCCTCCCGCAGGACGGGATAGCCGGGGACGGGGGAGTACTTCGAGTAATTGTCGTCAATCGCCTTCTTGCCGGCTTCCTTGATGAAACCGGGCGTCATGAAGTCGGGTTCGCCCACGCTCATGTTGATGACGTCAATCCCCTGCGCCTTCATCTCGCTGCTCTTCTGCGACATGGCCAGCGTAGCGGAAGGAGCCAGCCTTTTCAGACGGTCTGATAGTTCTGCCATTTTCGACTCAATCTTCTTCGTGAATAATTTTCAAGTACAAAAGTACGTAATTTCATTCTTATAACGCAACATTTCTTTCTTTATTTTATCCGGATGTCGTTTTTGCTGCCTTATTGACAGCTGACACGCCCTCCTGCCTGACACGGAGCAAGCGATGACGAGACCTCCGCAAAAATCCATTAAGATGCCGAAATCATAACTTGAAACCTCTGCAAAAATCTATTGGTCTCAAAACCATATATTTGATGATCAATAAGTTGCACTTTCCGAGAACCTCATGTAACGGAGCTTTCGCAGTGGTCGCAATTCATTGGTTATCAACCATGTTTTCCGGATGGGGAAAAAATTTCGCAGTGGTCGCATTCTATTGGTTATCAACCATGGTTTCCGGATGGAAAAAACTTTCGCAGAGGTCGCAATTCATTGGTTGTCAACCATGGTTTCCGGATGGGGAAAGATTTTCGCAGTGGTCGCATAAGGTTCTTTTTACCGTCACCTCCGCACGATTTTCCATGTCCGTTCCGTATAGCCATTGGGCTTGACACCTGTCTGGCAGCCTTACCCACAGACAGTGGCCTCGACAGCACGTCTCCTGCATGGCAGACCCAGGGGCGGCTGCCGGCTTCCCACAGCTTCCGCATCGCCACGGACAGCCAGCCTTCGGCTATGGCTTCCCGCCGTAAGGACGACCGAGGGACCTGCGTCCACTTTAGGGTCTTCCGAAATAGAGAGTGATAAAGTAATCCTACTACATAATAACCTCCGTTGCTCCACGCACCGGCGGTGCCTCCGTCATATGGTCTTTACCTCCGTTCACTCCCTGCCTCTGTGTGATATTTCATCAAAGTCATCAACTCACGAGACAAACCTCATCACTCCAAATTCCTGGAGCCCCCCCCACTTTAAATATGCCCCATGCGGGGAACCGCCAATAAGGCCTTACTTGAAAGCCAACTAAGGCTCACTTGAAAGCCTGTCAGGCCTTACTTGAATGTCAGATAAGCCTCACTTGCAATTTCATCAGACTCCACATGAATTGTCAAATAAGCCTCACTTGCGATTTCATCAGATCTTACTTGAATGTCAGATAAGTCTTACTTGCAATTTCATCAGACCTTACCTGGACTGTCAGATAAGGTTCACTCGCAATTTCATCAGACCTTACCTAAATTGTCTGATAAGCCTCGCTTGCAATTTCATCAGACCTTACCTGAACTGTCAGATAAGCCTCACTTGATTTTCTTTCAGACCTTACCTGAATTGTCTGATAAGGCTCACTTATTTTTCTTTCAGACCTTGCCTGAAAGTCGGACAGGCCTCACTTGAAAGTCGGAGCGTTCAGAACAGCTTTGCATTCTATCCACCCTCTCTCCATGGAATCCAGCCTAAAAACAATTTGCATTCCGAAGAAGAAAATGGAAGAAATCCCCTACCCTATCACAATGAAATTATTTTACGAACAGGAATGCCGTCTCCAAATACTTCCTCATGCAATATTCTATGCTTCCATTTCTTATTCGCCGTTGTTCTGCACCGCCTTTCTGTTTTCTTCGAATGTCCCGACCCTTTACTCTCTTACACTGTCATCCTTCCGCCCTTCCGCAGTTTTTCACTTTTTTGTCGCCGTTCCCCGACTCACTTTTCACCTGCATCCGCAACCGGATTCCTTTGTCTGTTTTCATGCTTTCCTGCTGTAGAAAAGTCTCAAAACAATGTGTCTGAAAACATAAAAACATACATATATAAAAATAAATTCATTTCCTTATTTTCATATTTATCTGCTCAAATCTTTTTCTATTATAATCTTCATTTACTTATTTAGCATTTTACACTTTTATATAAATAAATAAAAGCACATTTATAATTTCACATATTCAAATTACCACATTAATATTTAAGATATTTATATAAAAACATTTTAGTACACATGAAAAATTAAATACATATTCAACCTTATATATATTAATACAGTTTTACGACAAGCAAAAATAATCATAAATATTTATATAAATCAATATTATTGAAAGAAAGTCGCGATCAATAACAAAAAAATGAGGAAAAAACAAGGATGTCTATCCAATTCAGCTTTAAGCAACGTTCCCTACCGCATCAATACGCCTCAACCGAACTCCCCCTATCTGTCCGGCTGTCTGCCCCGAATCCCTCTCAAATGCAGACACGAATAAAACGCAACGCAAAACGCTATAAACCAACATTATAGCATATAAAAGAATCCCTGTTACGACGGAGGCACCAGAATACGATACGCAAGACCATCAATCGGTAGACGGGAAAAATCACCGGTGACAACAAGAGAAGCAAGTAAAACATTTAAAGAGTCCATTCCTACGAAGGAAAAGAATAACATAAATGCACGTAATGTACGTTTTTTTCAAAGTCTCAATTCATGTTTAACAGACAACACAGCTAAAACACTATGCTGCCTGCCTACAACACGGAGGAGGGGGAGACGGCAGACTGACGGCAAACGGCAGAGAAATGCGAAAATAAACGGCAGGGGGATGCGAAAATAAACGGCAGGGGGATGCGAAAATGAGTTGGAACAGCTGGTAGCCCAGGAACAGGAAGCAGAAAAAAGCTTTCAAACTTCTGGAAACAAACATTTATTCAAGTATATAAATATATACAACCGTGTCTATCAAAGATATACAGGTTCTGAAAAAGAAAAAAAGAAAAGGGAAACAGGAATGAAATACGGATGAGGAGAATTAAAAAAGAGGAATGCCGGCACAGAGGATTACTGAAGCAGAAGAGAATTACAGAAGCTGAATGCAAAGGAAAAGAACAGAAGCGGAAATGCAAAAAATGGGAAATGCAGAAATGACATACGAACGCCGAGAAAGAATGAAGAAAAATATGCAGAATACAGATATAAAAGAAAAAAATCCCTGTATACAGCTGAATCCATGAAGATCAGTTGAAAGCTATGGAGAATTAAAATAAACGCAAACATCTCATCAACAATATTTTACATATTCATATTATTACGTATTAAAACATTTATATCCACAAATAACCAAGCTGAAACGGCATTCTATACTAAAGAAGAGGGCCGTCAGGAAAGTTAAGGAAAAACTAAACTAACCGATGAATGAAAAAAAGTACTGGAATGGGCAAAAACCTACTTGAGAAAAGAAAAGGAGGGCTTGAAACCTACGAAATAAGAGAAGGCCACCGGGGAAAAAAGACTGCCGGAAGAAAGAAAAGGAAAGTTTGAAACCTACGAAGCATGAGAAGGCCGCCGGGATGGGACAGGAGTCTGCCGGAAGAAAGAAAGAGTAATGATTAAGACCTACAGAAAACAGAGAAGGAAAGACGCAGGCATCTTAGCATCAATATTTTATATATTTACATTATCACGTATATAAACATTTATATCCACACATAAACAAACTGGAACAGCATTCTATGCTAAAGAAGAAGGCCGTCAGGAAGGTTAAGGAAGAAGTAAGCTAATCGACGGATGAAGAGAAAACCAGAATAGGCAAAAACCTGCTTGAGAAAAGAAAAGGAGGGCTTAAAAACCTACGAAGCATGAGAAGACCTCCAGGATGGGACAGGAGTCTGCTAAAAGAAAGAAAAAGAAATGATTGAGACCTACGGAAAACAGAGAAGAAAAGACGCAGGCTTCTTATTATCAATATTTTATACATTTATATTATCATGTATTTAAACGTTTATATTCCATTTACACCGAACAAACTGGAACAGCATTCTATGCTAAAGAAGAGGGCCGTCAGGAAAAGCAACGAAACAAGAAGCTAATCTCTGCATGAAAAAAACATCAGGATGGGAAAAAGCCTGCCTGAATATATGCAGAAGACGGCCCGAATGTCAGCAAATGAAAGAAAACGGTTTACGTATTATGCACCTACCTGTTAATCAACTGAACACGAAACACCCCCCATAAACTGACAGTCAACCGGAATTCAGCTGACAGTACATCAGCCCTGAAAATCAATTCAGTCTGCTACAAAAACAACAACTTAGCATGACCGGAGACAAAAGCAACAAAACAAGAATCAAACCTACCCGAGATAAAATACAATCCGTCACCCTCCAGATGTCCGGACAACCCATAGGGAACAGAGTATGTAAAATAAATTCAAACATGAACGCATCCGTGGAATAAGACCTCGAAAGAAAAATAAATATTTGCTTTTTAGTATAAATAGATTATCCAATGTTTATATAAATATATTTCATAACAAAAACATTAAAACTTAAAAGAATAAACAGACAAAATAAAGACCAAACAACTTGTCGCAAATAAAACATATTTATATATTTACGTTTGAAAATAAATCAACATTTACAATTTCATGTCAGATAAAGAAAAATAAAAGAAAGCTCGAGCAATGAAAATGAACAATATATATTTAATCATTTATTCATTTGTATTAAAAAATAAAGAAATAAATATTTTATAAGACAATTATTCTTTTACCTATTTATTTTTTCTGATAAAAATGTTTAGACGTATTTGTTTGTTTCAACAAATAAGTGTATATTTGCAAGCATAAAAATATAACCACGCTTTTACGTGTAGAACAAAAAGGGTCCGTCATAATAAGAAAACGGCTCTATATAATAAAAAGGTATGATAAAGTTAAAGAAATTCCCCGTTTCGGGTGCCCAAGGCGAAGTGCTGAACTGGAGCATGGGACTGTTCCTTGCCTCCAGCGCAGTAAACCTGGCCGACCATTGGACATCATCTCCCAACGAAGGGCAGAGCATGTTTACCGAGGCGTTCGCTTCGCTACAGAGCAACAACGGAATCCAGATTGCAGAAGCAGTACTGCTGCTATCGACAAAACTGGTGATGTGGGAAATACTACGCAGGAATCTGAAGAAGAATAGTCATTTTTTCTTACAATTGTCAGTCATCATATTGATGGTTCTCAACACGATTTTGACGGTTGCCACCTGCCTGCCGACAATCCATACAGGGGCTGAAGGAAGCATGATGATAGAAGTCGGCGAGACAAGCCGGCTGCTGTACCACTTCGTTGCCTCCTGCTATACGGTAGCCACCCTCGTACAAATCGGGCTGGGGATCGGGCTGTTCCGAAAGTTCGCCGGTATGATCCGCTACTATGGAGCTTCCCTGTTCCTCTGCCCGCTGCTCTCCTCGCTCTGCAGCATGAGTTATTATTACATATATAATAATGTGGGCGGCGTATCGATGACAGACATCATCACCTATGGCACGATTGCCACGCTGATAAGCTTCGTCCTCACCGAGCTGCTGCCGTTCATCCTGCTGAGAAAGAGCATGACGACAGAGGACTGACGATTGGAAAGCCGCCCGACAGCACCGCCCATCCGACTGAAACGGAGACGGAGACATAGCAAGATAAAAGACTGTTGTCAAAGCAATTAGCATTCCATTGATGTTCGGAAGGACAGTCCTCGCTCCTACTCCTCTACCCTGCACCGCAGACACAAAAAGGCCACATGAAAGTCTCAGGACAACAGTCTGCAGCCCCATGAGGAGTGAACGCAGATGCCGGAAAGCAGAAGCCCTTTGTGCCCGACCGTCCGAAAAAGACGCAAAGAATGAGGATGCCGGCCAGACCGGTTTGAAGAAGATTACAGAGGGAAAAAGAAGAAACCGGAAAAGGAAAAGGGAAGTCGCATGAGGAAAAAGCATGACAAAAAGGAGGGAATGAACAAGAGCAGCAAAGAAGCGCATATTTCCGGTATTTGCGGGGAGATGACCGAAGGAAACAGAATATCGCAGAAATGAACAACGACAAAACAGGAAGATGTTGGCAGAATGGTAGCATTCGTACCGCCAGCCTGTTGAACTGAAAGAAGAAAGTGACAGAGAAGGATGGAAGACGATGAGAAGAATGACAGAATGACACTTCGAGAGCTTCGAGCAAAACAAGCAGTCCAGGGCGGAAAAGCTGTATAAACCCTCTTGCGGACCTATCATCACTCGCAGTCATCATCTTTCCAGGAAAAAGGGAAGAGCCTCCCTCCCCGCACGCTCCGGACCAGTCAGGAGGAAAAACTTTCCACCTCCCTGCTTCAGAGCAATTCAGGAGAAAGGGGAATCCTGCCGACATTCACCGAACCCCATCAGGGAACAGCAGACGGCAACAACCTACGCTTCTCATTTGAAAGACGGCCTACCGACATTCACCGGACCCATCAGGGAAAAGCAGACGGCAATACACACCCTCTCCCGGAACAGCCGGAGAATCTCAGCTGACAACAGACAAAACAGAAAACAGACAAACAGGCAACAATATAAAAACGTAAATATATAAAAAATGAAGAACAGGAAAGTTGTTTTTGCAAACCAGAAAGGTGGAGTAGGGAAGAGCACCCTGTGCATTCTCTTCGCCAACTATCTCGCAGCAAAAGGCAAGTCGGTCTGCATCATCGACACCGACTTGCAGAAGACGATTCTCATGCAGCGCCGCAAGGACAAGCAGCTCTATGAGGGCGAGGAAGAACCCTACAACGTACAGGACTTCGACGTGACGGATGTGGAGACCATGCAGAAACTCGTCGATTCGGCCTCGCAGGTCGACGGTTTCGTGCTGTTCGACTCGCCGGGCAACATCAGCGAAGACGGTCTCGCACCGCTGTTCGTGGGAGCCGACTACATCGTCTGCCCCTACGAATACGAGGACAAGGCACTCGATTCGACAGGGGTCTTCGTGCAGGTGCTCAACGTGCTGCGCGAACACAATCCGCAGATGACCGCCCAGCTCTTCTTCGTCCCCAACCGCATCGACCCGCGCATCGGCACCGCCGACGAACAGGAGATGTGGCGCAGGACGGACGAGGTGTTCGGAAACTTCGGGAAGGTCACACCGGTCGTCAACAGCCGCGCCACGCTCAAGCGTACGAATACCTACGAGCTGCTCGGCACACAGCGCGACGCCGTCAAAAAAGCATTCGAATATATGCTGAAGAGGATGAAGTAAAAAGCCTCACCCCCGGCCCCTCTCCGAATGGAGAGGGGAGTGAATGGCGGGATGCCCCCAATGATAACATCAATGAAGGGACAGCAGGAGAAAAGCGAAAAAAGTTCAGATGACAGTGAATATGAACGCTCCTAAAATGAACTCCGCCGCTTCCAGCTGACAGGCTTAAAGAAAAAGGCGCAAAAGTTAAACCCCAAAAACAGAAGACAAAAGTTAAGGGGCAAACTTCAAAAGCCAAAACCTTAAAGGGCAAAAAACGAAAGCAAAACCTCAAAGCTCAAACTTCAAACTTCAACCCCAAAGGGATAAGGGGAAACCTCAAACCTCAAACCTCAAATGCGAGGGGGCCAAGGGGAAACCTCAAAACTCAAAACTCAAATCTCAAATGCGAGGGGGCAAGGGGAAACCTCAAAGCTCAAAACTCAAAACTCAAATGCGAGGGGGCCAAGAGGAAACCTCAAAACTCAAAACTCAAAGAGAAAAAGATATGGCTAAGAAAAAGAAAACAATGGTGATGATGCCGGGCGGACTGTCCGACCTGGCCCATAGCGTGCAGAGAGGTGCCGGAAACGCACCGGCCGCAAACATAGAAGAAACAGATGCCGACAACGAAACGGCTGAGAACGAAGAAACGGTCCAGCAGATGGAGAACGGCAGCACCGCGGCAAGGACCGCAGGCCCGGACACATACCGCCAGCCGGAACCCATGCGGCAGAATGCGGCATACGAGCCCGCTCCCCGCGACACACAGCAGCCCGCACAGACAAGCCAGTTCGGACACGTCAGTCCCAAGCAGGAGGCTGCCGACGGCAAGGACCGTACGGCACCGGCCGCAAAGAAGCTCCCCAAGGCAGAGGGCAGGCAGCTCGCACGCGAGTACTCCATGGCGAAGGACAGCGGCGAGGACAGCTGGCAGATTTTCCTCGACCTGGCACGCGACTACAAGGCACGCGACTCCCGGCTGGCAACCGTCTACATCGACTCCGACCTCAAGGGTGTCCTCGACCGCCTCAAGTCGGCCACAAGCGTCAAGCTACCTTCTACGGCACTGCTCAGTGCCATCGTCGCCCGCTTCGTCTTCGAACACGAGAAGGACATCAAGAACGCCATCTTCGGGGAAAGCCTGCTGTAGCCGCTCCCCGTCTCCTCCGAAAGAAATTTCCCCCTTCCGAAAGGAGGGGAGGGGAGGGGAGGGGCTGGCAGAGGCCGGTCAGCGCAAAGCCTATCACCGCTTATAAGCGCCTATTACCGCCTATAACGCTTATGATCGCCCATCATCGCCCATCACCGCCTGCTCTCCTCCGGAGGCTCATCACCTGACCTTCTTCCGTTTCCCGCTGAACTCCGTGAAGTCCACCCGGATGATCTCCACCCGGTGGAAGCTCATGTGCGCATACTTGTCGCCCAGCTCCTTGAAGTCGGCCGACAGCTTGTCGATCAGCAGGTGCAGGGCATGCATCTTCTCCTCGTCGCTGAGGTGGATGTGCGCCTCGCCGAAGAAGATCGCACTCTCATACTCGGTGGTGAAATTCCGCGGCAGCAGATGCACATTGCCGATGACGCACAGCGAGACCCTCGGATTCTGTCCGATGGCCGTCAGCTTGCGGCCCTCCGGCGCACAGTGGATATAGACGCTGCGGACGCCGTCCCACACGAAATTCACCGGCACGCCGTAGCCCCCACCGTCGGCCACCATGCTCAGCACACCATATTCGCCCTCGCGCAGCAGCTCGAGGGCCCGCGCCTCGTCCATCAGACGGTCCTGCCTGCGGACGCGGTCGTTCACATACTTCATTCCTTCTGCCATACTATGAAAAACAAAATTACTGACTGGCAGGACAATGCCGACTACGCCCATAAATAAAACAGGGTCGGCTGCCGCCATACATAAAAAAAGACGACAAACAGAACAGGCATCCCGTCCGTCCGCCTTTCGCATTTCTACACAAAAAAGAACCTTGACTGATTCACATCACCCAAGGTTTAAATACTAAAACTAAATTAACCACT
>ERZ772945.977-NODE-977-length-21340-cov-95.700070_pt1 | contig 21340 bp, 24 predicted proteins | sample MGYA00511681_ERZ772945 | MGnify/ENA primary metagenome ERZ772945 (study PRJEB29015, sample SAMEA2737943) | human oral metagenome | biome: human oral; feature: human-associated habitat; material: dental | place: China | collected 2143 ...
AAACTCGTTTTATGTCGCAGATTTCTCGCTTTATTCCGCATGAAACTCGTTTTATTATCGCACGAAACTCGTTTTATTCAATATTAACCATCTGATAATAAGTATATTATAATTTCCTAAAAGATACTCTATATAAAAATACTAAATACAAAAGTACTAAGAAAAACAAATGCAAGATAAACACTAAAATGCACTCGAAAACTAAACACAAACATTAGGGAAAATAATATGGTTATGACTTTTTAACATCGAATCTATCTATACTATCATCTTTTTTTTTGCATTCATGACAGATATTTGCCATTTCGCAAAATGAAAGATTTCGTATAAGAAGTATCTATTTCATAGCAAGCAGGGATTGGACATAATCCAATCCTTAGCAATATAATTGACTGTAAATCAGTTATTATTTGTTTGTGAGTAGATGCGTTTTTGCATGCATAATGCAGTCTATTATATCTACAATATGTTGATAATCAATATAAATTCATTAAAAAATACGCCTGCATTTAAAAGAAATTAGTTATCTTTGTAGCAAAAATAAATAAAAATATGGCTTCAATAAGGATAGATGATTTGACAACCAGACGGTTGTCAGACTTCAAGGGAAAGAAAAGTTATACCGTCATTATAAACGAAATGATGGATTTCTTCAATAATACTGGTATGAGAGTAACAGATAATATTGCTTCGCCGATTATCGTCACGCAGCAGGAATCTGCCAAACTCCAAAAAATAATCAGAGCAATAGAAACTAAACAGAATACTCTTTTAAGAGATATTCTGGAAAAAGCAAATTTTCTGGTCAGAGAATCACAACAGGAAAAGCCGGCTTTACATCGACCGTCTGATGAAGAAAATTATATGGATGTCGAGGAAGTGCAGCAGCTGATGGCGGAATATCAGAAGATGCAGGCGAATGTTGCCGAGAAAGACAATGATATTAGAAAACTCAGACTTGAATGTGAACGCCTTAAGAAAGAACTGGAAGATCGGCCGGAACAAAATACTGAACCCTCCATAAATTTAAAGGTCATATCCGAATGTTTAGATAAACTCTGTGAGAAAAAACAGAGCAAGATGTTCGATGAGGGAAAATATACCATTGGCAAAGCGGATTTCAATATGTGTATCGATACCATTAGAGAACAGATTAAAAAATAACGGATGTTTGCACGGGTACATGAATCGACAGAGATAAAAACTGGCAACTCCGGAAGCTGTTTCGCCCTTGCTAAATATCTTGACAAGGAAGCGGAAAAGGAAAATGTTTCTGGTGATACACAGGCCGAGAGAGAAACGAGTTCTCGCCTTGTCCATTATTTGGATAAAGAAGAGGGGAATAATTTCTTTTCTTCGACATCCGGCAAGTATGATATGGCAGAAGTCATCGCAAACATCGATGCCAATAAAAAGCATCTGGGAAAAGACGACACCAAATTTTATATGCTCACCATCAATCCGTCCGTCGAGGAGCAAAAACACCTGATAGGGGAAGATATTGAGGATTTCCATTCTTTAAGCAAGGAAAAACAGGATGCCGTCAAGCAAAAACTCGTGGAACTCACACGTGCGTCAATGGATGCCTATGCACGGAATTTCGGGCGCAAAAATATCAACAGCGGAGACGATCTTCTTTATTATGCCCGAATAGAGACACAACGGACATACAAGAAAAACAGTGAGGAGGTGCGAAACGGAACGGCAAAGGCCGGTGATTTGAAACCCGGACTTAATCTTCATGTTCATATCATCGTATCGAGAAACAGCAAGGATCAGAAAACCAAACTTTCACCCCATGTTAAGTCAAAGGGGAATTCATGGGTTCTGAATGGGGATGAGGTTAAGCGTGGATTCAATCATGAAATGTGGAAACAGGAGGTGCAGAATATCTTTAATGAAAAATTTGATTATGTATCAAAGGAGACCGAAACTTATGTGCCTAAAAAATCTTCATTCTATGAAGATAAGGAGAAAAATGAATATGTTCCTGAAAAAATCTCTGCCAAAGAGGAAACAAGGCAAAGACAGCTTAGAACTTCAAAATTTGTTGGTTCTGTAACTGTTATAAACGCATACGGTGTTGATACAATCCATTTTTCGGATAAAAAGGATTTTGTAAGGACTATCGAAGAAAAGATGAAATCGGAAGATAAGGATAAATGGTCTTTTAAAGTCCTTACAAAATTGCCGTCTGTCAGAAAAAAGGTTGATGATATTTTCTGTAAAATAAATGGAAGATACAATGATACTCCCTTTGTTTGGTACCGGGAAAACAAGGGATTTGCGAAAGTCAATCAACAGGATTATAGACTTAATCAATATGTAGGTGCCATTTCTAAAACTGAAAATGGAAATACTCAATATACATATTACACGGATAAAGAGACCTATCTCAAGGAACTTAAAAAAAGTATGGAAAATAAAACATGGTCAGGGTACATAACTTTTACCTCTGATGCATCAGTACGGCAAAAAGCTGACGATATGGCATTTGAATCCTATGGAAGGAAAAACCCATGTCCAAAGGAAAAATACGAGGAGATGGAGAACTGGAGGACAGAGACGACACAGAGAGGGCGTTATTGTTTTGCTATATATGTAAGGGAGATAACAAAAGAGGTAATGGATGAAAAAGTAAAAGACAGTGGCAGAAACAATAACAATGACGGAAATAAAGAAAAGACGGTGAATGTGAAGAAATTAGGGAAACCAACTGTAAGGGGTGCCCTGAATGGGAAAACACCGATGATTTCTATTTCTTCTGAAATAAAAAAGAGGGCTAAAAATGAAATTCTGAAAGATAATTTCCAAACGGAACGAGCCATTATAGGAAAAACTTCCATGGTCATAAGAACATTGTCCAATCCGGCTGCTTCCGTCAAGCAGATGATAATAAGTGAAATAAAAAATATGCTTAACCCAGTAAAGGAATTATGATACAGATATTGATTTATGTATTGGTGGCTTTGTTGGCAGTCATCGTGATAATAGCACTTATTCCAACATCCGATAAAGGTAAAGGAAAAGTAGGGAAAGAAAAGAAAGGCATCTTTTCTCTTTCTACCAAGAGGGGAAAAATAACATTCGGTGATCCTTTTGATAATTTTCTTGTATATGGTGGAGCCAACTCCGGAAAGACCAAGAGTATAGGAAAACCTCTATTGAGGGAATATATACGTAATGATTTTGCCGGATTCATATACGATTATAAGGATTTTGACCTGACAAAAACAGCATACAACCTGACAAAGAAATATTCTTATCCCTACCAGTTTTATTATATATCCTTTGCGGATATGGATAGGACATACAGGGTTAATCCGATAGCTCCGAAAGTCATTCAGGATGACAATATTTTTTTGCAGCTTATCGATGACATGCTTACCGCATACATGGGTGATAACACCAAAAAGGATGAGTGGTTCTATGGAGCGTTAGGGATATTGAAAGGGATTGCTATTCGTTTTTATCTTGATTTTCCACAGATATGTACAATTCCGCATATTGTAAACCTTGCTTGCATTGCTACTGGGAATAAGCTAACTGACTTTCTAAACGGAAATGCGCAAAGTCGGATCTTGGCATCCGCTTTCCTCAATGCAGCAGACAGTCCGAAGACACAGGCAGGCTATCTTTCCAGTCTGACTAATTATCTGGCACCGGTGGCGCAAAATAAGAAGATATGCTATGTCCTTTCTGGAGATGATTTTGAATTTAACCTGATAGATCCAGAAAAACCAAAATTGGTGGCCGTTGCGAATGCCTATCAGATAGAAAATGTGATTTCTCCCATTATATCTCTGATGATTTCCGCAAGTTCCAGACGGTTTACGCTTAACAATGAAGTTCCTTTCATGTACTTTCTTGATGAAGCGACGACTTTTAGAATTTCCGATTTTGAGAAGATGCCGTCAGTTCTCCGGGAGTATAAGTGCAGCTTTACGTTCATCACACAATCTGCAGCGAAGATAGAAAAACGATACAGCAGGCTCGACAGGAGCAGCATAGAAGCGAACTTTTCCAACCAGTTTTTCGGTAGGACGAAAGATATAGAGGCCTTGAAGACTTATCCTCTGGTCTTTGGAAAGGAGGAAAAGAGACGTGTCTCTCGCACCAGCGGAGCCAGTCGTGGAGGGGAAAGCCGTTCGCGTACCATATCGACGCAAAAGGAAGATCGTTACGACACTAATTTCTTTACTAACCTGAAAGCAGGAGAATTTTTGGGAAGTGCTGCACATTCCAATTACAGGGATTTTCATTTGAATTTCCTGATGTATAGAGCAGAGGAAGAGGAAGAACTGCCTATTGTCAATAATGTTTTACCATCTACTCTTGACAATTGTTGGAATGGTATAATAGAGGATTTAACTGTATTTTTATCTTAACAAAAAAAAAAAACCGTAATAAAATCTTAAAAATTTCCGATTGAGGGAATTTTTGGACACTTTTGCATTCAGTTTTTTAAATAACTAAAATTTGAACAATGAATAGTTTGTTACTGAATGTATCGGGTCTGTTATTGCAGGCAAGTGTCAAAGGAAAGGTTAATGAGGTACTTAGCAATTATGCCGTACCTGTAATTGCAGGTATTATCGTCATCAGCGTAGCCATTGCCATTTTTTCAAATCTGGATGGAATTGTAGACCGGGATGGAACGGGAACAAGAAAAGGTGCAATCATGAATGTGGTTTGGGTAGTTCTGTATGTCATAATAGGAATTGCTGTGCTCACCGGTATTGTTCGATTGGTAGGAAGTATATCTTTGTCTGTGTGATGAAGTTTAAGGTCAGAAAAGGACTGGAAACGGATCTGAAGATAAAGGGAATGACCGCCAAGTATTTTTATGCCTACTGTGGAATTGGCGGAGGGCTTGCCATGATTGCCCTTGCCTCTTTTATGGGGGCTGTACACGGAGGCTCCTTTATTGGATTTGTAGGACTTCTTGTAATACTCGGAATTGTTTTTGTCATAGTCCGGATTGTTCTCATGAACATGTCTCGGACTGACAAATTGCGAAAATACAAGACCGGCAGAAAAATTATCATTGTTTCAAACAGGGATATTCTGAAATGGAAATAACGGCAGCACAGGCATACGGTATCTTGTCCATCAATGATAACTGCATACTCTCCAAAGATGGAAGCATTACTTTCGTCTTTGGATTGAAGATGTCAGAAGCCTATACGATGGATGCTTCCGGATTTGATGACAGACATAACCACTACTATAGGGCATTCAGCCACATAAAGCATGGATATGTCCACAAGCAGGATGTCTTCTTGAAACGGAAGTTTGACAGTTCAACCATTGAGGGAAGCAGCTATATCCAACGGGCAGAGCGTGATTATTTCAATGGCAGAGAATATTTGCAGCATTTTTCTTTTCTTGCTTTTACGCTTAACGGACTTGCTACCTTGGAGAAAGGGTATCAAAGTAACCCTTTCGCCTATAAGGAGGGAATGGCGAAAGCTGACAGGGAAAAACTCGGTGAGTTTATCGATTCGGTCGAGAGTGCAATTTCCATTATAAGAAATGTCAGAAATGAGACGGTATTTTCACTGTCAAAAGGAGATATTGTGGAATATGTGCTGCGGTATGTAAACGGATTCCATCAGGATGCAGGAATACGAGACATTAGATTTGCAGATAAAATACAGATAGGGGAGAAAAAAGCCGTTGTATTTTCTATCTGCGATGAAAATTACTTGCCGGACATCCTTTCAGATTGTGTTCCGGATGCAACGCTGGGAAGAAGTAACAAAATGTATATGGCACCGCTGGAACAGCTCGGCGTCTTTCTGCCATGTCAGCATGTCATCAATCAGGTATGGAAGTTCAACGGAAATGCCTATAAAGAAGAATTGAAAGACCGGGTGAGGTTCTTTGGCCGACACAGGGCATTCGACAAGGAGATCGAAGTGCAGTATCACGGATTGGAGACGATGCAGAATGAGATGCTGAACGAAAGTGAAAACCAGCTGTGCCGGACAAGCTATAATATCACCGTTTTTGATGATACGGACGAGCAACTGGAGAAGTGGACGGATATGGTGAAGAATGTCTTTAATAATGCTGATTGCAGGTATTATATACCGTCATACGATGCACTTTATAAGATATTCGTCTCGTCTGTCATAGGCAGGGTGGCATCGATGCCGGAAGACTTGCTGTATTTGGCGGATCTGCATTCGGCACTTTGCCTGAATATCAATTATACGGCTTTCACAAGTGATGAAGAGGGAACGTTCTTTAATGACCGTATCTATCAAATTCCGATAAAAAAGGATTTGTGGGACGCTGGAAAGAAGAGAATAGCTGCAAGAAACGGTATTATAGTGGCCAGTACCGGAGGCGGTAAATCAGTTACGGCTCTGAATATTGTACAGCAGGACATCGAGAACGGTGTCAAGGATATTGTTGTGGAGTTCGGAAAGAGTTTCTATCAGATAGCAAAACTCTATCCGGAAAGATCGTTGCATATCGATTATGACGGCAGGGAACCACTCGGCATAAATCCTTTTAGAGTTGACGGATTTCCGGAAGCGGATAAAATAAAGATGCTGGTCAATCTGATTTTCAAGTTTTGGCGCATGCCGATGCTGGTTACAGAGACACCGCAGGTGGTGTCTCTTACAAAGATTTTGTTACAGTATTATAAAGATGTGCAGCATGGGCACAGTTTCCCGGACTTTTATAACTACGTTGTAAAGCAGGGAAATTCATTATTTGAAAGGTTTGATATTAAGCCTGAATATTTTGATTTGGACAGCTTCAAACATAATTGCAGTGAGTTTCTTCCGGGTGGATTCTATGAAAATGTGTGTAGGGAATCTGATAGGGAGGAAAGAATCAAGGATAAGGATTTTATTGTGTTTGAGCTGACACGTATCAAGAAAGATCCATTTCTCATTACCGTGGTCATGAGTATTCTGTATGATACTATCGAAAACAAGATACTTTCAGATCGAAGTGTGAGGGGAAAACTCATTTTTGATGAGTATGCAGAATCACAGGCTATCAAAGATCAGTCGAGCGGAACGGACATACACTCTACGGTGGCTTTCTTCTATCAAAAGTTACGTAAGGAGAATGGAGCTATTATAACGGTCATACAGACACCATCGCAGCTCCCAGATAATGAATATACGAAAGGTATGTTCGCCAACACGCAAATTCTTTATGTGTTGCCGGCATCGGAAGTGGTGTACAATGATGTGGTAAGGGCTTTTCAAATGGATAAGGAGAGCCAAATAAACCTGATGAAGTCGATAGGAAATGATTTTGCAGGAAAAAGGCCATATTCGGAAATATTCATGCGCTTTGGGGACAATTATGCCACCGTCATGCGGTTGGAACTCTCACCGGAGAAGTTTCTGGCTTTCCAAACGGACGGGGAAGCATGGCAGGCCATTGATGATAATTACCGTGCTTCAGGCAATATGCAGGAAGCTATAGAAAAATATAAACAATCTAAACATAGAAATTATGAAAAAGGTATTATTGGTTAGTATGTTCGTCATCTTTGGAATGACACGGACTTTCGGACAGATGGCCGTCACGGATCCTACACAGACGGCCATCAATCAGGCCGGGTGGGCATCTTCATTGGCCAAAGCGGCCTCTCAAATAGAAATCCTTAACAAGAATAAGGAAATACTTACAGAGTCGATAAATCTTTATTCTAAGGTAAGTGGATTTCTGAAGAACAGCCAGCTGCTTCTTAATGTCATCGACAGGCAGGTAAAAATCGTGAAAATGGCGGCTGATGAGACGACACGAAGAGATTATGCAAACATGGGGATGTATATGAAATACACTGATCGGGTAAAGGAAATATTGGAGGAAAGTCAGGGTATTTTCTCTTTGGCCAAGTCCATAGTTACGCCATCAGTCAAGATGACGGATGGAGAAAGATTACAAATGCTGGCGGACTTGAATAGGCAGACAAAAGAGTTTTATTCCAAACTCCAGTTGAATAAGTCAAGGTTTGAGACCTATAACAATGCAATGAAGAAATTGAAGAGAAGATGAAAGAGGATGTACTGGAAAACATAAAGAAAGCGTATTCTGCCATCATTGAAAAAAATGAGGTGGGAAACGGTATGTATACTGTCGCTGCCTTGATTTGCGTAATAATACTTATAAACAAGTTTATTTCGGCATACAAGGAAGCATACAGTGGAGATGCGCAGCGCCCTATCAATGTAAAGTCTTTCTTTACGCTTTTCTATACATACTTTATCTGTGCAGGTATCATTATTGCTGCATCGCCGGTAATCAATATGATAGAGGAACTTCTGGCTGATGTACAAACATCTTTCATGTCAAAGTTTCCAGAACCAAAGGATATAGACGGACAGGCCATGTATAATGAACTGGCAGAGGAATTTTCCTCTAAAGTAAAAGAGGACAATATGATTGTCTCTGCTTTGGAAAGTCTTTTTTTTCCGGTGTATATCTTTATAGAAATGTTGATATACTACCTCACGGAATATCTTTATTTCATTTTTGCAGCAGGACGGTATCTTTATCTGGCGTTATTGAAAATAGTTACGCCTATTGCCGTTGTCTGCTCATTGAGTGAACAGACAAGAGGTATAACCATAACATATTTAAAGAATCTTGCTGTATGTTATATGCTTATACCGTCATATCTGATAGCTAACTTCTTTGCGGAGACACTTTCGGAAGCGATTGTGGGAAGTTGGGAAACGACATCGGTTAATTTTGATCTGTTGAGTTTGGCGGTGGCATTGGTCTTTAAACTGTCGCTTTTCAGCGCAGCATCTAAATATACGTGGAAATTGCTTAATTGATGATTTATGAAGAAAGAGAAGATACTAAAAGATTTTGATGCACTCATGCAGGCAAAGAAAGTGAATGCCACCAATACCAAGTTGTGCATATTTTTCTCCCTAACAGTCGTTGCTTGCGTACTTTTATGGGGGGCTTATATATCGTTGACAGCCATGGATAAGGTTGTGGTGGTGGAAAGAAGCGGAGAGTATCTTAAAACAAGTGCGGAAAGAAAGACGGAACTTTTTGCTGCACTTATAAAAAACACTTGCGCACAGGCTACACAATATGCCAATTCGTTTGATAGGGTGAGCGTCAAGAGAAATCGGGCATACGCCGCATTCTATATAAACAAGGCTGACTTAACGGCCATTACCAACAAATATTATAATGACAAGGCTTATTTTGATGTAGTAAACAATGGGGCGGTATACAAATGTGAGATAGACAGTCTGTTGAGCTTTCAAGGAGAAAACGAACCTTATAGGGTACGGTTTCTCTCGAAATTGACAGTTTACACGGCATCCGGGACAACAAGAAAATTCACCATAGAATCGGAGGGTACAATTGTCAAGACCACCCCCCAGTTTCCGGAAAATGTAACAGGATTCTTTTTTAACAAGCTTATGCAGACATGGAGAGTGGCGGAGGAACAGCCGGCAACCGGTAATGAAACGGAAAGTCAGGAAACAATGTAAACATTAGGGAAATGGAATCAGCGGATAAAAGAAAGATTATCATCATAGTATCTTCAGCGGCTTTTCTTCTTTTAGGCGTTATTGTGGTTTTTGCCACATTGCCCGGGAGTGGAAAAGACGAAGACGAACTCTCTGTAAGAGTTCAGGATGATAGAGAAGTCACGGTCGAGGACATGATGAAATCCGGAGATGGAAAGAGTGAGGAACAGACAGGAATAATACAGGAACCAACGCCTCCTGCACGCTCTGCCGGAACCGTCGGAACAGGGACGCTTCCGCAGACTTCGGATGAAGTGGTGGAAGACAATGCGGAAGTACGGGAGTTGCAAAGGCAACTTCGGGCAAATAGGAACACAAGAAATATGGATGGCTATTCCGAAAGTACTACTTCCGGAACATACGCATATTCTCCTGTTCCGGCGACTCCAAAATCTTCAAGACAGAGGCATGCCGTACCATCTGCACGTGAAGAGTTCCCAGCTTATCCGGATGAAGAAACTAAGCCTGCGCCTACACCAACGGCTGCTCCTCCAAAAGAACAGGCTAAATCTCAAGGACGGAGGTTCTTTTCTTCATCTGCAAAAAGAAACAATACCGACAACGCCATTGCAGCCGTTGTTCACGGGGACCAGACAGTTAAAGTTGGTTCTACATTGAAGATGCACCTTTTGCAAGATATGAGTGTAAACGGAACTGTCATTCCTAAAAACTCTTTTGTTTATGGAGTGGTATCTTTTGCAGGGGAAAGAATGACGGTTAAGGTCTCGTCTATAAGACTTTCCAATAGTATTTATCCTGTAAATCTTGATGTTTACGACAGGGACGGAATACTTGGAATCTATGTGCCGGGAAATATAAAGGCGGAAGCTAAGGGTGATATGACAGAAGCTGGAGTAAGTGAAGTAACTCCTACTGGGACAGGAATTATCGGAAGTGCTACAAGGGCGGTTATTTCAGCCGGAAAATCCGTACTTTCAAAAAAAGTAAGGACAAAAAAGGCAACAGTGAGGACAAACTATAAAATATACTTGCAATGGGGGAAAGATTGATGAAAATATTTTTGACGGCTGCTCTTATCTTTGGCTGTATGTCTTTCACAAAGGCACAGACCATTGTGCCGGGAAAATCATTACAGGTTGGTATATCCTATGACAAGACACTGCATCTTATATATTCGACATCCATTCGCTACTTTGACATCGGAAGTGATGCCAAAGTGGCTGTGGACAGGCCGGAAGATGTAAAGAATGTAATTCGTGTTAAGGCACAGGAACGCAATTTTATAGGGAATACTAATCTTTCCGTAGTAACTTCAGACGGTGTATTTCACTCCTATACACTTTGTTATCGGGAGAACCCGGAAAAGTCATACATTAGGGAGGGAAGTAAATATGTGGAACCTCGTAAGATTGCCGTCTGCAAAAATAACAGTACACATCTTATCTTTCCCGGAAAGATAAAATATATCGACTTTGGAGACAATACAATATCAGTGGAGAAACCGGAGCAGGTGGATAATATTATCCGTATGCAAGCTGTTGAAGAAAAATTTCCGGAAACAAACGTGTCAGTTATTACAGAAGATAATGCCTTTTATACCGTTGATGTGGATTTTTCATCATCGCCGGAAGCATTCTCTTATGTAATAGGAGACACTACTGCCACAAATAAAAAAGATGTGGCCATCTTTAATGATGTGGAAATAAACGAGAATGATCAAGAAAGAATAAGCCGACGGATAATCAACTCCAAAAGGGAAATCTATAATCTTGCCGTAAGAAAAGGAAGTGTGAATTTCTCGGTATGGAATGTGTATGTACATAACAACACACTTTTTGTCAGATTACAGCTTAATAACAAGTCATCTATAAACTATGACATTGATTTCATCAAGTATTATGTAACAGACAAAAAACTGATGAAAAAGACGGCCATGCAGGAAACTGTCATTGATCCGTTATTTCAAAACGGATATTCACCGGCTGTCAAGAGCAAATCCAAAATGGATTGGGTGGTGGCTTTTGAAAAGTTCACCATTCCGGAAGACAGGCAATTTGTCATTGAAATACAGGAGAAAAACGGTGGCAGGCATTTTAAGTTTGTTGTGCCGCCATCGGATATTCTCGAAGCAAGGATATTGCCGGGAAATATACTATATAATAATAAATAAAAGATGAAGTGATGATGAAAAAGAAATTTTTATTGCTTTTCATGCTCTTGCTTCCCATGGCTATGATGGGGCAGCGGCATTCAAAGGGAATCGGTGGTATCGATGTCTTTGGTGGTTTCTCACCGGGTAAATATGCAGGATGGAACGCTGGTCTTGGATATTCGCATTATATGACGAGTTTCGACATATTCAGGATTACCGGAGAATATACGCAGTATAAGAGAAAAATCTATACTCGTGAGTTTGACATTCGGAACTATACGGCAGGACTGGAATACTTGCATACGGTTGTGGCCAACCATAGCAACCTTTACGTTAATCTTGGTATTGGAGTGAAAGGTGGATATGAAGATATAGAAACGGCAAAGGACTATCTAAATTCCGGTGGCAGAGTATCGGACATCAAGAGTAAATTTGTGGCAATACCGCTTGTTGCTGGTGAAGTGGAGTTCTTTCCATTTCCAAAGACGGCACTCCTTCTGCAGGTAAAGGAGAACTATTCACCAATGAGTGATCTGCGAAAGTGGAACACGACTATTGGAATTGGAATCAGACAACTTATATTCTAACTATAATTCATTTATAATTATGAAAAAGATAATGAACCTTTACGCACTTGGGATGCTTCTACTATCATCCCTAATGTTCTTTTCTTGTGCCAATAACGAGGATGACAACAAGGTGAAAGATTACTCTTTTAAGGCTTCTATGGAAGTCGTCGATGATGAGGGAAAAGCTCATGAAGTAGATACGCCCATCAAGTTACGAATATCATTAAGTGATATTAAAGATAGAGGAGATTCACTCGACATATCGATGTCCGTTGGTGAAAGAAAGGCAGAGGTGTACACAGAGGAAAAGCCTTCTGTTAAGTACCAGCAGAATGTAACTTTTAAAGACGCATTCATTAACAATTCCGTTATACTGAACTATGTTCCTAAAAACGGCGGAAAGCAGGTCGTTAAATTTGTCATATCGAACGGAAAATACTCCTATACTTTGGAAAGGGAATTGAATGTAAGTACAGGAACTGTCATAACTTTTACTCCATTGGATCCTTTGAAACAAGTCCTTAACGGGCGAGGTTCTTCTGGAAAAATATACATTGATAATTACAGGGATGAAGATAATTACTACAGTGTAAAATATGAGGTGATAGAGGGAAATGCGGCCTGTATATGTCAGATCATAACGGGTAATAATCATAAGCCGACCGACATAATCGATATGAAGAGTGGAGAAACATATCGTATATTGGATGGAAAGAAAGCACAGTCTTTTGTCTATAACTACTATCAGAATGAGGAAGGCCATAATACGATACGTATATCTGTTATAGACAGATACGGAAATACGGAAAGCAGGACTTATCAGCTGTTCTATGCGCCTAAAGTCGATATTTCTATTATTGCAGACGCAAAAATTGCTGTACGTGAAAATGATATTTCCTTATGTCATTTTATAATTTCTTCTGCTTATACGGATATTTCTGGAAAGGTAAAGGGATATCCTGTATATTGTGATAATTTGATGGCGAGTTTTGACTTTACTTATTGGAGTAAAAATCTGAAGAATGGAAGAGAGGGCTGGAAGAAAAAGCATATAGAACTTAAACTGCCAAAAGGTTCTGTAAACAATTCATATAGTGTGCTGGACACTGAATTTACACAAAATGGTGTTTCTCTCATAGAATCGATGAAGTCAACAAAAAATTATGAGGTAAAAGTGGAGAATTTCAGAATCAGCGGCATGAATGATGCGGACGGACGGACGTACACATTGAATAGGGTGCTTAAATACACAGAGAGAAAATTCACCCTCGAAGATCCAGATCCTTTCAATGGCCAAGTGGTGGCCGAGAGGTCTTTTAATTTGGAATGAGAATATTTTTTCCCCTATTGTTCTTCTTTCTTACTCTGCCTTGTTTTGGACAGAGTAAGAAAGAATTGTGTAGACAGGTGCTTGCCTCGGCAAAAACATTTAAAGATATAGCACCGGTCTATAACATAATTGCAAGGGAGAAAGATATTTTTAAGTATGTGCCAACTGCAAAACCGATAAAAGGAAAATATAGGCTAAGTAGTAATTTCGGTAATCGATTCCATCCTATCCGCAGGAAGAACATTTTTCATTCAGGACTGGATATGGCTGCGCAGTATGCCACGACAGTACACAGTACAGCTTCAGGGACGGTAATATTTGCCGGGATTACAAAAGGTTATGGGAAAAAGGTTGTTGTGGCACATCAATATGGTTTTGTTACTTGTTACGCACATCTTACATATATTTATGCCAAAGTTGGAAAAAGGGTTAAAAAGGGGGAATGCATAGGTTTTGTAGGTTCAACAGGAATGAGTACCGGGAATCATCTTCACTACGAAATCATCAAAAACAAAAGATTTATAAATCCAATTAACTTTATCAATCATGAATGAGGAACAGAAGAAAGCTTTTGGAAAACAGCTGAAAATGGCAAGGGTTTGGCTAAATCATCAGGTGAGCGATGTGTCAGAGGAAACAGGAATTTCCGTTAAGCAGATATGGAATATTGAGGCAAACGGCAGCACAGGTTCTGTAGCAAAATATTTGATGTTTTTGCGGAAAAAAGGAATTGATCTCAATGTTTTATTTGATAAAGCCATTAAGGGAGAATTTTAATTTGGGCGTTGCGGGAGCCGCCGGGCTTTACGTTCCAATCCTCTTTTGCAAAGAGAATTTCCCCTGCAATCCCTAACGCATAAGCCCACCCATTAAAGCGGTATGGGCACCGCCAAAGCAAAGCTGCGCACCACATCGACGAACGGCCATCGGCCTATCGATGTGGTGCGCAGCCCTGTTTTGGCTTTTCCGTCAGGGCTTAACCGGACCGATACGCCCCGGTTACGAACGCCGGCTGTTGCACGGCCGACTTTTTCTCCACTGGGAAGTATCGCCTGACCCTTGACGGAAAGCCCACATCTTTTAACCCACCCCTTTGTTTTGGTATCTCCGATGGGTGCCCATTTCATCTCTTGCCTGCTCCGTCGTCGTTGTTAAGGGCTTAAACACTCCCAGATACAGACATTTTCACTTAGCAAAGGTACAGCAAACGTAACACCGCAAGTACCGTAAACTATTCCGTGTTTTTCTTTCCGGAAAGCCTTCCGCATTTTGTGCCAAAATGGGTATTCCAAAAAGAAAAACACGGAATTACTTGCTTCATGTTACTTCTCTTTGCTGTCTCCTTTTGCACGTAAAAAGTCTATACCCGGAAGCGATAAGCCGATGATAAAAAAAAACTCCGGGCAGGAGATGAAAGAAAAGTAAAAAGTCTTCCCCTCCAGCTCAATCCGATAATAACAAGAAGCCCAGCGCAGGGCGGTAAAGTCTGCAAAAAGAAAATGAAGAAATTAAGTCAAGAAGAAAAACAGTTTGCCATCGAGACAGCCGAGTATATTTGGGGTGTCATACAGGCAAGTGGTTGCATTTGGTGGAGTTGGGGAGTTTACGCCCTACAACCGACAATACACAGAAATATGCCGGCACTGGCTTTTTCTGTAAGCGGTTTTAAGCACAAAGGACGGGTTTATGTAGCCCTTAATCAGGGCTTGGACTTGTTGGAAATATTTTTGGTTAACAACGAGGGAAAGGAGGTTAGACATATAGAAGAAATTTTCATCGATGATTTGGTAGGAGTTCTTGATAAACATATTGAGACCGACAACGACAAATCAGAAGACTATAAAGAAAAAGTAAAAGCAATATATAATTTGTAATTTAAAAGCTGTGCTATCGGCTGGACGGGCGTTTTTTTTCGATAATAAGTTTTAGTATCAAATAAAATAATTATATTTGCAGTATGAAAAGGAAAAAAGGTTATTTAGATAGGAAAACCCGTTCAAAACTCTATTTGGAAGCAAGCAGGTACAGTCTTGATGTTTCAAAATTGATTTTTGGAGGTATTATCCTTTCGGGTATAATGGGATTGAAAATAGATGAAGCACATCTTATAGTGTTCGGAATTATAGCTGCTCTTCTCACGGCTTTTTTCGGAATGGTGATGTTTATTTTGGGGAATAAAAAATAAAGGCTATGGAACTAATTTATTTATTTATCGGAATTTCGATATTGGCAGTATTCGGCAGTATTTGGGGTATTATCCAAATTCATAAAGCCAATCAACAGGAAGAAACATACCAAAGGTAGACAAATGAAAAAGGAGGGATTTTCCTCCTTTTTCATTCACCTGTACCCACCCATTAAAGTGGTATGGGCACCGCCAAAACAAAGCTGCGCACCACATCGACGAACGGCCATCGGCCTATCGATGTGGTGCGCAGCCCTGTTTTGGCTTTTCCGTCAGGGCTTAACCGGACCGATACGCCCCGGTTACGAACGCCGGCTGTTGCACGGCCGACTTTTTCTCCACTGGGAAGTATCGCCTGACCCTTGACGGAAAGCCCACATCTTTTAACCCACCCCTTTGTTTTGGTATCTCCGATGGGTGCCCATTTCATCTCTTGCCTGCTCCGTCGTCGTTGTTAAGGGCTTAAACACTCCCAGATACAGACATTTTCACTTAGCAAAGGTACAGCAAACGTAACACCGCAAGTACCGTAAACTATTCCGTGTTTTTCTTTCCGGAAAGCCTTCCGCATTTTGTGCCAAAATGGGTATTCCAAAAAGAAAAACACGGAATTACTTGCTTCATGTTACTTCTCTTTGCTGTCTCCTTTTGCACGTAAAAAGTCTATACCCGGAAGCGATAAGCCGATGATAAAAAAAAACTCCGGGCAGGAGATGAAAGAAAAGTAAAAAGTCTTCCCCTCCAGCTCAATCCGATAATTAACGCTTCTTACGTGAAATAGATATATTTTCTAATCTAAGATACCTATAAACTGTTGCTTTGGATTTTATTCCCAGTTGAGACATAATCTCATTCAGGGGAATATTGTCTTTGTAGAGAGCAGCGCATGCCTTTGTCTTTGCTTCTTTCTTTTTTTTGTGTCGGCCAAACTTAACTCCTCTTTTCTTTGCTTCCTCTCGGCCAGACTGGCAGCGGTCTACAATTAAGTCACGTTCAAACTCGGCCAGTGATGCAAATATGTGCATCATCAAACGACCACTTGCGGAACTTGCATCGACATTATCCTTAATGGATAAAATGCCAATGCCTCTTTGTTGTAGGTCATTTATCGTTGTTATAAGGTCTCGCAGGGAACGCCCTATGCGGTCGAATTTGTAAACAATGAAGACATCATCTTTTCGGAGATAGGCAAGGGCTTCCTGAAGTTTCGGGCGTTCGCGAAGTCCGGAACATTTTTCTACAAATATCTTTTTGCAGCCGGAGGCTTTCAGTTCTGCAATTTGAATGTCGAGATTTTGTTCTTTTGTCGATACTCTTGCATACCCTATTCTACTCATTCCCTTGTTTCCCTTTCGTTCGTTTGACTGTGTGTTTGAGCTTTAAAGCCATGAGGTTTAATTCAATAGTGCTTTCAGTCTCGATAGTATCTCCGTCTTCAAATATAAGTTCACTGATAAGTTCACCTGTACGCTGTACAAGTCCTTTTTGTTTATCTTTGTCTACTTCATTATGAATGGCCGTTATATTTCTTGCTACTTCTCGAAGTTTTGCAAAGGATTCTATAATACTGAAAGTTGCCGATGTTGCCTTACTGCTTTTTAATACTGTAGCCAGCATATAAAGCCCCTTTTCGGTAAATGCATGTGCTGCATATTTAGAGTGCTGGCCACGGCCATTTTCTAAGGTCGATTTTTTCGACCTTAAAGCATCTGTTTCCTCTTTGGTCAATTCTATTATATAGCCATTAGGAAATTTCTCCTGATTGTTTTTGACGGCTTCATTTATGCGTTTAGTCTCTACTCCGTAGATGTTGGCCACATCTTTGTCAAGGATTACATTATATCCTCTTACTTCATGTATTTTTGAAAGTACATCGTCTGTATTAAAAGGAATTAGTTCATTCATATAAAATATGTTTTATTTATTTATATCTGCAAAGGTAAATAAAAAGAAACAAATTTACTGTATTTGATTATCGCTTTTTATTTCAATAATGAAAGTTTTATTTTATGATAATTAAAAGAAACTTGATAAACCTTCCTTTACAAATTTGAAAACTAATTGAATAGTGACTATCTTTATAAAAATATAAAATAATAGTTAGTAAGCAAAGGTATTTCAGAGATAATTATTTTAGAATTTTGTAGTTTTTAGGTCGTCGTTGAAGTCTTTATCATTAGGGAGAATAGTATCTACTTCTATATTACCATCTTCCCTAATGTTCCAGTTTCTGACTATGCTTTCCACACGTTCTCTGTATCGTGTGCCTTGTTTGTCATTGTCAAAGCAGCACACTATTTCTTGCGGATTACATGTTTTTATCAAGTTCGTGATTTGATTGCCTGAAAGACCACCACCGGTTGAGACGAGGGCGGTGTGTTGGAAGGTTAGCTTGTCCTTGTATAGTTCATAGAAGCTCATTGCATCAATAGCACTTTCAAATATAAAGATACGGTCGATTTTTCGGGAATATACACCCCAGACAGAGCTTGAAGCATCACCACCGGCGGCCATGCTTTTAAAATTGTAATTGCGAATTTCGTAGTTGGTAACTGTTTCGGTGCCAGGCACTTTATAGGGAAAACCAATATTAGGAATATCTTTCTTGCTTTTTTTGTCTTTGATGATGACAATGTGCCGAAGAAAAGTTGCGACGGTATCAGAGGAAAGCTGCCTACCCCTTGTGAGGAAATGACAGTTTTCGACAGTAGCCTCTGACACATCGTATCTTGCAGGTTCAAATTCCTGTTTTTCCTGAAATCTTACACTTTCTTTCGGGATGTATGAAATCCCGGCATAATGTTTCAAGATGATAGAAATCCTGACCATTTCGTTATGATGCGGAAATTGTGGCCACGAGTTTATATGGAGTTTGACGAACTCTATTACATCACCATGATGATAGTTTCTATCACAAAACCGCTGCGTGTATGTGTCGGTAGGATGTTGTATGAGTATTTCATCCACTTTCTTGCTACCATGATATAGGGCATAACATGGATTGGTGCGGCCGTCTTTTTTCTTCAGACGGTAGCCCAAATCCTCTGCAACTTGAATGATTGAAACCTTGTGTTTCAGTTCGTCAAATGTCACCATAATAATTAAATAATTATTTCATTATTTGTAAAGTTGTTGATTTACAAAGGTTCACAGAAGTAATTATTTTATATTTCTATATTTGAAGTACATATTAAAAGCATCGTAGACAACTTCACTTAGCTTTACACCATCATTGGCGGCTATCTGTCTTATCTTAGAATGATAGCTCTCATCAATGGTTAATGTCTTTATCTTTTTCTTTGCCGGTGTTTCTGTAGACACTTCATTTGTTGATGGTGAGATAAGGGCATCGATACCACTTTTTTCTTGGCGTGAAGTCTGTATAACTTTTTTTAATTCGTCTTTTTTCATTGCTCTTATTTCGTTAGTTCATTGCACAAGTTCATATAATCGATAGCACCATTGCATTTACTGTCATAATGGAAAATGTCTTTTCCATTTGCCTGAGCTTCTGCAAGGCTTATATTATTACGGATATATGTAGTGAAGACTTTACCGTGAAAAGTCTCTTCTACAATTTCAGATATGCTCTTATTAAGATTGGTACGCCCGTCATACATGGTAATAAGGATACCATAGATTGATAGGGAGGGATTGATACGGCTCTTAACCTTGTTGATGATGTTCACCAGTTTGTCCATTCCTCGCATGGCGAGATATTGTGCCTGTACAGGTATAATGATACCGTCAGAAGCAGTTAATGCATTCAAGGACAAAAGAGACAGCGAGGGTGGGCAATCTATGAGGATGTAATCATACCTATCCCTAATGTTCTCCAATAAAGATTTCAAAATGAGTTCTCGTACAGGCTCGTTCATCAGTTCTGTCTCGATGGCCGAGAGGTCAAGACAGGACGGAACGATTTCCAATCCTTCCTTGTTCTTATACACAGGAAAGGACTTTCCGGACTTCATAGATGAATAGATGGTTTCGTCAAGGTCAGAGCTTAGACCTAAACTCATAGTAAGGTTGGCTTGGCCGTCAAGATCCACCAGTAGAACCCGGTAGCCTTTCTGGGTGAGTGCTCCACCAAGATTGGCGGTTGTCGTGGTCTTGCCTACACCGCCCTTGTGATTGATGATTGATATTACCTTTGTCATAATTTGATGTTTTAATTATATTGCAAAATTACAAAATAATTATTTCATAAGCAAGTTCTTATCCTATAAATAGAGATCTGTTAACAATAATTATATTATAAAATTATTATTATTGTTGTTAAAACAATGCTATTGCGACTTTTTCGGGGAAGTTATATTAGTTGAAAGTCCTGCTCTAATACTTTACGTAAAATTTTCCCGAAATCTGTAAATGTTGTATGCCCGGTTTTACAATAAGCAGTGTATCTTTCATTGATTTTATCTCTTACTTTTTCAGGTAATTCTATTTCTCCGTTTCTTGCCCTGTGAAATACTTGATTGGCTATTTTGTTTGGGTATGTTTCTTTGTCCTGTGCTTTGCTTTTTTCTAAATACCATGATAATATAGCCTGTATGGATTGGCATTTCTTATATAGTTGCGCCTCTTCCTCGCTTAAATTGTTTTTCTTTATTTTGTCATTTTCAGATAAAATTATTTGGAACTTATATTTGGTTACAGTGGGGCGTCCTCTGTGTGGAGTTGTAAGTTCTTCTGGTGTTGCTTCTAAGTATATATCACAATTTCCTGCATCAAAACATGATTTAAGTTCCTCAATAGATGGGGTTAAAACATACTTTATAAAGTCTGGTGTCTTTTGATACTTTTCTTTAATTATTTTCCCTGTAAGTTCGTCCTTATGCTTGTTCAACATAAGGATGTCTTTCATTTCTTCAATGCTTTTGCTGAAATGGCCGACTGTTCTCCAACGGCAAGCCCATTCGTAGAAACGAGGTGTATATTTTCCGGAAAATTGGAGTGCAGTTACATAGTCTATTGCTGTATAAGTTTTTCTTAATTCGAGAAAATATTTTACACAGTCTGGGGATAGCTTTAACTCAAACATTCCTGTTTTTTCATGATAAATGGCAACAGTAAGAAGAGTGAGAGACTTCCAGTCTTTATTATCATTGACACTTCCAATAATTTGGAGAGGATATGCCTGTATTCTTGCGAGGGCTTGTTTAATTGTGTAAGCATGTTCTGCATCTATACCAAAATCTGCGTTGGATATATTATAGGACAGAAATGGAGAATAATCGTCCATCCCAAACAGATCTTTTTGTACTTCTTCCTTATATTGCTTATAGCGTATCTCAAGAAGATTGATCACTCTATAATAGCATTTAGTCATAAGGGGTGTCCAGTTACAACGCCTGTCTGTAACTTTATTGTCTTGTCGGTTGATTTTTGCAACTTCAAATTTTCCCATATAGTTTATATTAAATGATTTGCTGCAAAGATAATATAAAAAACGAGAAAAATGCGGATTTTTACGAGTTTTATATATTTTTCTCGCTTTATTCCGCATGAAACTCGTTTTATGTCGCAGATTTCTCGCTTTATTCCGCATGAAACTCGTTTTATGTCGCAGATTTCTCGCTTTATTCCGCATGAAACTCGTTTTAT
>ERZ772945.982-NODE-982-length-21279-cov-5.972107_pt1 | contig 21279 bp, 20 predicted proteins | sample MGYA00511681_ERZ772945 | MGnify/ENA primary metagenome ERZ772945 (study PRJEB29015, sample SAMEA2737943) | human oral metagenome | biome: human oral; feature: human-associated habitat; material: dental | place: China | collected 2143 ...
CTGGAGAGGTGACAGAGCGGCCGAATGTGGCGGTCTTGAAAACCGCTGTGCGCCTAGCGCACCGGGGGTTCGAATCCCCCTCTCTCCGCCATCTCATGCTTACTCGAACCCTCGGTAGTAATTCGGCTGCCGAGGGTTTGTTCGTGTTCGTCGCTAGGTAGGGGGATGGTGGTGGCGACTGAGGTGTGGTGCTGCTGCTTCTGACTCTTGTAACGCCTCGGCGCACCACTGTTTGCCTTGGTTCCCTTCGCCCGGCCTGCCCTGCCACCGACCGCTGAGCTGGGCGCAGTGTGTGAGCGCCTGCCATCGTGCGTGGCGGCGGCTTGCAGGCTGCTGTAGGGCTCTTTGAGGGTGCTGGTGGTGACGGTGGTGTCGTCGAGGTAGATGGTGTGGAAAAGGGCTTGGCAGAGCATGCCGCGGACGGGGTTGGGAGATTGGTGGTAGAGGGTGCCGATGTCTTGGAGAAGGTGGAGGCTGGTGGTGAGGACGTCTCGGCCGATGGCGAGGCGTTCGTCGAGGGTTTGCTTGGTGTGCTCGAGACGCTGGCGTTCCTGCGTCAGCTCGGCCAGACGGCGGCGGGCGGCGGCGGTGTCGAGTGAGCCGTCGGCCACTAAGTCGATGAGGCGGCCTTCTTTGGCGGCGACGTCCTTGAGTTTGCGGGCGATGGCGTGGTTGCTCTGGCGGATGAGGGCCTGCTGGTCGTCGAGGGCCTGGGTCATTTCGGCTTCGGTGCGTTGGGTGAAGTCGCTGTCGAGGGAGAGGGTGCAGATGTGCCGCTCGACGTATTCCTCCACGAGGGATACCGGCAAGTACGGCATGTCGCAGTGGCCGTCTTGGCGTCCGCGGCAGAGGTAGTAGGCGTAGGTGCCGCCTTTGCCTTTGGCCTCGGTGTAGACGAAGCGGCTGCGCCTGCCGGCTCGGTGGCAGCGTTCGCAGTGGAGGAAGCCGCCTTTGAGGTAGTGGAAGTGGACGCGGTCGCGGGTGTTGTTGGAGCGCAGGGCGCGCATTTCCTGGACGCGGTCGAAGAGTTCTTGGCTGATCAGTGGCTTGTGCCGACCGGGGTACTGCGTGCCTTTGAAGGTGACGATGCCGGTGTAGTACGGGTCGGCCAGGAGACGGTGGATGGTGGAGACGGCGAGGGGTTTGGGCGTGGGACGCTTGGCGGATGGCCGAGTGGTCAGGCCCAGGTCGGTCAGCTTCTGCTGGAGGTGCTCGCATGAGTAGTCGCCGGTGGCGTAGAGCTCGAAGGCTTTGCGGATGAGGGGTGCCCGCTCGGGGTCGAGCCCGATGGTGTTGATGCGGCGGCCCTCGATGGTCTCGATGATGTTGAGGTAGCCCAGGGGTGCGGGGCCGATGGTGCCGCCCTGCTCGATCTTGCGCAGCAGCTTGATGCGGATGTCGGCTCCGTCGGCGGCGCTGCGGTACTCGTTGACGGCGGCCAGCATGCCGTGAACGAGCTGGCCCTCAGGGGTCTCATCGATGTTCTCGGTGGCGGAGATGAGGGTGACGTTAGCCTTGCGCAGCTCCATCATGGTGACGGCGTCGTCGAAGCGGCTGCGGTTGAGGCGGGAGAGCTTGTAGACCATGACGCAGTCGACGTCGCCACGCGTGTGGAGGCGCTCGAGCATGGCCTGGAACTCGGGGCGGTTGACGGTTTTGGTGCCGCTGCGCCCCAGCTCGACGTACTCGTCGACGATGGTGATGCCGAGCTGCTTGGCCTTGGCCAGGCAGATTTTGCGCTGGGTGGGTATGGAGAGGCCCTCGGGGTCGTAGTCGGTGTTGACCTGAGAGGCGGTCGAGACGCGCAGGTAGAGCACGGCGGTCTTGGGGCTCTGGGTGGCGTCCATGGCTAGTGGCTCCTCGTCGAGTGGTGTGGGCGTGCGGTGTTGGGCGGGCTGGAATGCTTCGGCGGGGCGTGGGCTGCTGCGCTTGGTGTGTCATCGCGAGCGGCCAGGCGGCTCTGGACGAGGCGGATCAGGACGGTGGCGGTGGGCACCTGGAAGTGCCTGGCCAACACGGCCGGATGGCGGATGCCGCGACGCCAGGCGCGCTGGAGGGCCCGCGGCGGTACCAGGCTGTAGGCGGCGAAGTGGTCGGCGGCCTGCTCGGCTTGCTGGGTGGCGCTGCAGCGCGCGGTACCGGTGTAGAGGCGGCGGGTGTGGCCATAGTCGATGATGTGCTTGAACTCGTGCAGCAGTGCCAGGCGGCTGCGCGGTGCTGGCTGGCGGCAGTTGAGGCAGATGATCCAATCGCGACCGTTCCAGCGGCTGAAGCTCGGCACCGGCAGGGGCTCGCGCACCACTCGAATGTGCGGCAAGGCAGCGACCCGCTCGTCGGCCGGTGTGCGGGGCTGCCCTGGGCTGCTGGTGAGGGAGCGCGTCAGTGTGGCAGCCTGCCGCTCGGCCACGGTAAGCGACTGGCCGAAGCGGCAGCGCGTGCGTGGAATGAGGGCTCGGAGGCTACCCAGGACAGAGCTTTGCGTGGTGTTCATAAAATGCCTCCTTTCGTTTGATGAATTGTCAGGTGTGGCGACGCGGTGTGGAATCCGTCGTCTCATCCTGGCCGGGAGCCGGCCCGGCGTGGTGTGGCGTTAGGTCATATTTCTTGGCGATCCGCTCGAAGGCGGCGACTAGTTCGTGCTGCGCCTGGCTGGGCATATGGCGGTAGTGCGTGCGCAGATACGTCAGAAATGGTGGCAGGTCGGCCGGTGGTGCATAGCCGGCGGCCTCGATGACGTCGAGTGGCTCGAGGTCGTAGGCAGTAACCAGGCGGCCGAGGCGCTGCAGGCTGATGTCCTGCACCTTGCCCTGCTCCAGCATGGAGATGAAGCCGATGGATAGGCCGGATGCGGCAGAAGCTTGCCTCATGCTGAGACCGGCGGCCACCCGTGCATCGTGCAGGATTGCACTCAGGCTGGGCTGATGGGCGTCTGCGGCGCGGTCTGTCGCGCGATTAGTGGTTTCCTCCTCTGCTGTGCATTTTCCGGTATCCATGTACCTATTTTACAAGTTCCGTTTGCATATGTGAACAGATTTTCTGTGCATAATAGTCGTTCTCTCTGTGTGCTGGAAATATCGATAGGAATGAACTGTGGTGAATGTGTGGATATGTCTGTGGGGTGCGTTGGTCATAGTTTTCTGTCCGCGTAGGCGAAGAATTGGTGGGTCTGGTCTGTCGGCTATTTCCGCGGTGGCACAGTGGTGGCCGCCGTCTGGCGTCGGGTCTGGCGGATGCGGCCGTGTGCCAGGGCGACGAAGGCCGGGTTGATCTCGACTCCCAGCCAGTGCCGCCCCAGCCGTTCGGCGGCGACGGCGGTGGTGCCCGAGCCGAGAAAAGGGTCGAGGACGATGCCGGGCTGAGCTGCTGCCGGAGCGCAGTGACAGGTCGGCTGCAACGGCAGTCGGGTGGCAGCGGTGCCGGAGCGCCGCAGGGGCTGGATGTAGGGAGCGCGGCAGACGGTGCAGCGCTGCTGAGGACAGGCAGCGTGCAGGATGCGCTCCACCAGGTGCTCGGGATAGGTGGCGAAGTGCGCCCCGCGATAGCTCGAGACGGTCAGCTGCCAGACGTCGCCCGGGTTCTTGCCCAGCGGGTGGCTGATGGCACGCCGCCGCTTCATGGCGCGCAGGCCATCGTTGGCGTCGGTGTGGTGGCCACGCCAGGCCGCTGGCAGCCCCGTTCGATGCCGGTGGCGTGGCCAACGCGGTGGCTGGCCAGGGCGCGTGGGTGGGTGCTTGGTGAGGGGTTCCTGGCGGATGGCGTCGAGGTCGAAGAAGTAGCGCGGAGCACGGCTGAGCAGGTAGATGACCTCGTGCTTGCAGGTCAGGCGGTCGGTGACACTGGAGGGGGTGGTGTTGGTCTTGGCCCAGATGATCTGGTTGCGGATGATCCAGCCGTCCGCCAGCAGTGCCAGGGCCAGGCGCTCAGGCCCGAGCAGAAGGGACTTGCGCGGCGCGCCTTCGCGGCGGTGCGTGCTGTAGGCGTCGCCGAGGTTGAGCCAGAGCGTGCCGGTCGGCACCAAGACGCGCGCCAGCTGCTGCATGACGGGGCGCAGGTGCTCGACCCACTGGTCGATGGTGGCCTCCGCGCCCAGCTGGCCCTGGTGCTGGTAGTTGCGCAGCCGGAAGTACGGTGGGCTGGTGACGACGCAGTCGATGCTGCTGGCCTCGAGCGTGGCCAGGCGATCAGCGGCATCGCCGGTGAGGATGGTGTTTCGCGGGGTGGTCATGAGATGTCTCCTTTCGTTATGACGTGGTGGGGCTGGACGGAGCGTCGCTGCTCCACAATGCGGTCGGTATATCGGCGGCGCTGGTGAGGCGGAACAGCCGCTGCTCGAGCGTGCTGGTGCGGCTGAGGTGCCGAGCGAGCGCCCGATGACGCTCGGCGGCGCGTGGGCCGTGCAGAATCCACAGCACACGTGGGAAGGCACCGTGAGCGGCCTGCTCGATGCCGGTGCGGTAGTAGGCCTGGTAGCGGCGGCACTTGGCCAGCACGGTCGGGATGGACTCGGTGCCCATATCGACCTCCAGGAACCAGTGATCCTCGAAGACGCCCTCGGCATCGTGGCCGACGACGCAGGCGGCCAGGTCGGGGCGAATTAGATGCGCCTCGCCGCCCGGGCCGGTGTAGTGCCGCCAGCTGAGGGGCTCGGTCTGCACGGTCACCTGCCGGTCAGCCGTGATGCCGCGCTGCAGCGCCAGGTGGGCCTCGGCCACCGCCAGGCTGTGCTGCAAGAAGCGTGGCGAGGCCTGGTGGATGCGCCAGGAGCGCCCAGCGACGGGGTCAAGCACGCGGGCTCCAGCCGGTGCGAGCTGCCAGATGCGCGCCGTCGAGCCGGCTTCGAGCCCGCCGATGCGGCGCTCCAGCGGGCGGACCAGACCATCGCGCTGCAAGCGAGCCAGGACGCGACGCGTGGTGCGGGCCGCGGCCTGCTGGCTGGTGTGACCGGTGAAGACGAAGGCTTGGAGCTGATGGGTCGACAGAAAGCGGTGCTGCATCAAGTAGGCCAGCACCTGGCGGTCGCGCTCGGACAGCGCCGTGGTGATCTGAGCCAGTTGGCGAGCGCCGACTCGCTGCCTGGCTGGCACGGTGCGCGGGGGAGCGGTACGAGACGCGGTATTCGTCCCCCGTAATCGCTGAATCTGTGTCCTGACCTGGCGGTTCGTCGAATCGCCCGAAGGAGCGGCCGGACGTGCGAACGGACGCCCAGGCTGCTCATACTCATCGCGTCGGTGCTGGGTGGAGATGCTCATGAGCCGCCTCCGTTCTGCCCGTCGTCAGTGGATGGCGGGTGCGGTGGGCGTCGCACGCGCCCGATGTCGTCGGTGGGGTGCGGAGTGTGCTGCGTGGCTGTGTCGTCGCCGGGGCTCGGTATACCGGCCAACCGCGCCAGATCGGCCTCAACTGTGCTGAGCGCCTGCCCGTAGCGCCGTCGGGAGGTTTGCCAGATGTGCTCGGGGCGGTGCAACGGAGCGGGCAACGGCTCGGTGCGCAGGCTGAGCGGCGGCTGCGTCTGCCCGTCCGCCAGTAGTGAGGCATAGGCGTGGTAGGCGGGTAGTTGCTGGTAGTCCTCCGCCGCGAGCAGCCCAGCGGACAAAGCGGCAATGGTGCGGGCGTCCTCCCGTGGCAGGCTGAAGGCAACGCGTGAGCGAGCATTGGCCATGACACCGGCCAAGAGCGCCTTGGGCAACTGCCCCAAGTGCTGGTGGCTGAGCGTCAAACCCAGCCCGAGGCCGCGCGCTTGCGCCAGTGCCGCCCCGAGGTCTCCCGGGAGACGCAGATAGTCCTGCACCTCATCGATGTGCAGCATGACGGCATGGCGCTGACATTCTGGCAGGCGGATGCGCTCCAGAGCGGCCTGCCAGATCAGCGAGACGATGACCGACCCCAGCAACTGGCTCGCCTCTTGCCCCAGCGCGCCCTTGGCCAGGCTGACCAGCACGATGCGCGGCCCGGGCTCCTGCGCGTTGTCCGCGTCGTCGGGGGCGAAGATCTGATGCCAAGCGAACTTCGGCGAGCGCTGACCGAACACCGCCCGCAGTTGTGGGCGCAGCAGGATCGGGCGCAGCTTGTTCATCAACGGGGCGATCGCTTGGCGTCGCTCCGCCTCGCTCAGCGCTTCGTACCAGGCCCAGAATGCGCCCAGCCCGAGCGGATCGTGCCGCACCACCGCGCCAGTCACCGAGCGGCGAAAGCCCGGGTTGGTCAGCAGCAGCGGTACCATCGCCAGGCTGGCATCACCGCGCCGCGCCAGGCTGAGCAGGCTGGCGTGCAAGATGTCCTGGGTGCGCGGCCCCCAACTATCGGCGTACAGCGAGCGAAAGACACCGAGCAGCAGATCAGCCGCCAAGTCTGGACTCTGGCCGCCCGCCAACGGGTTGACCCCGACTGGTTGCGTATCGGCCGCATCCAGGATCACCGTCCGCGTCACCAGGTGGGCTGGGAGGCGCGCCGCGATATCGGTGACCAGATCGCCCTTGGGGTCGATCACCACCACACTGCGGCCCGCCACCGCATCCTGCAGCGCCAGGTGGGCCAGCAGCGTGGACTTACCGACGCCCGTCGGCCCCAGCACATGCAGATGACGCAGCGACGCCTCCGCCGACAACGTCACTGATCGGCTCGGCTCACTCACCGCGCGGCCCAAGACCCGCCCCTGGTTGCTCGTCAGCGAGGCTGTCACCGCAGCCGGCGCAGGCAGCACCCGCGGATGCTGCGGGGCCAGCCCTGGGAGCCCTTCGCACAGGGGCCAACCCAGCAGCCCTGGTATCTCCGCTGGCCGCAGCACATTTGCCACCAGCCATGGTGGCTGCGCCTCAACCAGTGCCCTGACCGTCGAGCGCCATACCTGCAGCCTTACCTGAGGTGTCTCCAGGCCGCGCACTGCGGCTGAGATCGCCAGCACCAGGCCACGGGCTCGCTCCAGGCGAGGTGCGGCGGCACTGATGCGCAGGCTCGACCAAAAGCCGTGCTCACGCTGGGCCGCCTCGGCCTGCCGCCGCCCTGTAGTAGTGGTGCCTACCGGTGGATCGGGTTCTTGCGGACGCTGCCGACCGCCCAGCACCAGCTGGATCCGCGCCGTCTCGCCCCGATGAGTTGCGGCCAGCGTCGCCAGCAGGCTGCGCGTGACCGCCTCGGCACTGTCGCTGGGCAGGGCTGCCCCAGCGCGACGGCGGAAGTGCAGATTAGCGACGGCCACTGCGCCATCGGTGCCGACGTCATCGCGGAACAGCTCGGCGTCGGCTGCAGCCACGCCCGACTGCCGGACCAGCCGCACCCCAGGCAGGTGCGCTAGGGCCAGGGCCTGGACATCGCGCAGTGCGCCAGGCAGGGCCCCGATCCGCCAGCGCACCGTGCCAGCGTTGCCGATGAGCTCGCAGGCCACCACCGGGCCGCCTGGCAGCGTGGCCACTGCGGCGAAGAACGCCTGCACCCGCGCCTGATCCACTGGCACTGGCAGCTCTAAGCGCCGCCACACCAAGCCACTCGCCCCCAGCGGCGCACGACGGGCCGCCGTCATGACCGCCCCTCCTTGCCGGTCTGGGCCGAGTTGCCGGTAGACGCCTCGGCGTCGCGCTGCGCCTGGCTAGCCACCAACTCCATGATCGCTCGAGCGATCCGGGCCGTATCCGGTCGCTGGCGTAGCTCCGATCGCACCGTCAGCTGCCTGGGGCGGCGACTACCACGGGGCGAGCGCCACGGCTTGGGTGCCTGTTGTTTTCTTGACGAACGATTGTTTCTGGGCATGACAAATACGCCTCCTTTCCTCACAAGGGGTTACTAGTTGCTCATAGCGCCGACCATTTACGTCGCACGCCTTCGGCACGCCATTGCGCCGATCGGCCGCTAGTTCAATCAATTGAACATGGCCTTATTTCGAGTATGCGTTCAATATTATGAACAGTCAAGTATGTTTGTGTATATAACAACACCGAGCGGAAGGCATTTTCCGCCGATGACATGTTGCGACAAAATGAGGCGATTCAGAATTGCCACCAGCGTCGCGCCGCCCACGCGCCGCCGACGACGATGCTCGCCAGCACAGCCCCGACGGCCAGCCACGGCCAGATACAGCGGATGATCTGCACTGCCCCGTAGAGTGCCAGGCAGCCCAGCAGCACCGCGAAGCACCCACTCACCAGCCGATCCACCAGCGAGGGCACCTCACGCATCGCCATCAGCTCCGCGCGTTTCTGTCTCTGCCGCTTTCTCCGCCTGCGGCTCTGTCGCCCCTCCCGCCTCCTGCGCCCGCCTCGTCATCGCCACAGCGCTGTGAAAGGCGGCTAGGTCGTGGGCCTGTTTGGTGGCGATGGCCTGCTGCCAGGCGTCGGTCTGGGTACGAGTGGTTGTGGTGGGCGACGTGTCGTCGCGCCAGACGGCCCAGACCAGCAGGGCGATGGCGATGAGGGTCAGACTGCCGACGAAGGCCAGGCCGTTGATGATCCAGCTCATGATGGATATGTCCTTTCTGGTGGTGTGCGTGGTTGCTCGGTCGTGCTGGGGGTGCCTCGGTATGTCGCCACCAGCTCAGAACTGCGCGATACCTCGAGCGGCCTTGATGCCGTAGGCGCGCAGGATGGCGTGGTAGTAGGTCGCGCCGGCGGGGGCGGTCTGGTAGCAGGACTCGGCCAGGGCGGACAGCGTGGCGACGTTGCCCATGGCGCTGGCTGCTAGGAAGGCGCGGGCTTGATCGGTGGCGTGAGCCAATTGGCTGTCGGCGGCCAGCTCGTCCAGGCGGCGCTGGGCGGTGCGGGCCAGGCTGCGCGACTGCGGCGCCCGGGGTGGGAGCAGGTCGGCGGCGAAGAGCTCGGCGATCGGCAGGATGGGCGCAGCAGACTGAGGGCCAGTGAGGTGGTCGGAGTGGTCGGTAGCGGGCATGAGGGACTCCTTTCAGCGTTCCGTCCGGCCGCCGGAGATGTCATCTGGCATGTTCCCCTGATTGCTGATAACAGCCGGTTCGGACGTAACGAACATAAACCGTTGGAATCTCAAGGAAAAGCATAAGCGTGATAACATCGGGCAGCCTGCGGGATACTCTGAATCCGGGAACCTCGGGACCCGGCGCTGCGGTGCCGCCGCCCTGGGCCCGGTGTCCTGGTCTCGCGACACTCGGCCTGGAGTGCGTCGTTGAGGCCTCTACGGGAGAGAGGCATCTTGCAGGGTGCCGGGAGTGGTGCAGGAGTGTCTCAGCCTCTCCCTGCTCGTTTCGTCCAGGCGCATGATGGCGGGGCTGGTCAGGCTTGCGGCCCTGGGCGGCACGACGGACAGTCGGAGAAGAGTGCGAGGAGGGCGATCAGGGATGGCTGTGGAGAAGATGACGGACGGTGATGCCGAGAACGTCCCGGCGCACGACGCGCCGGGTGCGGGACCAGTCGACGCTTGTGAGCAGCGCTATCCCGACTACCTCATGGACTTCCCTCCCGACCTGCCTCTGGAGCAGGTCCAGCGCTGGCAGCGGTTCTTCAACCTGCGAGAGGACATCCTGCTGGACTACGGCTACCAGACGGCCCGGGCGTACTGGACCGACCTGCAGGACATCTTCGAGTGGGCCGTCGCTCGTGACAAGGATGTCCTGGCCCTCACCGATCGCGACTTGCGCCAGTACTGCGCCCTGCTGCGCAGACGCAAGTACAGCGAAGCCACCATCCGACGGCGAATGGTGTCCTGGAGGAAGATGGAAGAGAAGATGAAGGAGGGGTGAGAGACGGAGTGTGACTGTCCCCTGAAGTCTTGCGTGCGGCACGTCGAGCACTGTGGGACATGCCTGTCTGGCCGGTCTGGCAGTTCACCGGGGCCAGCCCTTTCGCTCGCCCCCAAGCAGCCGACCAGTACAACCGCACCAGTCTCGATGCCCAGCAGAGAGCCCCCTCACCCAACGCGACGTCCATGGTGGGCTGTTTGGCGGGTTCGGGTGGGAGTGGTGAGAGGGTATACACCCCGTCAGGTAAGACGGCAGTTACCCGACGGCACGATAGTGTAGCCTTCAATATTTATTGTTACGGTTCAGCAACATTAAGGCAACAGGTTCACGACGTTATAGTGAGCGAGGTAGATTAATGGCCGAACGAACGACACGCCGAGACACCGTCTTACGCAGTCCCTTAGTTCGTACCGCTTCCATCACAAGTCCAAGCCCCGAATGCTCAACACAGGCAGCGTCTCTTGCTCTCAGAGTTAGCAAGAGACGCACACAACCTAGCGTCTGTGCGAGCCTCCAGTGCCACGGAGGAGGAACCACATGCTAACCGTCGCGAGCAATCCATCTTCCAAGTCAGAAACTTGGTCGCCAGAAGACACGCTTCTGCGAATCATGCGAGATCCTACTTCGATAGTTGAGAGCGTTCACGAACAGTGCCGCATTGACGACTGGAATATTGACGTGACAACGCAGGTCAGATTCAACAAGGCACAACTACCGGGCACAGAATGGTTTTACCTAAATGTAGAAAATCCTGACAAAGGAGATTTGCACACCTACGACATACTTACCCCGGACGTTTCACCCGCCACACACGACGAGCACATTCGAGCAGCTCAACGCTGCATAGCCACTAGGTATGCCTCATTAATTCGAAGCTTTAGATTCAAAGATGACGTCAGCATCCACAAGAAAAACGAAATTCTCCAGAAACTCGTCAGAATAGCACCCCAACTGAACGAGATACCGAAAAATAATCCCGTGGAAGCCATTAGAACATTCCATAAACTATTTGATAAGGACCGTAAGCAGCTAAGAGACTTACCTGAAGAGCATGAAGCGGTGTTCAGTTCCCAGAACGCCGAAGGTCTATTCAGATTCTGTAAACTAGTTGCACGAAAGTACCTATCATTAGTGCGCATTCCCAGCGGGAATAGGTTGCCGAACGTTGTAGAGTTTCGAAGCAAAAAGGACTTCGACATAATAAGAAAACAGGAAGGGCAAGAAGGATCAACGCAGCCTTATGCGAATGGGTTTAAACTTGGTAAACTAAAGGACTCGCTTAAGTACTCGACTTTCGCAGCTTTTCCTCCTGATATTAGAGTTCACCTTTCCTGGCCCAAACGAACTGCCCATTACACGCTTTCCATACACGCGCCGGATGGGCGATTCTTCTCCGGAGACTCTGCCAGAATACTGACAAGAGACGAGTACGGAGCCATGTATTGTCTTAGGCCGAGGAAGGACGATGCTTATTTCAAATGGTCCTTGGCGCAAAAGGACGCCGTGCGTACCCGCTCTAATCTATTTATCGGCGGCGCGTCACTATGGAAACAGCCCATCTATTTTAAAACTACACACTATGAAATTCCTGGCCGCTCGACTCTGCGAATGGTCGGGCTGACAGCGTTGGCAGTCGCCATGATGATAGTTATGACAAAGGAGATAGAGAAAGAAAACCTCGTTCATCAAATCTCGGCGATACTCGCGATTCTCGCGCTTGGTCTCGCAGTATCTCCCTTCGGTAAGGATGAGGGCTTCTCTAACGTGCCCTTGTTATCTCGAATAACGCCGGCCGCGACATTTGTTTCGTTGTGCGTTTATATCGCCTGGGCGATAACGAAAGAACCGATATTCTTTTGGTCGAACTGGGGGTGGTTGATACCCGTCTTTTTTGTCGGAGCGCTGCTATCTATCCATCTCAAAAGGGCGGTATGCATCGGCAAAGACTTCTGCAGGGAATCCAGAGTGATCAATGGTGGGGGATTCGCGCCAGTTTTGAACTATTCGCTAGACGATCCACGTCATAGTCATGTAATTCGTCTTCACGATAACCCCGAGTCTACCTAGGCCACCGATACTTGAAAGGAACTGAGGTTGCTACCACTAATGCAAACATGCTATAATATAAATTCTCTAAATACTAACATCTACGCCGAAAGGACGAGATATGTTTAACAAGAAAGAAGCTAGGATATACTCATCAAGAAGGGGTTCTGAAGTATACGTTCACTCAGGATTACATGACCCCTGGGGTGCGCTCGAGTCTGATGGGCTCGATGATCCAGATGAAGTACGAGACATCGTTGAAGCCATTGAAGAATTCAACGGCCCAGATGGGACTGGTCCAAAGAATGCGGCTGAGCGGGAACGACTTGAAAAGAAGTTCATCGCAACAGTGCTTGCCCATATTGCATTGGCTGAAGGCGACGATGTCACCAACCCACCTGACTCAACAGCCAGCGACGCTGCCTAGTAGTTAATTTCTGCTAGCGGCTTGTTCCTGACAGACCTGTAGCAGTCTCCACCGAGAGGCGTGGAGCTCATCCGCGAACAGGGCCTTGACGCTCGGCCTGGACAATTCGTCATCGCTTACAGGACCGCAGCACAGTTTTGTCCACTGTTACTGTCATGAAATCTCGACATGCTTCAGTGCAACAGCCGATGCTCTCTGCCGATATTTCAGGACGGCAGGCCTGTCGTTGGAACAACTACAGGACTAGAAGCGCCATCAATGATCAGAACAAGTTCGCCAGGAAAGTCACGTCCGTGAACAGATAGCGCTCGACCTTGAATGGATTCATTGGGCGGAATTGTTGCCGGCACCTCAAAAGGTAGTTGGACGAATGCATCGGGGTCTGAAAAGGCTGTGACAGTAATGGGTGCTCCTGAGGTGTTTCGCAGAACAAATAAGTTGCGAGACTTCCACTCCATGGTGAGCTTAGCTGGTTTGAAGGCAGCAGCGATGGCCTCGACTGCTTCAGCCGACCGCAAGGCAGACTCTGCATGCTCTTGAGCAGTGCTCACTGCTAGTTCAGCCCGCTCTGCAGCATCTCGCCCTTGCGCAACGAGGCTCTCCAAGGCTTTCGCTTTTCGTTCAGACGCTTCCAACGCTTTCGAAGCACGTTCTGCGGCCTTATTGGCCTCCTTGCGTGCTAAAAACCAGCCGACCAACGAACCGACAGCGCAAATCGCTGCAATGACGGCGCTGATGAGTGACGCGATGTCTCCCATTGAATTCTCCTTGGTTGTGAATGAAAGTTTATTCCTAGCACAATTTTACAAAATTTCAACACATTAATAGGCGCGAGCCACAAGCGCTTCTGAGGACAACGATGGCTGCGCCTGAGTGCCTATCCCACCAACACAGCTCTGCCCACGACAAGTGGTCATCAGGAGTGATAAGGCCGATGTGTTCTAGGTGCTTCCGCAGTGGAGTATAACATGCAATGAAACGTGTCAGTCTTCGCTTCCCTATCGTGACCTTACTGTGACCACCGCTGCCCGACCGCTTTGCAACTTAAGTGGAACACTGGCAGTACGACCTCCTCATACGACAGCGCCTGATGAAGAGCACGCCAGACCCATTCAACCTGAAGGGCGACAGAATAATTGGCTCTTCATTAAAGCTCAGCAAAATGGTAGAATCGACGAAGAAGATAGACGATGACAAGTAACAATAATGTGTTGAGTGGGAAAGACGGCGCCGCGGAAGGCAAAAATGCACGAGAGTTGAAGCCGCTTCGTCCGTGCTGTAACCCAGCGCAGCACCGTGTGTATGTTGATGCACTCAATAACGCCGTTCAACAAAGCGAGGTAACAAATATTGCCCTGAGTGGCCCGTATGGCGTCGGCAAAAGTTCTATCCTGCAAGGCTTCAGAAAGCATCATCCCGACGCTATACTCATCTCGCTTTCGACATTCGGTTTCAGTAAACCGACTGAGTTGAAATCTCCTAATCTGTCTGACGGATCGGTCTCTCCACAGACCAATCAGATTCAGAAGGAAATCGTCAAACAACTGCTCTATAGAAAGCCCCCAAGCGAACTGCCGGCATCACGATTCAAGCGCATACAGAAACCTGACTGGAAGCAGTTGCTGGCTGTATCCGTACTGATCGGGTTTGCGGCGACTACCATCGTCGCCGCAATCGGAGGACTATCGAAAATACCGAAAGTCAGCGACTCATCATGGTGGGATTTCGGTATCAAGTTTGCTGGCGTATGGCTGCTGCTGTCCCTAGCAGCAAGGTTCCCCAGTCAACTCTTGCAAGGAACTGTTCACATCGATAAGTTTACTGCTGGCCCGGCCACACTCACGTTATCAGGCTCCGACAAGGGCAACGGTGAAAGCTACTTCGATCGATACCTCGACGAGATAATCTACTTCTTCGAGATGTCAACGTGCCGCATCGTTGTCTTCGAAGACATTGACCGCTTTGGTAACTCGGAAATCTTTGAGGAACTGCGTGAACTCAACACACTTCTGAATAACGCAGAGCAACTACGAAACAAAAGGAATGGTTCCGGCGAAACTGAGATAGTCTTCATTTACGCAATGAAGGATTCAATTTTTGAATCTCAGGCAGCCTCCGACACCGGCAAAGTGGCAAAGAATATCCAAGACAGGGCAATTGAAGAGATTCAAAGAACAAATCGCACAAAGTTCTTTGATGTCATCATTCCTGTGGTGCCATTCGTGACACATAGAAGTGCACGCGACGTGATGCGCCAAGAACTCGCGGGCGTTGAGCCCAAGGTTTCAGATGAACTGATCGATCGCGTCGCAAAGTACGTTCCAGACTTCCGTCTGCTTCGCAGTGTATGCAATGAGTATGTGATATACTCACAACTTGTACTTAAAGGCAACAGTCTCAAACTCGAGCCTGACAAACTGTTTGCACTCATGCTTTACAAGTCTGTCCATTTGAAGGACTTTGAGAGGATACATCTTGGGCAGAGTAAACTTGATGAAGTTTACCGGATAAGTTTACGAGTTAGAGACGATTGTATCCGCAGAATAAATGACCAGTATGATGCGCTCGAAAAACGGTTAGAGTCTAATGTTGAAGCGGGTGACATTCAAGAACGTGCATCTAAGTTAAGAAAAATGGTCGAGTGGGTCGCTGCGCGAAGCGCCGAAAATGTCGAGTCATTCAGTGTAGAAATTGACAATTGCGATTATTCTGAAGACAAAATCGAAGCACATTCATTTTGGAGTGCACTGTCAAAGATGTCGAGTAACCAGCCCATTATTGTTCGGTATCAATACGGTCCATACTCAAACCAGGTGAATTTGTTACATTTCAACAAGGCTGACATGGAGGAGTTTTTAGGTAAAAGCATCTTCGCTGCGCCTGTAAATAGCAAGATACGCAACGATATTGACTCTAAACTGAGAGAGTTAGAACACGATCGCGAGCACTACCGGCTCGTTACTATGGCCGACTTGATGTCGGATTCTTCGGCCACGGTAACATCGGTGCATACAGCGGAGCCGTCTTCGTTTGCCAAGTACGTAAAAACACTGCTTGGATCAGAACTGGCTGCGGCCCTCATCCGCTACGGCTACATTGATCGAAACTTCGTGCTTTATACATCGACCTACTATGATACATTCTTGTCCGCTAACGCGATGACGTTCCGGCTCCAACACATGGAGCAAAGTGAGATGAATGTGAACTACCTATTGAGCGCCGAGGATGTGAGGCAGCTCCTTTCGGATATGGCAATTGAACCAAAAGAGTTCGCCCGTCCAGGTGCATACAATGTCGCAATCCTCAACTATCTCCTATTGAACAAAGACAAGCACCAAGCCCACTTTGAAGCCGTCATCGGGTCGATGCTAAAAGATAGCAACAATGCCGACATACTTCTTCAAGCAATCTTCACTTCAGACACGCCCAATTGTAATCAAATCTCTTTGATCGACGAGCTGACGCCACGATGCTCCAGAATATTCGATGTTCTCGTGGGACTTCGCGGCGTACCAGACGATCAACAAGTTGGATACGTTGATATTGCGCTTCGCTCTGTATCTTCTGACATCGACTATGACACGTCGTTACTCAAGGAGTTTGTTGAGAAACATTATAAAGCAATGATCACATTCACGGATCCAATTGCCGACAAAACCGTGGATACGCTCGCGACGCTCATGTCACGAACTGGCGTGAAGTTCTCCGATATTAGTCAAATTGACTCGAAGTTGCGCGCGCCTCTAATTGAGAACGGGTGCTATGAGGTTAACCGCCACAACCTGGAGGTGGTGTCGGGTGATAATCAGGCGGCCCTGGATGTACTTTCTCGGAAACAACCTTCCGTCTACGCCTATCTTCTGCAATCACTCGAAGCATATTTTGCCATTATCGCCGACGATGAGAGCGGTGAGCTGTCAGCATTGGTTGGCACAGTCGATACGGCCAAGGTCGTCGCTGACGTTGTGAAACTTGATGTTACAGCGAGTACGAGCCTGGAGGATTCGGCGGCAGATGAGGCAAAGTCGGGTGACAGCGAAGCGTTTCCATTGCTGTCGAGTCTCTTAGAGTTATCAGGTGGAGACTGGTCCATTGACCTGGATAATTTGCCGTCTGGGTGTTGGCCAGTGCTCGCGGCACATGATCGCCTTGCCGCGACGGCTTTGAATCTGTCGCAGTATATCGGTAGGCGTGGTGTTGATAATGCTCTAATTGGATTGCTGGAGCAGCGCTCTGCAATTGAGAGTCAGGGTGATGCTTTGAGTGATGATGAGTATATTGAACTTTCCGTCGCGATTCTTGGCATAAAGAATGAGCAGCTCCCTGTCGAACGGCGCGTGTCGCTAGTGGCGTCAATGGACGGCGGCGCGATTCCGACACACCGTGTCGCGCCGCAAGAAGGTGAACTGGTTGGGCGCTTGATTAAGGCCGGTTTGATCGCTGATGATTCGATTTCTTATGAGTTGATAAAAGGGCTTGAATGGCCAAGTCGGGAGTTTGCGATTGCTTCTTCTCGGCGCTTTGTTGATTATATGGATGTCAACCTTGTTGGCAATGATGCTCTTGCAATGGTTCAGAGCCAGTTGGTTCCGGCCAAGGTTAAGCAGAACATCATCAACAACATCTCATCGTACTGTTCTGGAATGGACATCGAGGACCTGACGTCGCTTGCCAAGTCTGTTGCTAGCCAACAGGATTTAACCGTCGTCGGCGACGCGCTGATCTGGTTGCTTGACCAAGGAGTTAAACCCAATGTAGTCGTGTCACTGCTCATCACGGGATTAGATAGTCTGTCCGACTTCGATATTCGTAGCATTGTGATGGCATTAGGACAGCCCTACAGCGATCTTCTCGAGAAGGGGCGGCCGCGTGTGTATATCGATGCGATTACAGGGGTGGGCAAACTATTGGAACGACTTAAAGTCACAAGTGTCGGCGAGGTGTCGACATATACCGAAGAGGTTGAGAAACATAGATACTCCGTTAACCGCCGCAGGTAGATGGATTTTTATGGTTTTCGGAGCATAACGGCATAGTTCCAGCTTGGTGACCGGGGATCAAAGGGAGGCTTCTGCTCGCTGGCGCTTGGCCTGCTGGATGTACTTGCCGACTGTGCTTAGCGCCACATCGTACTTCTTGGCGATCTCCGTGTAGGTCAGGCCACGGTCGAGGTGGTCGGCCACCAGCTGCTCGATGCCTCGCCGCCCAAACCGCACCAGGAGGCTGCGCTGCTTGAGGTCCGCCCGCTGCTCGGTCTGCCTGCCACCAGCCAATGCAGCCTCTAGCGTGCGCTGGGTCGCCACCAGTGTGTAGCCGTATCTGGAGTAAGCCTGCAAGATCTCCGCTCAAGCACCGCAATACCAACAAAAGCTCATCAAGGTGTTATGAGATAGGTGAGTTTGGCTGCGTTCTCGTTGCCGGTGTGCCCGGTGACCACTGAGTGCAACCTGATGATTCTCCAGCCCGAGAGCCAGTCCCGCATCGTTCTGGTGCTGCGGTTAACCATCTCAGCAATGACATCTACGTCAATAGCGAGAGAGCTGGGGAGCAGCCTCGGCTTTAACTCGATGTTTACACCGTGATAGCCAAAAGAGAGACACATTCCGCGATACCGGGTTTGCGAACAAGGGGAAGACGTGACAGAAGACTCCCTAGCCATAACAATCAGCGCTCGACAGTGGATCGGGCTGTGCGCGTTGGCCGGAGGGTACTTCATTGCTCTCCTCGACCTGACAATTATCAACCTCGCAGTTCCCTCGCTGACACAGGACTTAGGCGCGTCCACAGCCCAGGTGTTCTGGGCGGTCAACAGTTACGGTCTCGTTCTCGCACTGGTGATCATCCCTTCAGGTCGTTTAGGCGACCGATTTGGGCACCGACGCCTCTTCCTCCTGGGGACGATCATCTTGGCTACCGCCAGCCTCGCCTGCGGCGTTGCGACCTCTCCGTTCGTCTTGATCGCCGGCCGGTTCCTTCAAGGACTCGGTGCTGGCATGTTGGTGCCACAGACTCTCACGCTCATCGGCGTCACCTTCCCTGAAAAAATCCGTGGGCGCGCAGTCGGCATCTGGGGGGCAGTTGCAGGAACTGCGTCCATCATCGGCCCCTTGGCTGGTGGAGCGTTGATTGATGGTCTCAGTTGGCGGTGGGTCTTCTTCATCAACCTTCCGATTGCGGTTCTCGTCGTGGTTCTGGGCTTGCGAAGTCTTCCAACCGAAGCGACCCGGTCTGTGAGACTTGATCTCGTGGGCACATTCCTTGCAGGCGTTGGCCTTGTGGCACTTCTTTACGGGTGCTTACAAGGTCCCCATGCGGGCTGGGACCCGCTGACCATTTCTTGCCTACCGTTCGCTGTGTTCTGCCTGTCTGTGTTTTTCTGGTATGAACGCCGGGTAGATCCGGCGCAAGCAGTTTTTCCGCAGTCTCTTCGCAGAAATCCACGATTCCTCGTTGCCGCTTTGTTCGGCCTTTTTGCCGCCCTTGGCGTATTCGCTTTGACCTTTCTCGTGTCGAACTACATCCAGTCCGTGCTGGGGCAAACGGCGTTCTGGGCGGGATTTGTTCTCGCGCCAGCATCGATTGCGTCTGTGGTCACAGCACCTATTGCGGGGCGCTGGGTTGATGGGGGGAAGGCCCGCCTCGTTCTACAGATTGGCTTCGGGGCCTCCGCGATGGGAACCGCACTGAGCATACTGATTACCGCTATGGGGGTTTCTTGGATGTGGTTCCTGGGTGCGACGATCGTTTTCGGTATCGGAAATGGCCTCGTGATGGCACCACTGACGACAGTAGGCATGGCCGCTCTGAGGAGTGACGAGTTTGGTGCTGCGTCCTCCCTCCTCAATGTCCTTCGCCAAACCGGTCCCGTGCTAGGTGGAGCCGTTGTCGGGCTCTTGATACAGGTGCTCGCTGCCGTGCCTACTGAGTTCGACCCGCTGGGGCTCTCGAGCTCGGTCGTTGCGTGGGTATTGGGCGTTCCCTTGCTGCTATTTGTTGTCGGTCTTTTCGTGTATTCGTTCGTTCCGAGGTCGCTGGTGTCGGCAATGGACTGAGGCGGTTTCGCGGCAGAGTTCCGCCGCGCATGCTGTCGTTGATTTAAAAAGACGTGTTCCACGGAGGTTACGTGAGTTCCTCCGCTCGCTGGCGCTTGGCCTGCTGGATGTACTTACTGACTGTGCTCAGTGCCACATCGTACTTCTTGGCGATCTCCGTGTAGGTCAGTCCGTGGTCGAGGTGGTCGGCCACCAACTGCTCGACACCTCGCCGCCCGAACCGCACCAGGAGGCTGCGCTGCTTGAGGTCTGTCCGCTGCTCGGCCTGCCTGCCCTAGCCAGTGCAGCCTCCAGCGCACGTCGGCTCGCTACTAACGTGTAGCCGTATCTGGAGCAGGCCTGCAAGATCTCCGCTCAGGAACTTGATAACTCACTCGGGCCCTCGGCAGTCGATGCGCTGCCGAGGGCCCGAGTGCTGCGGGAGTGGGGAGATGGGAATGGCGGCTATGGCGCGATCGTCAGGGGTACTTCAGGCCGTTCTTGGATCAACTGTAGAAATGTACCTCTATGGTTGTCCCCGAAAGAATGTGCGGTCCGTCAAAAATATAGTATAAATAGGGAGTATCCTCGTACGCCGTTGCAAGGCTGTAGCAGGACTCTTGGCCGTACCTAACGTGGGAGGTCATCTGTGGTCCAACCTTAGTAGTTGGTGCGAGATAGAACTCTGTTCCGCCCGGGTTGGTCGATTCTATGCAGAATAGGTCGTTAGCATCGTCGTAACTGACCTTCGCTTGACCGTATGTGCCATAATCTGTCGGTCCGAATGAGTTCGCCGAGGCCGGCGCTGCGAGTGCTAGTGCTCCAACAAAAGCTGAGCCGATGGCGGCGGTTTTGATGAGGTTTCGTTTTGTGAGTTGCATGGGGTGCCTCCTTTGGCTGGACGCTGACGTCCGGGTGATCTCTCTGCCTGTTGCTGCACACCCATGAGACCTCGAAAATAGTATGAGCGGTAGGGGGATCAATCCCCTGTGGTACACACACCAAGGAGTTGGGGGGAGGGGCGCCTCTCTTCTCTGCTGTGCGTTGCACATGGATTTGGCGGCCTACCGCTTTGGACGCCGTCGCCCCGTTCTCACAGGTGCTTGAGGGCCTCGCGTTGGCTGAGCGGGGACAGGTCCGGATGTCCCTGGACGAAGGCGTGCACCCAGTCGCCGTCCGTACGCGCGTAGTCGCGCAGCGCCCAGCCGATGGCCTTGCGGATGAAGAACTCTGAGTCCTTCTGGTTGGGCTCGATGACGGCGGTGAGCAGGTCAAGGTCCGTGTCGGCCTTGTGCTGGAGCTGGCAGATGATGGCGCTGCGCCGTACCCACATGTCCGGATCGGTGGCCCACACGCGCATGCGGGCCGCGGCAGCCGGGTGCTGACGCACCACCAGCCCGACGGCGTGGGAGGTCTCATCGACCAGGTCCCACCACTGCCCCGTGCGCAGAAAATGCTCGTAGAGCGCCAGGGACTCCATGCGTCCAGCATGCGACGTGGACGGCTTGGATCGGATGATGGCCAGGGCCGCGTAGCGCTCCTCGCGGTGGGCGGCCTCGGCCCACAGGCGCCGCAGCGCGACTTCCCAGGTGGCGGCCTCGGCCCACAGGTCGGCATGGGCGCCAGCAGCCCTTCGGGCAAGGCGCCGCGTTCCCGGGACTCCGACGCCGTACATCGCCATCTCGGACTTCAGGTACGCCCGCTGCTGCTCCGCGCGGGCAGGGTCGCCCGCGCCTTCCAGTGCCTCGCGCAGGTCGGTGAGGAAGGCTGTGATCCGCGCACTCGTCTCCCCGCTCACCGGCTCTTCACCTCTCTCCGCCTCCTCGCAGTGCACAGCGCATGCCTCCCGTCGCCACATGACGAGCTTCCGGGGACATTATGACCCCGGTGCAGGCCGTCCATCCGGCCTGCAGCCGGGATGCCTCAGGTCAGGGTGTCCGCGACATGTCGTCGGGCGGTTTGCTCGCGGGGCGCCCTCCCGGTAGGCTGCCCGTGCGTCCCACGGCGGAGCTGTGGGAAGGCGATGGAGATGTCGCATAGTGGCCTAGTGCGCCTCCCTGCTAAGGAGGTTGGGGTGG
>ERZ772945.984-NODE-984-length-21269-cov-10.458707_pt1 | contig 21269 bp, 10 predicted proteins | sample MGYA00511681_ERZ772945 | MGnify/ENA primary metagenome ERZ772945 (study PRJEB29015, sample SAMEA2737943) | human oral metagenome | biome: human oral; feature: human-associated habitat; material: dental | place: China | collected 2143 ...
AACGATAGTGCAGGCTACCCTGGGTTAGTATATGTTGTGTGGGGAACAACGCCATCGGTGTTGCGCTTTTTTTGATTAATTCGCCATGAAAGGTTTCATTGTAAGCATGCCTTTATAGAAAAAGCTCAACACTTACAGCGTTGAATCTCCTTGCGAATATTTACCCGGGGTAGGCTCGTTCCTCGCCAACCTTGGGCTATCAAAAGAACAACTCGTACCGAGTTGTACCATGAGGGCATCCATAATGGAATATACATTCATGGAAATAATGGCGCAATGTTTACGGCGTTGCGTGGTTACAACATTCATCATGGCGGATATATCCATTGAAATATTGGCACTTTTTACTATTTATTTGTTCGTATATTGGCATCAATTGTATTACAAAATGCACGTTTCAACGCCGTAGGTGTTGCGCTTTTGATAGCCCAGGGTTCCCAAACGATAGTGCAGGCTACCCTGGGTTAGTATATGTTGTGTGGGAAACAACGCCATCGGTGTTGCGCTTTTTCGGATTAATCCCCCATGAAAGGTTTCATTATAAACGTGGCTTCACAGAAAAAGCTCAACACTTACAGCGTTGAATCTCCTTGCGAATGCTCACCCAGGGTAGGCTCGTTCCTCGCCAACCCTGGGCTATCAAAAGAACAACTCGTACTGAGTTGCGAGATGAAACAATTGTGAGGGTGACATAGTTGGTAATAAAGCGTAAAATAATTTAAGGCAAATTAGCGTGTGATTAGAGGCATTTTACACGATGAAATGACGTTAATTATGGGGTGAAATGCGGCAAATGGTGAGCGAGGTTGTATGGGGGAATAACGATGTTTGAATTACCCCTTAAGCTGAGGGCTATTTGTTTGGTTTGTTACTTCTATTTAGTTGGTTTACAAAGGCTGTGTTTTTGCGTAATAATTCTTACAAAACAAGGATGTGATTTCAGTTTTGTAATTCAATAACACCATGTGATTTTTGGCGCGGATGCAGTCTTGTAGACTTGTCTTTAATAGGGCCTTTAAATATTATAAGGTAGGATAGGAGACCGGTTTTCATTCATAATGATGGCAGGTTGGATAGGTGTGAGAAGACAAAAACGTTAATAAATGTTATTGTTTAGTATGCTATTCTGTCATTTGCGTATATATTTCAGTAGTTAACTGATTATGGAAAAACGTATCGAAGATTTATATCAACAATACCTTTTGGGTCAACTGTCCCGTGAAGACTTGGCGGAATTGCAGCGCGAAGTGCCTCAACTGACAGATGATTCGCTATGGGATTTGATGTGCGATAACTTTTCTTTGTCTTCAGAATCAGCTGAAATGAGTGGTGAGACCCAACAAAGAATATTGCAGAATCTTCAACATGGCATTCATAAACAACAGCATCCACGGCGCATTTACAAGTTTTTGCGTTATGCTTCGATAGTCGTTGTGGTGTTATCGCTGTTGGGTGGCGCATATTTTGGACTTCAATCGTCCCAACCTTCGGCTCCCGTTTATACCTATGTCAGTGTGAAAGCCGGCAGCAAAAGTGTGATAATGCTTCCAGATGGCAGTCGTGTGAGTCTCAATGGCAATAGCCGTTTGCGCTATAATATCATGCCGGGAGAGCATCGTGAGGTGGTGTTGATGAAAGGAGAAGCCTATTTTGATGTAGCCAAAGACGCTAATTGTCCATTTCGAGTGCATGTGAACGATATGCAGATTGAAGTGCTTGGCACGAAATTTAATGTGCGTTGTCAGCGTGGAGAGGTTGAAACGGCTTTGTTCTCTGGTGCTGTTCGCCTTACAGCTAAGGGACTTTCAGAGTCTTATCGGCTTTTTCCCGGTCGTAAATCTATTTATCAACCTTCGGCACATAGCATGCAAATATGTGACAACGATACCGATATCGACGGACGATGGAAAGATGGTTATCTTGCTTTTGATAGCGAACCATTGCGTGAAGTACTTCGGAAAATTGAAGATTGGTATGGTGTTCATATCATGCTTAACAATAAGCGAATAGGCGATGACCTACTAACCGGAGCCTTCTACCATGAGACTTTAGAAAGTGTTCTCAGCTCATTGAGCATGCAATATAAATTCAAGTATACAATCAATCATGACCAAATAGAAATTAGATAAACTCCAATAACTAAAATCTATATATCAAATGACAGACAATCTTAACAGTAGAAGGAGACGCCTTCTGCGCTTATTGTTGGTGATAGTGCTATCACTTTGTCCGACAATCTTAATGGCGCAGCGTGGCAAAGTGAGCCTGAATCTTCGCAATGAAGAGGTTAGTCAGTTTATTCGCCAAGTGGAGAAGCAGACCGACTACACGTTTGTTTATCGCAACAATGTACTTCAATCGAAGTCTAAAGTCACTTGTGTGTGTAAGGATTGGCCCTTAGAGAAGGCACTGAATCAAGTGTTTTCATCTCTTGGAGTTCAGTATTCTTTCAACAATAACACTATCGTTTTGGTGAAAGGAAAGACTGAAAATGCAGAACAAAAGACTGTAAAAGCTGCCGGAAAGACAGCTTCGGCACCAGTAAAAGGTAAGGTTTCGGGTCTTGTTCGCGATGCAAATGGAGAACCAATCATAGGGGCCAGCGTCTTTGTTAAAGGCACAAAAGTCGGTACGGTGACGAATGCTGACGGCGAATTTGCGTTAGATGTTCCCGAAAATGGAACGTTGACAATATCTTATATCGGTTTCGCTACGCGCGATGTTGCCGTGAAGAATCACACGAACCTCAAGATTACACTCGATGAAGACGCTGCAAAAGACCTCAATGAAGTGGTAGTTGTGGGCTATGGTACACAGAAAAAAGCTTCTGTAACAGGTTCAATTGCATCGGTAACCACCAAGGAACTCGTGCAAACTCCTCAGGCAAACATCAGTAATATGCTGGTGGGTAAGATGCCGGGACTTATTGCTATGCAGCGAAGTGGCGCTCCGGGAGAAGACAGTTCAACGTTGTTGATTCGCGGTGTGAGCACATTTTCTGATAACACGGCACCCTTAGTGATGATTGATGGCGTAGAAAGACCGAACTATAATGGCCTTGATCCTAATGAAATTGAATCGGTAAGTATTCTTAAAGACGCTTCGGCTACGGCCATTTATGGTGTGCGTGGTGCGAATGGTGTTATCTTAATTACAACCCGTAAAGGTCAAAAGGGCAAGCCACGCATGAGCTATTCGGGTAACATTGCTATCCAAAAGCCTACCGCTTTGCCTCATTACTTGAATAGTGCACAGTATTGTGAGCTCTACAATGAGGCTTTGAAAAACGATGCATATGTATCAGGTGGTGCCTACACTCCACGCTTTTCAGCTGAAGATATAGAGCTTTATCGCAATGGAACTGACCCTATTTTCCACCCAAACATGAACTGGACAGGAGATTTCCTACGTAAAACCACAACACGAACCCAACACAATTTCAATATATCTGGAGGCTCTGATCGTGTTCAGTTCTTTGTTTCTGCAGGCTTTTATGCCCAGGAAGGTATGTACAATCATACCAAGATAGACAATCAGCACGATGTAAATGCGTATGACAGACGCTATAACTTCCGTTCAAACTTAGACTTTAAGATTACTCAAGACTTTAAGGCTTCAGTGCAATTGGCTACACAAATTGAGAATGTTCGTACGCCAGGATCAGGTAATAGCACAATATGGAGGGAGATATCTTGGTCAAATCCGCTGAGCTCTCCAGGCCTTATAGATGGTAAAGTGGTTCGTTTGAAGGATGCATTAGGTGAACAAAACCCTTGGATGTTACTGCGTGGGAATGGTTATGACAATGATAGTAAGAACAATGTCAATACAACCTTCCGCCTTGATTATGACCTTTCGCGTGCACTTTTGAAAGGACTCTCGGCACATGCAAGCATTTCTTACGACAGTTATTACTACAGTAGAAAGAGTTTCCGCAAGAGTATTCAGTACTATCTTGCACAGCGTGACCCAGCGAATGCAGACAATATACTCTATATTCCGAAAGAAGAGGAGACGGTTTGGTTTGCAAATCCTAGCTATGGAAAGAACAGAAAGGTGTATATGGAGGCTGGATTGAATTATCAACACAACTTCGGTAAGCACCACACTACAGCACTTTTGCTTTATAACCAGAGTAAATATTACTCTCCATCACTGAAGTTTCTTGTGCCCAACGCATATCAAGGCATCGTGGGAAGAATAACATATGACTATGCATCTCGTTATCTTGCAGAGTTTAATATGGGTTATAATGGAACTGAAAACTTTGCTTCTGGTCGTCGCTTTGGCTTCTTCCCAGCAGTCTCAGCAGGTTGGGTTGTCAGTGAAGAACCCTTCTTTCCAAAGAACGATTACCTTGTATTCATGAAATTAAGAGCAACCTATGGTGAGGTCGGTAATGACAAAATAGGTGGTGATCGCTTCCTTTATTTGCCTTCATCTTATGTGGAAGCACCAAACAAAGACTTTTATAAATATAACTTCGGAACAGCCGCTTCACCTAATAACTCGCGTATGGTTATAGAGAATAAGATAGGTAATCCTGGGCTGACTTGGGAGAAAGCGCGTAAGTTTAACTTTGGCGTTGACATGAATCTTCTGAATAATCATCTGACAATGACTTTTGATATCTTCAAAGAAAGCCGTAATAACATCCTTGCAAACCGCAACACTCAACCGATGACAATCGGTGCAAACTTGCCGGCATATAATATGGGTAAGATGGAGAATAAAGGCTGGGAACTTGAAGTGAACTATCGAAATCAATTGCGAGATCTTAGATATTGGCTGAGGTTTAATTACTCTTTTGCTCGCAATAAAGTGCTATTCAGAGACGAAGTGCCTAAGAAGTATGCCTATCAGATGGAGACTGGACGACGTGTTAACCAGTTTTATGGTTTACTCTTTGATGGCTATTACAACTCATGGGAAGAGATTAATGCTTTAGATCGGCCTGTAAGTGCGTGGAGTGGAAATAAACTTCAGCCCGGAGATGTAAGGTATGTGGACGTGAATAAAGACGGAAAGATTGATGACTATGACCGAGTGCCAGTAGGATATTCGCCTACTCCTGAAATCGTTTATGGTTTTTCATTGGGCTTTAACTGGCGAGGCTTCGACGTATCAGCCTTGTTCCAGGGTGCAGGTAATGTCTCTATCAAGTACTTTGGACGTTCATTGTGGCCATTCTTCAATGGACATGAAAGTGCAAAAACACTCATTTTGGAGCGTTGGACACAAGAACGTTACGAGAAAGGAGAGCCAATCAATTTCCCAAGATTATCTTTGAGTCCAAATAAAGACACTGATAATAACTATAAAGATTCAAACCTTTGGATTAGGAATGCAAACTATTTGCGTCTGAAGAATATAGAACTTGGTTATACATTTATAGGAAAACACGTGAAAGCTTTAGGTGTAGAGAGCATTCGTTTGTATGTAAGTGGATCGAATTTAATTACGTGGTCTAAGGTCATTGACCTTGATCCTGAGGCCCCTTCTCGTTCGGGTAATGTGGAGATTAACACCTACCCATTGCAGAAAATATATAATATTGGAATCAATGTAAACTTTTAATGCATTATGAAAACATATAAATTATTGACTATATTCATTTGTTCGCTTAGTCTTTTTTCATGTGCAGACTATCTTGAAGCACCTCCTTCAGTTGATTTAAACGAAGATAAAGTGTTCTCTGACAGGGCACTTGCTGAGCGATATTTAACGGGAATATATGCAGAAGGAATGCCTTTGGGCTTCTGTATGAGTAGTGATAATACCGATAGAAGACTTTGTTCGTCCTCAACTTTAGGCTCTGCATGTGATGAAGCAGAGGATGTTGCTGACTGGGCAAAGGGAAATTCGGCATGGAATGTAGACAATCATAACAACAATAGTGCCTCATGGGATGAGGATTGTAGGCACTATCTGCGATGGGAAACCCTGAGAAAGTGTAATATTCTCCTTGAAAGAATAAAGGAAGTACCTTATGATGCCGGTGATCCTGAATTCAATAAACGAGCTGAAGGAGAGGCATACTTCATGCGAGCAATGCTATTATGGGAAGGAGTTTATCGTTATGGAGGACTCCCAATCATTCACTTTAAGGTTGCTTCTGACGACTTTTCAACTTATCCCCGCAATACTTTCTCAGACTGTATTGACTCAATTCTCGTGGACATTGATAGGGCAACACACCTACTTCCTGACTATTATTCGGACGCAAGTAAGGTTGGAAGAGCAACAAGAGTGGCTGCTTTGGCTTTGAAATCTCGTGTGCTTCTTTATGCAGCGAGTCCACTTTTCAACAATGATACGCCTTATCTTCCTTTCCCAGGACATGAGAATCTCATTGGATATGGAGACTATAAGAAAGATCGTTGGAAGCGAGCTGCTGATGCAGCAAAGGCTGCTTTGGACGCCGCTTTAGGCTCGGGACATTATGATCTCTATACGGATGGAACACCAGAAACTAATTACGAGCATGTGTGGAGTGTTCCAGATAACAAAGAAATCATTCTTTCGAATAAAAAATATAAGAACTTTAAGGTGAGTGGTAGACCTATTGTAGCCGACCTTCCCGTATGGGCGATGAACAAAGCTTGGGGAGATGGTGGGCTTTACGCTACCTTTAATTTCGTTAAGTTCTATGAGAAAAAGGATGGAACTCCTGCTGATTGGTCTGCAACAGGGGGCGATAATCTTCTTGATATCTATAAAACCCTCGACCCACGCTTTGACCAAACCGTTGCTTATCATGGCGCTTCATGGAATCAAGAAGTTCCTTTCATCGACTTCTTACCTAATGGTGCCCAAAGTTCTGCTACGGATAAGACTCGTCATCTCGTAAGAAAGTGGGTGCCAAGAACGCTGAAAATAACTCCTCCGCTTAACACAACAGATGAAGAGTGGATTGTGTTTAGGGTGGCAGAACTATACCTTAACTATGCAGAGGCACTCAATGAATATTACGATAACCCTCCACAAGAAGCATTTGATGCCGTTGCTAAGGTACGTAATCGGTCTGGAATGCCAGGCTTCCCAGCAACACTTTCAAAGGAAGAGTTCCGCAAAAAGCTGCGCAATGAACGTGCGGTGGAGTTGGCTTTTGAGGACCATCGTTTCTGGGATATACGCAGATGGATGATTGCCGAGGATGAAGGTGTCATGCGAGGAAAGATGTATGGGTTGAAGATCTCATCTATTGGAGGTAGTAAAACCCATGTACACTACGAGCCGTATGTATTTGAAAATCGTGCTTGGAGCAGGCGTTCATACCTCCATGGCATTATGCAGAACGAGGTCGATAAAGGCTATCTGATTCAGAATCCCGGTTGGTAAATGAAACAAAACCTTAACTTTAACATTTAGAAAAATGACATATCATAAAATGATAATAGGCTCAATGCTGTCTCTTGTGACGTTTACCGGCAATGCAAAGACAGACACTACGAGCGTTACAATAGCTTATGGCAAGCAACCATTATGGGAGAGTTCCGCTGCACTTTCAACGGTTACAGGAGATGAGTTGACAAAGATTACATCGCCTTCTGTTGGCAATAGTCTCAAAGGTTTATTGCCAGGATTGACCATTATGCAGCAAAGTGGAGAGCCAGGTTATGACTTTTACATGCAAAACATGTACTCTCGAGGAATCAGTTCCTTTGTAGGTAGCCAAAAGATGCTTGTTTTTATTGATGGTTTTGAAGCTCCTTTAGATAATCTTTCAGCTGAAGAGATTGCATCGGTAACCTTATTAAAGGATGCATCTGCCTTGGCTTTGTATGGTGCACGTGGTGCGAATGGTGTCTTGTTAGTTACTACCAAGCGTGGTGTTCCATCGACTTCGAAGATCTCTTTCAGGGTACAGACGGGCTTACAAATGCCTACTGTGATGAACACTCCTTTGGGTTCATACGATTATGCGCGTCTTTACAACCAGGCTTTAGCCAATGATGGACTCGCTCCTCGATACGATGAAGCCACATTGAATGCCTATCGTGACAATAGCGGTAATCCTTACTTGTATCCAAATATCAACTGGAAGAATGAGCTTTTCAAAAAGACTGCTCCGCTGACTTTAGCCGAAATGACTTTCCATGGCGGTAATAACACCATCTGTTATTACGTGATGGCCGGACTCTTACAGAACGAAGGACTCTATAAAGGAACGGACAGCAAGCGTAAAGAAAACTCAAATGCTTATTATAGTCGATACAATTTCCGCGCCAATCTCGATATCAATGTGACAAAAGCTCTGTCTACTTCTTTGTATACGAGTGTGAGTATAGGTGAACAATCCACACCAGGCGGAGGCTTTAGTGCCGATAAACTCGTAAACTCTATGTGGACAACACCGCCTAATGCCTTTCCAATCTATAACCCAGATGGTAGCTTTGGCGGAACAAACATATATACAAACCCTGTTGGAAATCTGCTTAATCGTGGACTATATAAGGAGAACTCACGTGCTCTTCAGGTTATTTTCAATCTCAAATATGATTTTAATCATTTCGTAAAAGGATTGAGTGCAAAGGTTGGAGTGGGCTATAATAATTATGTAGCAGAGACATCTTCCAAGACGCGCGATTACGTTCGAGCTGCTCTTACGCAATCAGGTGTCGACGCAAATAATAATCCTATCTATGCTTATACACCTTATGGAGCCAATGCTCCGCTACAAGCTTCAGAAGGATTCAGAACAGATTTCATCCGCACAAACTTCAAAGCGCAGGTTGATTACAATCATCAGTTCGGACAACATGGCGTTGATGCCACTGCTTTCTGTATGACAGATATATATAAGGTGTATGGAGTACGTTACGATTCAAGGTATCTTAACTTTGCTGGTCGTGCTACTTATAACTTCAAGAAAACCTATATTGCAGAGTTTGCTGCCTCTTATATGGGGACAGATAACTTTCCTCCATCTCACCGTTTCGGCTTTTTCCCTGCCGGATCTGTAGCTTGGGTGGCAAGCAATGAGCCTTTTATGCAACCCATTTCATGGCTTGATCATTTGAAGTTCAGAGCTTCTTATGGTAAGGTTGGCAATGATCAAACCGCTGCACGCTATATCTTCGACACCTTATATGATTATAGTGGCAGTTATCTCTTTGGTGTAAATGCTAATTCTTCAAGTGGCTTCGCCGCAGTTTCTTTGGCCAATAATAAGGTAAGGTGGGAAGAAAAGAAGATTTTTAATGTAGGTTTCGATGCATCGTTGTTTAAGAATCTTACAGTAAACTTCGACTATTTCCGCGAAGTTCAATCAGGAATCCTCACTCAAGCCAATGCAAATGTCTTAGGTTTCATAGGTGCTTCTTATGGTAATATCCTTCCTTTGATGAATGTAGGAAAGGTGAACAATCATGGCTTTGAACTTAAAATGCGTTATGAAGGCAAGGTAAGAAATCAGTTCTCTTACTTCGTTGAAGGCAGTACTTGGTATGCAAAGAGCTGTGTGAAAGAGGCTGGTGAGGATGTGAAGTCTTATCCTTATCTCTATCAGAAAGGTCATCCAGTGTGGCAACCCATTATGTTAGTTGCTGAAAGACTCTATCAACCATCTGATTTTGACGCTTCAGGCAAGCTCAATAGTGACCTCCCTGTGCCACAATTTGGTCGTGTTGCGCCTGGTGATATCAAATATGTTGATCAGAATCACGATAATGTTATTGATGCAAACGACTCCTATCCAGTCGGTCATACATCTATTCCTGAGTGGAATTATGCATTGAATCTCGGCTGCAAATGGAAAGGATTTGATTTCAGTATGCTTTTCCAAGGCGTAGCAAACCGCGATCTTTATCTCAGTGGTGCAAGCATTTATTCATTCAAGAACAATGGAACCGCTTCTACATTGGCTTTAGACAGTTGGACAAGCGATAATCCTTCAGCTACCTATCCACGTCTGTCGACGGTTAATTTCGATAACAACTACCGCTCATCTACGTTCTGGAAGCGCAATGGTAGCTTCTTCAGACTACGCAATGTGATGTTAGGCTACACGTTGCCTCAGTCTGTCAGCAGAGTGTTTAGATTAAGCAGCATCTATGTTTATGCCAATGCTACCAATGTGTTCACACTCGATCATTTCGGAAAGTTAGGCGATGCAGAGATGGGTTCACTAACCAACTACCCCCTCACAAAGTCATACAACATTGGCTTGAAGGTTGAATTCTGATTTAATAATCCATAAATCTAAGGAAAATGAAAATGTTCTCATTTAATAATATCTGTAAGATGCTGCCGTTAAGTGCAGGACTACTCCTTGTGGGGTGTAGCGATTTTCTCGATCGCGAGTCTGATTCTTACATCAATAAACAGACCACTTTCTCTTCGTATGAGCGCACAGCACAATATCTTACAGGCGTTTACAGCCTGCTGCCCGAAGGACTTAACCGCTTCGGAAGCAATGCAATGTTGGGTGATGCGACCGATGATGCAGAGTTTGTGATTGAATCTTCCAACATACAAAAGTTCAATTTAGGAGCTTGGAACGCTATAGATAACCCCGATGATCAATGGAATCGTTTCTATGCCGGCATTCGAAAGGCTTGTGAATTCATTGAGAGTGCCGACCAAGTGAACTTGGATTCTTATCGTTTAGACCCTCAAAGTCAAATCGAATACAATAATCGTTTGAAGGATATTCGTATCTGGAAGGCTGAGGCTCGCTTCCTTCGGGCTTATTACCACTTTGAGTTGTTGAAGCGTTATGGCCCAATACCTGTTGTCACTTCAACGCTTGATCTCAATGGGGACTATAAAAACACGCCACGACCAACGATGAAAGACGTTGTCGACTTTATCACAAAGGAATGTGACGAGGCTGCAAACGATTTGGAATTAACGCCTTGGCGTAATGTGAACGATGCCTTAGGACATGCCACAAAAGGGGCAGCTTTGGCACTGAAGAGCCGCACTTTACTCTATGCTGCAAGCCCTCTTTATGTTGCGTTTGGCGACATAAATGAAGCTAATAAGCCTTCAGATGCAGCGTTATGGAAGGCAGCTGCCGACGCAGCGAAAGCCGTAATAGACCTCAATCAGTATCAGTTGGCTGATAATTATGGCGATCTTTTTAAGAACGATTTCAAAAATAAAGAGTATATTTTCGTACGTCGTTACACGGCAAACACTAACTTAGAGCGAAGCAATTTCCCTGTAAGCTTTGGTGGAGAAGGTGGCACTTGTCCTTCTCAAAACTTAGTCGATGACTATGAAATGCTTGATGGTACGCCCTTCGATTGGAACAGACCAGCTCGTGCTGCACAGCCTTTTGTGAACCGAGATAAGCGATTAGAGGCGACCATCTTGATGAATATGGCTTCGTTTAAGAATAAAAAGGTCGAGACTTTCCCTGGTGGTGCCGACGCAAGTCCAGTCCCCAATGCCACTAAAACGGGTTACTATTTGCGCAAGTTCCTAAATGAAGACGTGAACATTCAAACCGGAGGAAGCAGCAGTGGCCATGTTGTTCCGTTGTTCCGCTTGGCAGAAATCTATCTGAACTATGCCGAAGCGCTCAATGAATACAACCCAACAAATCCCGATATTGCAGTATATCTCAATAAGATTCGCAATCGTGCATCGCTTCCTAATGTGCCTTCTGGGCTCTCACAAGAGCAGATGCGCAAGGTGATTCAACACGAACGCCGCATTGAATTGGCTTTCGAGGAACATCGTTTCTGGGATGTTCGCCGTTGGAAGATAGCTTCTTCTACGCTCGGTGCGCCAGTGAAAGGCATCCAAATTGCCCGTAAACCCGCAGGCGGATTCACCTATCAACCCGTAGAAGTGGAGCAAAGAGTGTTTCAACCCAAGATGTATTGGTATCCAATACCACAGTCAGAACTACTCAAACTGACGAAATGGGAACAGAATAATGGTTGGAATTAAAATCAAACTGTCATGATAAAATTAAGGAATCTCATAGCAATGCTGTGCATCTTTGGTGCAACAGCCTGCACAGAAAACAACATATCATTCGACGAAGTGGTGAATGTGCCCGAGGGAATCTATCTCTCTGGCTCTTCATCCGAGTTCTCTGTGCCTATCGAAAAGGGTCGATTGACGACCTTGACGAGTGACAATATGCTGAGCATTCGTGCTTGGTTGAAGAAAGACGGCCGCTTCACCATCTCCTTTGTTGGTGAAGATGGTCAGCCCGTTGCCTATGGAAAGGGAGATGAAATCAAGCTCAATGACTCCGAAGCTAAGGCTTTTCAGCTTAAAGAGAAGGGCGAAGGATTCAGTGTCCCAGCTGAAGGCCTCTATCAACTCGTGCTCAATGTAGCGCAGAAAGAATTGACCATTCTCCCCATTTCGTTCACTATGCAGGGCGATGAGGCGCTAACTGCCGACGGAAATAAGGCGGTTGCCCTCAGCAAAGTGACCTATGACAAGGTTACTCACATTGTAACTTGGAGCGTAGCTGACTCAACACAGCAGTTGTTCCCAGGCAAATATGTCTTCAAATTGAATGATGGCACAGCCTTGAAACTGCGTGATAGCGAGACCGAAAACTGCACTATCTCTAAGGTTTTCACAGGAACGGGCTCAATTCCACGCACCAATCAGCTTTCAGAACAATTCCAACCGCTCACCGATGCGTCTGATGTGAAGATGTTATTCCCATTGAAAGGTCAGTTCAATGTACAGGTTCAATATAGTGTTTTGACAGGAAAATACACCGCGCGCATGGGCGGAAAGGGCGTCGAAGTGACTGGACTTGCCAACGAACTCTATATGGGTGGTTCGAACTTTGGAGCCTGGAATACGAATAAAGTTGTGAAGATGGCGCCCGTAGGTGCCGTTGGTAATGGCGAATTCTGGTATCTCAGCTATCTCCATGCAGGGCAAACCATTGAATGGTCTACATCAAAAGATGGGGCAAATGCATTCTCATCATTCAAGACAATGCAAGGCGTTACGGTGGATGGCAATGGAAAAGCCACTGTGAAAACATCGGGTTCATATCTCATTTACGTGAACTTAGACCGCAAGTCGATTTCATTTGAGACCCCAAAACTCTATGCAACAGGTGCTGCAATGGGTGAAACCGATAAACCATTTGTTGCGAATGGCAGCCGTGTTACCGTTGAAACAACAGCAACAGGAAACCTTAATCTCTTTGCAGGTTCAGAGCAAAATGCACGCGATTGGACTTCAATGAGACTCACTGTTCAGGATGGTAAGCTTGTCTTCCCTGGCACTTCACAAGACAATATCAAACCGCTGGTTGTGTCAAAAGGCACACCTGTGTCGCTCAATCTTGCGAATAATACCGTTGATTACGGCGGGTCTACTCCCGATAACCTTATGCCTGAGAGCGTAACGGCACTCTATATGACGGGTAAAGACTTTGGAAACTGGGACTGGGAATCACCGAAAGTGGTGTCTTTTGAGAATGGATATGCGGGTAATTCTCGCTGGTTCTATATTGCTTATCTACGCGAAGGAGAGAAGTTAGAGTTCTCAACAATCAAGGCTTTTGGCCGTGGTAACTTCGCAAAACTGCAGAAATATCAAGGTTATACGGTTGAAAACGACCGCGCTGTTGTTCCTTCTGACGGCATTTATCTTATCTATGTAGGCCTTGATACGCATGAGGTTGACATTCAACCGCTGTCACTTGGTGGCTATTGTGGTAGCACAAGAGTAGACTTTACGACTGATCCGGGCGGAAAAACCATGAGTGCTACGATACCAGCAGACGGCAGAATGCGTATCTATCCGAAGATACCTGCCTTCAATAGTGTACCGAAGTTTGGCGAGTGGAAACGCGAAGTATATGTTGATCCAACTTCAAAAGACTTCCTTTATCGTAAGAAAGGCAGTCCCGAACCTAACAAAGATTATTCTTGGAAGGCTGGAACGAAGATCACAATCAACTTTGTTACCAACAAGGCTACTATCGTAGAACCATAAAAGGACAATCAAAGGGTTTTGTAATTTCTATGAGTTTATGCGGTCATCTGCGTCATTTCACACCGCAATCTCTATGATATTGCACGCTAATCTCTATGAGATTACAAAACCTTCTCTATCACTATGTGTTTTGATGTTAGTTGATTTATTTGGCAAAATGATTTTTCTTTCATATTTTTGTCATGGATGATAGATAATGGAGCCTATCATTTTGTATTGCCAACCCAAAATAACTGACTTATCAGATAATATAAAAAGGAGAGCTTATGAAAACATTTATTACTTCAATCTGTGCCTTATGCATAGGTATAGGCAGTGCTACGGCGCAGTCTACAGGCTTTAATCATCCCGCACTTCCTGGTTGGAAGAGTCTTCAAGGCGATGAGTTTAATGGCTCATCTATCAATAAGAAGCTCTGGGGATTATATGGAGATCCCACCAAAAACTATTTTAATGATACCTATGGCAATAATGATAATCAGGGAATGGCACAGACTTATCGCGACCAAATGGTTACGGTGAAGGACGGAATTGCAACAATTCGTGCCACACGTGATGAGATATTAACGGGTATTTACAAGCCAAAGTACCCGGATATGAATGAAGATTATTCCGTGATGGAACGTGAACCGCTCGCGCCAAGGCACAAATATTCGACTGTTGGCTGGTGGTCGGGCTTCCTTTCCAGTAGAGATGCCGATAATGGGGGACACTATTATCCTCTTTATTCGCGTATAGAGATTAAAGCAAAGATACCTTATGACTTTGGAACATGGATGGGATTATGGCTCCGTCACCGTTATGGCGGCGCGGGAACCTTTGAGATTGACCTCCAAGAATTCTTTGTTCATGATGATGATAACGACCATATTGAATTATGGGATCATCGTGTTTATAATTTCAAGGGCAAGCATGTGTTGCATCAATCGCTGCATGCTTTAGACAAAACACGTCCTTATAAGGATGAGAAAACAGGCGAAGTGCGGTATAGAACAACCTCAAACATCAATGATTTTGGCGACCGCGTGCGCGAGATTAGTTTCGATCCAAGCAAAGATTTCCATGTTTATGGGGCGCAAATTGACCCATTGCCCGGTGATTCTGGTAGGAATATGGCCGTTAGTTTCTTATTGGATGGAAGGGTAAGGTCGGTATATACGACAGACTATCATAAGAATGAAGATAATACTGACTATAAGTTTAATAAACTGTTAGAAAGACAATACATCAGAAACCGAATTGATTCAATCTGGGATGTGGCTATCAACGGGGGCATAGGTGGTAAGCCTGACGATAAGGGTGGAGGCATTTTATACCCTGAATTAAACCCAAAGTATGGGGGAGATATGAACAAAGTACCACGCAATTACACGATGGATATCGACTGGCTCCGTGTATTTAAGCGCACGAATAAATTGTTGTGGATTGGTTCTTCGCCTTTAACGTGGAAGTGGGATATAAAGGATGTGGCTGAGAAAATCCCTGCAGAACGTTTCGCTGGCATTCAAGTGGGCGACCAGATTGTGGTAGATATCGACACACTTTATGCTGATACGCCACAGGAAGTGAAGGCTTTGAAGCTCGATTTATGTGGTAACGACGGCAAGTCTCTTATCACTTTGCGACCCGAAATCAATAAAAACGATGCCCAAGTGACCTTCGTTGTAGACAATAAAGGCCTTTGTGACGCCCTAAAATCAAAGGGATGTACGGTCAAAGGAAAGAATATTCATTTGTTCTCTGTAAGCCTTTACTCAAAGAACAATACCAAATGGGCAGGCTTTAAGCAAATAAACTGGGGTGAAACCCTTATCCCTAAGGAGCAGTTTAGCGATGTAAAGGAAGGTCAGTACTTAGGAATCATCGTAAGAGATGCCGATCCTGATGCGAAAGTCTTCTTGCGTTTGTTTGCTGATCCGACTGGAGGTTCACACGATAGACCGTCACTTTCCTCAGATGTTCAATATGGAAATATCATCAATCTTGAGGCAGGTCACGATGAGAAAGCTTACACTTTGAAGCTTAATAAGACTGCTATTCAGGAGTTGAAAGCACATGGTCTCGCCGTAACGGGTAAGGGATATTATCTCCGTGGCGTGCGAATCATTGGAGAACCCAAGGAACTTGCTGGCATAAAAAAACTTGATTTACAACATAAAACAGAAGCCGCCGTCTACACTGTTGACGGCATAAAGGTGGCTGATAGCTGGGAAAATGCAAAGCTTCCTAAGGGTATTTATATTGTAAATGGACAGAAGAAAGTAGTTAGATAAGGTAAGAAGATGGACTTCCTCCTTTGTTCCTATCGACTGTTTAGCCTTAGGAACAAGGAGGATTTCTATTATTTCTCCTTGTAAGTATAACCTAAATCCGAATCATCTTAAACGGAAAAACCTAATCACCTCAATCAAAAATGAATCCTAAACGTATTTCATTCTTTCGCTTTGCGATTTGTTTCTTCTTATTGTTACCTTCATACCTATGTGTAAAAAGCTATGCTTTTGAGCGTCATCTGTGGGATGAGGGCTGGCGTTTTGCCTTGCATAATGATGACAAAGCCCACGAAATAGCCTTTGACGACCATGCATGGCGCGTGTTAGACCTGCCACATGACTGGGCCATTGAGGGCGATTTTTATGCTTTAAACCCTTCAGGCGCTAATGGAGGAGCCCTCCCTGGTGGGATAGGTTGGTATAGAAAGCATCTCAATTTGAATGACAATGACGCGTCTTCACACTATGTTCTCCACTTCGATGGAGCCTATATGAACACTTCTGTCTATGTAAATGGGCAGTTAGTAGGTATGCGTCCCTATGGGTTTATAAGCTTTAGTTACGACATTACGCCTTATTTGAAGAAACAAGGAGATAATGTTGTGGCGGTGAAAGTAGACAATTCGAAGCAACCTAACAGTCGATGGTACACGGGATGTGGCATCTATCGTCATGTCTATCTCATGAAATCGTCGGATATTCGCATAGAAGAGTGGGGCGTACAAGCCCTTACTGAGGTGAAGAAAGGAAAGGGAAAGGTGAGTCTTAACACGAAGATTGAGAATCCAAGTGGCCGTAGTCGGCGTGTGATAGTACATCAAACATTGTGGAACAAAGCTCATCAGATGGTGTCAAAGGCTTCAAAAGCTTGCCAGGTTGAGGCTAATGGCGCAACAATTAGCCAGCTATTGAATGTCAATAAGCCTCAGTTGTGGTCGTTAGAAAGCCCAAATCTCTATACCATTACTACTGAAATAGAAGAGAATGGACGCATTTTAGACCGTGACACGATATCAATTGGACTGCGAAATGTTGCTTTCGACGTCAAGAAAGGATTCTTCTTGAATGGCAAGAACATTAAAATCAACGGGGTATGTCTGCATGGTGACCTCGGATGTTTAGGCACTGCAATCAATGAAGACGCTCTTTATAGGCAGTTGTTGATGATGAAAGACATGGGCGTTAATGCCATAAGATGCTCTCATAACCCTCCCGCTCCCGAATTGTTGAACCTTTGTGACAGCATGGGATTACTCGTTATGGACGAAGCTTTCGATAGTTGGATGCAGGGAAAAACTACATACGACTATTCGATATATTTCAAAACATGGGCTGAACGCGACCTAAGAGACATGGTGTTACGTGATCGTAACCACCCTTCTATTATCCTTTGGAGTATCGGAAACGAGGTACTTGAACAATGGAATAAAACAAAGAGTGCTACCGTTGCATTGGAAGATGTGAACATTCTGCTGAATAACAGCCGCGATAAAACACTACTTTCCACAACCGACACACTCAATGCGAGTGCTAAACTCACACAATTCTTGGCATCAATTGTACGTCGTTATGACCCCACAAGACTTATTTCAGCCGGATGTAATGAGGTTTCACCCAACAATAACCTATTCAAGAGCGGGGCATTAGACGTGATTGGTTTCAACTATCATCAGAAAAAGGTGGCTGATGTGCCTCAAAACTTCCCCGGAAAGCCTTTTATTATGACCGAAACGGTATCTGCTTTACACACTCGTGGCTATTATAGAATGCCGAGTGATTCGTTATATCGTTGGCCAACGCATAAGCGCCCATTCACTGAACCCTCATTTATGTGCTCGTCATATGATAATAGTTGCGCCTATTGGGGCTCTACTCACGAGCAAACTTGGGACATAGTGAAGCACACTCCCTATTGTTCGGGCCAGTTTATCTGGACTGGTTTCGACTATATTGGAGAGCCAACACCGTTTAATTTCCCTGCAAGAAGCAGCTATTTTGGTATCGTTGACTTAGCGGGTTTCCCCAAAGATGTGTATTATCTCTATCAAAGTGAGTGGACGAACAAGCCAGTTTTGCACGTGTTTCCACATTGGAACTGGATAGAAGGACAAGCAATTGACCTCTGGTGTTACTACAATCAAGCCGATGAAGTGGAGCTTTTCATCAACGGAAAGTCCCAAGGTGTGCGCAAGAAAAGCAACGAACATGAGTATCATGTGGCTTGGCATGTGACGTATGAACCAGGAGAAGTGCGCGTTGTTGCAAGGAAAAATGGAAAACAAGTGAATGAAAAGACAATCCGAACTGCTGGTGCTCCTCACCACATTCGATTGACTTCTAATCGTAATGTGATAAAAGCCAACGGCCGAAGTCTTTCGTTTGTGACCGTGGAAGTAGTCGATAAGGATGGTAATCTATGTCCATGGGCCGACCAAAATATCCAATTTTCATTGACGGGTGAAGGCAAAATAGCGGGTGTAGACAATGGAAGTCCTTTCTCTTTAGAGCGCTTTCAGGCCAACTCTCGCCATGCTTTCTTCGGCAAATGTATGGTTGTTGTGCAGGCAGGTAAGGCACCTTCGGTAATCAAACTTACTGCAAAGGGTGTTGATTTGCAGCCACAAACGATTGAAATTAAATCTGAATAAATCACAAACGCTATGAATATGAAACGAATAATCGCAGTAGTAGTCTGCTTGATTGGCTTTTCTTTCGCTGGATTTGCACAAAAATCAAGTCCTCGTGTGCCTCGAAAACCTGTAAAAAACACATTGACTGACGCTGAAAAAGAAACGCGCTTCGTGCGTGATCTCATGAAGAAGATGACGTTAACTGAAAAGATTGGTCAGCTCTCTCAGTACGTTGGAGGCGAACTTTTGACGGGACCCAAGAGTGGGGCTGTGTCTGATTCGCTCTTTGTTAGAGGCATGGTAGGCTCTATTCTCAATGTTGGTGGCGTTGATAATCTAAGGGAACTGCAGCAAAAGAATATGGAATCATCTCGTCTGAAGATACCAATCTTGTTTGCTTTTGACGTTATTCATGGGTATAAAACGATATTCCCCACGCCATTGGCAGAGTCGTGTTCATGGGACTTGGCACTCATGTATGAGACTGCTAAGGCTGCAGCCATCGAGGCATCTGCCTCTGGTATCCACTGGACTTTTGCCCCAATGGTCGATATTGCGCGTGATCCGAGGTGGGGAAGAATAGTAGAAGGTGCCGGAGAAGATACCTACTTAGGATGTAAAATCGCTGAAGCCAGAGTACGAGGCTTCCAATGGAACCTTGGAAAACCTAACGCTTTGTTTGCTTGTGCCAAGCATTTCGTGGCGTATGGTGCCCCACAAGCCGGCCGAGATTATGCCCCAGTAGACCTCTCTTTGTCTACTTTGGCCGAGGTATATCTACCTCCTTTCAAGGCATGTATAGACGCTGGAGTGCACACTTTCATGTCGGCTTTCAATAGTATCAATGGAGTTCCTGCCACGTCTAACCGCTGGTTGTTAACGGATTTGTTGCGAAAGGAGTGGAAGTTCAAGGGATTTGTGGTGAGCGATTGGAATGCTGTGCAAGAACTTAAGGCGCATGGTGTGGCCGAAACTGACGAAGATGCTGCTATGGCGGCATTCAATGCAGGAGTAGATATGAATATGACTGACGGATTATATAACCGCTGTTTGGAGAAACTTGTACGCGAAAAGAGCATTGATATGAATGCAATCGACGCTTCAGTAGAGCGTATTCTGCGTGCAAAATATGCGTTGGGACTTTTCGAAGACCCTTATCGCTTCTTGGATAATCAGCGTGAAAGCCGTGAGGTTCGGTCTGCTTCAGCCATGGCTTTGGCTCGAAAGGCGGCAGCTTCATCAATGGTTTTGCTGAAAAACGTTAATGCTTTACTTCCTCTTTCCAAGCAAACCAAACGCATTGCGCTTGTAGGTCCGTTGGCAAATAACCGTGCCGAGGTGATGGGTTCATGGAAAGCACGAGGCGAAGACAAGGATGTGGTGACCGTGTTAGAGGGTATCAAGAATAAACTTGGAAGCGGAACGGAGGTCAACTGCGTTCAAGGTTGCGACTTCTTAGACCCATCTACGAGTGATTTTTCAGCTGCTCTTGAGGCTGCTAAGCAAAGCGATGTCGTCATAGCTGTAGTGGGTGAGAAGGCATTGATGAGCGGAGAATCGCGTAGTAGGGCTGTACTGAGGTTGCCAGGAAAGCAAGAAGCCCTGCTCGATACCTTGCGGAAAGCAGGCAAACCGCTTGTGGTAGTGTTGATGAATGGGCGTCCTTTGTGCTTAGAATCAGTCGACAAACAAGCTGATGCCATGCTCGAAGCGTGGTTCCCAGGCACACAATGTGGTAACGCTGTTGCCGATGTACTCTTTGGAGACATTGTACCCGCAGCGAAGTTAACGGCCTCTTTCCCGCTCACTGAAGGCCAAATCCCCAACAACTACAATTATAAGCGCTCAGGAAGACCGGGAGATATGCCTTATAGTTCAACCGTTCGACACATTGATGTGCCTAATCGCAACCTCTATCCCTTTGGATATGGTCTCAGCTATACAACGTTCTCATATGGTGAAATGCAATGTCCATCGGCATTTGATGACAAGGGTTTCCTACCGGTTTCAGTCGATGTGACGAACACAGGCAATTATGATGGTGAAGAAATTGTGCAACTCTATGTCGCAGATAAGGTCGCTTCAATGGTTAGACCCATAAAGGAATTGAAGGGATTTCAAAAGGTTTTCATCCCGAAAGGCCAGACAAAGCGAGTTGAATTCAAACTTAACGTCAGGGACTTAGGCTTTTGGAATAACCTCATGCAGTATGTTGTAGAGCCTGGCACGTTTGAAATTTTGGTGGGAACCAATAGTGAAGAGCTGCAAAAGAAAGAGGCAGTGTGGGATGATGGCAAAGTGTCTGAAGCACCATCAGCCAGAGTACGCGTTGTCGTTCAACATTAAAGGTGAAATGAGGGGAGGCAGACAAAGCCCCACCCCCAGCCCTTTGCTTTCCTCGTTTCGCAGGCTTCACGAACAGCGACCTATG
>ERZ772945.988-NODE-988-length-21192-cov-6.420731_pt1 | contig 21192 bp, 17 predicted proteins | sample MGYA00511681_ERZ772945 | MGnify/ENA primary metagenome ERZ772945 (study PRJEB29015, sample SAMEA2737943) | human oral metagenome | biome: human oral; feature: human-associated habitat; material: dental | place: China | collected 2143 ...
CTCGGCCTTCGTCTCTTCGAAGGTGCCGTTCTCGCGGGCGGCAGCGAGTTCGCGACGGTACATGATCGACGCCGCGCCCTCGGCACCCATGACCGCGATCTGCGCGTCCGGCCATGCGTACGCCAGGTCCGCGCCGATCGACTTCGAACCCATGACGATGTAGGCGCCGCCGTAGGCCTTACGCAGGATGACGGTGACCATCGGGACGGTCGCGTTCGCATAGGCAACAATCACCTTCGCGCCGCGGCGGATGATGCCCGCCTGCTCCTGCTCGGTACCCGGGCGGTAGCCGGGAACGTCCACGAAGGTCACGATCGGCAGACCGAAGGCATCGCAGAAACGAACGAAACGAGCTGCCTTCTCAGAAGCGTCCACGTCGAGCGTGCCCGCATCATTCATCGGCTGGTTCGCCACGATGCCCACCGACTGGCCATCGACGCACGCGAAACCGATCGTCACGTTGGGAGCGAACAGGTCCTGAATCTCCACGTACTCGCCGTGGTCCACAAGGGAACGCACCACGTCGCGCACGTCGTACGGCTGACGCGCCGAGGTCGGAACCAGCTCTGCAACCGCGCGGGCCGCCGCCTCGTCCTCTGGATTGGGAATGTACTCGTACTTGGGAGGCGCAACCTCGCACGAGGACGGCAGGTAGTCGAGGAGCGAACGCACGTAGTCGATCGCCTCTTCCTCCGTATCCGCCATGTGGTGCGCGACGCCCGACTGGAAGTTGTGAATCGCCGCGCCACCCAGCTCATCGAGCGTGACCTTCTCGCCGGTCGTCGCTGCGACGACATCCGGACCCGTCACAAACATGTGCGAGTTTTCGCGCGTCATCACGATGAAGTCGGTGAGGGCAGGCTGATACACGGCACCACCGGCACACGGACCCAGAATGATCGAAATCTGAGGAACCAGACCCGAGGCCTCGCACGTCTTCTTGAAAATACGGCCGTACTGGGCCAGCGCGACGACGCCCTCCTGAATGCGGGCGCCACCCGAATCCTGAATACCGACGATCGGAATACGCATCCGAATACCCCGGTCAATCAGATCGACGATCTTATCGCCCTCGACCTTACCCAGCGTGCCACCGAGAACCGAGAAATCCTGAGCGTAGGCAGCGACCATACGACCCTGGACGCGACCGTAACCAGCCGCGACCGCAGAGCCGATACGACCATCACGCACCGAACCACCGATGAACTGGCCGACCTCGTGCCACACCCCGTCATCAAAGAAGAGAGACAGGCGCTCGCGGGCCGTCAGCTTCTTCTTGGCGTGCTGGCGCTGAGCGGCTTTCTCTTCGGCGGCCTGCGCGATTGCGTCCTGGGCCTGAATGAACCCGTCACGCGTGAGCGGACTGGGTGTACTCATCGTGCCTCCTCTTCGGTAGCGATGTGGGCGATGCGACTTCCCGCGGTCACGGTGTCACCCTGCTTGATCGACAGGGACGTCACGGTTCCCGCGCGGGGAGCGAGCAGCGGCTTTTCCATCTTCATGGCCTCGAGGACGGCCACGAGCTGGCCTTCCTCAACCTGGTCGCCCTCGGAGACGGCCAGGGCAACGACGATGGCCTGCATGGGGGCGACGATGTCGCCGGGGGCACCCTGGTGAGGCCCTGCCTGCACGGCGGACGCGCCTGCGCGGCGCGGGGCGGAGCGCAGCGGCTGAGGCGGGCGCGGGGCACGAGCCGCCGGGGCGTTAAACATGCCCGCCGGCAGAGTCAGGGACACGCGGCGTCCGTCCAGCTCGATGATGTAGGTCTGACGGGGCAGGTCGGCCGTCGCCGAGGCCTCGGCCGGCACCGCCAGATCCGAGTAGTCGTGCTGGGGCATGAACGTCGTCTCGAACCACCGCGTCGAGACGTTGAATCCGCCCACGCCGCAGAAGCCGGGATCGTTGATGATGTCCTGGTAGACGGGCACCGGGGTGGCTACGCCTTGCACCGAGAACTCGGCCAGCGCGCGGCGCGAGCGAGCGAGAGCCTGCTCGCGGTCCGCACCCGTCACGATGATCTTGGCGATCATCGAGTCGAAGGCCGTCTGGACCGAATCGCCCTCATCGATACCCAGCTCCAGGCGGATGCCCGGGCCCAGGGGCCAGTGCACCTCGTCAAGGCGACCGGCGGTGGGGGTAAGGTCCTTCGACGGATCCTCCGAGGTCACGCGGAACTCGAAGGAATGGCCGCGGGGCTCCGGGGGAGTCGTCAGCGGCAGTCCTTGCGCGATACGAATCTGCTCGCGCACCAGGTCGATGCCCGTGACTTCTTCGGAGACGGGGTGTTCGACCTGCAGGCGCGGGTTGACCTCGAGGAACCAGATGCTGCCGTCGGGCTCCAGGAGGAACTCGACCGTGCCCACGCCGACGTAGTTCACGTGCTCGAAGAGCGCGCGTGACGCGTTCACGAGAGTCTCGTGCGCTCCCTCGGGCAGGAACGGCGCCGGAGCCTCCTCGACCAGCTTCTGGTTGCGACGCTGGACCGAGCAGTCACGGGTGGAGATGACGTGGAAGTTTCCCAGCGAATCGCGCGCGGACTGCGTCTCCACGTGACGGGCGACCTCGACGAAGCGCTCGACGAAGTGAGCACCCAGGTCGGCTGCGTCCGTGTGGCGAGCAAAGAACAGGTCCAAGTCAGCCTGCGAGCGGATAATGCTGATGCCTCGGCCACCGCCGCCGTCGGCTCGCTTGAGCACCACGGGGTAACCGGCCGAGGCGATGAACGCCTCGACCTCCTCGCGCGAGGTCACGGGTTCGGACACGCCGGGAACCGGCGAAACACCGCAGGCCTCGGCCACGCGACGAGCCTTGATCTTGTCACCCAGAACATCAATGACGTCCGAGGCGGGACCCAGCCACGCGATACCAGCGTCCTCGACGGCGCGCGCAAAATCTGAGTTCTCCGACAGGAATCCGTAGCCCGGGTGAATCGCATCCGCGCCAGTCTCCAGCGCGATCGCCAGGATCTTCTCACCATTCAGGTACGTCGACGCAGCATCGTCACCGCCCAGGGACAGCGCCTCGTCGGCCTCGCGCGTGTGCGGTGCGGCCATATCCTGATCGGCGTAGACGGCGATCGTGGAGATACCCATATCGGTGGCCGTGCGGCACACGCGCAAAGCGATTTCTCCACGGTTGGCGACGAGGATTCGATTAATTGTTCGCACGCTTCTCCTTGGTGTCGTGAGCGGTTGTCAGAGAAATTCCAGTAGCCAGGACGTCCCCGGCATTAATGTCGTGAGTGCGACCGTCATCCGTGCGCACCAGCAGTGAGCCACTTGACGTGAGCGCGACAGCCACTCCCTCCAGCGCCACACGCCCGCTGGGGTCTGTCGGCTCAGCGAGGGCAATGCGCTGACCGAGGAGAGCAAGAGCGCTCGCGGCTTCCTCAGTGAGGCCGCTGTCGTGGGCGTTGCCGTGCGCGATAAGGGCGCGGACTCGCTTCTCGATTCCGGACAGCACGTCGGCGAGGATGACCCGCATGACGGCGGTGGTTGCCTGGGCTGCCTCGTCGTCACCCTCGGCGTACAGAGAGGTGGCTTGCTCGGTGGCGAGGTTATCGGGGCGTTGGGCAACGTTGATGCCGTAGCCGAGGATGATCGCGGTCGTGAACGGGGACGAGGCCGGGGCGAGCTGGGCGAGGATTCCACAGATCTTGCGCTCACCGTCGACGAGGACGTCGTTGGGCCATTTCAGGCAGACACTGTGGCCGAGAGGTTCGAGTCGGCGCGCGAGCGCGTCGCGAACAGCCAGGCCGCAGGCGTACACGAGCCATCCGAGTTGATCGGTGGGAATCGAGGTAGGCAGGGAAACGACGGTGGACGCGAGGATGGCCTCCCCCTCGGGGGCTATCCATGTCCGTCCGAGGCGGCCACGCCCGGCGCTTTGACGATCTGCGATGATCGTCGTGAGGTGCGGGGTGGGTGTCGCGGTATCGGTGAGGAGACTGGCCGCGAGGTCGTTTGTCGAGGGGGTGGAGTGAACGTGATAGATCAGCGCACTGGTTCCGTCGACGGCGATGCGTTCGGGTGTATCCAATGGCTTTCCTTCCTCCGGCTGATCCTGTTTGACAGTGGGGATACTCGTCCCCGGGTACTTAAAAGTTTGTCTTAAAAATCAAACCTACGCATGCGTTTTTTAAAAAATTGGAATAGTTTTCGACAAATCACTACGCATCCGTAACCATCGCGTAACCCTTGTGGGAAGCGGAAGGGGTGAAATCCGCGAAATAGTGCGCTGAGATGAGGATCACCGACCCCTGCGTCCCGCTGAGAGGCTCACTGGTTGGTGCGGGGTCGGTACCATAGGGGTGAACATGCGCGCGAGGGCGCGCCTCGAACCACCCGAACGGAGTAACGTGGCGGAGTTTATTTATCAGATGATTAAGGCTCGCAAGGCCATTGGTGACAAGGTCATCCTTGACGATGTCACCATGAGCTTCTTCCCGGGCGCTAAGATCGGTATGGTTGGCCCCAATGGTGCTGGTAAGTCCTCGATCCTGAAGATCATGGCTGGCCTGGATGAGCCCAGCAATGGCGAAGCTCGTCTGACCCCCGGATATTCGGTTGGCATCCTCATGCAGGAACCGCTCCTTGATGACACGAAGACCGTCATCGAGAACGTTCGTATGGGCGCCGCCGATATCTTCGCTAAGCTCGCGCGCTTCAATGAGATCTCCGAGGAGATGGCGAACCCCGATGCGGACTTCGACGCGCTCATGGAGGAAATGGGCAAGCTGCAGACCGAGATCGATGCCGCCAATGCGTGGGATATTGACTCGCAGCTCGACCAGGCCATGGATGCTCTGCGTTGCCCGCCCCCGGACCAGCCGGTCTCTGTCCTTTCCGGCGGTGAGCGTCGCCGCGTGGCGCTGTGTAAGCTTCTGATCGAGGCCCCGGACCTGCTCCTGCTCGATGAGCCGACGAACCACCTCGATGCCGAGAGCGTGCTGTGGCTCGAGAAGCACCTCGCGTCTTACCCGGGTGCTGTCATCGCGGTGACCCACGATCGTTACTTCCTTGATCATGTTGCCGGTTGGATCGCTGAGGTTGACCGCGGTCACCTGTACCCCTACGAGGGCAACTACTCCACCTATCTGGAGACGAAGGAGAAGCGTCTTGAGGTTCAGGGGCAGAAGGATGCCAAGCTGGCCAAGCGTCTGAAGGAAGAGCTCGAGTGGGTGCGCTCCAACGCGAAGGGGCGTCAGGCCAAGTCGAAGGCCCGTCTGGCTCGCTACGAGGAGATGGCGGCCGAGGCCGAGCGCACGCGCAAGCTTGACTTCGAGGAAATCCAGATTCCGCCGGGTCCGCGCCTGGGTAGCGTTGTTATCGAGGCGAAGGATCTTCGCAAGGGCTTCGGCGACCGCTCCCTCATCAACGGTCTGTCCTTCTCGCTGCCGCGCAACGGTATCGTCGGTATCATCGGCCCGAACGGCGTTGGTAAGACCACGCTGTTCAAGACAATTGTTGGCCTTGAACCCCTCGATGGTGGCGAGCTGACGATCGGTGAGACCGTCAAGATCAGCTATGTTGACCAGACGCGCGCCGGCATTGACCCTGAGAAGACGGTGTGGGAAGTCGTTTCCGACGGCCTGGACTTCATTCAGGTGGGTAACGTGGAAATGCCTTCGCGGGCCTATGTCTCCGCCTTTGGTTTCAAGGGTCCCGATCAGCAGAAGCCGTCCGGTGTCCTCTCCGGTGGTGAGCGCAACCGTCTGAACCTGGCTCTCACCCTCAAACAGGGTGGCAACCTCCTCCTGCTCGACGAGCCCACGAATGACCTGGATGTTGAGACCCTCAGCTCGCTGGAAAATGCCCTCCTGGCGTTCCCCGGCTGTGCCGTTGTTATTACCCACGACCGCTGGTTCCTCGACCGTGTCGCCACCCATATCCTGGCGTGGGAGGGTACCGAGGAGCATCCGGACAAGTGGTACTGGTTCGAGGGCAACTTCGAGGCGTACGAGAAGAATAAGGTCGCGCGCCTCGGCGAGGCGGCGGCGAATCCGCATCGCGTGACGCATCGCAAGCTGACGCGCGACTGATCTGCGCGACATGCGTATGACTGTGGGGGAGGGGCGAAAGGTCCTCCCCCCGGTTGTATGTTGAGTAGGCACGCGCGAAGCCCTGATGGTGTCAATCTGTGAGAAGTGAGATTGACAGGGTGGGTAATTGTAGCTGCTCGCAGGAATTTTCGCTTCTGTCACTGGCGATCGGCGGATATTTGTTCATGTAGCGGATGCCACTTGCCTTTTGTGCAGGTCACATCTATCATGTGACACGTATCGCAAATATCCGACCGCGCGAAAGGGGCTCCGATGGCGATTGAACAAACGCTTATCGACGCGCTGGGTGGACGCCTCAATATTGTCGAGGTTGAACCCTGCACGATGCGAATCCGAATTCAGGTGAAGTCTCAGAGAGACGTTGACGAGGCTGCGCTGCGCGTGGATGGTGTGCTTGCCGTCGTGCGTTCTGGTGATGTTGTTCAGATCGTGTGTGGCGCACAGTCGGACGATCTCGCTGCTGCAATGATCGCGATCCTCTCAGGCGTGGCCCATGACACGTCCACGGAGTCTCTGTCTCAGCGAGTCCATGTCTAGTATTAAATGTGTTATCAGCCCGCAACGTAGAAGGCTTTTCTGTGGATATTCACGCTCCCGCATCTGACAACATCGATGAGCTGCGCCGTATCGCCGATGCTAATGGCGTTGCTACCGGATTCTGGGATTGGTACGGAAACTGGGTGGGCGTCGGTGCGTCCACGCTGCTGAAGGTCCTGGGTGCTCTCGGCCTGCCCCTTAATGAATCCTCCACGGTGGGGGACGTGCATGAGGCGCTGCGCATCACCGACGAGCGCGAATGGCATCGTACCCTCCCTTCGACGATCGTCGCCCGCCAGGGCGGCGGGTACCTCTTCCCGGTGCACGTGCCAGACGGTTCGTGGGTGAACGTTCAGTGGGTGCTCGAAGACGGTCGCAAGGGTGCGTGTGATCAGGTGGATCGCTACGTCCCGCCCCGCATGATCGACGGTGAGCTCGTCGGCCGTGCGACCTTCGATGTGCCGCACTGGCTCCCGCTTGGATGGCACCGCCTCGTCGCGACCGTTGAGGGTGGCCACGTAGAGTCTGCAACCCTGATCATCGTTCCCAACACGCTCTCGCTGCCGCTCCTGGAGTCCTCTCGTCGTGCGTGGGGTGTTAACGCGCAGCTGTACTCGACGCGTTCGGCTTCTTCGTGGGGCATTGGTGACGCAGCAGATCTTGCTGACCTGGCAGCTATCTGTGCTGACAAGGGCGCGGATTTCCTGCTGATTAACCCGGTACACGCATCCCAGCCTGTTTCTCCGCTGGAGACGTCGCCGTACCTGCCGGTATCGCGCCGCTGGCTTAACCCGATCTACATCCGCCCCGAGAACATTGAGGAGTTCTCATCCCTGCCGCAGGCCTCACGCGATGCTATCGAGCAGCTGCGTGATGAGACTCGTCAGTTCGACAGTCGCGAGGACCTGATCGATCGCGATCGTTCGTGGGAGGCCAAGCGCGAGGCGCTCGAACTGATCTTTGCGGCTCCTCGCTCGTATCACCGCCAGAGCCAGCTGGATCACTTCATTGAGCGTGGCGGCTCGGAGCTTTCCAACTACGCGCTGTGGTGCGCCCTCGTTGAGCGCGAAGGCACGATCGAGTTGCCCGAGGACCTGGCCCGTTCCTCCGCGCCTCGCGTCGAACTTGAGCGACTCGAGCTGGCCGACCGCGTTGACTTCTACCAGTGGTGTCAGTGGGTCGTCGCCGAGCAGCTCGAGCATGCGCAGCATGTGGCCCGCGAGGTTGGCATGGAGATCGGTGTCATGGCTGACCTGGCCGTCGGAGTGCACGGCTACGGGTCCGAAAAGTGGAGTCGGCCTGAGCTGTTTGCCAACGGTATGAGCGTGGGTGCCCCGCCGGATGTTTACTCTCAGCAGGGCCAGAACTGGTCGCAGCCGCCGTGGTCGCCGCGGAGCCTTGCCGAGTCGGGCTACCTGCCGCTGCGCGACATGGTCCGTGCCGCCCTGGCCAATGCGGGCGCCGTACGTATCGACCACATCCTGGGTATGTTCCGCCTGTGGTGGATCCCGGATGGCTGCGCCGCTACCGAGGGCACCTACGTGTATTACGACCACGAGGCCATGATGGGTGTCATCCTCCTGGAGGCCCAGCGTGCGGGTGCGGTTGTCATTGGCGAGGACCTTGGCGTCGTTGAGCCGTGGGTGCGCGACTACCTGCGTGAGCGCGGAGTCCTGGGCACGTCCGTTGTGTGGTTTGAGAAGGAAGGCGGCGGGTGGCCGCTGCGTCCTGAGCACTACCGTGACCGTGCTCTGGCGGCTGTCAATATCCATGACCTGCCTCCCACGCTAGGTTACATCCGGGGTATCCAGACGACCCTGCGCTCCGAGCTCGGCCTGCTGACCGAGGACATTGAGACGGTGCGCGCTGGCGACCGCCTCGAGCTAGAGCAGGTGAACGTGCGCCTGCTCGAATACGGCTGCATCGACGGTGCTGAGCCCAGTGAACGAGAAACCGTTGAGGGCCTGTACCGCTACGTCGCACGGACCCCGTCAAAGCTCGTCGTCGCTTCGCTCGTCGACGCGGTTGGAGATGTACGCCCGCAGAATATGCCGGGCACGGGCGCCGATCAGTACCCGAACTGGTGTGTGCCGCTGTGCGACTCTGACGGCGACGAGGTTGCGATCGAGGAGCTTCCCAAGGATGAGCGCCTCACATCGCTGTTTGCCTTGCTCCGCGGTAGCGTCAACTGACGCAGTCGAACGCGTCGATGAATGGTCCCCGCGACCCGAAAGGGTTGCGGGGACCATTCGTTGGAGCGGTGATCACTCTCCGTCTGGAGTTGAGAACAAAGGATCGAGTGCGCCCACCGCGCAGCTTTCCTCGTTGTATTCAGGTCGCACGTGTACGCCGGACGGGTTCACGACAATGACGGGCACGCAGGGGGAGAGATGCGCCTCCTGAACAGGCGCGAGGTCCCAGTGGATGAGGGGCCTGCCGACTTCGACGATGTCCCCCTCGTCGACGAGGGGCGCGAAACCCTTTCCTCGCAGTCCCACGGTGTCGATCCCCAGGTGGATGAGGATGGAGACCCCGCGCGTCGAGGTGACGATCGCGGCGTGTGACTTGAGCTTTGTAACGACGCCGGCGATGGGGGCGCACACGGTCACGCATGACGCGTCGGCATCGGGAAGAAGCGCGCGCCCATCTCCAACGACGCCACTGGCAAAGACGGGGTCGGGTACCTGCGCGAGAGGCAGGATATGCGCGGCGAAAGGTGCGCGGACGAGGAAGCTCACCGGCTCGCTTTCATCTGCTCGACGAGGTCCTCAGAATCGGGACCCATGACGACCTGGACGGCATCGCCGACGATGACGACGTCGAAGGCTCCTGCCTCGCGCAGCTTCGCCTCATCGATGAGGTCGGTGTTGGCCGCGTCGAGACGGATGCGCGTGATGCACGCTTCCAGGTTGGAGATGTTGTCCCAGCCGCCCAGGGCTTCGATGATGGTCGTTGCGGTGTCCATGGTGTCCTCCTTGGCTCAATGACCCAAACCGCTGCGGTTTGCCTCACACTTATGGTAGCGCGATGGCGTAGAAATAGGCACGATTGTGCCCACCGAGCGCGTCACATTATGAGAGGTCGGCGGCGCTCATTCCTCGAATGCGTGCTGCTGGTGTGAAGCCCATGGCGATGCCCGCCGCGATGGCCCCTGCGGTGAAGATGTACATGGTCGCCTCGACGCCTACCCATGACGCGACGATGCCAGCGACGAAAGATCCGAGTGGCATGACTCCCCAGACCGCGAAGCGGAAGATTGCGTTCATGCGTCCGAGCATGTCGGGCGGGCAGATTTCCTGGCGCAAGCTCATCTGGGTGACGTTGTAGATCGTGATGAAATACGACGAGACGACGCCGGAACAGGCGATGACCCACGCGGCGGCAACCGGGACGTGGACGGATGCGGGCTGGGCGAGGAGCGCCGAGACGCCGACGATGTTCGTGATGGCGATGCAGCGTCCGATTCCCAGGCGCGTGATCCATAGGGGCCGCGTCAGAGCGCCGAGGATACCGCCGAGCGCGCCCGCGCTCAGTAACAGACCGAGCTGCGTCGCGCTCATGCGGAGGGTTCGCAGGACCAGGATGGGGAGGAGAACCTGGATGCCTGCCCCCGCGAATGCTGCGCACGCGATGCACGAGAAGAGCGGAAAGAGCAGGCGCTGGCCGCGCACAAAGGACAGTCCTTCAACGATCTGAGAACGAAGTGACGCATCGGAGTGAGCGGGACGTGGTTCGGGGGTGCGGATGCGCCAGATCGCCCACGTCGAGCACACATATGTCGATGCCGTCAGCAGGTATGCCAGGGGAGGGGCGACCACTCCGAGGAGCCAGCCGCCCAAGCCCGGTCCGCCTGCGCGCCCCACCTGATAGGAGGCCTCGAGGCGTCCGTTCGCGGCTCCGATGTAGCGTTTTGAGGCGATCATGGGCACGTAGGACTGATAGGCGACGTCGAAGAAGACGGTGGACAGGCCGAGGAGTGCAGCGACGACCATGAGGTGGGCGATGGTGAGAGAGAAACAGGCGTAGGCGATGGGGATGGATACGAGCGCTGCGATGCGCGCGAGGTTCGCTGTGATCATGACGTGGCGCTTGCGCCACCCGTCCACCCACGCACCTGCGGGGAGTCCAACGATGAGGAAGGCCAGCGTCTGCAGGCCGGAGAGGACGCCGATCTGCGTTTCGCTCGCATGAAGGACGGTAATCGCGATCGCTGACGTTGCGAGAGTGCCGACCTGGAAGCCCACTTGCGCGGCGGTTTGCCCCGCCCACAGGTGCATGAAGGCGGAGTTGCGGGTCAGGGGATGGTGCAGCCAGCGCTGCAGTGATCCGCTCACTGCGTATCGCCGAGGCCGGAGCCCCTCGTGTGGTTATGTCCAGTCAGCCCGGTCGCACTCAGAGCCCACGCAAGCCCGTCTTCACAGACGCTGGGGGCGACGATGTTTGCAGCCTTCGTCAGGGCTTCGCATCCGTTCCCGATGCTGATGCCGAGCGCGGCGGTTTCCACGGCCTCGATGTCGTTGTTGGAATCCCCGAGTGCAACGGTGCGGGCCAGGGGAATGCCGACATACTCGCAGACCGCCCTGATTCCGACTGCCTTCGACAAATGGGCGGGTACGACTTCGAAAGGCACGTATCCTGCTGCTCCCACCGAGCCGATAATCGCACGGTATCCGGCGGGAAGCGCGGCGGTCACCCGCTCCAACGATGCTTTCTCGGGCGGCACGTACGCAGTGACCTTCGTGAAGGTACCGCTGCCGATGTCGACGATGAAGGGCGTGATGGACTGGGCGTATTCGATCCAGTCCTCGGGGTATTTGCCAGCCCTGGGGACGAAAAAGCCGAGATACCCCTCCGACGGGCCCATCTGGTCCGGACCCTGCCAGATGTAGAAGGCGTCGAGCTCCTCCCATAGGGTAGTCAAGACCTCGACGTGGTCGCGCGGCATGCGTTCATCGACCAGGACCTGATTCCCGACAGAGGCGTATCCGCCGGCACCGCCGACGATCCCTTCGAAACCGACGTCCCAGAAGCGTGGGTAGACCTCGGGTGCCGAGCGTCCCGTGCAGGCGAAGAGGCGGTGTCCCTTGCTCCGGACCTCCGAAAGAGCGTCGATGGCCGACTGCGGGATACGCTGGCGCGAATCGCACAGCGTTCCGTCGATGTCGACAAAAACCGCGTGGGGAGATTCAGCCTCGTTGCGTGCCTGCGCAGAACAATAGGTGTTCGTCATAGAACAATCTTATCTCCGGGACGACAAGCCCTCGGATGTGCAGAACACGTCCCGCAAACGACAAATCATGCGCATGGTCGGTTGCTCAGCGCAGCGAAGGCACACACTAGAGTCATTGATGACACCCGCGATGGAGCATGAAAGGCAGTTCACGACGATGGAACACCAAGCACTGAGCGACGCCAATGACCTGACGCTGCTGCAAGCGGCGGCTCTTCTGTCGGGAGCCAGCGCCTGGGACTCGCGCGCGATCCCCGCTGCGAACGTCCCCTCCTTTGTCATGAGCGACGGCCCCCACGGCGTGCGCCGCCAGCTTGGCGACGCCGACCACCTGGGCATCGCGGAGTCCGAGAAGGCGACCTGCTTCCCGACGGCGTCCGCTGTTGCGGCTACCTGGAATCCCGACCTGGCGCGTGAGATGGGCGAGGCTCTGGGTGCGGAGGCCCGAGGCCTCGGCGTCGACGTCCTGCTCGGCCCGGGCCTCAACATCAAGCGCTCGCCCCTGTGCGGGCGAAACTTCGAGTACTTCTCCGAGGACCCGATCCTTGCGGGCCGTATGGCAGCGGGCCTTGTCCAGGGAATTCAATCCACGGGAACCGCCGCCTGCCCCAAGCACTTCGCCGTGAACTCCCAGGAGCTGCGTCGCATGGCGTCGGATTCCATCGTGGATGAGCGCACGATGCGCGAGATCTATCTGACCGGCTTCGAGATCGTGTGCCGAAGCGCCAAGCCGCGAGCGATCATGAGCTCCTACAACCTCGTCAACGGTACCTACGCACACGAGAACAAGCACCTGCTGACTGACATCCTGCGCACCGAGTGGGGTTTTGACGGCATGGTCGTCTCCGACTGGGGTGGTTCAAACAGCGCCGTCGCAGCGGTGCGCGCCGGCGGTAGCCTCGAGATGCCCGCCCCCGGCCTTGCTGGTGCGCGTCAGATCGTCGCGGCGGTCGAGGCTGGAGAATTGGATGCGGCTGACGTCTACGCGCGTGCCCAGGACGTCTTGAACGTCGCGAGCGCGAGCGCCGGCCTGCCCGCACCCACGCCCTACGACCTCGACGAGCATCACCAGCTGGCTACGCGTATTGCCTCCGAGGCGATCACGCTTCTGCGCAATGAGGACGATCTCCTTCCTCTGAGCGCTGGCACGAGCGTCGCCCTGATCGGCGATCTTGCGGATACACCGCGCTTCCAGGGATCGGGTTCCTCCCAGGTCAACCCCACACGCGTCGATGCTCCGCGTGCGCTGCTCGAAGCGCAGGGAGAGGATGCCCGAGGCCTCGTTGTGACAGGATACGCCCGCGGTTATGACCGTCATGGCGGCACGAGCGACGCTCTCATCGCCGAGGCCGTGGCCCTCGCCGAGCACGCTGACGTCGCGCTTGTTTACGTTGGTCTCGACGAGCTGGCCGAATCCGAAGGGCTGGATCGGCCCCATATGCGGCTTCCCGATGGGCAAGATCGCCTCATCGAGGCCGTCGCCGCAGCGAATCCGCGTACCGTCGTCGTCCTGACCGGTGGTGCCAGCGTGGAGATGCCATGGGCGAACTCGGTGCCCGCCCTCGTCAACGGTTACCTGGGCGGTCAGGGTGGCGCCGGTGCGATGCTTGACGTCCTCACCGGCGCTGTGAACCCGTTGGGACACCTGGCCGAAACGTATGCGTGCTCGCACGACGATCACCCGACCGCCGCCTGGTACCCGGCAAGCGGCCCGCTGTCCTACTACCGCGAAGGCCCCTTCGTCGGCTATCGCTACTTCACGACTGCGGGCATCGACGTTGCCTTCCCCTTTGGCTACGGACTCTCGTACTCGCGCTTCGAGTATTCCGATCTCGAGGTGAACCAGGAGGGCGCGACTTTCATGGTCACCAATACGTCCGAGCGTGATGGTGCTGACGTCGTCCAGCTGTACGTGAGTGCCCCCGGCGGCGTGTTCGGCCCCGCCCGCGAGCTCAAAGGATTCGCAAAGGTCGAGGTTCCCACCGGTGGGTCGGTGCGCGTTACCATCCCCTTCGATCGCTACACCTTCCGCCACTGGGAGACCTCGCGCAGTGCGTGGGAGACCGAGGCCGGTACCTGGACGATCTACGTCGGGCACAACGTGGAGGACACGCCGCTGAGCGCCACCCTCGAGGTCGAAGGAACCACCCCCTCTCCCATCGATCCAGCCCTCGGTCACTACCTGAACGCCGATGTTGCGGGCATTACCAACGGAGAGTTCGCAGTTCTCCTTGGCCGCACCATTCCTACCGCTCACTCTGCGGATGATCTGGGCGCAGGAGACCCACTATCGGAGATGACACGCGCCAAGAGCTGGCTCGCCCGTGTCGTCGGACGCAAACTCCACGCCATGAAAGCCAAGGCCGACGCGAAGGGGGCACCGGATCTCAACATCCTATTTATCCTCAATATGCCTTTCCGAGCCTTCGCAAAGATGACGAACGGCGCGGCAAGCCCCGACATGGTGGACGCGATCCTTCTTGCCGTGAACGGACGACCGCTGCGAGGCCTCACCCGCGCCGCCCTCGGCTTCATGTCTAACGCGCGCGCCAACAAGGCGACCCAGCGCGAACTTGACCAGACCCGATGATGCGGCCCCGGCCTCGTTACCCCAACTGACGTAAAGGAACACTCATGCAGGCTCTTTCCCGGTGGTGGAAGAACTTCGAAACCAAACACACGACGGTTGCCCAGTTCATCGTCTTTTTTGTCCTGTCCAACGGCATTACGGTCCTGCAGCTGATCCTCATGCCTGCCTTTAAGGCGTTGTTTGGATACACGAATCTTGTCGACACGGCGTTCCAATTCCTGCCCGTCGGCGTCTCGCACGGACACACGGTCTTCCTCTTCGACTACCCGGCAGGCTCAATGTCGGTCGGGGTGGCGGCGGCCTCGCGTATTTCCTAGCCGTGGAGATCACCCTGCTGATCGCGCAGGTCATCAACTTCTTTGCGCAGCGCAACATCACCTTCAAATCCAACTCGTCCGTGGGCAAGGCGGCCTTCTGGTACGCGGTCGCCTACGTCGTCATCACGATCGCAGCCGCCGCCCTTCAGGTTCTCTACAAAGACCCGATCTACGCGTGGGCAATGTCGGTGATGGGCGTGGGCGGTGAGACCTTCGCCGATGTCGTCACGATGATCATCAACGCGGCGATCTCCTTCTGGGTCTTCTTCCCGATCTTTAAGGTGATTTTTAGCAGGAACCCTCGGAGGAGGACGCGCAGGACAGCGACGCACAGTAGACTACTGGCAGACTTCACGAGAGGAGACGCCATGAGCGCGCCGCTGCTAACGGTGATCGTGCCCGCCTACAATTCCGAAGACTACCTTGATCGGGCGCTCACGACGCTCGTCGGCTACGGCGACGAACTCGAGGCGATCATCGTCAACGACGGTTCGAAGGACCGCACCGCGGAAATTGCCGATGAGTGGGCCGCCCGCTACCCCTCTGTCAAGGTCATCCACCAGGACAACAAGGGGCACGGTGGCGCCGTGAACGCCGGTCTCGCCGCCGCCACTGGCACACACGTGCGCGTCGTCGACTCCGACGACTGGCTGGACCGCCGCGCCACGAACGCTGTCCTCGACTTGTTGCGTGAGGAACGCGAGGCCGGGCGCGACCTCGACCTGCTCGTCACGAACTACGTCTACGACAAGCAGGGAAAATCTGTCAAGGCTGTCATCCGCTACCGCAACGTTCTGCCTCGAGGCCGTACCTTCGGTTGGGCGGACCTGCGTCGGTGCCGCTACGACCAGTACCTCATGATGCACGCCCTGACGATGCGCACGGAGGTCGTGCGCGCGTCCGGCCTGGTGATGCCCGAGCACACGTTCTACGTGGACTACCTCTACTCGTTCGTGCCGCTACCTTACATTTCCACGATCCGTTACCTGGATGTGGACCTGTACCACTACTTCATCGGCCGCGATGACCAGTCCGTCAACGAGAAGGTCATGATCACGCGCCTGGATCAGCTGGCCCGCGTCAACGAGGCGATGACCCGTGCGCTGCCCCCGCGCGCCGAGGTCGAGGACAAGCTCTGGCGGTACATGGTCCACTACCTGCGTATTAACGCCGTCGTCTGCTCGGTCATGGCCCAGCTGTCGGGCACGCCCGAACACCTTGCCCTGAAGGAACAGATCTGGGAGACGATGGACCAGATCAACCCCGAGGCCACGGATCGCCTGCGCCAGGACCTGCTCGCTGGCCTCGTGCGCCACGCCTCCCCGAAGGTCGTTCGCGGCGGCTACAAGGTTGCGGCGGCTGTCCTCGGCTTCAACTAAGAGGTGCCGTCAGCGTCCGGTGAGTACGAGCTCCGTCCGGTGGACGGTGAGGCGCTTGCCGATGAGCGGGTATTCCACGTCCTCTTCGCGGCTCTGCCACGTAAAGCCGAGCTTTTCGGAGACCCGGCGCGACGCGTTGTTTCCGTCGAAGTACTTCAGGATGATCGTCGACACGCCCAGCTCCCGCGCGCGATCGATGATGGAACGTCCAGCTTCCGTCGCATAACCGTTGCCCCAGTAGGGCGCGCCGATCCAGTATCCGATGTCAGCGACGGTGTCATCGGTCGTGTCTGGATCAATGCGCAGCGCGATCGAGCCAACCAGTTCACCGGTCGACGCGAGCGTCACCGCGTAGCTGTCGCTCGCTACCAGGACGGTGGACAGTGCCTCGCGGGCGTCGTCGATGTGCTCGAAGGGCTTCCATCCGCACAGCATCCCGATGCGTGGATCGCGGGCCAGCTCGTAGAGCTCCGGTGCGTCCATATCGTTCCAAGGGCGCAAGCGCAAGCGCGGTGTGTCGATGATCGTCATTCGTCCTCCTGGGGGTGTGTTGACGGAAGCAGGACTGTCAACGTGAACCAGTGGTCGGCCACGTCCGTGACCGCTTGCCCGCCGTACTTGCGGGCCGTCCACTGGATGGATTTGACGCCCCACCCGTGCCGGACGCTGTCGGGTTTGACCGTCGTCAGTCGCCCGTCGGCGTCTGTGTTGAGGCGACCATCGAACCAGTTGTCGACCCGGATGACCACCATCTGGCCCTGGCGGAAGAGCGCGAGCTTGATGAGGCGTTTGGCCGGATCGTCGACGCGGCGCGAGGCCTCGATCGCGTTATCGAGCGCATTGCCGAAGAGCGTGGCGATATCCATCGACGACATGGTGCCCAGAAGCGCGCCGTCGACAACCGCCGTGAAATTGATGTCGGCGGCTGCGCACGCGCGCCCCTTCGTGGTGAGGATAACGTCGAGAACAGCATTGCTACTGTGGTACTGCTGACCGATCTGCTCGATCGAGGATTCGAGTTCCGCAAATGAGGTGGCGGCGCGCTCCGGGTCCAGCTCTGCGCGAATTGCTGCGACCTGGTGCTTGAGGTCGTGGTGGGCACGTGCCACGTGTTCCATGTCCTCTTTAGCGGCCAGGTACTGATGGTGTTGGGCATCCAGGGAGGCCTGGATGGAAGCCAGATCGCGCTCCGTCGCGCTCTGTTGGATGCGCTCAAACTGGGCGAAGAGAATCGCGTAGCCCGCCAGGTCAACAAGCGTACGGATGTAGAAGACCTCCCAGCCTGCGCGCCCAGAGAACGGTGTCGCCGTCGAGATAAAACTGAGGTTGGACAGGGCGAAGAGAGAGATGCCGATGAATACCGCCGAGGCAAGGTCAGCGAGGCGCAAAAGGGGAAGCATGCCCTGGCGAACGACGCGTCGCTCGAAGAAGTAGACGACGGCCAGACACGTCCCAGAAATAGCTGCATATTCGGCGACGGAGACCGGGTGCCAGAAGGGTTTGTCAGCGTGGGAGTAGACGACGACCTGCCAGGCCAGGGATGCAGCGAGTTCGGCCACGATGAAGGCGCGTGCGCTCATGTGGGTCACCCAGCGCCAGTCCAGTGCAGTTCCCAGGCGTATGACACTCCACATGAGACCGTAAGCCGTCATCATGCCGGGCACCCACAGGGACAGGGGAGCGTGGCGGAGCGCCTCCTGAGCACCGACGAGTACTGCGAGGCCACCGACTGCGGCGGTACCGAGACGCCAGCGGGGGACGGCAGTGTGTGGGTTCAGCGCGTTGCAGGACGCTGATCGCGCAACGACGACAACGTAGACGAGGGCGGCCCCCCACTCCGCGAGGGCAGTGTAGAGACGCGGGATGTCGGGCAGGGAGTCGAACACGTCAGTGGATCCCACCCGCGAAACTTGCCAGCGCGCTCATGAAGGCCTTCTTGCGGGGCCGCGAGATACGCAGACGCTCCCCGCCGGACAACAGACACTCCTGGTCGGCCACGCCGCGCACATGGGCAAGACTGACGAGGTAGCAGGAGTTTGACCGGAAGAAATCATGACCGTCAAGCTGTTCCTCCGTTGCTTTGAGAGATGAGGTAATGGAGTAGGTGTCTGAGGTGGTGTGGACGTCGAGGCGGTGCTTGATCGATTCAACGTAGACGATGTCAGCGACGTCGATGCGGTGCGTTGACGTTCCCGATTGGAGGAGGACACTGGCTCCGCGCCGCTTGGTGACGGCCTGAAGGCACCGTGACAGCTCCTGTGAGAACGCGAACCAGGGCAGGGGCTTCATGAGGTAGGACAGTGCCCCCACCTGGTAGCCATGAATCGCGAACTGCGCAGCGGATGTGATGAAGACGAGGACGACCTCCTGGTCGACCTCGCGAATCGCCCGGGCAGCGGTCATACCATCCACGTTCGTCATCTGGATGTCCATGAGAATGATGTCGTAGACCGGCTTGTAGCCGCCGATAATCGCGCCGCCGTCCTGATGTCAAAGGTGACGCCGTTTTCGTCGCTGTAGCGGGCAAGGTAGTCGGTGAGGAGTTGACGTGAGAGCGCCTCGTCCTCGACGACGGCAATACGCACCATGACCCGCCCCTCCCTTATCGATCAGCTGATACGTACAAGGATAAATGAGCCGTTCCGTCGTGTTTGAGCGAGTCCACGCCACGGCCTCGTCAATCACATGCAGACGCACCCGCAGGTGGGGGCCGCTACCATTGACCTGACGACCGTGAAAGGGGAGTGGAGTGGATCTGCTCGTTGTTGGATCGGGCTTCTTTGGCCTGACGTTTGCCCGCGAGGCTGCGGAGCGATTCGGTATGAACGTGACCGTCATTGAGCGTCGCGACCACATCGGCGGCAACGCCTACTCGTCGATCGACGAGGCCACCGGCGTTGAGGTGCACCGCTACGGTACGCACCTGTTCCACACCTCGAACGAGCGCGTCTGGTCGTACGTCAACCGCTTCACCGCCTTTAACGACTACCGCCACCGCGTCTACGCCAACTACCGGGGCGTCGTCTACCCGCTGCCCATCAACCTGGGAACGATCAATCAGTTTTTTGGCGCGGCCTATTCCCCGGCCGAGGCCCGAGCGCTCATCGAAGAGCAGGCGGCGGAAATTACGGGAGAGCCCGGCAATCTTGAGGACAAGGCGATCAGTCTGATTGGTCGCCCCCTCTACGACGCCTTCATTGCGGGGTACACGGCCAAGCAGTGGCAGACGGATCCGCGTGAGCTGGCGGCGTCCATCATCACGCGTCTGCCCGTGCGATTCACCTACGAGAACCGCTATTTCCAGGATCGCTACGAGGGCCTGCCCGTGAATGGCTACGGCGCGTGGATCGCGAACATGGTCGACCATCCGCGCATCACCGTGCACACGGGTGTGGACTTCTTTGATGAATCCTCGCAGTTCTCGAAGGCAGCGACTGTCGGTCAAGTGCCCGTCGTCTACACGGGTGCCATCGACCGCTACTTCGACTACGAGGCGGGTGAGCTCGGCTGGCGCACCCTCGATTTCGAGACCGAGGTTGTCGACGTGCCTGACTACCAGGGCTGCTCGGTCATGAACTACTCGGATCGCGACGTTCCCTTCACGCGCATCCACGAGTTTGCTCACCTGCATCCCGAGCGGGATCGTAGCGGTGCGACCAACACGATCATCCAGCGCGAATACTCGCGATTCGCGCGCCCTGGCGACGAGCCCTACTATCCGATCGCATCGCCGTCGGACCGCTCGACGCTCGCCGCATACCGCGAGATGGCAGCGGGGGAGAAGAACGTCCTCTTCGGCGGACGCCTAGGCTCCTACCAGTACCTGGATATGCACATGGCGATTGCGTCGGCCCTCACCAAGGTCGACGAGGCCGTGGCCTCCTGGCGCTGACGGGTCTCCTTTTCGCATGGTTTCGATCGTCTGGTCGGTCCTGTCGATCGCTCTCATCATCGGCGTCGGCTGGGTTGCTCGTCGTGGGGGTGCACTCGGCCCGGAGGCCGCAGGGACGCTCGCGTCGGCGACATATTGGGTCGCGAGCCCGGCGATGCTCTTCCACGCCATTGTCTCGACTGGGACCTCGGGAGTCTTCGGTGTTCCGCTCGCCGTGGCTGCCGCATCGGGTGTGGGCACCGCGCTGCTGTTCGCACTCGTTGGCAGGTTCTTCCTGCGCCTGACACGCGGCGAAATCGCTTTGGGGGCCATGGCCTCGTCCCTGAATAACGGCGCGTACATCGGTATCCCGATCGCCGTCTATGTCCTGAACGACGCGTCCGCGGTCGTTCCCATCCTGGTGTTCCAGCTGGGTTTCTTTACGCCGATGTTCTTCGTTCTGGCCGACCTGGTGGGCTCCGGGCAGCGGCCATCGATTGTCGGCGTTGCGAGGGTCGTCGCGCGCAACCCGATGGTCATCGCAGCGGTGTGCGGTTTCCTGTTTTCCGCTGTGGGGTGGCCGATGCCGACCCTCCTCGACGTGTCGACGTCCATGCTGGGGGCTGCCGCGCCCCCGATGATTCTTCTGTCGTTCGGTGCCTCGCTCGTGGATCGACGTTCTGCGTCCGGGGATTCCGGTATTGCTGCGACCGCCTGTGCCATCGTCGGCAAGCTTGCGCTTCAGCCCGCGATCGCGTGCGGCGTCGGAATGCTGCTCGGTTTGACCGGTCCTGCACTCATGTCGGTGACCATTATGGCGGCGCTGCCTTCCGCGCAGAACGCCTACATCGCTGCGACGCGTGCCAAGGCGGGGGAGCGGATCGCGCAGGGAACGGTCCTCGTGACGACCTTCGCGTCGCTGCCCGTCGTCGTTGGAATTGCGGCGCTTTTTCACGCCTTGGAGCTCGTGGACTAACTGTTTCGTCCGTCGTTTGACGCTTTGTGTCCACCCTCGCTGCAGATTCCGTGTGCCAAGACTACGTAAAAAAGAGTGCAAAAACACGGTCTGTATCGTGGACTCTGGCTGACTTCCTGGTATATCAGTCCTAGTCTGGCTGGGAATTATCCCGTATAGACACGAATGCAAGGAATTCACTTCATGTCATCCTCCGCATCCAAATCCGCGCCCCGCGCGCGCGACTCGTGG
>ERZ772945.993-NODE-993-length-21137-cov-45.269946_pt1 | contig 21137 bp, 23 predicted proteins | sample MGYA00511681_ERZ772945 | MGnify/ENA primary metagenome ERZ772945 (study PRJEB29015, sample SAMEA2737943) | human oral metagenome | biome: human oral; feature: human-associated habitat; material: dental | place: China | collected 2143 ...
CTCTAGCGACTGACCTCTGGGGAAGCCTACACCACAACATTTGACAAAGAACCATAAAAACGGCAGACCGCATCATGCGATCTGCCGCCAAAGCTTCTGAAACCGTGTGTCTTAACGAAGAAGCGCGAGGACTGCGCCGCGATTGTGATTGTTCATCTTCGTCGCGAAGAGCGCAAGCTGCTCCTGATTCTGCGCGTTCTTGAGGTCAATGGCGCTCTTTGCCGCGTCCGTGCTGTCCATGACGGATGCCTGACCGTTCAGCCCCTCTTCCATCGTCGTATAGTTCGCCGAGCGATATTCGAGCCCCTGCTGCGCCGCGCCGAGCGTCGTCGCCTTGTCAAGCGCCTGATTCAGCGCGCTGTCGACCTTGTCGAGTGCATCGGCAATCGAGGACGGATTCGACACGTTGACCGTGCTCTTTCCCTGATCGTCCGTGAGACCAAGCCCCTGCGCCGACATGTTGCCAAGCGAGACGTTCTTATAGCCGTCCGATCCAGCAACCATGACGCTTTGATCGCCATCAAGGAGGCGCTTGCCATTGAACGTAGCCGAATCGACGGTGTCATCAATCGAGGCAATCGTCTGGTCGACCGACTTCTGAAGCGTCGCGAGATCCGAGGGGCTGTTCGTCCCATTCGCCGCGTTCAGCAGCGTCTCGCGGAGGTTCGTAAGCGACTCGACCGTGCTCCCCACGCCGCCCGAAGCCGTCGCCAGCATCGCGCTCGCGTTCTGCGTGTTCTGGTTCGACTGGCTGACCGCGCCGATGTTGCCATAGGTGCGCTGCGTGATCGCATACGCCGCCGAGCCAAATGCCGCACTCGAATGCTTCGAGCCGGTTGCGACGTTCTGGAGCGCCGTGCCATAATTCTTATGGGCGCGGCTGAGCGAGCTCAGTGCATTGAAGCTTCCAATCTGCATAAAAAATCCTTCCTTTCCTGCATAGACCCGCAGACCATCCATTGTCCGCGGCCGTACCTAAAGGCAATGCCTCCTCAGGGGAAGCCTGCCTTTACCCTTCCTAATTCGTATTATAAAAGATTTTTTACCCAATGGCAAGGAAAATTTTAGGACTTTTGCCTTATCCGCGCATCCTTCACTCCACAGGCTTCATCGTCGGGAAGAAGAGCACGTCGCGGATCGATGCGGCGTTCGTCAGAAACATGACGAGGCGGTCGATGCCGATGCCGACGCCGCCCGTTGGCGGAAGGCCGTACTCCATCGCCGTGATGTAGTCGCGATCCATGACGTGCGCCTCGTCGTCGCCTGCCTCGCGCTGCTTGAGCTGGTCGAGGAAACGCCCTTCCTGGTCGATGGGGTCATTGAGCTCCGTGAAGCCGTTTGCGAGCTCACGCCCGTAGACGAAGAACTCGAATCGGTCGGTGATGCGCGGATCTTCGGGGTTGCGCTTCGCGAGCGGCGAGATCTCCGTCGGATGGCCTGTGACGAACGTCGGCTGGATGAGGCTTTCTTCCACCTTTTCCTCAAAGGCCTGATTGAGGATTCCGCCGATGCCGTGGCGCGGCTCATACGGCACGCCGATCTCGTCCGCGAGTGCGCGCGCCTCCTCGACAGTCTCGCACGCCATGAAGTCCTTGCCCGTCGCTTCCTTGACGGCGTCGTTCATCGAGACGCGGCGCACCTTGCCGAAGTCGATTTCCGTGCCCTGATAGGTGATGGCCGTCGTGCCGAGCACGCTCTTTGCCGCATGTATGGCAATCCCCTCGGTAATGTCCATCATGTCGTTATAGTCCGCATACGCCTGATAGAATTCTATCGTCGTGAACTCGGGATTGTGGCGCACATCCATGCCCTCGTTGCGGAAGACGCGCCCCATCTCATAGACGCGGTCGATGCCGCCGATGACGAGACGCTTCAGGTTGAGCTCCGTCGCGATGCGCAGGTAGAGGTCGAGGTCGAGCGCGTTGTGATGTGTCGTGAAGGGGCGCGCCGCTGCACCGCCCGCAAGCGTCGACAGCACGGGCGTCTCGACTTCGAGGTAGTCGCGCGCGTCCAGATACTGACGAATCGACTGAATGACCTTCGTGCGCTTACGGAACGTATCGCGCACTTCCGGGTTCATGATGAGGTCGAGGTAGCGCTGGCGGTAGCGGATATCGACGTCCTTCAGCCCGTGGAATTTTTCCGGCAGCGGCCGAAGCGACTTCGCGAGAAGCTCGAAATCCTCCACGCGCACCGTGACCTCGCCGCGCATCGTCTTGAAGACGATGCCGCGCACGCCGATGATGTCGCCGATGTCGAGGCGCTTGAATTCTTCCTTGTACTTCTCCTCGCCGACGACGTCGAGCTTGAAGTAAATCTGGATGTCGCCCGTGCGGTCGTTCAGCGTGCAAAACGACGCCTTGCCGTGGCCGCGAATCGCCATAAGGCGTCCGGCAATGTGAACCTCGTCGCCCTCATCCTCGCCCTCCAAGTGCGCGAACTTCTCCTTGAGCGGCACGGCGTAATCCGTCACGTCGTAGCGATGGCCAAACGGCGCCACGCCGCGCGCGCGAAACGCTTCCATCTTGTCGCGGCGCACCTTCATCATTTCGTTCAGGTCTTCCACGGGAGCCTGCTGCTTGTTCTTCTTGTCTGCCATTTGCCTCTCCTTAGCCCTGGATCTCCACGATCTCGTACTTGATGATGCCGGCAGGCGCGTGCACGTCGACGATGCTGCCGCTCTTCTGCCCCAAGAGCGCCTGCCCGAGCGGCGACTCATTGGAGATCTTGCCCTCGTCCGGATCTGCCTCCGTCGAGCCGACGAGCATGAAGGTTTCTTCCTCGTCAAACTCCACGTCCTTCACCTTGACCCTGCTGCCGATCTGGACGATGTCGCCCGCGCCGCTCTGGATGATATGCGAGTTGCGGATCTTCGCCTCGAGATCCTGGATCTCGCCTTCGAGGAATGCCTGCTCGTTCTTCGCGTCGTCGTACTCGGAGTTCTCGGAGAGGTCGCCGAGCGCGATTGCCGCCTTCAGGCGCTCCGCGATCTCAATGCGGCGCACGCTCTTCAAGTAGTTCACTTTTTCGACGAGCTTGTTGTAACCCTCTTCGGTCAGCATGACTTTCTTTGTATCTGACATGGATAAAAACGCCCCTTACTTTATTTGCTAGCTATGATCGTTTGAGTCTTGTTTGATTCTTTGCCCGCGCCGTCAATCAGCGCGAGCTTCTCCGCACGGGTGAGCCGCTTGATCTGCCGCTCGCGGCTCTGCGCCTCACGCTTGTCCGCAAATGCCTCGAAGTAGACGAGGCGCACCGGCCGGCGCGCCCGTGTGTACTTCGCTCCCCTGCCCGCATTATGCGCCGCTACGCGCTTTTTTAGATCGTTTGTCCACCCCGTGTAAAGGCTGCCGTCATTGCAGGCGAGCATGTAGGTATATGCCGTCTGCGCCGCGTCACGCAGCGGCGTCTTTGATTTCAATTTTCTCGATGACGACGTCTTCAAGCGGACGATCCTGGAAGTCCGTCTCCATGTGTCCGATCTTCCGGACCACGTCCATGCCCTTCGTGACCTTGCCGAAGATCGTATGCTTGCCGCTTAGCCACGGCGTCTCGGCGAGCGTGATGAAGAACTGGCTGCCGCCCGTATGCGGACGGCCCGTATTCGCCATCGCGAGGATACCCTCGCCCGTGAAATTCAGCCCTGAGACGAACTCATCCTCGATCGTGTAGCCGGGGCCGCCCGTGCCCGTGCCCGTCGGATCGCCGCCCTGGATCATAAAGCCATCGATGACGCGATGGAAGGTGACGCCATTATAAAAGCCCTTCTCCGAAAGATCGATGAAATTCTTCGTCGTAATCGGCGCCTTGTCCTCGAAGAGCTCGACCTCAAACGTGCCCCGGTTCGTCGTAAAGACTGCAATGCGATTTGCCATTTTCTTCATTCCTCCACTATTTTGCGCATTCCCCGCGCCATCTGCCGCGAAGCAGCCGCCCGTAAAGACGAGCATGAGCGCGAGCACTGCGATCAGCATGCGTTTCATTGTATCGTATACCTCCCTATATTTCAAGAAAAACCACTTTTACGGCCTGAATTTCCCATCGGAAAGGACGCGCCGCTCGCCTTCCTTGCGCGGCGACCAGACGGGGATCTCGCGCCCCGCCTCGAAAAAGCCTGCCGGCGGCGTCCATGCGGGATAGCCGACCGCGTGCATGGTGACGAGCGCGCGCACCTCCGTCTCGGCGCAAAACACCTTTGCGCCCTTGTCCATCGCGCCTTCCAGCCGTCCGTCAACGGGGAAGAACGCGAGGTCTGCCGAAAGCCCCGCAAGGCGCTTCATCTGCTTGCGGAAGGCGTTTTCCGCGAGCTTGCGGTTCTCCGCCGTGTCGCCCAGCCAGTCCCACCAGTTGAAATCGCCCGCATGGAAGAGGCGCGCGCCCGCCGCCTTCGCCTCCACGAGGAACGAGACGCCCGTATCGGTCGAGTCGAATGAGGTGACGGCGATCTGCTCGTCCTCCCATGCGTCGTACGTCTGGAGATACGTCACCTTTTCCGCAGGGAACGCCTTCGCGCGCTTCGTGCGCCGTATGTCGTAGCCAAAGATATAGCGGCTCGCCGCGCCCGCGTAGTCTGCGATATGCGCGTCGAAGTGGTCGAAATGCGCGTGCGACGCGAAGAGGTAAAGATGGTCAAAGCCCTTCGCAAGCTCTTTTTTGACCGCCTCCGCCGGGTCGCGGAAGTCGTCGAATACGAGCAGAAGCCCGCCCATGCGGACGATGAAGCCGCTGTTCATCAGATACGTCAGTTCCAAATCCATATACATCCCCTTCTCTAGTGTCCATGCTGCTCGCGGTCGTGCAGCCCATGCGCGCGATGCACGATGGGCCGCCCCCCGCCCGAGTCCGGCTCGCTGAAGCCGCGCCCCATGACCTCGTTCGCCGGCACGATGATCATAAAGGCGTGCGGGTCAATCGCGTGGACGATCAGCTTGATCTTGCTGACCTGCGTGAGCTTCACGACGACGAAGACGACATTGCGCTCCTTGCGCGTGAATGCGCCCTGCCCATGCAGGAACGTCACGCCGCGCCCGACCTCCATAATGCCCTCGGCGATATGCTGCGCGTGATCGGAGACGATGAGCACCGCCTCGCGGCTGTTGAAGCCCGCGATGACCTTGTCCGTCACGGCGGCATTCATATACATGCAGATGAGCGTGAACATCGCGGGCGCCATGCCGAAGAAAAACGCTGCGACGCCCATGAGCAGGCAGTTGAAGCCGAAAATCACGCCGCCCATGTTCATCGAATAATACTTCTTGATGATTGCGCCGATGATGTCAAAGCCGCCCGTGCTGCCGTTGAGCCGAAAGACGATTCCATAGCCAATGCCGTTGAATACGCCGCCGAATATCGCTGACAGCATGACGTCATGGACGGGCGCATAGGCATTCAGGAAGCGCGTGAGATCGAGCATGACGGAAAAGATGCCCGTGCCAATGACGACATCGACGGTGTAACCGCGCCCAAGGAGGCGCCACGCCGCGACGAGCAGCGGGATATTGTAGAGGAAGGTCTGCAGGCCAATCGGCAGGTTCGACAGGTAGTAGACGATGATCGCAATGCCCGTCGCCCCGCCCGTCAACAGGTGCGCCGGAACGAGAAACGTATTGATGGAGCAGCTTGCGATAAGGCAGCCGAGCGCGATGCCAAGATAGCGCATCAATCGGTTCTCGAGGATATGAAGGTGCCAGTATCTCATGGAAGAACGCCTCCCAGCCTCACCTGCCCGGAAGATGGCAGGGCAGAAACGTCAATCCCGTCCTCCATGGCAGGAAGCGCCTCGCTCTCCGCTTCCTCCTCCGCTGCCATCTCGTCCGCCTCCTCCTCGGTGAGCGGCAGCGAGGTCAGGCGAACCGACTGCAGCGACTCCGTCTCCGCGTCGAGGAAGAGGACGAGGTGATCGTGCGGGTGATCGGGGCGCGTGTAGACGTAGGCGAGCTTCCCGTCGAGGAAGCGGCGTCCCACCTTGCCGTAAGTCGTCCAGATCTTATGCTTCGTCGCACCTTTTTTTATGCCGTCGCGCGCCGTGAATGCATCGCCTCCCGTGGCGAAATCGACAACGCGCTTCGTCCGCATGGAGACGCCGACATCGATGTGTCCGCGAAACGTATAGACCTTCAGCGTCATGCCCTGCTTCTGCACGATCTTGTCGAAAAGCGGCTCGCCGTAAACGGCAAGCAGACGCGCCTCCGTATCGCCGAGCGCAACGCCCCGATAGGCAAAATCCGTGTCCTTTAGCAGCGTCGGCGGGAAAAACGCACCTGCCTCCGCCGAAGCCGCGGAAAGAATGAGCATCATCGCCGAAAAGAAAATTGCCGTCATTTGCCGTATGTGCCCCATCGTTTTCCCTCCTCTCTCAAAACACGAAATTCCCGTCCTTGAATACCTGCACCTCTTTCCCGTCGCTCCGGCGCGTGCCGACAATCGAAAGGTCGCCGCTTCCGACCATGAAATCCTCGTGGACGAGCGAATCATTGACGCCGCAGCGCGCGAGCTCCACGCTGTCCATCTCCTCGCCGCCTGCGATGCACGTCGGGTATGCCTTGCCGAGCGCGAGATGGCAGGCGGCATTTTCGTCAAAGAGCGTATTGTAGAATAGAATGCCGCTATTCGATATGGGCGAATCGTGCGGCACGAGCGCGACCTCGCCGAGATACGATGCGCCCTCGTCCATCGCGAGCAGCTGCCGCAGTGTCTCCTCGCCCTTTTCCGCTTGGAAATTTACGACCTTTCCCGCCTCAAACGTCAGCGAAAATCCTTCGATGAGGTTGCCGTTGCAGTTGAGCGGCTTCGTCGCGACGACCGTGCCATTCACGCCGTTGCGCCTCGGCAGCGTGTAGATCTCCTCCGTCGGCATATTGGCGACAAAGACCGTGCCGCACGCCGACTGTTCCGCGCCGCCCGCCCAGATATGGCCTTCGGGCAGCTCCACCGTAAGATCCGTGCCGCACGCGTTCGTATAGTGCAGGTACGCGAAGTCGTTCGCATTCATAAAGTCTGCCGCCTTCTTGAGAAACGCGATATGCTCCTGCCATGCGCGCACAGTATCGCATCCTGCGCCGACGCGCACCGTCGCAAAGATCTCCTGCCAGAGGCGCGCGACAGCCTCCTCCTCCGAAAGCGCTGAAAAAACCTTCTTCGCCCAGCGTTTTGTCGGGATGGAGACGATGCACCACGTGTTCTTGTTGCGCATGAGGCGCGCGCGGTATTCCATGAGCGCCGCCCCCGCCGCTTGCTTCGCGAGCGCCAACTTCTCCGGCTCGATGTCCGCAAAGAGCCCGGGATCGCGCGCCGCAATCGTCACGAATGCCGCGCCCTGCTCGGCGTAGTCCGTGTAGAACGCGCGCCGCCATTCCGGAAATTCCGTGAAAAGGGCGCGTGTCCCATTGGCGAAGCGGATATGCGAGAAAAGCTCGTCGCCCCAGTTCATCACGACATCATGCGCCCCCGCCGCAAACGCCTCCCCCGCAATGCGGCGCGCGAAGTCCGCGCATTCGATTGGCGCGCTGACGACGAGAATCTGATCGCGCTGGATGTTGACGCCGACACGCACGACGAGACGCGCGTATTCCTTCAAAAGCTCTTGATTCATGCTTTCCCTCTCTAATCTTTAGTATATCATAACTCGTCTGTATCAAATAGCAGTGTCACAGGGCCATCGTTGATAGAAGCGACCTGCATATCCGCTCCGAACTCGCCGTGCTCGACGCAAAAACCCTGCGCGCGGAGCGCGGCGAGAAAGCGCTCGTAGAGGCGCTCGGCGAGCGCGGGCGGCGCGGCGTGCGAAAAGCCCGGCCGCCGCTTTCGGACGTCGGCGTAGAGCGTGAATTGCGAGACGACGAGAAAGGAGCCGCCCACTTGGTCAAGCGAGCGGTTCATCTTGCCCGCCTCGTCGGAGAAAACGCGCACATGGGCGATCTTTTCCGCAAGGCGCGCAGCGGTTTCCTCCGTGTCCTCCGGCCCGACGCCGAGAAGCACGAGAAAGCCCCGTCCAATGCGCCCGTTTTCCTTTCCCTCTATCGAAACCGATGCGGATGCCACCCGCGTCACCACTGCACGCAAAATGATTCCTCCTATCGCATATACGGGCGAACGAAGTCGCGTATTGTCCGGAAGTAGATGTCCTTCCCCGTCTGGCTCGCCGCCGCATGATTGGCATTTGGCACGAGGAGCGACTTCTTCGACGGGGCGTTTGCCGCGTTGTAGAGCAGATCCATCATATAGTTCGGCACGAGCGTGTCCTTCTCTCCATGGATGAAGAGAATCGGCACGCGCGCATGGCGCACCGCGTCGATTGGCGCGGCGTCCTTCAGGCTGAAGCCCGCCCTTTCTTCGCAGCGCCAGTCGAGGAGATTCATCGTCGGGAACGCCGGCACGCCGAAGGAATCCTCGACCTGCAGGGCGAGCAGATCGTAGGCGCTCGTATAGCCGCAGTCCTCGATGCAGGCGACGATCCCCTGCGGCAGATCCTGCCTGCCCGCCGCGAGCATGACCGTCGCCGCGCCCATCGAGACGCCGTGCATGACGATCCGCGCGCCGGGATGCTCGCGCACGATCCTATGCGCCCATAAGATGATATCCTCGCTCTCGCGCACGCCCATCGTCAGGTATCGCCCCTCGCTCTCTCCGGACGCGCGCAGGTCGGGCGTCACGACATGATAGCCCATCTGCAGGTAGTTCTCCGCGATATAGTAGGAATTCTGCTGCGTGCAGCCGTAGCCGTGCACGACGATTGCCCACCGCTCGCTCGCCCGCTCGGGCGAAAAGTGCGTCGCCGCGAGGCGCAGCCCGTCCGATGCGACGAGCGACCAGTCCTCAGCGGCGTAGTCCGGCTTTGCGAACTTCCGCGCCTCGGGCGGCATCAGGAGCGCATAGGCGCGCGGCGGTTCTTTCGGATTCTCCGCCGTGCCGCGCTCCAGCCCGAAATGCACGAAGTAATTGCCGAGGAGATACCCGATCCCCGTGATGATCGAGCAGGCGACAAGGATGGCCGTGAGCAAGAACGTGAGAAGTATCTGTTTCATCGTCTCCGAAAATGCCTTTCGATTGCCAAAACACTATAAAAAATGAGATAAAATCGACGAGGACGGACAAACTTCCTCCTCGCCGATTGCCGACGGCACGGCCGTATAAGGGCACGATTTCCCCGAATCAGTCCCCGCTCACGATGAGGTCGACCTTCGCCGTCCGCGGATGGATCATGAGCCCATGCACCTTGACCGTGCGCGGGATATAGGGATTCTCGCGCAGCTTCTGCACGGCATGGCGCACATTCTCCTCGGGATCTTGGAATGCGTCTGCCCACTCGGCAAGCTCCTCATGCGCCGCTGCAATCGTCTCCTCTGCGATCCCATGCGCGCGCATTGCCGCCGCGAGACTCTCTGCCGTCGTCTTTGCCATGCCGCACTCGTAGTGGCCGATAACGGCGATCTCCTCGACACCGAGCTCATAAATGGCGATCATCAGGCTGCGCACGACGCTGTCGAGCGAGCCCGAGAGATAGTTGCCGACCGTCTTGATGATCTTCGCGTCACCGCGCCCGATTCCGAGCGCCGGCTCCAAGATCTCTGTCAAACGCGTGTCCATGCAGGTGAAAATCGCCAGCTTTTTCTTCGGCAGCTTGCTCGTCTTGTGGTCTTCCATCGTGTAGTCGTGCGGCGCGCTCTTCTGGTACGCCTCATTGGCCGCAAGCATTTCTTCCAGTCTGGTCATGTCCATTGCTCCTTTATATGGATTTTCTTCCGTCTATTATACACGAAATGAAGCAGAAAAGTAACTGGATGTATGATATACTGATGGAGATCGTACGGCATGGCGTCATTTACTGAAAGGAGCATGATATGCAACAGCTAAAGAAAACCTTCGCCAGCTTTTTCACGTTGCGCGGGGACATCGCCCCTATGACGGAAATCACGGAGCGAATCCATGCGGGCGGCACCCTGCAGGGGACGAATTTCTGCATCCTCATTCTCGCGATCTTCATCGCCTCCATCGGGCTCAACATGAACAGCACGGCCGTCATCATCGGCGCCATGCTCATATCCCCCTTGATGGGCGTCATTCTCTCCATTGGCTACGGGCTTGCCACCTACGACACGCCATACGTCAGGCAGAGCTTCGTCAAGCTGTTTGCACAGGTTGCGATCTCCGTCTGCACCTCTGCGCTCTACTTCTCACTCTCGCCGATTGACACGCCATCGTCCGAGCTGCTCGCGCGCACGACGCCGACCATATGGGACGTGCTCATCGCCGTATTTGGCGGGCTTGCGGGCATCATCGGCATGACGCGCCTTGAAAAAAGCAACGTCATTCCGGGCGTCGCCATCGCGACGGCGCTCATGCCGCCGCTCTGCACGGCCGGCTACGGCATCGCTGTCCATTCCCTCCCGTACACGCTCGGCGCACTCTACCTCTTTTTCATCAACAGCTTTTTCATCTGTCTCTCTGCCTTCTTCGTCCTAAAGCTCATCGGCGTGCCGAGCAAGGCTTACGTCTCAGAAACCGTCTTTCGCCGCCAACGCCATTTTCTCATCGCGCTCAGCATCGTCATCGTGATCCCGAGCCTCTACCTCGCCTACGGAAGCGTGCGCGAGAACTTGGAAAACGTGCAGGCGCAGGCCTTCCTAACCAAATACATCACGAGCGATTCACGGCAGGCGATCAACTATCAGCTGAATCGTGCAAACCGCACGCTAGAAGTCCTGCTCATCGGTACGCCGCTCGCAGACGACGAGATCGCCGCGCTGGAAAAGACGCTAAACACCTATCCTTCTTTAGACGGTTTTGCCCTGAAGATCCTGCAAAACCAGTCGTCCGAAGCCCTCTCCCCCGACGACCTGCGAAGCATGATCGATAATCGTCTCCAAGCAGCAAAAAAAACGGGTGTCCATACGAGCACGGCAGACGAGCTCAAAAAGTACCAGCAGCTCAGCGTCCGCTATGCACCCGCCTACCAAAAGGAGCAACAGGCAAAAGACCTCGAAGCGGCACTCAAAAAGAAAATCGCCGTGCTCTTTCCCAAAATCACCGCCTTCGAAATCGGCACGCTCCAAGAGAGCCGCACGCTGACGACAGATGCACAGAGGAATCCTGCCGCACCAGAGGCCGCCCCTTCCAAAGCAAAAGAAAGCGAGCCAGCTGCGGCGCGCCGCTACATGGCAATCGTCTACGTCCAATCGCCCTTGTCCGCCGACGAAGCCGCCCGCCTCCAGGAATGGCTCGAAAGCGAGGCGAAGGGGAGCGTCGTGCTGAACGTCCAAAACGATGCGCCAAATGCAGGCAAGGCCATCTCAGGCAACGGCATTGTCTGGTAATGGCGCCACGCGATAGCAGCTTCACGCAAAAGGCGTGCCCCTCAAAATGGGCACGCCTTTTCTTGCACCTTCTTACAAGCAGGAATCAGCTGCCCACTGCAAAAGGTCAATCGCGTCAATCCGATCCACCACGATGTCGCACATCGACAGATCTTGATTGAAGCTATGGGGACTATGGAAGCCGATGCAGCGCATTCCTGCCGCCTTTGCCGCGCGCGCGCCATTTCCCGCGTCCTCCAGGACGACGCACTCTGCATCATAAATAAATGCTTTCATCCATATCCCTCGCAGTCCCAAAAAATCCCTGCTTTCTTCATGGGAAGAAAGCAGGGACTACGATTTACTCGACCGTTACAGATTTTGCAAGGTTGCGTGGCTTGTCGACATCGCAACCGCGCGTGATCGCCGCATAGTAAGCGAGAAGCTGGAGCGGGACGACCGTCAGGAGCGGAATCAGAAGCTCGTCCGTCTGCGGGACGGCAATGACGTGATCGACGTATTTCGCAAGCTCCGTATCGCCTGCCGCCGCAAGGCCGATGACGACGGCGTCGCGCGCCTTGACCTCCTTGATGTTCGAGAGGGTCTTCTCGTAGACGCTCTTCTGCGTCGCGAGCGCAATGACCGGGACGCCCTCGATGATGAGCGCGAGCGTGCCATGCTTGAGCTCGCCTGCCGCATAGGCTTCGGCATGGATATAGGAAACTTCCTTGAGCTTCAGCGCACCTTCGAGCGCGACCTCGTAGTCGAGCGCGCGGCCGATGTAGAACACATCCTCGTTGAAGCCGTACTGCTTCGCGAATGTCTTGATCGGCTCGACATCGGAGAGCGTCTCGCTGACCTGTGCAGGAATATGCTTCAGCATAGTGATGAGCTCTTCGATGCGCTCTGCGCTCTGCGTGCCGCGAATCTGCGCCATATAGAGCGAAAGCATGAAGAACAGGATGAGCTGCGTCGTGTACGCCTTCGTCGATGCGACGGCGATCTCCGGGCCTGCCCAGGTGTAGAGCACCTGATCGGCCTCGCGCGCAATCGACGAGCCGACGACATTCGTGATGGCGAGCGTCTTCGCGCCGAGGCGCTTCGATTCCTTCAGCGCGGCGAGCGTGTCGCTCGTCTCGCCCGACTGCGAGACGACGATGAGCAGCGTATTCTCATCGACGATGGGGTTTCGATAGCGGAACTCGGACGCCACGTCGACCTCGACGAGCACGCGTGCCATCTTCTCGATGTAGAACTTGCCGACGAGCCCGGCATGGTATGCCGTGCCGCAGGCAACGATGTAGATCTTGTTGAACGAATTAAGGTAATCCGCATCCCATTTGAGCTCATCCATCACGATGGACTTGCCGTCCTTTGCAATGCGCTGGCTCATCGTGTCGCGCACGGCCTTCGGCTGCTCGTGGATCTCCTTGAGCATGAAGTGCTCGTAGCCGCCCTTTTCTGCCGCCTCGGCATTCCAGTTGACCTCGAACACCTTCTTCGTCACGGACTCGCCCTGGCGGTTCGTAATCCGGATGGAATCCTTCCTGACAATGGCGAGCTCGCCGTCATTCAGGATGTAGGTGCGGCGCGTGCGCGAAATAATCGCAGGAATATCGGACGCGATGAAATTCTCGCCCTCGCCGATGCCGATGACGAGCGGATTGTCCTGCTTCGTGCAGACGAGCATATCGGGATGCTTCTTGCTCATAAAGACGAGCGAGTACGATCCCTCAATGCGGCGAAGCACCTCGCGGATGGAGGAAACGAAGTCGCCGTTATAGACCTCTTCCAAGAGGTGCGCGACGACTTCCGTATCCGTCTCGGACTTGAAGTCATGCCCCTTCTCGATCAGATCCTCTTTGAGCGCGAGATAGTTCTCGATGATGCCGTTGTGGACGATGACGAAATCGCCGCTGCAGTCCGTATGCGGATGCGCGTTGCGGTCGGACGGACGCCCATGCGTCGCCCAACGCGTATGGCCGATGCCGAGCGTGCCCTTCGGCATATCGCTGCCGATCTTGTCGCGCAGCGCCGCAAGACGCCCGACGCTCTTTTCCACGCGGATCTTCTGCCCGTCGTAGACGGCGATGCCCGCTGAGTCATAACCGCGGTACTCGAGCTTCGAGAGCCCTTCGAGCAGGAATTCTGCCGCCTGCTTGTCGCCGACATAGCCAACAATGCCACACATAATAAAACCTCCTTGGGGAAAGTCCCCTGCTCCTGCTGCGCCCCATCCCGCTTTGTCCCCGCACTCGCGTGCGGGCTTTGACGGAACTCTGTCGGTGGGCGGCCGGAAGGCATCCGCTGACGGCTCGACGACCTTCTCCTCGTCTTCTCATGCACCCTGCATGAGAACCAGCGCTAAGATTTCTCTTTTCTCTACTACCGAACAGCAGGAAAATCGTTCGGATTTCTACACCAGCCCATTTTAGCGTATGGAACGAGGAAAGTCAATTCGAAGCAGATGAATTTGCAATGCGCCTAAATCCGCAGCACGAGCCGTGCGATCAGAAGCCCGGCCCAGACGGAGGCGAGGCTCAAAAACGTGTTGACGAGGATGTTCGTGACGGCGAGGAACATGCTGCCGCCGCGATAGAGCATGAGCGTCTCGAAGCTCATCGAGGAAAATGCCGTCAGACCGCCGAGGAAGCCGACGGTCAGAATGAGGCGGTACGGGCTTGAGGCGATGCGCTGCTGGTCGGTCAGAACGAGCAGCGCGCCCATGATAAGCCCCATGAAAAGCCCGCCGAGGAAATTCACGATGAGCGTGCCGAACGGGAAGATGCCGAAGCGCGTGCCGACCGCCGTCGTGATGAAGAAGCGGCAGACCGAGCCAATCCCGCCGCCAATGAAGACGAGCAGGGCCGATTGAAGGATTTCCACGAAAAGACCTCTTTTCCTTCACCGCACAAAATAGGGCTTCAAGACAAGCGTGACGAAAAATAGTGCAGAGAGCGCGACAACGATGGTCGCCCCTGCTGCCATATTGAAGCAGTAGGCGAAAATCAGCCCGCAAATCCCTGCCGCCATCGCGCAGGCGACGGAAACGGCATGGTATCTCTTGACCGAGTTCGTGACGTTGCGCGCCGCCGCTGCCGGCAGCACGAGGAGCGCATTGATGATCAGAATGCCGACCCACTGGATGCTGATGGAGACGACGACGGCGAGCACTGCCGCGAACGCGCTCTCAATCCAAAAGGTGGGGATTCCGCGGCTTCGCGCAAATGACGCATTGAGCGAAAGCACGAGAAGCCGGTTGAAGAGCACGCCCCAAAAGAGGACGGTGAGGACGAATACGCAGGCGAGCGCCAGAATATCGTCCTCCGTAATGCTCAAAATATCGCCAATCAGATAGGAAGAAAACTTATTGAAGCCCCCGCCCCTGCTCATCAGCATGAGGCCGAGCGCAATCGCTGTCGATGAGAACACGCCGATGATCGTGTCCGTCGACGCCGTGCTCTTCTCCTTGATCCATGTGATGAGGAGCGAAAAGAACACGGAAAAGACGACAAGCGACAGGAGCGGCGAAACCGAGCCAAGCAGCACGCCGATTGCAATGCCCGTAAACGCGCCGTGTCCCAAAGAGTCCGAAAAAAATGCCATGCGATTTGAGACGACCATCGTGCTTAAGAGCCCAAAGAGCGGCGTCACGAGCAGCACGGCGAGAAACGCCATCTTCATAAAATGGCTGGATGCCCAGTCAAACGGCAGCAAGACGCCGAGCGCTGAATCGATGAACTCCATCAGTCCTCCTCCTTTCGCGATACATTGCCCGCAGGCGCGCCCGCAAGCATACCGAAAATCGCTTTTGTCCGCGCGTCGGAAAAGACTTCCTCCGGCGTGCCGCTCGAAACGACGCCCTTGTCCATCAGGACGACCTGGTCGGCATGGCGCGCAACCATATTGAGATCATGCGAGATGAGGATAATCGCGATATCCTCCTTCGCGCGAAGCTCGGCGACGATCTCATAAAACATTTCCAGCCCATTCTGATCGACGCCCGAGACAGGCTCATCGAGCAGCAGGAGGTCGGGCATCGGCTCAAGCGCGAGCGCGAGCAGGACGCGCTGCAGCTCGCCGCCCGAGAGCGCGCCGAGGCGGCGGTCAATGAGATAATCCGCACGCACGCGCGCGAGGCTCTTTAACACGCGTGGGCGCAGGGACTTCGCCGGGAAAAGCCAGACGGGGCGCGCCGAAAGGCACGCCATGAAGACATCCATGACGCTCGTCGGCGCGGAAAGATCAAAGCGCAGGTACTGCGGCACATAGCCGATGACGGGATGGCCCGTATGCTTTCCCTTCGCGTCGACGTAGTGAAGCTTCCCCGTATGTGGCACCTCGCCCAAGACTGCTTTTAGAAGCGTGCTCTTTCCCGCACCGTTTGGGCCGATGAGTGCGGTGAGCTGCCCGCAGTGGACATGGAGATTCAAATGCTCAAAAATCGTAAGCTTCCCAAAGCGGACGGAAAAGTCCTCCAGCTTCGTGCAGCAGAGCTTCGCGCAGTCCTCAGCGGACGCGGCGCGATGATGTAAGATCGTCCGAAACAAAGCAAAACCTTTCTGTAAAGAATAAAGCAAAACCGAATGGAGCGAACGCGTTATCGCGTCAGGCTGCGGAACGCGTGCCTGCTCCAAAGGAATCCGCCCGCCGCATAGGCGAGGAGCACGGCGAGCGAGAGCGCAGAGACCTCCGCGCCGCTTTCTATGCCGCGCAGGAGATAGCTCGTGTGCGTGAGCGGCAGCAGCTCGATGGCATAGCGCACAAAGTCTGGCAGTGCGTGCGTCGAAAAGAACGTGCCGCAGAGAAAAGACATCGGCAGGAGTATGTAGGTATTGACCTGTGCCATTTCCTCGTAGGTCGCGATCTTCATCGCGGCAAGAAAGCCGATCTGTGCGAAAATCACGCAGTTCAGCACGAGCACGAGCAGGAAAAGCGGCGTGAAATGGATTTGCGCGCCAAACAGGAGCGCGAGCACGACGATGATCGCCGAGGAAATCAGCCCGCGCAGAACAGCCGCGGCAACCTTGCCGATCACGAAGGCATCGGGCCAAATCGGAGCGAGTATGTACTCCTCAAGGCTCTTGTGATAAATGCGCTCGGCGTGCACGGGTGTTATGCTGTTGAAGCTGATATTCATGGAGTTCAGTGCGAGGATGCCCGGCACGATGAAATCGAGATACGAGCCGCCCTGCATCGAAATACTGCGCCCCAGCCCCCAGCCGAACGCGACGAGGTAGAGCATCGGCGCGACCATGCGCGAGAGAATGAACTTCGTGAGACGGCTCTTCAGCACGATCCAATCGCGCCAAAACACCGTCCAGACATCCATGAGGTAATGATAGCGCATCACGAAATCCCTTCCTTCTTCCCCGTCAGCGCGAGGAACACCTCCTCGAGATTTGGCAGGTTCATTTTATCGCGCAGCCGCGTCGGCGTATCGAGATCGCAAAGCTGCCCATGGCTCAGAATCGCAACGCGATTGCAGAGCGCTTCCGCCTCCTCGATGTAGTGCGTCGTCAGAAATACCGTGACGCCATCCGCCGCCATCTGCCGCACGAGCTCCCATATCCTGCGGCGCACCTGCGGATCGAGCGCGACCGTCGGCTCGTCGAGAAAGAGAATCTGCGGGCGGTGCAGGAGCGCGCGCACGATGAGCAGGCGGCGCTTCATGCCGCCCGAGAGCCGGCGGACGCCGTCGTGCGCGACATCCGAAAGCTCGACGTATTCCAATAGCCCCCGAATCCGCTCTGCCCGCTCCGCGCGCCCGATATGGTGCAGGCGCGCGTGCAGCTCCAGATTCTCGCCGACCGTCAGATCCTGGTCGAAATTGATATGCTGCGGCACGACGCCAATCCGCGACTTGATCGCCTGCGCGTGCGTGCGCGTGTCAAGCCCGTCGTAGTAGATATTCCCCTCCGTCGGGCGCGTCTGCATCGTCATCATGCGGATCGTCGTCGTCTTGCCCGCGCCATTTGGTCCCAAAAGCCCGAATATCTCGCCTTGCCCAACGGAAAGGGAAAGCCCTGCGACCGCCGTCTTTTCACCTTCCCTGCCGTCCTTCCCCTTGTGCGGAAACCGCTTCACGAGGTTTTGCAGCTCTATCATCTTCCGATCCTTTCACATAATTTATATCGCTCCCTATTCTCTCACAAATCCTTTCAGAATAAAAGCATTTCCCCAAAATTCCTGCACACAAATTCTATACACGCAAAAAGAAGGAGCGCACGGCTCATTCGCCATACACTCCCATTGCCGGTCTATATTGCCTGCATTATTTGCGCGCGACAACTTTTCTTGCCGCCCGCATTACAACTTCCCCGGTCTTCACCCCTTCAGCTGCATGATTTCCTCCGGCGGGAAGTACAAACAGATCTGCTCGGCGGCGATCTTCTCCCATTCTGCCTTGGATAGCTCCCAGCGGATGAGCCCGCCGTCCGTGCCAGCGCGGCGCACCATGACGAGATAGGAAAACGTGTCCTCAATGACGCGCGCGACGTCCATTCGGAAGATATTTTGCGCAGGATCTTCCGCGCCGCTTCGGTATGCGAGGAAGTGCGCGCGAAGGCCGATGCAGCGCGTATCGGTGCGCGCCTGCGCGACGGCGAGATCGATCTGCCAGTCCGCGGCGCGGATGTGCGTATCGTCCAATACGTGCGCGGCGGACACGTTCTTGCAGCCCGTCAGGAGCGTGGCGGCAAGCGTCGTCGGGTTATGGAAGAGCTCTCTCGTCGGGTGGACGGACTCCATGTTGCCGCGGTTGATGACGGCGGCGCGGCTCGCGAGGCGGTAGACTTCGCCGCGGTCGTGCGACACGAGGAGCGCCGCGCCGTCATAGGTTTTGAGGAGATCCATGAGCTCGAGCTCGATCTGCCATTTCAGATAGCTGTCGAGCGCGGAAAACGGCTCGTCCAAGAGAAGCAGTTCCGCGTCGGTCGCGAGAATGCGCGCGAATGCCGCGCGCTGCTGCTGCCCGCCCGAAAGCTCCGCCGGGTAGGCGTTTTTCTGCTCGGCGAGCGCGAAGCGCGCGAGGTTCTCCGTCACGACGCGCTCCTTATCCTCCTTGCTCCCGCGCGCGACGAAGCGGATATTGTCCGCAATCGTCATGTTCGGGAAGAGCGCGAAGTTCTGGAAGAGGTAGCCGATGCGCCGCTCCTGCGGCGGGAGGTCGATGCCCTTCTCGCTGTCAAAGAGGACGCGCCCATTGAGCGCGATATACCCTTCGTCGGGGAGCTCCAATCCTGCGATGCATTTGAGCGTCATGCTCTTGCCGCAGCCCGATGCGCCGAGAAGTGCGAAGACCTCGTCGTGCACGGAAAACGCCGCCGAAAGCGTGAAGCTCCGAAGCCGTTTCTTGATTTTTACGGTCAGATCCACCCTTTACACCCCCGCCCCTTGCGCGCTTCTCCTGTTTCCGGAGCGCGTAATGACCCAGTTCATCAGGACGACGAAGAAAAGCGAGAAGCCGACGACCGCCATTGCCCACTGGAATGCGAGGTCGTAGTCGTTCGCCTGCACGGCGGCGTAGATTGCCGTGGACATCGTCTGCGTGACACCGGGAATGTTGCCCGCGAACATGATCGTCGCGCCGAATTCGCCGATGGCGCGCGTGAAGGATAGAACGAGCCCCGCGAGGATGCCGGAGCGCGCATTCGGCACGAGGACGTGCCAAAAGATGCGCCATTCCGACACGCCGAGCGTGCGCGCCGCCGCGAGGATATTCGGGTCGATCTGCTCGAACGCGCCGCGCGCCGTGCGGTACATGAGCGGGAGCGAGACGATGATTGCCGCGATGACGGTCGCCTTCCAAGTGAAGACGAGCGTGATGTCAAATTGGAGCAGGAATTTCCCGATCGCGCTGCGCTTGCCGAACGCGAGCAGGAGGAAAAAGCCGACAACAGTCGGCGGCAGAACCATCGGTAACGTAATCAAGGCATCGGCAAGCCCTTGAAACCGTCGCATACGAACGACGGCAAGAGCGAGACCGATGCCTGCAAAGAACGTTACGATCGTCGCTGCCGACGCTGTTTCCAGCGTGATGATAAGCGGCGACAGTTCCATTATTTTACCTCAAAGCCATACTTCTCGAAGGCCTTCTTGCTCGCATCGCTCCCTACAAATGCGAGGAAGTCCTTCGCCGTATCCATCGCCTTCGTATCCTTCAGAATAGCGGCGGGATAGATGATCGGCTTATGCGAGTCCGCCGGCGCCTTTGCCACGACCTTGACTTTGTCCGAGATCGCCGCATCTGTCGCGTAGACGAGACCTGCGTCCACGTCACCCGACTCAACCCACGTCAGCACCTGGCGGACGTCCGAGCCGTAGACGGCCTTTGCCTTGACCGCGTCTAGGATGCCGAGCTTCGCGAGGATCGCTTCGGAATACTGTCCGACGGGAACGCCCTTCGGCTCGCCGAGCGCGACGCGCGTCACGTCCGCGCCCGTGAGCTGGTCAAAAGCCGTGAGATTCTTGCCGTCCTCTTTCGGGACGATCAGCACGACCTCGTTGACGAGGAGATCGCGGCGCGTGCCGTCCGCGAGAAGCCCCGCCTTGTCGAGCGCATCCATCTGCTTCTGCGCGGCGGAGAAGAAGAGATCGGCACCGCCGCCGTTCTCGATTGCCTGCTGAAGCGCGCCCGAGCTGCCGTAGTTGAATACGACCTTGACATTCGGATGCTCCTTCTCATACGCCGCGCCAAGCTCGTTCATGACGTCCGTGAGGCTTGCCGCCGCCGAAACGTGCAGCTCGACCTGCCCGGCCTTTCCCGCAGAGGAGGACGCCGTTTCGCCGCCCCCGCCGCAGCCCACGAGGACTGCCAGCATTGCCAGCATCAGAAGCGCCATTGCCTTTTTCATAAGATCCCTGTCCTTTCTTGGCCGGAAACAGCAACAAGGGCTGCTGTTTCGCACGGAAAGGCGCACGAAAAAGCAGCCCTAAGGAAATCGTCCTGCAATCAGACAGACGGTTCAAGGGTATGCCGTTTCCGCTCCTTTTCAAAACGGAAGGCGGCAGGGTTTCCCCTGCCGCCCTGTGCGCCCCGCATGGACGGGGCGCAGGCTCAGCGTCATGGGGCTGGCATTCCCTTTAGACGCTTTTGCTCGGAGTATGGAATTAGTATATCATAAAAGATGAATATTGGGAAGGGCTTTTATCACTTTTCGAGCGCATCCCAAGCGTCATTGGCACGCTTGACGTAAAGGCCGCGGATCGCCTCGTTCTCGCCGATGCCGTGGATATAGGCGTCGACCTTGAAGCCTGCTGCCTCGAGAATCGACTTATGCGAATCCGGATCTGCGCCCGCCATGTCGTTGTTCGCATGGTCGCCTGCGACCATCATGATCGGCATGAGCGTGACATGCTTGATGCCGTTTTTCTTGAGCTTCGGCATGACGGTCTCGAGGCTCGGCCAGCCCTCGACCGTGTAGACGTAGACGTTCTTGTAGCCCATCTCGTCAATCTTTGCCTGAATGACGGAGTAGTAGGCATTCGATACCTGCGGCGTGCCGTGTGCCATGATGAGGAGAGCGTCATTCTTGCCCCGCTTCGGGAACTGTGTCGAAAGCGCCTTGATCGTCTCCGCGACGTCGTCCGCCTGCCTTTCCTGTCCCTGCCAGTACATGAGGGACGTGCCAAGCGTCATCTTCTTGAAATTCTGCTTGTAGTTCTGGAATACGCCGAGGTCGTAGCTGTACTCCATACCGGGGATGACGTCGAGTGAAACGAGCGCGACGCGCGAATAGCCCGCCGCCTTGAGCTGATCGAGCGCTTCCTCCGGCGTCGGGAACGTAATGCCTTCCTTCGCCTTGACGCGGTCGATGATGATGTGGCTCGTGTATGCCGTGA
>ERZ772945.997-NODE-997-length-21116-cov-16.410569_pt1 | contig 21116 bp, 17 predicted proteins | sample MGYA00511681_ERZ772945 | MGnify/ENA primary metagenome ERZ772945 (study PRJEB29015, sample SAMEA2737943) | human oral metagenome | biome: human oral; feature: human-associated habitat; material: dental | place: China | collected 2143 ...
CGCAAGACGCGTCACCAGCGTCGCAACAAGAAGTGAGCGAGCGGAGGCCCGGCCTGTTGGCCGGGCCTCTCGTGTGTCGGGGACCCTATACTTGTGTTTCATGGACCGCACCATCATTCACGTTATGCGCCACGGCGAGGTGGACAACCCGAACGGTGTCTTGTACGGCAGGCTTCCGGGCTTCGGATTGACGGAGCTGGGACACCAGATGGCCCAGCGCGGTGCGGAATACCTCGTGGACTCCGGTGCGGACATTGCGCGCGTCATCTCCTCACCGTTGCTCCGCGCGCAGCTGACGGCGGCGCCGACGGCCGCGGCGTACGGGCTGAGTATCGAGTCGGATGCGCGCCTCATTGAGTCGGATAACGTCTTTGAGGGCCTGCCGGTGAACTCGAATCGCGCGATGCTGGCCCATCCGAAGTACTTCAAGTACTACTGCAACCCGTTGCGCCCGTCGTGGGGTGAACCATACAAGGACATCGCCTCGCGCATGAGCGCCGCGCTCTCCCACGCTCTGCGGCAGGCCCGCGGGCGGGAGGCGCTCGTGGTATCGCACCAGAACCCGATCGTGACGCTGACGCGTTTCATCGATGGCCAACCGCTCGCCCACTCCCCGAAGTCGCGGCACTGCGCGCTGGCCTCGATCACGTCCTTCGTTTTCGCCGGCGCCACGCTGGTGGGTACCTCCTACGCCGAGCCTGCCGCGGACCTCGTGGCGCTCGCGCGCGACATGACGCCGGGCGACTCGGCGGCGAACCTGCGCCGCTAGGCTCCCGCTTCGGGGTCCTGCGCGGATGAATCCTCCCCGGGGTGCTCGTCGCGCCTGCGCCGCTCGTCTTCGCGCCGCTTGCGTTGAATGTCGCGCTCCAGACGGAAGAGGAAGTCGGGGTCGTCGTCGGGTGCGGTCGGTCGCTCGTGGGTCGAAGCGCGGGCGCTTTGCGCCTTCTCCGCGCGGGCCACCCACCGCAGGCCGAGCCACACGATGGGGCCCACGGCGGCAAGGGTCGCCGTGAAGAGGATGATCAGGAGCCAGACTGGCTTGGGGAGCTTGCCGGGCATCTCCTCCTCGGGCGTGCGGTGCCAGTCGGCGGCTGCGTAGACGGTGAGGGCGAGCATCGCGACGAGCAAGACAATCCTGACCATGCCCCCAGTCTACGGTGGGTGTGTTGTCTCACGCCGAACGGTTCGCTCCCGGAGCAATCGGGGCACGGCGCAGGGCGATCCGATCGCGGGGCCGTGCCTGCGCGGGGAGCGGACGCGGACTCAGCTGCGCGCCAGCCTCGGCAGCGCCTCGTAGGAGGAGGCCGCCCCGGGCGCCAGAACGGCCGTGGAGCCGGCGCGCATGCCCGCGGTGACGGCCTCGTCGAATGGCATCCCGAGGGCGATTGCGGCGGCCAGGGCACCCACGCATGCGTCTCCCGCCCCGGTTGTGTCGACGACCTCGCCGAGGGCGACAGCGCGATGGTGGCCCGCCTCGCTTCCGTACGCCCACGCGGCGCCGTCGGCTCCGAGGGTCACCACGACGTGTTGGGGTCCCAAGCCTCGCAGCGCTCGGGCGGTCCCGATGGCCTCGGTGGGGGTCGCCGGCGCGGGCATCCCCAGGGTCAGGCCCGCCTCGGTCTCGTTGACGACGAGGAAGTCGACACTCGACAGCAGGTCGGGGTCCGTCGGGCGCGCGGGGGCGAGGTTCAGCAGGACCTGGGCGCCGAAGGAGCGGGCCCAGCGGGCCGCCGCGGCGTTGGCGTCCTCGGGGATTTCCGCCTGGAGAACCACGACGTCGGATGGGGCCGGGGTCAACGAGGCCGTGGCCGCCTCGATGGACGCGGCGCGGTTGGCTCCGGCATCGAGGATGATCGTGTTCTCGCCGGATGCGGTCACGGTGATGAGGGCCGTGCCGGTGGGCCCGCCGACCTCGCGCAGATGCGTGACGTCCACGCCGTGAGAGGCCAGGTCTGAGCGCAGGCGTTGCCCGGAGAGATCCGAGCCGACGGCGCCGACGAAGACGACGGGGACTCCCGAGCGGGCGGCGGCCGCGGCCTGGTTTGCGCCCTTGCCGCCGAGGCCGTACGACAGGGAGGTGCCCGAGAGGGTTTCGCCCGGATCGGGGAAGCGATCGACCGTGACCGTGATGTCCTGATTGATGGAACCGACGACGATGACGCGTGCCATGGGTGCTCCTTCGCGAGAAGATATTCCATTGTGCCACGCGCCCCCGCCTCGCAAGCAGTGTCGCCCGCGGGGCGGGGGGCCGCGCGTTTTAGCGCCACTTAAGTCGACCGCGAGTATCCTGCAATATCACTGAATGCTTACTCTGTGGTGAACTATGCGTCGTGCGCACCCTCCGCTTCCTCGTCTCATCGCGTGCCGCTGGCCCGACCTGCCGCGTGACCACCGTCCCCTCCCAGGTGATCCGCGGGGCAACGGCGGCCCCGGCTCCCTCGATCAACGTGACCGCCATCGCCACCGACGGCGACCTCGCAAACGGGCCGACGCGTGTCCTCCTGCCGCTCCTGGGAATCTACGCGCTGGGAACCGTCTCGCTGCAGGGCTTCAACCTGGTCTACCTGCGCGTCGCACACGACGTCGGAGCCGGAGACGCCTCGGGACTCATCACCGCGATCCCCGGCGTCGTCCTGGGTGTGGCCTGCTTCCTGTACGGCACCCTCGGAGACTTCATCCCCCTGCGCCGTATCGTCAACGCGGGCATCGGGCTGATCGTCGTCGGATCGGTCCTGGGGTTCGCCCTCTCCTCGTCCCTCATCGGCGTCGTCGTTGCGCGTGCCCTGCAGACCCTGGGGTACCAGGCGGCGGCCTCGGCCTACATGATCCTCGCGACCTTGATTCGAGACCCGAAGCGACGAGGCCTCTACGTGGGACTCATGTGTGCGGCCTTCCAGGGAGGAACAGCCCTCGGCATGCTCGTGGGCGGCCTGCTCGCCGACGTCAACTGGGCGATCCTCCTCCTCATACCCCTCGCCGGCCTGGCCTGCGTGCCCGTCATGGGCAGGCGCGTTCCCGCGCGCTCGCGAGCGGGCCGCGTCGACGTCACTGGGCTGGCGATCTTCTCCTCCTGCGCGCTCCTGCTCACCCTTGCGGCCGCCAACCCGCGTTGGTGGCTCGTCGGCGGCCTCGCGCTCGCGGCAGCCGCGTTCTGGTGGCACATCGGCCGCGCGCGGGACCCGTTCATCACGCGTTCCTTCTTCACCAACGTGCCGTGGGTGCGCTCGATCAGCCTGATCCTCGTCGTGTACTGCATGAACTTCACGCTCGCTCCGCTCATGAACGGGATCGGCTCGACCCTGTACGGCCTGAAGCCCGCCGAGGTCTCGGTGCGGCTCATTCCGGCCTACTGCCTGGCGCTGATCGCTGCCATGACTTCCGGTGCTGCCTTGGCCCGCCTCGGCCGCGGACGCACGGTGCGGGCGTGCGTCGGACTGATCCTGGCGGGCACTGTCGTGCTCGCGCTGTGCATGAGGGCTGGTCCGTGGGTTATCACGGTGGCCATGTGCCTCATCTACTCGGGCTTCGGGGGCCTCTTCACTCCCATCTACGACACCGTGTTCGCCACCGTCGCTCCCGGGCAGAACGGGCGGGCCGTGGCCATGAACGACCTCGCCATGCAGGGCAGCGCCGCCATCGGGATCGGTGTCGTCACCCCGTGGCTGGCCTCCGGATACTTCCGGGCGATCGCGCTCGTGTGCCTGCTCGCCGCTGCCGTCGGGATCGCGGGCGACTGGGCGCACGAGTACCTGTACCGCAGGGGGCACTGAGGCGCGTGAACCGGGGGAAGTTCTCCGTGCCGCGGGTCTCGCCCGAAGGACCGCAGCCTTCCGAGCGCCGCCGCGCCGGTCCCTCAGGACAGGACCAGCGCCAGGGCGGCAAGAACTCCCCACGAGAGCGCATAGAACCCCGTGTTGCGCAGCACGCCGATCAGGGCCTTTCCCGACGCCCCCGTCAGCACCGGCAGGCTCACGCCCGCAGCCCACGCGCCCGCGCCCACGGCCAGCGCGCAGGTCGCCAGCGGTTGCAGTCCCACGGACGTACCCACGGCGGCGATCACCGCTACCGGGACCCACGCGCACGCCGCAAACACCCAGCGCGAGGCGCGATCCCCCAGCCGCACGGCCGCCGTCATCTTCCCCGACAGACGGTCCGTAGGAATGTCGCGGATGTTGTTGGCCATCAGCAGCGCCACCGACAGCAGGCCCAGCGCCGACGCGCTCGCCCACAGCCACCACGGGGCCTGGCGAACCTGCGTCCAGGAGGTGCCCACGCACGCCATCAACCCGAAAAAGACGAAGACCATGAGCTCGGACAAGCCGATCCCCATGTAGGCGTACGGGTGCTTCCCGCCCGTGTAGAGCCACGCCGCAGCAACCGCACCAGCGCCCGCCGCGATGAGCCACCACGTGCCCGACACGGCCACCAGGGCGAGGCCCGTCACTCCCGCGAGCGCGAAGCATCCCAGCGCCGCGCCGAGAACGACCTTCGGCCTCGCCAGGCCGCCCCCCGTCAGCCTGGCGGGACCCTGACGGTTATCGTCGGTCCCGCGAATCCCATCCGAATAGTCGTTCGCGTAGTTGACCCCCACCTGTAGCGCGAGGGCCACGACGAGGGCCAAACAGGCGCGCAGAGGGTCGAAGCCGCCCAGGTGATAGGCGGCCGCTGACCCTACGATCACGGGCGCGGCGGCGGCGGGCAGGGTGCGCAGGCGAGCGCCCTCGATCCAATCAGAAACGGAAGCCATGACGACCAGTGTAGGCGGGGTGGGGCGGTGTGACGGTGGTGCCTAGCGCACCCACTCCCTCTCCGTGCCGACCGCGCGCGTCGCAGCGTCCGCGGCTGCCGCGCGATCGATCTTGTCGTAGCCCAGGTAGGGAAGGGAATCGATGGCGACCACCCGGCGCGGAGCCTGGGCGCGACCGATACGAGCGGCGGCGTGCTCGCGGACCGAGGACCCCAGCTCCGCCATCTCCACGGCGTCCGAGGGCATCTGCTGCGGGATCACCAGGGCCGTCACCACGTGTCCCCACTTGGCGTCCGGGGTCGCCATGATCCACGCATCCGAGATCCCGTCGTAGGAGCGTACAGCGCGACGCACCGGACCCGGCGCCACCGACAATCCCCCGGAGACGATGACGTCGTCGGCGCGCCCGCGCACCTCCACCGTGCCCGAGGCTCGGATAATGCCCATGTCTCCGGTGAGCAGCCACCTGTGGCCGCCCTCGTCGAAGAAGGGGCTCTCCGCGTCCAGGTAGCGGGTCATGAGCGTCGGGCCGTTGATCGCCAGGCGCGTGCGGCCATCCCAATCCACCGCGCGCACCGACGTACCCGGGAGCGGGAGGTCGTCGTACACGCAGCCTCCCGCTGTCTCGGTCATGCCGTAGGTGGTGCGCACCCTCAAGCCAGCGTCGAGAGCGCGGGTGAGGAGCTGCTGGTTGGTGGCGGCCCCGCCCACCAGGATCGCAGAGAGGGCTCGCAACGCCGCGACCACCTCGTCGCCCGCGTCCAGGCACTGGGAGAGCTGGGTGGGAACCAGCGACAGGTAGCCGGGCATGTCGTCCTGCGTGGCGCCTCGAACGGCGGGCAGGAGCGCGAGGGGGTCGAAACCGTTCGACGTGTCGACAACCTGCGGACTGGTCTCGGCCACTGCGGCCCTCAGGAGGACCATCGCGCCCGCAATGTGGTGGGTCGGCAGCGCAAGGATCCAGCGGCCCGGCCCGTCCAACGCCAGCTCGGTGGCCTTCGCCGAGGCGATGAGGGCCTCGGTGGACAGGCCGACCAGGCGCGGGGCGCCCGCGCTGGATCCCGAGGTGGGGATCACCAGGTCGATCCCCTCGAAGAATGCCGGATCCTGGGTGATCGTGTCGGCGAGGCCGGGGTACTTCTCCGAGGGAAAGGCGTCGTGAGGGCTCGCCGACGAACCGCGCAACGTGGCGGGGGCGACGGAGTCGGGTTCGCGCAGGACAACGACCGTGTGGGGAGCTGGATGATTCGGGTCAGCAGCGCGCTCCTCGTGCAGCTCGACGAGCTTGTGGAGGGACGCGTTGGCCAGTGCAACGGCCCCGGTGGACGTGCCGCCCGGCACGACAAGGATTCGCGGTGCAGCCATGATGAGCCTCCCAAGTTCGACGGCGAGCGCGTACATATCAAGGATAAGGGGTGGCGTTCTCGCAGGTCGTAAGGCGCTTCGCGGAAATGGTCACGTTTCCGGCGTCAAGCCCCGGAATGATGCGCCTTTCCTGTGGCACATCACGCAGCTGAAATTTCAATCGAATTGCCCCGCGAGGGGGCTTCAGGCTATACGATAGGCTGCGATGCTCAAGAACATATCCCTCAAAGCCAAGTGGGCGATCGGCCTCGCGTGCGCCGTCGCTCTTCTTCTCGTGTGCGCGGTCGTCGTGTACCTGGCCAACTACTCGGGTCGCGTCCTGCCGGGGACCTCGATCGCGGGTACCTCCGTGGCCGGGATGACCCGCGACCAGGTTGTCGCCTCGACCAGCCAGCGGGCGGATGCCGCGACCGTGACGATCACCGTCGAGGGCACGGAAACCACGGCGTCGCTCAACGAGGCGGGCATCTCCATCGACGCGGACGCGACCGCCGACGCCGCCATGAAGGGGGCCACGTCGCTCCCCGCGTTCGTTCGCTCGCTCTTCTCCGGGCGCGGCGTCGAACCCGTGATGACCGTCGACGAGGACGCCATCAGGAAGCTCGCCGCGACCGCCAGCTCGACCTTGTCCTCCGAGACTCGAGACGCCCAGGTTGTCGTCGCCGACGACGGCGAGTCCTTCACCGTCACTCCCTCCCAGAGCGGAGACGGGATCTCCGCCGACGAGGTGAGCGCCGCCGTCAAGCAGGCCGGTGCCACGCTGGCATCGGTGAGCCGGGACGCCTCCGTCCAGAAGACAGAGCCCGCGATCACCACCGAGAACGCCCGGGCGGCCGCCGCCAAGGCCAATGCCCTGCTCGATACCACGATCGAGATTTCCGACGGCATCGACACCTTCAGCGCCGAGCGCTCCGACAAGGTCAAGTGGGTGGAGTTCCTGACCAAGGACGACGGCTCTCTCGACGATCCCTCCATCGATCCTGTCAAGGTCGCCGACTGGGTGAACGCCTTGGCGGCCAAGACCGACGTCAAGCCCGAGAATCGCGTGGACAACGTCAACTCCGAGGGTCAGGTCCTCACGGTTGCCCGCGAAGGCAAGAAGGGTCTGAAGACCAACAATGCCGAGCAGATCACGAAGGACGTTGTCGCGGCCATGACGTCGCGCACCGCCTATGAGGGCCTGTTCCACTACGACGATGTCGAACCGGGTTCCGAAACCAAGCAGGTCGCCGAAGGCACCGAGAACCTCGTCTACCAGGCCGCCGAAGGCGAGAAGTGGGTGGACATCGACCTCTCCGACGATTCCGTGACCGCCTACGTGGGTGGCAAGGTGGCCGGAGGCCCGTTCTACATGGTTCCCGGCGCACCCGACACGCCCACCGTCACCGGCACCTTCCACGTCTACCTCAAGTACGACGTGCAGACGATGCGCGGGGAGAACGCCGACGGTAGCAAGTACGTGACCGAAGGCGTCCCGTGGGTCACCTACTTCACCGGCTCCTACGCCATGCACGGCGCTCCCTGGCGTTCGTCCTTCGGGTGGAGCGGATACGGCGGCTCCCACGGGTGCGTGAACATGCCTGTCGACGCTGCGAAGTTCATCTACGACTGGACGGACATGGGCGATACGGTGGTCGTTCACTACTGAACCTCACCGCGTGAACAGGCGCGGCGGGCCGCGCTCACTCGACCTTAACGTATGGCAGGTGCTTCATGTTCTTCCGTAACGATGCGCTCGACCCGGCAGGCAACGGCCTGGGTCCCGACGAGTGGTGGAAGGGCGCCGTGGTCTATCAGATCTACCCGCGCTCCTTCAAAGACTCCAACGGAGACGGCTTCGGCGACCTTGAGGGCGTGCGCTCCAAGCTCGACTACCTGAAGGGCCTGGGCGTGGACGTCCTGTGGCTCTCGCCGATCTACGCTTCCCCGCAGGCAGACAACGGCTACGACATCGCCGACTACTACGACATCGATCCGATGTTCGGCGCGCTGTCGGACTTCGACCGCCTGCTGGAGGGCGTCCACGAGCGGGGCATGCGCCTCGTCATGGACCTGGTCGTCAACCACACCTCCGACGAGAATCCCTGGTTCGCCCAGTCGCGCTCCTCGCGGGACAACCCGAAGCGCGACTGGTACATCTGGCGAGATCCCCGACCCGGCTGCGTGGGCGGCGAGGCCGGGGCGGAGCCCAATAACTGGGGATCCTTCTTCTCCGGCTCCGCCTGGGCCTGGGACGAGGCCACGGGCCAGTACTACCTGCACCTGTTCCATCGCAAGCAGCCCGACCTGAACTGGGACAACCCGCACGTGCGGCAAGCCATCTACGACATGATGAAGTGGTGGCTCGATCGCGGCGTCGACGGCTTCCGCATGGACGTCATCAACCTGATCTCGAAGGAACCGGGCCTGCCCGACGGCATCGTCTATCCCGGGCGCGCGTGGGGCGAGGGCTTCCCGCACTTCTCCGAGGGCCCGCACCTGCACGAATACCTCGCCGAGATGCGACGCGAGGTATTCGACGGGCGCAGCGCCACCATGACGGTCGGCGAGTGCCCCGGCGTGCGACGCGACAACGTCCTTCTCTTCACGGACCCCGCTCGCCGCGAGCTCGACATGGTGTTCCAATTCGACCACGTCGACCTCGGCCTTGAGCGCGGGAAGTTCGACCCGCGCCCGCTGCGTCCCGGCGAGCTCGCCGACTGCCTGAGCGCCTGGCAGGAAGCCCAGGGTGAGGTCGGCTGGAACAGCCTCTACCTGGACAACCACGACCAACCGCGCGCCGTCAGCCGCTTCGGCGACGAAGCGCACCGCTACGCGTCGGCGACCGCCCTGGCCACAGCCCTGCACATGCTGCGCGGCACCCCCTACGTCTACCAGGGCGAGGAGCTGGGCATGACCAACGGCGTCTTCCACGGCATCGAGGATTACCGCGACGTCGAGGCACTACGCTACTTCCGCGAGGCGACAGAGAAGGGGACGAGTCCCGAGTCCGTCCTGTCCGGCCTGGCACTGACCGGGCGCGACAACGCGCGCACTCCCGTCCAGTGGGATGCGAGCCCGAACGCGGGGTTCACGCAGGTGACGCCGTGGATCGGCGTCACCCCGAACTACGAGGAGATCAACGCCGCCTCACAGGTCGGGGACCCGTCCTCCGTGCATGCCTACTATCGTGCGCTTGCGGACATCCGCCACGGCCTGCCCGTCATTGCGGTCGGCGCCTACGAGCGCATCCGCGCCTCCTCGCCCGCGATCTTCGCCTACAGGCGCACCCTCGGCGAGGCCGTGGCAACGGTCCTCGTCAACCTCTCCTCCGACCCTGCGCCCCTCGGCGAGGCCGCGCGTGAGGTCAGCGGGGACCTCCTCCTGGCCAACCGCGACCTGCCCGAGGAAGAGAGGACAGTCCCGGAAACCCTCGGAGAATGGGAGGCGAGGGTGTACCTCGCCTCACGCGGACAGGGGCCTCAGTAGTAGTAGGGGTAGTCCTCCCAGCGGGGGGCGCGGTGCTCCAAGAAGGCGTCGCGCCCCTCCTGAGCCTCCGCCGTCATGTACGCCATGCGGGTGGCCTCGCCCGCGAAAACCTGCTGCCCGGCCAACCCGTCGTCCGCCAGGTTGAACGCGAACTTCAGCATGCGAATCGCTTGGGGGGACTTGGTCGCGATCGTCGCCGCCCACTGGAGCGCCGTCTCCTCCAGCTGGGCGTGGGGGACCGCCCGGTTGATCACGCCCCACCTCTCGGCGGCCTCGGCGTCGTAGCGTTCGGCCAGGAAAAAGATCTCGCGTGCCCGCTTGTCTCCGGCCTGGCGGGCCAGGAGAGCCGAGCCGTAGCCCGCGTCGAAGGAGCCGACGTTCGCATCAGTCTGCATGAATGCGGCGTGCTCGGCCGAGGCCACCGACAGGTCGGCGACCACGTTGAGGGAGTGTCCGCCCCCCGCAGCCCACCCGGGAACCGCGGCGATGACAACCTTGGGCATGGTGCGGATGAGGCGCTGGACCTCGAGAATGTGTAGCCGTCCGGCGCGCGCCGGGTCGATCTGCTCGCGTCGCTTCGGCAGGGGAGCCTCGGGGTCGGCGTCCTCGACCTCGTAACGGTACCCGTCGCGCCCGCGAACGCGCTGGTCGCCTCCCGAGCAGAAGGAGTAGCCGCCGTCGCGCGCGGACGGCCCATTGCCCGTGAGGATCACGGCGGCCACCGAGGACGTCTGGCGCGCGTGATCGAGGGCGCGAAAGAGCTCGTCAACCGTGCCCGGCCGGAAGGCGTTGCGGATGTCGGGGCGGTCGAAGGCGATGCGCACGACCGGCATGTCGGCGCCGGACTCGCGGCCGTCGAGGGCGGGGCCCCGGGAAATTCCCCGGTGGTAGGTGATGTCGGTGAAGTCGAAGCCCTCGACCTCGCGCCAGCGGGTCGGGTCGAAGGTGTCGGAGACGAAGGGTAGGGCGCTCATGTGGGGGATTCTAGCCGACGAGGAGGGGGCGGGGGTGAACGCCCGCGAGCGTCCGGCGAGCGGCCCGGGAGTAACGAGGGCGGCGCGTGCCGCAAGACGGGGTTGCCGGACGCGCGAGCGTCAGCCGGAATCGCTGTAGCTTGCCAGTCGTTCGGTAATGCGCGGAGGGTTCGTGCCCAGACCGCGCAACGTCGAATACCCTACAAGCTCCGGAGCGAAGGAGTTGAGGCCCGGGCACGCGTGGGTCACAATATTACCGGTAAGTAAGGGGGAGACATGAACGTGGCGCCAGAACCGACGCTCCTACGCATTCCCATGCGCACGCTGAGTCGCCAGACGCGATACGCCCTCGAGGGCGTCACCGACGTGCTCGTCTACAAGATCGCGATGACGACTCGTTTCCGCGGGGTCACGCGCCGCGAAGGCCTCCTCCTGCGCGGCCAGGCCGGGTGGGGGGAGGCGGCTCCCTTCTGGAACTACGACGACGCGGAATCCTCGCGCTGGCTGGCGGCCGCGCTCGAGTCGGCGCGCCGATTCCCGCCGGTCGCCCGCAGGAAGTTCGTCCCCGTCAACGTGACGATCCCCGTGGTCTCGCCCGAGGACGCCCACGACCGGGTCATCGCCTCGGGCGGATGCGCGACCGCGAAGATCAAGGTAGCCGAGCCGGGCGTGAGCGTCGGACGCGACTGCGGGAGGATCTCCGCGGTCGCCGACGCCCTGCGCGCCACCGTCGGATCCCAGGCGAAGATCCGCGTGGATGCGAACGGAGCATGGGAGGTGGACGAGGCGTGCGCCGCGATCCCCGCGATGGCCAAGGCCGCCGGGTCCGTTCCCATCGAGTACGTCGAACAGCCCTGCCTGACGGTCGACGAACTGGCCGCGGTGCGTCGTCGCGTTGACGTGCCCATCGCCGCCGACGAGTCGATCCGCCGCGCCCACGACCCAATGGAGGTCGCGCGCAAACAGGCGGCGGACGTCGTCATCATCAAGGTTGCGCCCCTGGGCGGCGTGCGAGCCGCCCTGCGGGTCGCACGCAAGAGCGGACTGGGCGTCGTCGTCTCCTCCGCGTTGGAGACCTCCGTCGGGCTCTCCGTCGGTGTTGCCGCGGCCGCTGCCGTCCCCGGGCCGTCCCGCGCCGCCGGACTGGCCACCGCCTCGCTGCTGGTGGGGGACGTGACCGAGCCCCTCGTGCCCGAACGGGGCCGCCTGCCCGTGGAACGGCGCGAACCCGACCGGGAGCTGATCGACCGCACCCCCGTCGACGGGGACCTGATCGCGCGCTGGGGGATGCGCCTCGAAGGCATGGCCGAGCACCTGGGGGCGGCCTCCCGGTAGGCTGGGCCCATGCCCTCCGTCGATACCGCCAGCGCAATCCTGCGTGCCCTGAGCGCCCTGGGCGTCACGCACGTCCTGTACTGTCCCGGGTCACGCAGCGCGCCCTTCGCCTACGCCCTCGAATCGGGGGCGTTCGGCGGGCAGGCGCGCCCCGTCCTGGACGAGCGCGGCGCCGGCTTCCTGGCGGTCGGCATGGCCCGCGCCGGGGCGCTTCCCGCCGTCATCGTCACCTCAGGAACTGCCGTCGCCGAACTCGCGCCCGCCGTTCTCGAGGCCTCCCACGCCCGGCTGCCCCTCCTCGCCATCACCGCGGACCGCCCCGGCGAACTGCGCGGCGTCGGGGCTTCCCAGGCAACCGACCAGTCGCGCCTCTTCGCCACTCACGCGCGGGCATGCATCAGCCTGGAAGCGCAGGAACCCTCGGTGGCGCTCGCCGGGCACGTCAGCCGAGCCGTGGCCGCCGCCGTCGGCGCCCCCACCGGCGCCCCCGGCCCCGTGCAGATCAACGTCGAGTTCCGCGACCCGCTCACGCCCGCCGACGCGGGCGCGCGAGGGGAGGAGAAACAGCCGATTCGAGCGACCCGAGTGTCGGCGAGCGCGCCTACCCCCGTGCGCTGGGAAGAAGCGGTCGGGGAGGCCAGCGTCGGCCTCATCGTCGCCGGTGAGGGGGCCAGCAGCCGCGCGCAGCTGTGGTCCCAGGCATCCGGGTTCCCCCTGCTGTCCGAGCCGGCATCGGGCGCGTGGGCGGGAGGGGGAGTGACCCCCTACGAGCAGTCCATCGTCGCGGGAACGCTCGGCCGGGACGTGGACACCGTCGTCGTGACGGGACGTCCGACGCTCTCGCGGCCCATCCACGCCCTCCTGGCCCGCCCCGACGTTCGCGTCGTCGTCGTCGACCAGCACGCGCCGTGGACAGACATCTCGGGAAACGCCTCCACGGTCGTCGCCGACCTCGCGCCCCCGACCCGTCCCTGCGGCGCCGTGGCCGCGTGGGCGGCGCGAGTGCGCGAGGCCTCCGAACTCGCCGGGCGACGAATAGGCGACCTCCTGGCGGCGGGTTCGGGGCGCACGATGATCGACCTCGCCCGAGCGGTCGCCCGGGCGAGCGACGGCCCCCTCGTCTTGGGCGCCTCCAACCCCGTGCGCGCCTTCGACCTCGCGGTGCCCTCCCTGGAAGGTCGAGCCGTTCACTCCAACCGAGGACAGGCCGGAATCGACGGGACCGTCGCCACGTCGGTCGGCGTCGCGCTCGGGTCCTCCTCCCGCTCCGTCGGCGGGGGCGGGCGCGTCACCGCCGTCATGGGCGATCTGACCCTGTGCCACGATGCCTCCTCGCTGGCGCTCGCCACGGCGACCCATTCGGACCTTGACATCGTCCTCGCCGACGACAACGGTGGAGGTATCTTCGCCACCCTTGAGCACGGCGCTGCCGCGAGCCGTGGCGCGTACGACCGGTGGTTCGGTCTGGCCCAATCCGTCGACTATGCGGCGCTTGCGAGCGCCTACGGCGTCTCTTTCGCGAGGGCCGACACCCCCGAGGAACTGAGCTCCATCCTGGCTACCCCCGCGCCCGGGCCCCGGTTGATCCACGCGCCTGTTGAGCGCGCCGCACACCTGTACGGCGCGATCCGCGACATTCTGTGCTAAAGGCGCGGGTTCGAGCCTTTCAGGATACTCCCAGGGCGTTTCCAGTGCCTCTTTGAGGAAGACGACCATACTGAGTTCCGACAGCCGAAGTGATACGACGAGGGAACCATGACAGAGCCTCAACAACCACTCCACGACGCCGACTCGCCGCGTCGCGCCGAAACACCCAGCTACGAGCGCGGGGTGCTCCCCTCCGCGCACGCGGACGCAGCCAGCGAGCACTGGCCGCATCCCGGCCAGGCCGAGCAACCAACCCCCCGGATCCCAGGTGACGACGACGCCACGCGGGAGATGTACGGTAGCGCTGGCGACGCCACGCGAGAGATGCCCGCCCCCGCGGCCCCGTTCCCTCCCACCGACGCTCCCGGCGCAGCCGCGGCTCAGGCGGATTCGTACCTTCCGCCCACCGGGACCCCCTACGGGAACTACGCCGCCCCGGACGCGAGCGCCACCCAGACCGTCGTCGTCACGAAGAAAGGCCCGGGCTGGGTCGCCCTCGTCGCCGCAATGATCCTGACGGTCGCGATGACCCTGGGGGCCGTCCTCTACCTGCGTCCCGCGCTGCTGCGCGCCTCCACCCCCACCAACATGAACGGCGGCACCGTCAGCGCCGTTCCCGCCTCGTCCAGCGATGGGACGGACTGGAGCGCCGTGGCCTCCGCCGTCTTGCCGGCGGTCGTCACCATCCAGACGCAGGGAGCCTCCTCCTCGGGAGGCACCGGATCCGGCGTCGTCTACGACGCACAGGGAGACATTGTCACCAACTACCACGTGATCGCCTCCGTCGTCGGCGGTGGAAAGATCCAAGTCACCCTCGCCGACGGGCGCCTGTACAGCGCCCACATCGTCGGCCACGACAGGACCACGGACCTGGCGGTCATCCGGCTGGACAACCCGCCCTCGGACCTCACGGTCGCGCGATTTGCCAGCTCTTCAGCCCTGAAGGTCGGTGCCCCCGTCATGGCGATCGGCGCGCCCCTGGGCCTGTCGAACACGGTGACCACCGGCATCATCTCCGCCCTCAACCGACCCGTCGAGGTGTCGATGGAAGACTCCTCGACCCAGCAGGACCCGACCCAGGCCTCCTCCGACCTCGTCGTCACCAACGCCATCCAGATCGACGCCTCCATCAACCCCGGAAACTCCGGCGGCCCCCTCTTCGACGCGTCGGGTGCCGTGGTCGGCATCAACTCCTCGATCAAGTCGCTGTCCTCCTCCTCGGACGGGCAGGCCGGCTCGATCGGTCTCGGCTTCGCGATCCCCTCGGACCTGGTCGTCTCCGTGGCAGACCAGCTGATCGCCTCGGGACAGGCCTCCCACGGCATGCTCGGCGTCACCGTGCGCGCCGCGACCACCACCATCGGCAACGACACCTTCGTCGGCGCACAGGTCCAGGACGTCACCCCCGGCTCGGGCGCCGCCACCGCGGGCCTGCGCTCCGGCGACGTCATCACGAAGGTCGAGGGGCAGGAAGTGACCAGCCCGAAGCAGCTCATCGGCTACGTGCGCCGCTACAAGGCCGGCGACACCGTCACCATGACGGTCGCGCGAGACGGTGCCACCTTCGATGTTTCCGTCACGATCCAAGGCTCCTGAGCAGGAGGGCGCGGATACCCCGGAAGATGCTGCCGCCGCGTGCTCCCCGCGTGGGGAACACACGGCGGCAGGCGCACGGACGCGTGGCGAGGGGATCCTCAGACCCCGAGCGCGTCCAGCAGGGGACGCATCTTCGCCTCGGTTTCGGCCAGCTCCGCATCGGGATCGGAGTCCGGCATGATGCCCGCTCCCGCGTAGAGCCTCAGCCGCGTGCCCGACGCCAATCCGCAGCGCAGGGCAATCGCGAACTCTCCGTCCCCGGACGCATCCACCCATCCCACAGGACCGGAGTAGCGCCCCCTCTCGGTGTCCTCCAGCTCCTCGATGAGACGCATCGCGAGGTCGCGGGGAGTGCCGCACACGGCCGCCGTCGGGTGCAGCGCGGCCACCAGGTCCAGGAGGCGGGCGTCAGTCAGGCGCGCGGACACGTCCGTCGCCAGGTGAACGACGTTCGGCAACTCCAGCAGGAACGGCCCCCGGGTGCTCACCTCGGAGCACAGGCGCGCCAGGATCGTGGAGACGGAATCGGAGGCCAGAGCGTGCTCGCGCAGGTCCTTGTCGCTTCCCGCCAGCCGCTCCCCGTCCCCGGGCGCGCAGGTCCCAGCCAACACGCGCGACGACACGGCCCCGCGCCGGGCCGAGACGAGCATCTCGGGGGAGGCCCCCACCAGGGAAGCCACGCAAAAGCGCCACGTCAACGGGTATAGGTGGCTGAGGCGCTCCAGCAGGTAGCGCTCGTCAAAGCCGCGCGAGCAGCGCACCGTCATGTCGCGAGCCATGACCGCCTTGTCGGCCGCCCCCTCACGCAGGCGCGCCGCCATCTGGCGGACCGAGTCTCGCCACTGGCCCCGCGACATGGAACCGTGGCCGCAAGACAGCGAGTCGGGCACGCGCGGGCTCCGCCTCGCCTCGCCCATCGCGGCGTCCACGGCCTCCAGCGGATCGGGGGCGCGGCCGATGCCCGCCGTGATCGCCCAGCGCGCCCCGGCCTCGTCAATGACGGTCAGGGAGGGAACGAAGGCCACCGAGCGGGCGGGGGAGCGGAACGCGAAGGACGCGAAGAGCACGGGGGCGGGCCCCTCGCCCGGGGCAGGGGCGGCGACGGTCTCCCACGCGGCTCGCACCTGCGCGATCGCGTCGGCGCTCGCGGACTCCAGGGTGAGCGCGCGGCCCAGGCCTACCATCTGTCGGCGCGCACCCAGCCACGCGGCACCGCCCGAAGCGGGCAGGAGCTGGGTCAGTGAGCAAGTAGACCCCGGGTGCGTTGCGGGCAGGGCCGTCGCCCGAAAGACGAGGCGCGAGCATCCGGAGTTATCGTGCATGGGTCCCATGGTAGGAGCAGGGGCGGCGGCGCGCTGAAAGACGTGCGAGGATTAACGCATGAACGAAGCCCCGCGCGCAGACCTGCACAAGGTTCCCGATGAGATTGCCTCGATGTTTGACTCCGTTGCCTCGCGCTACGACATGATGGATGCGCTGATGACGGGCGGTTTGAACAACGTGTGGATGACCGCCCTGCGCAAGGCGGTCGCCCCCCACCCCGGCGAGCGCATCCTGGACCTGGCGGCCGGCACCGGCACCTCCTCGGCCGCGCTGGCCAAGGGCGGCGCCGAGGTTGTTGCCTGCGATCTGTCCGAGGGCATGATCGAGGTGGGACGCGAGCGCCACCCCGACATTGAGTTCGTGCGCGGCAACGCGATGAGCCTCGACTTCGAGGAGGCGTCCTTCGACGCGGTGACGATCTCGTGGGGCCTGAGGAACATTCCCGACCCGGGCCTGGCCCTGCGCGAGATGATGCGCGTGGTGCGCCCCCGCGGCCGCCTCGTCGTACTGGAGTTCTCCACCCCCACGTCGCGCGCGTTCCGCGGCCTGTACGGGGCCTACCAGTCGACGGTGATGCCCGCGCTGGCGCGCGTGGCCTCCACGAACGGCGGCGCCTACGACTACCTGGTGGAGTCGATCCGCCAGTGGCCCTCGCAGGAGGAGGTGGCGCGCATGATCGCCGCCAACGGCTGGCGCGAGGTCGAGTACCGCAACCTGACGGGCGGCATCGCGTGCCTGCACCGGGCGGTCAAGCCGCTGCCCTAGGGCCCGCTCAGCAGCGACGAGGCCGGGGTCCCCGCGTGGGGATCCCGGCCTTCGTGTTTGGCATGCGCCCGCCGAGTTGCTGCTCCGGACTGTGGATCTTGCCCGGAGCTGCCGTGCGGTGGTTATTTGGTGTGGTATCGGGGGCTTGTGCCGATGTGTGTGGGGTAGGGGTTGTTGGTGGAGGTGAGGGTGGTTTCGTCCAGGCCTCGGTAGGTGTAGGAGTTGTCGTAGACGATTTCGGAGGGGTCTACGATGCCGTCGGCGTATTGGCGTACCTCTTCGGGTGTGGGGCTGGTTCCGCCGCCTTTGTCGGCGAGTGGGTTCTCGTCGGGGTATTGGCTGGGGTCGGTGTTGATCATGGTTGCGGGGCTGGCCAGCCCGTATCCGGTGTACTGGTTCCATCCGCCGTCGGTGTTGACCGTGGTGTGGACCAGGAGCTGGAGGAGCTGGTTCGCGGTCGCGTCCGGCCACTTCTGACGCGCCAACGCCAGAAAACCCGCCACGATAGGGGTCGAGATCGATGTCCCCTTTGTCTCGATAATTTGTGAGGTCCCATAGTCGTAGGCCTTAATTGGCCCTCCGACGGCGGCTGTCGTCACCCCCTGACCCCAGGAAGAGTAGTCGGCTCGCGCGCCGTTGATATCAACCGCAGAAACGCCGACCACGCCAGACCACGTCGCAAGGCTCCCCGAGTCGTTATCTGCGGCACTGTTTCCTATGGCCGCAACGATGATTGTTCCCGAGCTCATCGCCCTGGCCATCGCCCACTTGAGTGAGGTGTTACGGTCATTTGAGCTAATCGAAATGCTGACGATCTGGGCGCCGTCGTTGATCGCGTGGTTGATGAGCGACGCGTGCTTATAAATTACTGCCGAATCTTTGCACGAGGAATCGGCAGTCGAGCCGCTGCTCATGGTCTGATAGCTGTTGAGCGTGACATCGGGTGCGACACCGTACTCACGGGCAACCAACAGTGAAGCAACCTCCGTGCCATGTCGACGGCTGTCGTCACTCGGATTGACGGGGCAGGGGCTCTTATCGCTGATTGACGCGCCGCTAAGCTCGGCGACAGACGTATCGACCGGTCCGTCAATGATTGCGACGGTCACTCCCTTGCCGGTGTAGCCTTTGGCTCGTGCCTGGTCGAGGTGGTAGTAGGCGAAGTAGGGCTGGTCGGCGGCCGTGATGGTGTCGGCGGCGTTCGCCGGGGACGCCTCGATGATCGGTGTCGCGAGGGCGAGGGCGGTCGCGCAGGCCGCCGACAGGGCGACGCGGGTGCGGGGAGAAGTCACCATTGGCGCGGATCCCATCCGTCGTCCTTGCGCGGGGCGGGCGCAATATCCTTGTCCGATCCGTAGGTCTGAGACATGGGGTTGACGTAGCCCGCGGGCACTGCCCCCTCGTCCTCGTCCAGGTAGCGGTAGGGCTCGTACTTGCGCCGACGCCTCTTCTTATCCTCCTTGGCGCCGCCCGCGCCGGCTCCCATCCCGCCCATCATCGCGGGGTGGGCGGAACCTGCGCCGCCCTGGGGTGCCTGGGTGGCGGGTGGGGTGTAGGTGCCGAAACCCCTGCCGCCGAAGGAACCGACCCGCAGGTCCGAGGCGCCGGCCACGCCGATTCCCGCCGATCCCATCCGCGCGGCCCCGCGCAGGCCCAGTGCCCCCGCGCCGAGCATGGCTGCGCCCCCGAGCCGACCGGCCGTGGTTGCGTCGGAGGCCGGACCGCCGTTGATGCGCCACAGGGGATGGTCGATGTCGGTGGGGCTGGCCGGAACGTGCCCGCCCCACACGTAGCCGTTGCGGTGGTGGTTCGCGTTCACCCGCGTGTGCATGAGGTCCACGCCCATCAGGTCCTGCGGATCCGTGATCGGCCTATCATAGGAACCCGTCGCGTCCGGCGGAAGGTAGCGCCTGGCCACCTGGTGCGAGGCCAGCGCGCGCCTGCGCATCGCCTCCTCCGTGTCCGGATCGGCGTAGCCGTCCGGGTACAGGGACTTGTCGGAGCGCAGAGGGGCCCGCCCATAGTCGTCGGCGGCGTTGCGACCGTAGACCCCCGCGTCGTGGGGCGAGTACTGGACGTGACCTCGACCGAGGTTCTCCTTGGTGCTCGGGGGAAGAGGAGCAGGTGGAAGCTCAAGATTGCTGTAATCGCTGTTGGGTCCTGCCTGCGTCAGGTCTCCCATGCCACCGCCGAGTTCACCCGTCGCGGCGTTGATGCGGTCAAGGATCTCGGCTGCGGCCGCCTCGCGCTGCGCGTTCGCCTGGGCCTCCACCGCGTTGACGTAGGCCACCCCTGTTGCGAGCACGGCCGAGGCGACAAGCCCCGGAACGGGCGCAAGCACGGGCGCGAAGGGCAGCGACACCGTGGCGGCGCTGCGCAGAGCCTCCGTCTTGGCGTCGAGGAGGGTGGGGGAGAGCTGCCTCGCGTCCGCCTTCGCCTGCGCGACGGCCTGTCGGGCCGCCACGTAGTGGGTGATTCCGCGCATGTAGTAGTCCCGCTTGGACTCCAGTCGGGCAACCGTCTGATCCGCCCACGCCTTCAGGGCATCCCCGGTCTGCCCGGTGAAGCCCTGGTGCTGCTGGAAGTGTCGCACCCGATCGATCGCATCCTCGAAGCCGCGCAGAACGCGCCGGTGCTCACTGTCCCACGCGCTCAGCTCCTCGGTGTGGTCCGCCTGCGCGGCGAACGTCATCACTCGGTCGTACATCGGTGAAGAAACCATGATCGTCGTTCTCCTGTCGCTCAGAACTCGGGCATCTGACCGGCCGGGGCGGGCGCGTCCGCGGGCTGCGCGCTCGGGGCAGCCGGGGCGGAGGGGGAAGCCCCAGTGCCCGACGCACTGGGAGCCGAAGCAACGGCACCTGACGCGCTGGTCCCCGACGCGCTGGGAGCCGCCGGGGCGGAGGACGCAGCGGTTGCCGCCGGATCGGACTGAAGGGCGTGGTTGATTGCCTCAAGCACCGCCGCGTTGCCCTCCTCGGTGTTCTCGGCCTCCTTCTCCGCGATCGTCAGATTCGTGCGGAAGGTGTCGAAGATGTCCTTCTCGTCCGTGAGCATGTCGTTGACCGAATCGAAGAACGCCACGGTTCTCTGTCGGAACTCCTGCGTCCCCGGCTCGCTTGGCCACCGCGTCTGCGTTTGAGCGCTATTGAGCTGGTGAGTTGCGTCGTTGGAACGAGAGAGTGCAGCTCCCCCATCCTCCATGTCCCCGTGCGTTTGCGCGTGGGAACTGCTATTGAAACCGTAGTCGGCCATGAGCATGCTTCCTGTCGTCGACCGGCGCGTCAAGAGGCGGCGCGCGGGTCGGAGTTCTTGCGTTAGTCACCAAGTGTATGGATCCGACCCGGCGGGGGCAAACACGCCCCCTGTCTTTCGGTGTGCGAGCCTCAAGCTTCCTGCGGGGGTGTCGAGCAATCTCGCGAGTCTCAGGACCTCAACGCGCCGCGAACACGAGCGGGCGGCTCCGTGAGGGGTGAGAGGCGTGTGCATTCCGGGTGAGTGTGACACTTCATCGACCGACGGCACCAGAGGGCAATGGGCCTCAAGGGCAATGGGCACGCCGGGTGATGGGTTGCCGGGATGATGGCGGGGCGCGTGCCGACCGCGCGGCCGAGTGCGGCCGTTGCGTCGGCCCCCGCCCGTCCGCTTCGATGCTCCAACGGCGTCGGTTGAAACCCGGGCCGCCCCTGTCTCGCTGATTTGGGGGCTGGTTGAAACCCAGGCCACCCGTGTCGTGCTGTTTTGGGGGCTGGTTGAAACCTGGGCCGCCCCTGTCGTGCCGTTTTGGGGGCTGGTTGAAACCTGGGCCGCCCGTGTCGTGCTGTTTTGGGGGTTGGTTGAAACCTGGGCCGCCCGTGTCGTGCTGTTTTGGGGGTTGGTTGAAACCTGGGCCGCCC
>ERZ772945.1001-NODE-1001-length-21006-cov-13.806358_pt1 | contig 21006 bp, 11 predicted proteins | sample MGYA00511681_ERZ772945 | MGnify/ENA primary metagenome ERZ772945 (study PRJEB29015, sample SAMEA2737943) | human oral metagenome | biome: human oral; feature: human-associated habitat; material: dental | place: China | collected 2143 ...
CCCCCGCCTCGGTGGCCCGCGCCAGCGCCGCCATCCGCGGGCTGCACGCCTACGCGCTGCGCCAGGGGCGCGTGGGCGCCGACGCCGCCGCCGAGGTGCGCGCGCCCAAACAGGGCTCCTACCTGCCCAAGGCGCTCAGCGTCGACCAGGTCTCCCGGCTCCTCGACGCGGCCCACTCCGCCCCGGGCGCGGCGGGGCTCAGGGACGCGGCCCTGCTCGAGCTGCTCTACGCCACGGGCGCCCGCGTCAGCGAGGCCGTGGGACTGGCCGTCGACGACATCGACCTGGACGACGAGGCGCCCGTCGTGAGGCTCTTCGGCAAGGGCCGCAAGGAGCGCCTGGTGCCGCTGGGCTCCTACGCGAAGGACGCCCTGGGCGCCTACCTGGTGCGCGGCCGCCCGGAACTGGCGGCGCGGGGGCGGGGCTCCCACGCGGTCTTCCTCAACAAGCGGGGGGCGGCCATGAGCCGGCAGAGCGCGTGGGAGGCGATCCGCAGGGCCGCCTCCGCGGCGGGGCTGGAGGCCGGGGTCTCCCCGCACACCCTGCGCCACTCCTTCGCCACCCACCTGCTGGAGGGCGGGGCGTCGGTGCGCGACGTGCAGGAGCTGCTGGGACACGCCTCGGTGCAGACCACGCAGATCTACACGAGGGTCACGGTCGCCGCGCTGCGCGAGGTCTACTGGACGGCGCACCCCCGTGCGCGGGGGAGGGCTCCGGGTGAAGGCGCAGGGGAGGGGTGGTGGCGCCCGGGTGAGGGCGTGGGGGGAGGGAGCGGTGGGCCTGGCGCGTGGCAACGGGGCATCCGCCGGCCGATGGCCTAGAATCGGAGCGTGACGATGTATGAGCCGCCAGCCGAGCAGGAGCTCCAACCAGACTATCCCGTGCCCGAGCCCCTCAGCGGCCACGGCCCAGCCCGCATTATCGCCATGTGCAACCAGAAGGGCGGGGTCGGCAAGACGACGACGACCATCAACCTGGGCGCCGCCCTGGCCGAGTACGGGCGCAGGGTCCTGGTCGTGGACTTCGACCCCCAGGGCGCGGCGTCGGTGGGCCTGGGCATCAACACCCTCGACATGGACCAGACCATCTACACGCTGCTCATGGACCCGAGGGCGGACGCGGCGGCCGCCATCTGCACCACCCGCACCCCGAACCTCGACATCATCCCCGCGAACATCGACCTGTCCGCCGCCGAGGTGCAGCTGGTCAACGAGGTGGCGCGCGAGAGCGCCCTGGCGCGGGTGCTGCGCCGCGTCGAGGCCGACTACGACGTGATCCTGGTCGACTGCCAGCCCTCCCTGGGGCTCCTGGCCGTCAACGCCCTCACCGCCGCGCACGGCGTGATCGTGCCCGTCGAGGCGGAGTTCTTCGCGCTGCGCGGCGTGGCGCTGCTGGTCGAGACCATCGAGACCGTGCGCGACCGCATCAACCCGCGCCTCAAGATCGACGGCATCGTGGCGACCATGGTCGACCTGCGCACACTGCACGCGCGGGAGGTCCTCGAGCGCCTCCACGAGGCCTTCGGCGACCTGGTGTTCACCACCCGTATCGGCAGGACCATCAAGTTCCCCGACGCCTCCGTGGCCACCGAGCCGATCACCTCCTACGCGCCGGGCCACCCGGGGGCGGAGGCGTACCGGCGCCTCGCCCGCGAGGTGGTCGCCCGTGGCGACACCGCCTGAGGCGGACGGGACCGCGCCCGAGGGGGACCGTGACGACCGCTTCCAGGTGCGCCTCGACGTCTTCGAGGGGCCCTTCGACCTGCTCCTGCAGCTCATCGCGCGCAAGCGCCTGGACATCTCCGAGGTCGCGCTGGCGCGCGTGACGGACGAGTTCATCGCCCACATGCGCGCCTTCCCCGACCTGTCGCGGGCCACGGAGTTCCTGGTGGTCGCCGCGACCCTGCTCGACATGAAGGCCGCCCACCTGCTGCCCCGCCTTGACGACGGCCCGGACGCGGCCGCGGAGGACCTCGAGGCCAGGGATCTCCTCTTCTCCCGGCTGCTGCAGTACAGGGCCTTCAAGACGGCCGCCGCCCAGGTGGCCGCCCGCCTGGAGCGCTTCGGGGCGTACACGCCGCGCGCGGCCGCGCTCGAGGCCCGTTTCGCCGCGCTGCTGCCCGAACTCGTGTGGACGACCACTCCCGGGGACCTGGCCCGCATGGCGGCCGACGCCCTCACGCGGACCGAGCCCTCCGTCGAGGTGGCGCACCTGCACGACCCCGTGGTGCCCGTGGCCGAACAGGCGCGCATCGTCGCCGAGCGCCTGGCCGCGCAGGGCTCCGCCACCTTCGAGTCCCTCGTGGCCGACGCCTGCGCGCGGGCAGTGGTGGTCGCCCGGTTCCTCGCGCTGCTGGAGCTGTACAGGCGGGGCGCCGTGGACTTCGCGCAGGACCAGCCCCTGGGCGAGCTCACGATGGTGTGGACCGGGGGAGCGGAGGCCTGCGCGGGCATCGACGACCCCTACGAGGGCGGCCCCGGGTGGGGGGACGGCGACGGAGGCGCTGCTGCGGTGCCGGGTGGGGAGACGGCAGCGGGAGACGCGGCGATGGCGAGCGGGGGGACGGCGCCGCCCACGGAGGCGGCGTCGGACGAGGAGGACGGCGGGAGGCGCAGCAGTGGAGGATGAGCGGACGATGACGGGAGGCGCAGCGGTGGACGATGAGCGGACCGCAGTGGGAGACGGAATGACGGCGGACGGCCGGGCGCCCTCGGGCGGCGGCACGACGGCCCTCGACGATATGCCGGTCCCCGATGGCGCTCCGGCGCGCGCCGAGCCCGCGGCAGGGGGCGGCGACGGCCTGCGGGCGCCGATCGAAGCGGTCATGATGGTGGCCGCCGAACCGGTGCCCGCCTCCGACATCGCCGACGCGCTCGGCGTGGACCAGGAGGAGGCCGACGGGGCGCTGCGGGCCCTGGCGCGCTCCTACCGGGAGGAGGGGCGCGGATTCGAACTGCGGGAGGCCGCGGGCGGCTGGCGCGTCTACTCCTCCCCGCGCTTCGCCGACGTGGTCGGCCGATTCGTGGTGGGCACGGCGCAGGCCCGCCTGTCCCAGGCGGCGCTGGAAACGCTCGCGATCATCGCCTACCGCCAGCCCATCACGCGCGCCCGCGTCTCCAGGGTGCGCGGGGTCGGCGTCGACGCCGTCGTGCGGACCCTCATGGCCCGAGGCCTGATCGCCGAAGTGGGGGAAACGGAATCCGGTGCGCGCCTGTATGGTACTACCAGCGAGTTTCTTGAGAAGATGGGTTTGGGATCGTTGGAGGACCTGGTGCCCCTGGCGCCCTACCTACCAGCCGCTGAGGAGCTGGACGACCTGGAGGACCAATTATGAGAAAAGACCTTTACACCGCCGGGGGCGTGCGCCTGCAGAAGGTGCTGGCCCAGGCGGGGGTCGCCTCGCGCCGCGCCGCCGAGCAGATGATCGCCGACGGGCGCGTCAGCGTCGACGGGCAGGTGGTGCGCGGCCAGGGCATGCGCGTGGACCCCACGGCGCAGGTCATCCACGTCGACGGCGAAAGGCTCATCCTCGACGAGACCAAGCACGTGGTGCTCGCCATCAACAAGCCCGTCGGCGTGGTCTCCACGATGAGCGACCCGGAGGGCAGGCCCACCGTGGCCGACATCGTCGCGGGCTACCCCGAGCGCCTCTACCACGTGGGGCGCCTCGACATCGACACCTCCGGGCTGCTGCTGCTCACCAACGACGGCGAGCTGGCCAACCGCCTCACGCACCCCTCCTACGAGATCAGCAAGACCTACGTGGCGCGCCTGCACGGCGAGGTGCGCCCCGGCGTGAAGCGCCGCCTCATGGCGGGCATCGAGTTGGAGGACGGTCCCATCGCGGTCGACGGCTTCCGCGTGGTCGACACCTACGGCGACATCACGACCGTGGAGATCGTCGTCCACGAGGGGCGCAACCGCCTGGTGCGCCGCATGATGGACGCCGTCGGCTTCCCGGTGCGCGAACTCGTGCGCACGGGCTTCGGCCCCATCCGCCTCGACCACCTGCAGCCGGGGACCAGCCGCCGCGTGAAGGGCAACGCGCTGACGGCCCTGTACGGGGCAGTCGGACTGTGAGCGGCGCGGAAGCCCCCGCCCAGGGCCCGCGCGCCATGGCGACGCGCGGACCCGTCCTGGTGATCGGATCGGGGCTTCTGGGCGCCTCACTGGGCCTCGCCCTGCGCGCCGGGGGCGTGGAGGTCCTCCTGGAGGACGCCTCGCCCACGTCGCTGCGCCTCGCCCAGGACATCGGCGCGGGCCGCCCGCTGTCGGACTGGGCCGCGGACACGGGGGGGCAGAGGGAGGCCGGCCCCGGCCTCGTGGTCGTCGCGACGCCGCCGGACGTGGCGGACCGCTGCGTCGTGCACGCCCTGCGCACCTACCCGCGCGCCTTCGTCACCGACGTCGCCTCCGTGAAGGACGCCGTCATGTCCGACGCGCTGGCCGAGCTCGGGCGCCAGGGGATGGCGGAGGCGGGGGCCCGCTACGTCGGATCGCACCCCATGGCGGGCCGGGAGCGCTCGGGCGCGGGCGCCGCGGACGCCGACCTGTTCTACGGCAGGCCCTGGGTGGTGGTCGCCCACGAGGGATCCAGCCCCGAGGCGGTGCTCGCGGTGCGGGCCCTCGCCTCAGACGTGGGCGGAGTCCCCATGGAGATGACGGCGCCCATGCACGACCGCTCCGTGGCGCTGGTGTCCCACGTCCCGCAACTCGTGTCGTCGATGCTGGCGGCCCGCCTGGGGGACGCCCCGCCCGAGGCCCTGTCGCTGGCGGGCCAGGGGCTGCGGGACACGGCGCGCATCGCCGCCTCCGACCCCAGGCTGTGGACCGCGATCCTGGCGGGCAACGCCGGCCCCGTGGCCGAGGTGCTGCGCGGGATCCAGCGCGACCTCGACGACCTGGTGACCCACTTGGACGCGGCGGCCAGGCTGGGGCCCCTGCGCGGGGGCAGCGTGGGCGCCATCAACCGCGTCATGGAGGCGGGCAACAGGGGAGTGGCCCGCATCCCCGGCAAGCACGGCGGGGCGCCCCGCCGCTACGCCGAACTTGAGGTCCTCATACCCGACTCGCCCGGCGAGATGGGCCGCCTGTTCTCCGAGCTCGGCGAGGCAGGGGTCAGCATCGAGGACTTCGTCCTGGAGCACTCCTCCGGGCAGCAGGTCGGCGTGGGCAGGATCATGATCGACCCGTCCGTCATGGAGCGGGCGGTGGCGGTCCTCGAGGCGCATTCGTGGCGCCTCATCCCGCACTGAGCGGGGGCTGCGGGTGGGCGACCCTGGGCTCCCCCTCCCGGGTGCCTCAACCCGCACTGAGTTTGGGGGCTCTGGGGCCCCTGAGTCTTCGGCCATCTGCCGCGCGAGCGCCCGCGTCCTCCCGGCCAGCGCAAGCGCATATGCCAGCGGGTGCCGACCGTGTTCTCCTGGCCCGCTTGAGCGCGCACTCGCACGGGCGCTGTCCGCGTCCGCCCCGGGCAGTGATGACGGCGTAGGATCGATGTGTGCGAGTACTGGTCGTGGGAGCGGGAACCATGGGGATCACCCACGGCTGGCTGCTGTCGCAGCACCACGACGTGTCATGGCTGGTCCACGGGGACAGGGCGGACTTCTACGGGGAGCCCTTCGAGCTCCGCGTCCACGATCTCCGCCCCGGCCGCCGGGACACGACGGCCACCGTCTCCCTCAAGCTCGTCACCAGTATCGCGCCGGACCTGTACGACGCCGTCCTCGTCATGGTGCCGGGCGGGAGCCTCCCCGACGTGCTGCCCGTGCTCAACGGCGCCGGCACCCGCGTTCCGGTCGTGCTCATGCTCAACCACTGGAACCTGGGCGGCCCTGCGGAGCCGGGCGCGAACCGCCTGCTCGGCTTCCCGTCCCAGGTCGGAGGCGGCAGGCAGGGCCACCGGATCTCGGTGACCGTCTTCCCCCGCGGCACGGTCCTGGAAGCCGGCACTGCCAACAAGAAAGCGGCGTTGGACAAGGCCGAGGCGCTGTTGGCCTCGGGCGGACTCACCATTCGCCGCCAGCGCCGTATGCCCGACTGGCTCGCGGTGCACAGCATGCAGCAGGCCCTCACCGCCGCCCCGCTCATCGAGGCGGGGAGCTATCGCGCGTTCGCCGCGGATCGGGAGGCCATAGCCCGCATGGTCGTCGCGTTCCGGGAGGGCCTCGACGTGTGCCGCGCCCGCGGCATCCGCACGTGGCGCCTCTGGCCAGCCCCATTGTTCACGCTCCCCAAGCCCCTGGTCGCGCGCCTACTGCAAGGGATGTTCCAGCAGGCCGAAACAGAAGCGATGGTGGTGGGCCACATGGGCCACGGCCTGGACGAGTGGATCGAGGGGCTGGAGTCCATACGCGCCGACGCGCAGCGCCTCGGCGTTCCGGTTCCTGAGATCGACCGGCAGTGGGCCGTCATCCGCTCCCGCCGGTCAGGAGCCTGATCCCCCGGCTCCCCGCGCCACGGCAGCAGTGGTTCTCCCGCCGCTACAATGGGGGAGTCCCGCCGCGCAGCCGACCGGCCCCGGCCAACTGCCGCGCGCCGGGCGGCTCACCAATACCCACGAAACCCCTGAAACGCACGGAGCGGCAACAGTCCCGCGCCCGCTGGGCGCAGCCGCGTTCCGTTGCGGAGCACGAGGACAACTGGAGGAACCCATGAACGACGACGCCCGCAGGGCCGCCATCGGCCGCCTCGGCATCACGGTAGCGATCGACGGGCCCGCGGGCTCGGGCAAGTCCACGGTCTCCAAAGCCGTCGCCTCCCGCGCCGGCATCGGGTACCTGGACACGGGGGCCATGTACCGGGCGCTCACGTGGTTCGCCCTGGAGTCCGGCGTGGACTTCGGGGCCGAGGGCTCTGCCGAACTCGTCGCCTCCCTGGCCGACCGGATGCGCCTGCGCCTCGACTCGGACCCCCACGACCCCCACGTGTGGGTGGGGGAGGCCGAGGTGACCGCCGCGATCCGCGAGCCGCGCATCGCCCTGGCCATCAGGCACGTCTCCACGAACCTGCGGGTGCGCGCGTGGATGGCGCAGGAGCAGCGGCGCCGCATGATGGAGGCGCGCGCCCAGGGGTCGGGCATGATCGCCGAGGGCAGGGACATCACGACCGTCGTCTGCCCGGACGCCGACGTGCGGGTCCTGCTGCTGGCGGACGAGGAGGCGCGCCTGCGCAGGCGCACCCTGGAACTGTACGGCGACTGCGCCCCCGAGCACCTCGAGGCCGTGCGGGAGCAGGTGCAGGGGCGCGACCGCGCGGACTCCGCCGTCACCGAGTTCATGAAGCCCGCGCCCGGAGTGCGGGTGGTGGACTCCACGGGCCTCGATGTCGAGGGCGTCACCGGGGCCGTGCTCGCCCTGGTGGACGAGGACCTGCGGGCGCGGGGCGCCTGAGCGGGCGCGCGCAGGCGGCGCTGTCCGACGGCGAGTAGATCGGCATTGGGGTAGGGAACCGCCCATTGGGGTAGGCGAATTGCCTACCCCAATGCCCTGTTTTCTACCCCGATGAGGGAGTCGGGAACAGGGCGCCCGGCGCCCGGCCGCATCATCTGCGGACGCCCCGCCGCCTCCCCGCTACGCACACAAGGGCCCCGAATTAGACAACACGCACCGCACACATCGGCTTGATTCCGCCCTTGTGTGCGCACGCGTGTTGCGTAATTCCGGCCGTTGTGTGCGTAACCCGCCGGCGGAGGGGCGCGCCTCGGATATGCCCGCCAACGAGCCCGGAGTACCCGCTCCCTTCCGGCCCTGTGGCCGCGCTCCCGGTGTATGATTGCGGAACATCTGTTAACCGCTGCTGAAGGGGCTGTCGTGGGGAGCACTCGGGAGGAACCGGTGGGCCTGGGCGACCTCACGGCGGGCATGAGGCTGGTCGGCTTCGTCGGTGTCGACGCGGTCGAGGTGCTCGCGGTTAACCCGGTCGGCGGTGAGGCGGTCGAGGTCGTCTACCGCGAGAAGTCCGGCAGCATCGACGCCCGTATGGCGACCGCTGAGGACCTCCGCTCGGTCCGGGTGGAACGCGGTGACGACGGCACCGCCCCCTACGACGCGGACCCGCGCGATTTCATGCTGGCCGCGGAGGCGCTGCGCATCAAGTACGCGGCCCTGTACGACCCGATGGCGGCCGTGTCCTCCTCCGAGATCGAGCCGCTTCCCCATCAGATCCGCGCTGTTTACGAGCAGATGCTGCCGCAGGTGCCCCTGCGTTTCCTACTGGCGGACGACCCCGGTGCGGGCAAGACGATCATGGCGGGCCTCTACCTCAAGGAGATGATGCTCCGCTCCGACTGCGAGCGCGCTCTGGTCGTGGCGCCCGGGGGACTGGTGGACCAGCGGCACGACGAGCTCCACACGAAGTTCGGCCTGTCCTTCGAGGTGCTGACGGCGTCGATGGCGGACGCCGCGCAGGGCAATGTCTTCGAGGAGCATCCGCACCTGATCGTCCGCATGGACCAAGTGTCGCGCAGCGACGCCCTCATGGACCAATTGCGCGCCGTGCGCTGGGACGTGGCCGTGGTCGATGAGGCCCACAGGATGAGCGCCCACTACACCTCGTGGAACGCCGAGGTGAAGACCACGAAGCGCATCACGCTGGGCAGGGCGTTGTCCCACCAGGCGCAGCACCTGCTACTGATGACGGCCACGCCGCACGCCGGGAAGGAGGAGGACTTCCAGCTATTCCTCACCCTGCTGGACGCGGACCGCTTCGAGGGCCGTTTCAGCAGGGACCGCCACTCCACCGACACCCGCGGTTTGATGCGCAGAATGGTGAAGGAGGACCTGCTGACCTTCGAGGGCAGACCACTGTTCCCCGAGCGCAGGGCGTACACGGTGGGCTACGCCCTGTCCGGGCCGGAGCAGGAACTGTACGATCGCGTCACCGAGTACGTGCGCACGGAGATGGGGCGCGCCGACCGCATCGGCGAGCAAGGCCAATCCCGGCGCAGCAACTCGGTGGGTTTCGCGCTGACAGTCCTGCAGCGCCGCCTCGCCTCCAGCCCGGAGGCGATCACGCGCTCCCTGGAGCGCAGGGCGGAGCGTCTGGGCCAGCGCCTGCGCGACATCGGCCAGCGCAGGGCGGAGTTCCAGGGCAGCCGGGTCTTCGGGCGCCCATTCGACCACGCGGTGGTGGCAGAGGACCAGGCGGACGCGACCCTGGAGGATTTGGACGACTTCGACGACGCCGAGGGCGACATGTCGGAGGCGGAGCGGGCGCGTTTCGAGGAGCGCATGGAGCAGGTGGTCGATTCCGCGACGGCGGCGCTGACCGAGGAGGAGCTCGTCCAGGAGATCAGTGCCCTTGGCGGCCTTGTGGCCCTGGCGAAGGAGGTCCGGGGCCGGGGCGAGGACCGCAAGTGGAACGAGCTGCGCCAGATACTGGCCGACCAGGTCCTCGTGGATCCCAGCGGAGCGCCCAGGAAGATCATCGTGTTCACGGAGCACCGGGACACCGTGGAGTATTTGCGGCGCAGGATCACGACGCATTTGGGGCGGCCCGGGGCGGTCGTCGTGATCCACGGCGGTACGCCGCGCCGGGCCCGCCAGGAGGCGCGCGAGCAGTTCACGCACAACCCTGACGTGCGGGTTCTTCTGGCCACGGACGCCGCCGGGGAGGGCCTGAATCTGCAACGCGCGCACCTCATGGTGAACTACGACCTTCCGTGGAACCCGAACCGGATCGAGCAGCGTTTCGGGCGCATCCACAGGATCGGCCAGACGGAGGTGTGCCACCTGTGGAACCTGGTCGCGAAGGGCACCCGTGAGGGCGACGTGTTCCGCACACTGCTCGGCAAGATCGAGCAAATGGACCTGGCTTACAGGGGGAACCTGTTCAACGTGCTGGGGGAGGGGAAGACCTTCGAGAACAAGTCGTTGCGGGAGCTGCTGGTGCAGGCGATCCGCTACGGCGACGACCCCCGGGTGAGGGCCAGCCTGGACAAGGTGATCGACGAGTCGGTGTCGCAGGGCCTGGACGCGCTGGTCGAGGAGCGGGCGCTGGTCCCGGACATGTTCTCCGCGATGGATGTCGAGTCGGTGAGGCTGCGTATGGAGCGCGCCCGGGCGCGCCGCCTGCAGCCCGGGTACATCGAGGCCTTCACCCGCGCGGCCCTGGCCAGGCTGGGGGTGCGTTTGGAGGCGCGCGAGGCGGGCCGCTTCGAAATCACCCGTGTGCCGCAGCGGCTGGTGCGCGCCGCGCGGGCCGTGAATCCGGGCGCACCACTGCCGAGCGGCTACGAGCGCGTGGCTTTCGACCCGGCGAAGGTTTCGGACCCGGCCCGCCGGGTGTCGTTGATCGCCCTGGGCCATCCACTGCTGGAGGCGCTCATCGCGGTGACTCTGGAGGATTTGGCTGGCGCACTCGAGCGGGGTGCGGTGCTGGTGGACCGCAGCGGAATCGTGGACGAGCCGTCGGTGCTGGGGATCGCGGAGGAGACCATCACGGACGGCGCGCGCCGGGTGGTGTCCCGCCATTTCGACTACGTGCTCTCATCGACTGGGGAGACGGTGGGCGAGGTCCCCCCGTACTTGGATTGCGATGCTCCGCGCCCCGACGAGGCGAGCGCCGACCTGGCGGAGCTGGCTCCAAATGGGATTGACCGCACGGAGCGGATGCGCGCCGCGGCCTACGAAGCGGGGGTCCGCCCGCGCATGGAGGAGATCCACGCGCGCCGCGACGTGGAGATCGCCCGGACCAGGGCCCAGGTGGACGAGCGCCTGAGCGCCGAGATCCGCTTGTGGTACGACCGAGCCGCCCTGGCCCACGACGAGGAGCTGGCGGAGCGGGTTCCGCGCATCAGCTCGGCGCAGGCGCAGCGCCGTGCCCGCGAGCTGGAGGAGCGCCTGGAGCGCAGGCTGGCGGAGCTTGACGCCGCCACTTCCCTGTCCGCGAAGCCGCCGCGCATCCGTGCCCGCGCCCTCATAGTCCCCGAGGCCCTGGCGGGAGGGGAACCGGGAGTTTTCGCCCGCGACACCGCCGAAGTCGATCGGCGGGCGGTCGCCGCGGTCATGGCGGCGGAGCGGGCACTCGGCCGGAGTCCCAGGGAGATGCCCCATTCGAATCCCGGTTTTGACATCTCTTCGACGGACGAGGCGGGCAACCGTTTCCTCATAGAGGTGAAGGGCCGCATCGAGGGGGCGCCGACGTTCACGGTCACGGCCAACGAGTTGGCTTTCGCGCGCACTCAGGCGGGCCGCCACCGTTTGGCGCTGGTGAGCGTGAGCCCGCTGGGCGCGGCCCGCGACCGTGTCCGCTATGTGCGCGACGCGTTCGCGCACATCGATCCCACAGTGACGACGCTCTCGTACAATGAGCGGTGGAACAAGTACTGGCAGCGCGGGACCGACCCCGTGTGAGCCACGAGTATTGAGGAAAGCACTTTTCATGAGGAAGAAACTCATCGAGACCTCCTTGCCCCTGGAGGCGATCAACGCTGCTTCGGCGCGGGAGAAGTCCATCCGCCACGGGCACCCCTCGACGCTGCACCTGTACTGGTCGCGCAAGCCGCTCGCGACGGCGCGCGCCATCCTCTTCGCGCAGCTGGTGGACGATCCTGCTTCCCGTCCTGAGGAGTTCCCCACCGTGGAGGCCCAGGACGCCGAGCGCGCACGCCTGCACGACCTGATGAGCCGCCTGGTGGTGTGGGAGAACAGCTCCGACACCGCGTTGTTCGAGCAGGCGCGCGCGGAGATCCGTCGCTCCAACGGCGGGACCATCCCCGCCGTCGTCGATCCTTTCGCCGGGGGCGGGTCCATCCCCTTAGAGGCCCAGAGGCTGGGTTGCCGGGCTGAGGCGTCGGACCTCAACCCCCTGGCGGTCCTCATCAACAAGGCACTCATCGACATCCCCCCGCGCTTCCGGGGGCGGCCTCCCGTCCACCCGGGGGCTGCGGACCAGCCGGGCTACCGGGGTGCCGAAGGGTTGGCCGAGGACGTTCGCTTCTACGGGCGGTGGATGCGGGACGAGGCGGAGCGCCGCATCGGGCACCTCTACCCGAAGGTGAGGGCCCCGGGCGGCACCGAGCACACGGTGATCGCGTGGAAGTGGGCGCGCACCGTCACCAGCCCCAACCCCGCCAACCCCATCGAAGTGCCCCTGGTGAACTCCTGGTGGCTGTCGAAGAAGAAGGGGAAGGAGGCATGGGTACGCGCCACCGTCCGCGACGGCCGGGTCTACTACGAAGTCGTCAACGACGCGAACGGCCCGAAGGGGACTGATGACGGATCGATTGACCGGCGAGGGGCCGTATCGATAGCCGATGGAACGCCCATTCCTCTTGACTACATTAGAGGTGAGGCGCAGGCGCACAGGATGGGCGCGCATTTGCTCGCCGTTGTCGGCGAAAGCAAGAGTGGGAGGATTTACGTGTCTCCCGATGACACACATATGACAGCGGCGGCAGTGGAGCCTCCTTCGGCGGAGGGGGAAGCCCAATTACCCGTTCGTGCACTTAGTTTCCGCGTTCAAAACTATGGTTTCCACAAGTGGTTCGATCTATTCACGAATCGGCAGTTGGTGGCGCTCACGACCTTCTCCGACTTGGTGGGCCAGGCGCGCCAGCGGGTCCTGGAGGACGCGCTGGCCGCGGGCATGGAGGAGGACGAGTCCCTGGAGGCCGGGGGAGCGGGCGCCCGCGCCTACGCGGACGCCATCGCCACGTACCTGGCGTTGAGTGTGAGCCGCTGTGCCGATTACTGGTCATCGATCTGTAGCTGGCACTCAGGGCGCGAAACACTACGCAATGTATTTGTGCGGCAAGCGATTCCAATGGTGTGGGACTTCGCAGAGGCGAATCCATTTTCGCATTCCTCGGGGAATTTCCTCGGCCAACTCGAGTGGGTCGCTAAAGCCGTCGAACGCGTCCCTGCGGATAGTCCTGGGAGCGCCCGGCAACTGAGCGCCGACGCGCGCGACTATGACGGCCTCGTGGTGTCCACAGACCCGCCCTACTACGACAATATCGGCTACTCCGACCTCTCCGACTTCTTCTACGTGTGGCTGCGGCGCTGCTTGCAGGACAGTCATCCTTCGGTGGTCTCCACCATGCTCACGCCGAAGGCCGAGGAGCTCGTGGCGAACCCCTACCGCCACGATGGGAAGGAGAACGCCGCCAAGTTCTTCGTCGACGGCTTCAACACGGTCTTCCACCGGATACGCCAGGGGGCTAACACGGACGTGCCGATGACCGTGTACTACGCCTACAAGCAACAAGACAACGGCAAGGATGGGAAGACTTCCACGGGGTGGCATACCCTGCTCGACGGCCTCATTGGCGCGGGCTGGGAGGTCACGGCCACGTGGCCGGTGCGCAGTGAGCTGACGAACAGGATGCTCTCCCAGGGGACCAACGCCCTGGCCTCGTCGATCGTCCTGGCCTGCCGCCCCCGCCCAAGCGACGCGCCCACCACCACCCAGCGCGCCTTCGTCCAGCGCATGAAATCCGAGCTCCCCGGCGCCCTGCGCACACTCATGCAGGGGGACATCGCCCCCGTCGACCTGGCGCAGGCCGCCATCGGGCCGGGCATCGCCGTGTTCTCCCGCTACGCGCGCGTGCGCTCCGCCAGCGGCGGCGACATCGGGGCGCGCGAAGCCCTGGAACTCATCAACCGCACCCTCGACGAGGTCCTGGGGGAACAAGAATCCGACTTCGACCCCGACACGCGCTTCGCCGTGCGCTGGTACCGCCAATACGGGTGGCGGCCCGAACACTCCGGCATCGCCGACCAGCTGGCCAGGACCACACAAACCTCCATCGCGGAACTACAGCGCGGCGGCATCTTCACCACCACGGGAGGGAAAGGGCGCCTGCTCAGCATCCGCGAACTCGACGCGGAGTGGGATCCGGCGTCCGACTCCCGCCTGTCGATATGGGAGGCGACGCTCCGCCTCGCGGCACTCCTGGAGTCGAAGGGCCTTGAGAAGGTCGCCGAGCTCGTCGCCAACCTGCCCGCCGACATTCCCCTCTCCGCCATCAAGGAACTCGGCTTCCTGCTCTTCCACGAGGCCGAGAGGAAGGGCGACGGCGCGGACGCCCAGGCCCTCAACGCCCTGGTCACCTCATGGGGCGACGTGTCCCTCAAAGCCCGGCAGCACCCGTCCGCGCCGACCGGCACCCAGTCCGAACTCGACATCTGACCCAGGAGGATCCCATGGCACCCACCAACCGCGAGCGCATCGACCGGGGTTTCGCCCTCCTGTCCGAAGGGCTCCTCGACCTGGTCGACCCCATTATGACGAATGCCTTCGACTCGGCGGACTGGCCGACCCGCATGGCGGAGGCCGACGCGCGCAAGTACGGTGGAAGAGCGCGGACCCTGACGAAGACGGACCCCCAGGTGCAGCTCCGTGCCATCACTGAGTGGGGCCGCTCCTTCGCCGGGGCGCTCAGCCGATCCCAGCAGGCCTACGCCTCGGAACTGCGCGAGGTCCGCAACCTGTGGGCGCACGGCGAGCAGTTCAAGAGCGAGCAGGTGCTGCGGGCCCTGGACACCATGGGGCTGCTGCTGCGCGCCGCGAACGCGCCCGACTCCGCCGCCGACGTAGAGGCGATCAAGCTGGAGCTGCAACGCACCATGCTGTCCAAGCAAGCGGACAGCGAGTACCGGAGGCGCGCCGCCGTCAAACTGGAGGCCGGGGAAGGACTCACCGCCTGGCGCGACCTCATCCGCCCCCACGAGGAGATCATGCGGGGTTCCTTCGCCTCCGCCGAGTTCGCCGCCGACCTGCACACGGTCGCCATCGGTGAGAACCCGAACCGCGAATACACGGATCCCGTCGCCTTCTTCCAGCGCACCTACCTCACCGACGGTCTCACCGACCTGCTGGGGCGGGCACTGCGCAGGATATCCGGCCAGGAGGGCGCAAGCCCCGTCGTCAACCTGCAGACCAACTTCGGCGGCGGCAAAACCCACTCCATGCTGGCGCTCTACCACCTGTTCTCAGGGACACCCGCCGCGCACCTGCCCCAGGCCATCCAGGACATCATCGACCGCTCGGGCGTGGGAGCCGACGCCTTCGACGCCCTCGACGTGCGGCGCGTCGCCATCGTCGGCACCAGCCTGTCCCCGGCCTCGGGCTCCAAGAAAGACGACGGCACCCAGGTCAACACCATCTGGGGGGAACTCGCGTGGCAGCTGGGCGGGCGCGAGGCCTACGACATGATCGCGGCGGACGACGCCGCCGGAACCAGCCCGGGCGACGGAATCAGGCGCCTGCTCGAACGCCACGGCCCCGCACTCATCCTCATCGACGAATGGGTCGCCTACGCGCGACAACTGGTTGACCGCGACGTGCCCGCCGGCGACTTCGAGACGCAGTTCAGCTTCGCCCAGGCCCTGGCCGAAGCCGTCGCAGCCGTGGACGGGTGCATGCTCCTCGTGTCGATCCCCGCCTCGGACGCCGCCGAGGCGGGGGAGCAGGCCAACGACCTTGAGGTCGGAGGGCGTAACGGGCGCCTGGCTCTGGAGCGCCTGCTCAACGTCATCGGGCGCGTCGCCGACCAGTGGCGGCCCTCCACGAAGAACGAGTCCTTCGAGATCGTGCGCCGCCGCGTCTTCCAGGACCCCGACCCCGAGGCGCGCGGGCGCATCGCCACCATCGCCAAAGCGTACGTGCGCCTCTACCGCGACAGCCCCGGCGCATTCCCCAAGGAAGCGGCGACGAGCGACTACGAGCAGCGGATCCGCGACTCCTACCCGCTGCACCCCGAACTGCTCGACCGCCTCTACGACGACTGGTCCTCCCTGGACCGCTTCCAGCGCACCAGGGGCGTCCTCAACCTGGTGTCCGACATCGTCCACGAGCTGTGGCGGGCAGACGACCGTTCCGCGCTCATCCAGCCGGGCAGTGTGCTGGCCTCCGCTTCGCGCATCAACCCCGACCTCACACAGTACCTGCCCGACTCGTGGAAAACGATCATCGATAGCGACATCGACGGGCCCGACTCGACGCCCGCAGCGATCGACGCCGACAGGCCGAACCTGGGGCACCGGCTGATCACGCAGCGCCTGGCGCGCACCGTCTTCTTCGGCTCGGCGCCCAGGAGCGGCGCGAAGGCGAAGGGCCTGGACAAGAGGAACGTGTGGCTGGGCACCGCGGTCCCAGGGGACACCATCGGCAACTTCCCCACCGCACTCGAACTCCTCTCGCAGCGCTCCATCCACTTCTACGAGGAGAACGGGCAGTACTGGTTCGACACCCAGGCCTCCGTCCAGAAGACCGCCAACGAGTACGCCGAGCAACTGCGCGACGACCCGGAGACGGTGCACGCCGAGGTCCAACGGCGGCTCGAACGGGAGTTCGCCTCCCAGCGGGGCGACTTCACGGCCGTGCACGTGGCGCCGGAAACCGGGGCGGACGTGCCCGACACCGTGGAGACGCGCCTCGTCGTCGTCCACCCGCGCCACACGTGGCGCAGGAACGACCGCGACAAGAGCAGCGCCCACAAGTGGATCATGGGAGCGCTGGCGGGACCGGGCGCGCAGCGCATCCACAAGAACACCCTGGTGTTCGCCGCCGCCGACTACGACGCCATGGACCGGCTGGAAGCCGCGACACGCCAGTACCTCGGCTGGCGTAGGGTCAGCGACTCCGCGGACTCCCTGGACCTGTCCGCACAGCAGGCCAGGCAGGCGAAGGAGAAAGCCGCCCAGGCGGACGCAGTGGCCGCGGCCCTGCTGCGAGAAGCCTACGTGTGGGCCGTTTTCCCCGTGCAGGACGACCCGCGCGAGCCCCTGACGCTGTCGGCGTCGAAGATCACCGGCTCCGGGCCGATCGCCACGGCGGTCACCGAGAAGCTGCGCAGGGAGGAGGCGCTGATCCCGCTCCTCGACGCCTCCTACCTCGGCGAGGTGCTGAGCCAGGAGCTCAGCAGCGTGTGGGAGGGGGACGGCGAGGTGAACGTCAAAACCCTCTGGGAGTGGTTCACGAAGTTCCCCTACATGCTGCGCCTGAAGAACCGCCAGGTCCTGGACGACGCCGTGGCCGGTGCGCCGCTCAGCGTGTCACCGACCTTCGCCGTGGCCAGGGGCAAGGGCCTCGACGGCTCCTACATGGGGCTCATCATCCCGCCGGACAACAATGCGCAGTTCACCGTCACAGACAACACGCTGCTGGTCTCGCTGGAAAAGGCGCGGAAGCAGGTGGAGGCCGAGGAGGCGGCCCGCGAAGCGGCCGGCCGACGGGGCGGGCCGGGGCCGGATGGCACGACCACGGGCGGTTCCGGGGAAACTGGGACCAGTGGGGGGACCGACCCGATTGGTATCAAGAAGACGCGTCCAGGCGACAATGGGGTGGTCACACCACCGCAGCCCGGGCCACGCCGCTACTGGGCGTCCGTCGAGTTGGAGGCCTCCGGGTTCAGCAAACAGCTGATCTCCATCAACACGGAGGTACTGGACCACCTGCGCCGCGCCGGCGCCCGCCTCACAGTGCGCCTCGAGATCCAGGCCGAGTCCGACCAGGACTTCGACGATGCCGTGCGACGCGTCGTGAGCGAGAACTCCGCGAACCTGGGTTTCAGCGACTACGGCTTCGAGGAGTGAGGACCGCCTGCCCGGAGCCGTCGAGCCAGGTCGCCCCGGGCAGGTGTGGGTGCCGAAGACAGCGCCGGCACTCCGTTGCCCGCGTAATGAATGTAGGAAGGAGAGCCAACGATGGCCAGAGGATACAGGGCAGTTCTGGAAGTCGGAGACGGTGACGCCTTGGAGACCGCCGAAAGAGTCTTCCACTCCTGGGTGAATGAGAAGTATGGGCGCAGTGCCGGGAATGGGGATGTTGACTGGCACGGCGAAGGTATCTACCGCCTGGGGGAACGGCGCGACAAGCGCGGCAACGCGGCGACTCTCACCGTCACTTTGCTACGCGAACGCAGCCAGGACGCGCACTATGCGCGCCAGCTGCTGGAGCTGGTGGAAGAACGCCCCGACGGCCGCTGGTTAGTGCGACTGTACGCAATGCGGGCGGCCAAGGGATCACGCTACCGGAATCGAGGAGGCGTCCTGTGGGTTGAAGTCATCCCGCCGTCGGATTTCGACTACAGGACGAAGCCGCCGCGCTTGATTCGGAAACTGCTCGATGAGGGGGTCTACGACGGCAGTATGCCGTTGACCGACCACCTCGAGGAAATCGGAGACCAGGAGGGGGTCGATCGGCTCATCAGGTGGATCCACGATCCAGATCGACGTGCCTCCATAGTCGTTGGTGCACCGCTCACCGAAGGAAACAATCCCAAGGACGCACAGCATGAACGCCACTGGCGGGACGCCCTCATTGTCTTGACCAAGGAGTCCCTGGGATGTGCCACCTACGTTGCGCTCTCCCCGGCCTCCTACGACCTCTTCCAAGAGAGGATCGATGCGGACTTGCGCATCCCCCGGGCCAGTCTGCGCACTTATGCGCCTCGCGTATGCCCCAATGATCCTCTCGACTACCGTCGGCACCGTGTCCTCACTGCGAATCGGCTCCTTGACGGCTATGATGAGAAGGCTAAGAAGTTCCAATCCCGCCTGGCCGCATTGATCGCGCGCACACCGCGCACCTACTTGTGGGAGAACGGGTTGGACAGTGAGCTCCAACGCGCTGCCCGGGTCTTGGACGAACGCCGTCTTTCTGTTCCCACCCACCGATCGGGCTTGCATGACCGCAAGCCGGTCGACCTGGTCGAAGAAGTGCGGGGCCGGGACACGGACTTACCCGTTTCTCCTGCGCCTATGACCGAGTCCATGTCGATAGGTGTTCGGGAAGAAACAGCTGGGGAAACCTGTGTCGAGACGAGTGGCAATCAAGAGAAGAAAAGGCGCGAACACAGAACCTGGCTTCTTCCGCTGCGGTCGCTTATCCGCCGTTTCCTCCCAAGCTTCGCACCGACTTCGCCGCGCGACCTCCAGAGCGGAATCGACGCAGTGAGCAGGGGCCTGGATGAAATGAACAGTCGGTACGATGAGTTGGATAAGAAGTACGAGTGCCTGCGCGATGAGTTGGAAACCCATCGGGAGCTCCTGGACGAGGCCAAGAGGGTGGAGGAGGATCAGAGTAGCAAGCTGGTAGAATTGCGCAAAGTAGAGGAACTGCAGGAGCTTCAGCTCGCCGAAGAGGCTGAAGAGCAGCGTGCGCTCAAGCAGAAGATCCGCCAACTCGTGTGGGAGAAGGACAATCCGAACGTCGCAGGTCGGGACTATGCTGCAAAACAGGCCGAGGATCAGCTCGATGAATCCCCGGCGTCGATGTCCCAGCTTTACGAATGGATGACAGGCGAATCGTTTGAGACTGTGCGTCGTTATGTCGTGTTCTCCGATCCTGGCGCGATGGAGGATGATATGCTGGATATTGATTCGTACGATCCCCTGGGGCGTTATGCCGCCGTTTTCTGGGAGTACATCCTGGTCCTGCGCGACTACATGCGCGCGCGCGAGGCTGGTGATTTCAGAGGCGGCAGTGTTCATGAGTACTTGGCGGAAAGCAGGGGGCAGTACCGCACGTGCTCGCAAACCCGCCACAGAGCCATCGAGTCCGAAACCGTCCGGGGAGGAAAGCGCACCAGCGAAGAACGAACCTTCCGCGTTCCTGAGGACGTGGATCCTCGGGGCCGTATTGAGATGTGGGCGCACTTCGCGCCGACCCATCGTGATCAGAATGCACCGCGCATGCACTACTACGCAGACACAAGGAAGACGCATAAGATCTACATCGGCTATATCGGACACCATTTGACGAACACGAAGACGAACTGAATTCGATTTGTGTCAACGCGGGAAGGGCGCCGCTTTTGTGTGGGACACCGCCGTACAGGCGGAGGTTCCACTGCAAGAGCGGCCCGCGTTGGGCGAGCCGTAGTGCGCCCGCGCGTGCGACCCCCGCATTGGGGCGGGGAGATCGGCATTGGGGCAGGAAACCGCCCATTGGGGTAGGCAAATTGCCTACCCCAATGTGCTGTTGCCTGCCCCGGTGCACTGAATGGTCTGGTCGTTGCCTGCCCCGATGCTTTGTTTCCTGCCCCGGTGCGTTGGGCGGTCTGGTCGTTGCCTGCCCCGATGCTCTGTTGCCTGCCCCGGTGCACTGAACGGTCTGGCAGTTCCTGCCCAATGTACCGTTTCCTGCCCCAATCGGGTGGAGCGACGCGTCGGCACAGCGGATGGCGCGCGGTGCTACTGGACCCCGGAGGGCACGGGCTATGCGGTCCGGCCTACCCCGGGACGCGGCGCGCCCCCCGAGGCGAGCAGTGTCGCCAAGTGGACACCGCCCCTGCCTGCCAGCTGCTCGGCCTGCGTGCGGCACGAGAAGCCGTCCGCCAGGTACACGGCGCCGGGCTCGTCGTCCAGGGCGGGCAGCAGCGACAGCCCCGCGACCCCCACGGACACGTCGTAGTGGCCCGCCTCCATGCCGAAGTTCCCGGCCAGGCCGCAACAGCCGTCGATGCGCCGCACGCGCGCGCCCAGCCGCTCCAGCAGGGCCTGGTCGGCCCCCCACCCCATGACGGAGTAGTGGTGGCAGTGCGGCTGCGCGACCACGGTCACGCCCTCCAGCGACGGCAGGTCCAGCTCTGCGGGCGGCACGGTGGACAGCAGCTCCGCCAGAGTCAGCGTCCCGTGGCAGACCAGCGCGGAGCGCGGGTCGTCGGGCAGCAGGTCGAGCAGGTCGTCGCGCAGGACCGCCGTGCACGAGGGCTCGACGCCCACGATGGGGATGCCGTTCGCCGCGAAGGGCGCCAGGGCCCCGAGCAGTTTCCTGAGCCGCTTCTTCGCCCCGCCCAACTGCCCGGTGGTGATCCACGTGAGGCCGCAGCACACGTCGGGCGCGACGATGGGCGCGAACCCGTTGCGCTCCAGGACCTCCACCATTGAGCGCGCGCCGCGGTCGTCGAGCGTCTGGCTGAAGGAGTCCGCCCACACGACGACGTAGCGGCGCCCATCGGGGCCGCGCGGCGAGGCGGGGGGCGCCCCGTCCCCCGGGCCAGCAGAGCCCGCGCCCCCGCTCCCCGGGCCCGCAGTGCCCCGGCTCCCCGATCCGGCA
>ERZ772945.1002-NODE-1002-length-20995-cov-4.967574_pt1 | contig 20995 bp, 19 predicted proteins | sample MGYA00511681_ERZ772945 | MGnify/ENA primary metagenome ERZ772945 (study PRJEB29015, sample SAMEA2737943) | human oral metagenome | biome: human oral; feature: human-associated habitat; material: dental | place: China | collected 2143 ...
TGTTCTTCGACTGCACGCTGCGCGCCCCGCACGGCGGCATCTTCGTCGTGCCGACCATCGGCAACCCGCTCATGTACCTCGTGAGCATATTCGTCGGCGCCGTCGTCGGCTGCGCGATCCTCTCCGTGCTCAAAAAGCCGCTGAAAGACTGACGCGAATTGTCGTAGCCATGCAAAGCGCCCCTCTCGCCTGGTTGGCAGCGGCGGGAGGGGCGCTTTCATATTATGCAAGGCGTCATTTCGCACGGCACGTGCCCATAGCCTTTGACGCAGACGCAAAGCTTTTGCATCCCGGAAATCATGACAAGGCTCGCGTATGATTGGCATACGTTTCCCAAGTCGGTTCATATGCAGCATCTGCCTGATTTCCCCACATATCCCAGCCGTTTCGCACGCCTCGTGCAAACAGTTCAATGCGAGGCGCCATGCTGCACGCTTCCAAGATCGGAATGATTTCATCCGGCTTTCGGCTATGTTCGCGCTTCATCGAACGAATGATATTGACCTGCGAGCGCGCAGGGGCAAGCGTTCGGTTTGGTGAACTGTTCTTTCGAATCCCGAATAAAACCAATTCGGTGACATTCCGAAAGTAAAACCCTACTCCGCGTCCATCCGGTCCGCCGTCTTTCCGAATCTTTTCCCAAACAATATTGCCCTTGTAGTCAAAGCCCCACGCATCCATGACAGCTAGCCCATCTGGCAGCAAAGCATTGGGAACCCACAGGTAGAGGTGCGCTTTTTCTCCCGCAATCTGAGCAATGGGCAGTGCTTTGATTTCACTTAATTTCATCGTTTCATACCGCGTCAGTCGCTTATGCTCAGGTGCCATCTTTCCCGTGCGGTTCTGAAACCGCCATGGCGGATCCGCATAAATGGTATTGTATTTTTTCCCATTCGTAAACACACGCAGATTTTGTATTGTCTGATTTAGGTCAGGCATCGTCTTGCACGCATTCCTTTCGTATTCCAACAGCTGAAGTTGGCTTACGATTCGATATGCCACATACCACTCGATACCGCTCGGACAGTCCGTTTCGAAAATACGGCTGAAACTGCATGGCAGGCCCTCCTGTCGTAAACCATTGGAACAGCGCTACTCGCCCTGCTCGATCTGCCGGATATCGTCCTTCGATGCGTTTTCGAGCCGCGCGTCCTGAAACGCATCGTTATGCGGCAAGTCCATGATGAAGCGATCGCTCTTTTGCATGCGGACGATGCCGTGCTCCATGCAGAGTCCAAACACGTGGCCGCCGTGCTGTCTCACCGCGTCAATGAAGTGGAAGTGCCATCCAGGCGTATTGACGCCATCCAAGTACGGCGGGAAGTAGAAGCAGACGAGCGAGCCAGCGACCTCCTCGAACGCAAAGCGGCGCTCATCCGTCTTCAACACCTCGGCAAACGGCAGGAACGGCTCCTGCTGGCTTAGTTCCGTCCGCGCCGCGACACGGCGAAAGTAGCCGTCGATGCGCACGAGGTACATGTTGTTGACACCGAGCAGCTCGACGCGTTCGTCGAGGACATCGCGCAGGACGTCGAGGCTCGGCACACGGCCGAGCTTGATCCGATAGGCGCGGTCCGTGAGGTACGCGACGCTCGCAAACGGCGTCGTGTCGTGCGGCTTTGCCTCCACGGCACGTCCGTCGCCTAGGATGCGGTACGCGTGCCCGTCGATGACGACGAGCTCGCCGGCGACGGCGTGGAATGTGCCGAGCCCCGTATCGCCGTGCTCCAGCACGTGCTCAATCGCCGCGCTTCCGTAAAAATTGCCCATGACGAGTGCCTGCAACGTCGAAACCTGGTAGACGGGGTCACGCTCCCTGTGCACGCGCGCTGCCCGCTCTTCCCAGCTCATTTCCTCCTCGTATCGCTCCATATCCAAATGGCTCCCTTTCTTCCTAGATCCATCCGTACCGATTTCTTTCTCCATTATAGCACGTATAGCACGCGAAATAGCACACGAAAGACTTTTTATGATACCATTCTTCTGTCGCAGGAATCCGTTCAAAAGGAGGTTTCTCCATGTCTCAAGCGACTGCTGCGGCGCGCGCCGCACTCCTCGCCGCCTTCCCCTACACGATCCCGATCTTTGCTGGCTTTTCCTTTCTCGGCATGGCGTACGGCATCTACATGGGAGCAGAGGGATTTTCCCCCATCTATCCGATGCTCATGAGCCTGCTGATCTTCGCGGGCTCGGTCGAGTTTTTGACCGTGCCGCTGCTGCTCGCGCCGTTTTCGCCGCTGCACGCGTTCGCGCTCGCCTTCATCGTCAACGCGCGCCATCTCTTCTACGCCATTTCCATGCTCGATCGGTACCGCGGGCACGGCGCGAAGACCCCATACCTCATCTACGGCATGTGCGACGAGAGTTTTTCGATCAACTACACGGCAAAAGTGCCAGATGGCATCGACCGCGGCTGGTTCTTCTTCTGGGTCACGCTGCTCAATCACCTCTACTGGTTCGGCGGCGCGACAGTCGGCGCCCTCTTCGGCTCGCTGCTCTCGTTTGATACGAAGGGGCTCGGATTCGTGCTGACGGCGATGTTCGTCACGATATTCACAGAGAACTGGCTCGTCTCGGACGACCACCGAAGCGCGCTCATCGGTCTCGCGCTTTCCTTCCTCGCACTTCGCATCTTTGGGGCAGAGTCGTTCCTCATTCCCGCCATGGCTGCCATCCTCGCTGCTTTCACCCTGTTTCGGAAGCGGCTGGATACGCCAGCCGCGAGACAGGAGGACGCCGCCCTATATCCGCTACCTCGGACGCATGCTTCCCGCATCCGTCTTTTCGCTCCTCGTCGTCTACTGCCTGCGCCACGTCGATATTGCCTCAGGCTCGCACGGGCTCCCCGAATGGATCGACGTTGCAGCAACGATCCTCCTCCATCGCGTGCGGCGCCAGATGCTGCTCTCAATTGGCGGCGGAACGCTTCTCTATATGCTTCTCGTGCAAACTCTTTTCTCTTAAGGTCTCTTAAGGAACCGCGGATCCCATGCAGTGCACCGTACAGATTTTCGCTTTATCCACATAATAATCCACAGATGTGGATAACGATTGGGGAAATCGGACGATGCGGTATCTTCTTTCCTGTTTTTTTGCCGAATCTCGATTTTGTGTATACTGTGGGAAAGAAATATTCCCATTTCTGTGGATCATGTGGATAAAAAAGTGGATAACCCCATGCGCTAGTCGAACATTTCATCTTTTTTCCACATCTTGTGCCTTTCTTTCAAAAGCGAACCCATGCGATTGTGGATAACGCGGCTGCGATTGGCTCCATGTCCGATAAGGAACGCGTGCGAGCTGTGAATTGTAGTACCGCGCATCCCCCGAAACCTCCTCTCCTGCCCACGGTGGCAAGGGGAAATCCACATTCTCGTCAGACAGCTCGATCTCCGCGACGCAAAGCCCTTCATTCTCGCCCGCGAACACGTCGATCTCCCACCGAAATCCTTCGATCCGCTCGATGTAGCGCCGCTTCTCGATGATCGGAGGCGCACAGAGTGCGAGCATCGCCTCCGCATCCGCAAGCGGCACCTCGTACTCGAACTCCGCACGGCGGATCCCTTCATTTTTCCCCTTTACGGTCAGGTACCCCTTCTTTCCCTTCACGCGCACGCGCACCGTCCGCATCGGCTCACGCGACAGATAGCCCTGCGCGATGCGCACGCCTGCGCCTTTCGGCTTCCAATTTTCCCGGACGAGAAATTTGCGCTCGATCTCCACTGCCATGTCGATATCCTCCTTGTCTTTTTTCCCTACCATACCATGCGGCAAAAGCACGCGCAACGTTCTCCTGCCGATTTTCAGAAATGCGCGGTAGAGTGGTATAGTTTCAGGGATAATATATGCTCTGTTTCTCTTTTTGAGACGGGCGTTCACGACTTTATATTCGATGAAAAGAAGGTATGAACTTGCAGAACCAACCGATCCCGCCGCGCCCGAAAAAAAAGAAACGGCGTATATGGCCGTGGGTGCTCGCCGTCCTCGCATTTCTCATCGCGGCGGCCGCGGGTGCTCTCTTTGCATCCTCAGGGCTCCTCGACAAGCCGAAAGATGACGTCGTCGAGGATGGGCTTCTCACGGCGCGCGACAAGACGACGATCATGATCATGGGCGTCGACGAGCGCGACGACGACGTCGGGCGCAGCGATACGCTCATGGTCGCCACGATCGACCCGAAGAAAAATCAGGCGGCGCTGCTCTCCATCCCGCGCGATACGCGCGTCAAGATCAAGGGCAATGGCTGGGACAAGATCAATGCCGCATACGCCTACGGCGGCGAGAAACTCACGCAGCGCACCGTCGAGGACTTCCTCGGCGTCAACATGGATCACTACATCATCATCAATCCGAAGTCGTTCCAAAAGATCATCGACGCCATCGGCGGCATCGACATCGACGTCGAGAAGCGCATGTACTACGAAGACCCATGGGATGACGACGGAGGGCTCCTCATCGACCTGAAGCCCGGCATGCAGCACATGGACGGCAAGACAGCCGTCACTTACGTGCGCTTCCGCGATGAAGAAGGCGACATCGGGCGCATACGCCGCCAGCAGAAGTTCATGAAAGCGTGCATGGACAAGCTCGTTTCCCCGTCCATCATCCTGAAGCTGCCGACCGTCATCAGCGAGATCATGGACTCCGTCAAGACCGATCTCAACGTCCGCCAGCTCCTTGAGTTCGCAGGATCGCTCAAGGAATCGCAGAAGAACGGGCTCAAGACCGAGATGGTTCCGGGGCGCCCGCTCTACATCGACGGCATCAGCTATTGGATCCCGGATCTCAAGGAACTCCGCACGGCGCTCGCCGATACGCTTGGCATCACGCTGAGTGCGTCCGACCGTTCGCGCATGGACCAGCAGGAATCCGAGTACAAGAAGTCCATCCCGGCGAATGCAAAGGAAGTGCCCGCAAGCGACACCTCGATCGGCAAGGCACATACGACGAGCCACTTGAAGCAGGACAGGAATGCAAAAGGCCGCGACAGGGACGCAAAGGACACGAATACGAAAAAAGGGGGAAAGGACAGCAAGGATGCGAAAGGCTCCAATTCCTCCTCCGACGCACCTGAGAAAACGCGTGATATGCGCCATGAGAATGACTCCTCGAACGCCTCCGATGATACATCCGGCACACCGGCAAGCACGGGTCCTGTTCCGACGCGCGACAGCGCAGGTGGAAAATCGCGGTAAAACAAACGAGCAGCCTTCCCCTTCGGGAGGCTGCTCGTTTCTTACAATAACAGAATAGGATGCCGGAACAAATGCTGCCCACTTGCTCCTTTCCACCATCCTTTCGTTTTCTTGCCTTGCATCTGCTCGTAGTCCGTCACGCCGCGCGCGATGGCACGGGCGAAGCCGTCCTGCCTGCTGCTCAGCAGCTCCACATCCTCCTCGTTGCTGATAAAGGCAAGCTCGACGAGGACGGCGGGCATGTCCGTATGGCTCAGCACGTAGAGCCCGTTCACGCCGGGCGTCCGCACCTTCAATCCTCTGTCCACCGTGCCGAGTGCGTCGGTGATCTGTGCGAGGATGCAGCCGCCGAGCTTTTCGCCCTCCGCCGATCCGGGGTAGATGCAGACTTCTGTCCCCTGCGCGGCGGGGCTTGCGGCGTTGCAATGGATGCTGACAAACACGTCCGCGCCGCTCCCGTTCGCCGCGTCTGTGATGGCGGCAAGGCTGTCGTCCTGCAAGTTGCCGACGACCGTGACGCCGGCCTCCTTTAGGTAGCCTTCTGCAAGGTCTGCGACGGCCTTTGCCACGTCGCACTCCCGCAGCCCCGTTTCGGCGTTCACCGCGCCGGGGTCCGGGTTCCCGTCCGGCGCATGGCCGGGGTTCAGGAATACGTTCATTTCGGTCCTTCCTTTCTTGTCTCTGCGAGCTTCCCGCGCCCGATGTAGCCGATCAGCCCGGACGCGATGCTCATGCTAAGTTCGTTCGTGCCGTTGTAGATCGCAAGCAAGAGGGCAATGACCAGCCCGATGCTCACGATGGTCTCGGCGTTCAGCACGCCTTGCAATCCGCTCACCTTCCTTCCTTTTCAAACGGCAGGTCGAGCACTTCCTTCAGCGCGTGCGTCGCCGTGCCGTTCCCGCCGAGGTCGTGGTACGCCTCGTACATCTTGCTGATGTTGTCCTTCTGCGCCGCATTGGCGCAGCCCTGCACGTGGAAGTGGATCGCGGACTGCACGATGCGGTCCCTGAGCACCGCGAGCACGCCCTTTCGGAGTGCGTCATACTCACGCGCTTGCCTGCCCAGCGCGTCCTGCCGCTCGCGTTCCCGCGCCCTTGCTTCTTCCATGCGCCGCTTGTCCTGCTCCTGCAAGCGATAGAGCAGGTAGGCGCATATCGTCGATGTGCTCACAGATACAAGCGTCAGCAGGATCTGCGTCATGACGTCCAAGTCCATCCCTTGCTCGCTCCCTTTCGTGTTTCGCACAGCCATTTTCCGTCTTGTCCCAATGCCTGCCGTGCGTCATGTGTGCCATGCTTTTCCTTTTCTTTTATGCCTTTCTATCTTTATACGTTGCGGCATGCCTCTTTCCGCAAGGCGCCAGAATGCAATTCGTTCCTTCTTGCGTCGTCCAATCCCCCAAAGCAAAAACGCTTTAAGTCGAACGTTCGGGAGCCGTACAGCCTACACGCACCGTGCGTCCATCATAAATTTATACTTGTCTTTTTGGAATAACCTACTATAATAAAAACCATGACATTATGAAAGCATTTTGCCTTTAGTCAGCGAAAGGAAGATCTCAGATGAGCACGGTAAACGAAAAAGCACTCGAACTCCACAAGAGCCATCACGGCAAGATTGCCATGATGAGCACGGTCCCCCTCGAAAAGGGCGAAGACCTCACGCTCGCCTATACGCCGGGCGTCGCGGCACCCTGCCTTGCGATCAAAGACGACTACGACAAGATCTATGAATACACTTCGAAGGGCAATACCGTCGCCGTCGTGACGAACGGCTCCGCCGTCCTCGGCCTCGGCAACATCGGCGCGGGCGCAGGGCTGCCCGTCATGGAAGGCAAGTCGATCCTCTTCAAGGGATTTGCAGGCGTCGATTCCGTCCCCATCTGCCTCGACACGCAGTCGGTCGATGAGATCGTCCGTGCCGTCGAGCTCATGGCGCCGACATTCGGCGGCATCAACCTCGAAGACATCAAGGCACCGCAGTGCTTCGACATCGAAACCAGACTGAAACAGTCGCTCGACATCCCCGTATTCCACGACGACCAGCATGGCACGGCCATCGTCGTCGTCTCCGCGCTCATCAACGCATTCAAGATCACGGGCAAGACCTTTGCGGGCTCGAAGTTCGTCATCAACGGCGCGGGTGCGGCAGGGCAGGCAATCACGCGCCTCATCTGCAGCATGGGCGGGCACAGCATCATCCTCTGCGACTCGAAGGGCGCCATTTACGCAGGCCGCCCCAATGGCATGAACCCCTACAAGGACGACATCGCGAAGGTCACGAATCCATCCCATGAAAAAGGGCATCTCGCCGACGTCATCAAAGGCGCGGACGTCTTCATCGGCGTCTCCGCCGCAGGCTGCGTATCAAAGGACATGGTGCGCGCGATGGCAAAGGATCCGATTGTCATGGCCATGGCGAACCCCGTCCCGGAGATCCTGCCAGACGAGGCGAAGGCGGCCGGCGCGCGCGTCGTCTGCACGGGACGCTCCGACTTCCCGAACCAAGTCAACAACCTCCTCGCATTCCCCGGCATCTTCCGCGGCGCGCTCGACGTCCGCGCGAAGGAAATCAACGAGGCGATGAAGATCGCGGCGGCAAAGGCGATCGCAGCGCTCATCCGCGATGCAGAGCGTGACGAAGAGCACGTCATCGCGAGCCCGTTCGACCCGCGCGTCGCACCCGACGTCGCCGCCGCCGTCGCGCAGGCTGCACGCGATACGGGCGTCGCCCGCGTCAAGAACGTCACGCCGGAAGAAGTCGCCGAACACACGCGCAAGTTAATCGAAGAAATCCACAAGGCATGATCGTATCCAGCAAAAAGACCGCACATGGATGAACCCTCCCTGTGCGGTCTTTTTCTTTCTCTGCCTTCTCCAGTATGGTGGACGCCATGGAGCACCGCGTGAATGATTGCGCTGCCGTCATGGTGTTTTTGGATGCAATTAGGATGCCACTCATGACCTGGACGACTCGTCCGAGGTTCCCCCAATGTAGCTGTAAAGCGTGTACTTCGAGATCCCAAAAAATTGGGAGATCTTGTCCCCGGACTTTGTGATAAGCAGGGCACCGCGCTCATTTAGGAAGTGAATGGCACGAATTTTATCTTCGCGTGTCATCAGCGGAACGGGCTTGCCGACGAGACGTACGGAATCTTCGAGCAAGTCGTCGAGGAGCTCCGTGACGTTTTGCGGTATGCTGCGATCCTCGCTCTTCTGAGACATGACGGAGATGAGAGGCGCAAGCGCACTGCTAGCGAGAGAAAGCTCTGTGATGTCGAAGTTCAGGCAGAAGAGCGCGATGATCGTTTCGTTTTCATCACGCAGGTAGATGGTCGTCGATTTGAGAACGCGGCCGTTCTTGCCCTTCGTGAGGTAACTGCCCTCTGTGTGCATCTTTCCGGGCTGTCCGCTGAGGGCGTCGAGCACGGCCATCGACGGTCCATCGCCGACCTTGCGTCCGGAGACGTGACCGTTCTCGATGGCAACAATGGAGTGATCCACATCGGAAAGATCGTGTATGACAACCTCACAGTTCGGCCCGAATTGCTGGGCGATACCGCAGGCGATTCGTTTCAGACAGGCGAGGAGTGGCCCGTTCATCATGCTGTCAAACCTCCTTCTTCATTCCAAAAAGAAAGGGAAGCCGCCTCCATATAAAGTGGAAGCAGCTTCCCTTATCATAGCATTTTTCCCAAAAGGAAATCAAGATCGGAATCGGACAATCTCCTCATACGGAACCGTGCGCTTGCGTTGGAGGAACTGCCCATATCCGCGCGCTCCGCAGAATGTGCCCTCCCGTGCGATGACCTCGCCGCGCAGCATGGTGAGGGCGATTGCCGCGCGTACGGACATGCCCTCGTACGGACTCCACCCGCAGGCACTGTGAAGAGCACGCGCGGTGAGCGTATGCTCCCGCTGTGGGTCGATCAGGACGATATCCGCATCGCTTCCCGGAAGGAGCGTCCCTTTCTTAGGATAAAGACCGAAGATCTTTGCCGCATTCGTGCTGGTCACGCGGACGAAATCGGGAAGGGAGATGCGTCCTGCGAGCACACCATCGCTGAAGAGAAGCGGCATACGCTCCTCAACGCCAGGCGTGCCACCCGGACAGTCGCGGAAATCCTTGGCATGGGCACGCTTTTCCTGCGGCATGAAGGGACAGTGGTCGGTCGCGACGACTTGGATATCGCCGCTATGCAGCCCCTGCCAAAGTGCCGCGCAATCCTCCGCCTTGCGGAGAGGCGGCGCCATGATGTACTGGATGGCGTCATCGGCATTTCCTCGTAATTTGTCCTCCGTGAGTGTGAGGTACTGGGTGCAAGTCTCAGCGTAGGCGTTGCGTTGTCCCTCCTGCCGCGCAAGGCGAAGCTGATCGAGGCTCTCATGTGCCGACAGATGGACGATGTAGGCAGGTGCATCGCCTGCCGCCCGTGCGACAGAGAGCAGCATATTGACGCTCATCGCCTCGGCAATGTTGGGGCGTGTCCGCGCATGTTCGATGGGAGCCCGTTCGCCTGAGCCGAGTTCCTTGCGAAGCGTGTTCGTGATGACGTCATTCTCACAATGGACGGCGAGGAGTCCGGCGCGCTCTCGCATCACGCGCAGGACAGGCATGAGCCACGCCTCCGTCAGGGGGAAGCCGTAGGTCGTGTACGCCTTGAAGCTGGGGAATCCCGCGTCGATCAATCCTCCGAGCTCGTCGAGGATGTCCATGTCCACATGCTGCAGCACGCCGTGGAAGCTGTAGTCAATCGGGCAATCCTTCGCGAGATCCCAATAGGCATCGATAGGTTGGCGGAGCGTGCAGCCGGGCGGACCGAACGCGATGTGGTCGATGATGGTCGTCGTGCCGCCGCAGGCCGCCGCGATGCCGCCCGTGAGGAAGGTATCGCATGCCCTGTGATGGGGGGATTGCTGGAGATCCATGTGAGTGTGCGGGTCAATGCCGCCCGGCACGACAACCATGCCGCAGGCATCGATGGAAAAATCGTCCCCGACATCCAGCTTTTCGGCGATTTCCGTGATAACGCCATTCTCAACGGCAAGGTCGAGATGCATGGGATCACTCGGCAGACAGACGAGCCCGCCTTTGATGACTGTCCTCATTTGGAAGCCCCCCTCAGCTTTGCCATGAGCGCATAGGTCAGACCTGCTCCAAGCGTGCCGAAGACATAGGCATTGTTGAAGAGAGACGCAAGCGCAGGGACGAAACGCCCCATGAAGATGAGCGCGGTGAAGATGGCTACGATGAGAAGCGCCCGTACATTCCAGCCCCGTGTGTAGAAATATTTCCCTTGCCCCTCGATGTAGGCGTCCACGATGTGGATCTCCGTATGGTACTCCACAAGGTAAGCTGCGATGTAGATGCCGGAGATCGGACCGATCAGAGCACCGAGAAACTGCGTCACGTCAAAGATCAGATGGTAGGCGCTGGAAAGAGAGTTCCATGGCTGCGCAAAGAGCGCGAGAAATGCAACGAGGATCGCCACCTGACGATAGCTGAGGCGCCCCTTGAGGTAGGATGCCACGATGTTTACAGGCGGGATCAAGTTGCCCGCGACGTTCGTCGTCAGTATGGCCATGATGATGAAGACAGAGAAAATAAGGCGGATCGCCATGCTGTCGAAATTGCCGATGAGCACGGCAGGCTCCCAAATCTCCTTGCCGAATGCGAGCCATGCACCGGCTGTGCCGCAGATGCCGACGAAGGCGATATAGCCCGTCATGAGCGGCGCGCTGATGATCTGGCCGAGGATCTGTGCCCGTTGGTTGACGCAGCTGCGCGTGAAGTCCGGCATGGAGAGCGCAATGCCGCCGTCAAACGCGATCATTGCGGAGAGCGCCGGCCAAAAGAGCGTCCAGAAGTCTATGCCTTCCTGCGGTTGGAGAACCTGCGCGCTGAGGAGCGCGTCAAGGCTCCATCCTGCGGTGCTGAACCCCCAAATGATGACGATGAGACTCATCAGGATCAGCGCAGGTGCGGAAACGCCTTCGAGGATCTTGACCGCCTTGTTGCCATAGGCCGCGATGTAGACATTGATCGCCCAAAAGATCAAAAAGGAGATGAAGAAGCCCGTGAATCCGAGCTCCTCCCAGCCCGGCAGGATCGTCTGGATGATGATGTTCACCGCCTGTCCGCCGATCCAAGCCTGCACACCGAACCAGAAGACGCCAAGGATGCCGCGGATCAGTGCGGGGATGAAAAGCCCTTTCTCCCCGAAGATGATCTTGCCCAGCATGGCGTAGTTCATGCCGTACTTCACACCGTAGTGCCCGATGATCATCGCGACTGCCATGACCAACGTGTGCCCGATGACAATCGTGATGAGCGCTTGGTACCATGTCATGCCTGCGACCAATAGCCCACTCGCGACCTGGTAAACCGCGATCGACACCATGATGCCGATCCACAGGTTCGCCATGTCCTTTGTGTGCCAGTCGCGTTTCTCGCGCGGTATGGGCCGAGTCGCCGGACTATAGAAATTCTTGTGATTCCCAATGGCCTTTACGCCCGCCTTGGTCAGACTGACCATGCCATCCTTCTCCACTTGATACGCTGACTGCTTCTGCATCGTTATCCCTCCTAACAAGGGGAGCGGGAAGCCTTTATACAGTATGGAGACGGCGACTTCCCCTCCATTTTTTCGATAAAAGAATTTTTCCTGCTGAAGACCAAAGTTTTACCTTACGTTTCACGATTCGTGCATGTCCGGCGTAAGCTCGGTCGTATACTCTTTGGGCGGTATGAGCTTCGAGAAGACAAGGAACGCGATGAGCGCTGCAAGCAGACCGGGCAGGATAGGCTGCCCAACATGGAGCCCGAAGATCGTGCCGTGCGAGATGTGTTCGATGTAGACGACGACGAAGGTGCCGACGACGAGCGAGGCGAGTGTCCCGGCCTCGGATGCGCCCTTCCAGTAAAGTCCGATGACATAGGGGAAGAACGAGCCAGCAGCACGCAGCGTGAACGAAAACATGAGGATCGTGATGATACTCGACGTGTTGAAGAGGGCAATGAGAAGGGAGAGAAGCCCGGAGAGTACCATAACGATGCGTGCAACGCGCATAACCGTGATATCACTTGCGTTCCTGTTGATGTACTCACGGTAAATGTCGTTGGCAAAGATGGAGCCCGCTCCCAAAAGATCCGAGCTCGCGCTGCTCATCGTCGCTGAGATGACTCCGGCGAAGAGCACACCGCAGATGAGTGGCGGCATGGCATGAACAGCGAGAACAGGCAGTGCATAACGTGAGCCGACATCCGCGAACTGGGCAGGGTCGAATATGCCCATGTGAATGAGCGCGAGGACGGTGACACCGAGGATGGCGGGGATGAACCCGTAGACAAAATTGATGATGGCCGCGAGGATGGAACCCTGCTGTGCGGCCTTGCCGTCACGTGCCGCATAGTAGCGCGAGACGGCTTCCTGTCCAACGGTAAAGGTCGCAATATACATGATGGTCAACGAGAGGACATCCAAAACGCTGTAGCCGGAGAAAAGGCTGAGCGACTCTGCCGGCACATGCGCTTTGATATTGGTCCAGCCGCCCGCCAGATCAAATGCATAGGGAATGGCGACAGCCATACCGAAGACAATGAAGAAGACCTGAACAAAATCCGTCAGTGTGACACTCCAAAGGCCGCCCATGACCGAATAAATTGTAACGATGCAGCAAATTGCGATAACCGCTGCGTCGAAACTGATGCCAAGCATCGTCGAAAGAATGACGGAAGAGGCGATCATTTGCCCGGCGGTCAGACCGACGAGTGGCAGGAACATGATGATGGCCGTGATGAACCCGGGAATCTTGCCGTAGCGACGGCGAAAATATTCGGGTACCGTCTTGACCATCGTGGCGCGGAAGCGTGGTGCGATGAAGGTGAGGATGACGAAAGCGAAGCCCATTGCAATGACGTACCAAGCCGAACTAAGCCCGTGGTTGCCCATGCCCTGTTGGACGACGCCCAGTGAACTGCCGCCGCCGATCTCCGTCGCGGCGAGAGTGCCGGCCATCAGGATAGGACCGAGCCTGCGCCCCGCAACCATGAAATCGCTGTTGCTTTCGATGCGGTTCTTTGCGTACCAGCCAATGAAGAGCATGATGGCCATGTAACCCAGGACGACCGCAATGACAATCCAGGATACTTGCATGGGGATCCCTCCTAACGATAGGAAATGATGACCAATCCGTGTTCATGCGTGGATCTTTGTGCCGGTCTTGCCAAGCACGCTGTCTCTGGCTTTTTCGAGCAGTGTGATGAGGGCTGTACGCCCCGGTGCGGACTCGGCGAAGCGGATGGACGCCTCGACCTTCGGCAGCATGGAGCCGGGGGCAAACTGCCCCTCGGCGATATAGCGGCGCGCCTCCTCTGGCGTCAGCTCATCCAGCCACTTCTCGTCCGGTTTCCGATAGTGGATCGCAACTTTCTCGACCGCCGTAAGGATAATCAGGTAGTCGGCTTCCAAATTTTCCGCGATGAGCTCACTGCCGAAATCCTTGTCGATGACGGCGCTCGCGCCCTTCAAGTGATTGCCGTTTCGCATGACGGGGATGCCGCCGCCGCCGCAGGCAACGACGATCTGTCCCGCTTCGACAAGGGCGCGAATGGCACCGATCTCGATGATCTCGCGCGGCATTGGGGATGCGACGACGCGGCGGTAGCCGCGCCCCGCGTCTTCCTTCATGATATAGCCGTAATGTGTTTCGGCGAATGCGGCCTGCTCTTTCGTCATGAAATGCCCGATCGGCTTCGTCGGATCATCGAATGCCGGATCGTCCGCATCGACGCGTGACTGCGTGATGATGGTCGCGACGGAGATGTTCGTGATGCCCCGATTCAAAAGCTCCTCGCGCAGGGCGTTCTGCAGATCATAGCCGATGTACGCCTGACTCATGGCAACGCAGACCGAGAGCGGCGTGTTCGGCTGCGCAGGATTTTCGCGCGAGAGCGCCGCCATGGCATTGTTGATCATGCCGACCTGCGGGCCGTTGCCGTGCGTGACGACGACCTCGCAGCCCTCTTCAATGAGATCCACGATCGCCTTCGACGTGATCTTGACGGCCTGTATCTGCTCCGGCAGGCTTTTGCCAAGCGCATTGCCGCCGAGTGCAAGGACAACGCGCCGTTTCTTCTTCCCGCTTTTTTCTTGCTGCTCCATGCTACTGCCCTCAGTAGATCTTGCGAGGCAGGGCACGGGACTTCATCGCGCGGAGCGCCGCCGCGGGATCTTTTGCCTTCGCGAGCAGGATCATGGCGGCGATGACATAAGGCTTGTAACTCGCTTCCTTATAGAGAGGATCGCGATAGCGGTCGAATACGGACGCCTCGACTTCGCCCTGTGTGCAGCTGACTTCATTGATGTCAGCCGGCAGGCAGTGCAGATAAAGTGCCTTCCCCCCCTCCGTACGCCGCATCCTCTCCTCGGTGCAGCACCAATCCTTGTGCTGTGCATTCTGTGCAAGGAGTTCCTTTTCAAGCGCAATGATACCCGCCTCGTCGCCGTCCGCATAGAGCTTCGTGCGCGTTTCCATCGCGGCGAATGGCGCCCAGCTCTTCGGGTAGACGATGGCGGCATCCGCAAAAGCGTCGTCCATATCGTGCGTCACACGGAACGAACCGCCGCCTTTCTGCACGTTTTCCTTCGCCACATGCAGCACATCGGGCATGACTTCATAGCCATCCGGATGGGCGAGCACGACATCCATGCCGAGCCGCGTGAACAGCCCGATTACGCCCTGCGGCACCGAGAGCGGCTTGCCGTAGGAGGGCGAGTAGGCCCACGTCATGGCAATCTTCTTGCCGCGCAGCTGCTCCATGCCGCCGAATGTGTGGATGATGTGCGCTGCGTCCGCCATGGCCTGCGTCGGGTGGTCGATGTCACACTGCAGGTTCACAATGGTCGGACGCTGTTCGAGAATGCCGTCCTTGTGCCCTTGCTCAATCGCTTGTGCGACTTCGAGCTGATAGGTATGCCCCTTGCCGATGTACATATCGTCGCGGATGCCGATCACGTCTGCCATGAACGAGACCATGTTCGCCGTCTCACGCACCGTTTCGCCGTGTGCAATCTGGCTCTTCTTCTCGTCGAGATCCTGCACGGAAAGCCCGAGGAAGTTGCACGCCGAGGCAAAGGAGAAGCGCGTGCGGGTGGAATTGTCGCGGAAGATGGAGATCCCAAGACCGCTGCCGAAGAGCCGCGCTGAGATGTTTTCCTCGCGCAGGGCGCGGAGTGCGTCCGCTGCCGCCCAGACAGCCTTCAGTTCATCATCCGTCTTGTCCCACGTCAGCAGGAAATCCTGCCCGAACATAGCCTGTGTCCTGAGCCCTTCCAACTGCCGGAGGCTCGTCTCAAAATCTGCTTTCATGATGAATGCTCCTTTCCAATCCGATGTCCGCAATCAATCCGCAACGTAGATGCTCGGCAGCGTCGCGTAAACGGCGGCGCAGGTGACGAGATCCTGCTTCCAATTCCGCTCGTTTGGTGCATGTGCCTGCGCCTCTGCTCCCGGTCCGAATCCGATGACGGGAATGCCGTTGCGCCCCATGATGGTGACGCCGTTCGTCGAGAACGTCCACTTGTCGATGAGAGGCCGCCCCTCGCGTGAGGCGATGGTCTCAGGGGAACCGATGCGTTTCTCGCCAAAGAGATTTTGGTATGCCGTTTCGATGGATCGCGTGACCTTATGATCCTTCGGTATGACCCAGGTCGGGAAATAGCACTCGATGGGGTACGTGAGCCCCGTATAGCTTGGGCGTGCATATTCGTACATGCTGACCTTGATGTCCTTGCCGTACTTCTTGACATGCGGCAGGGCGCGTATCTCCTCGAGGCATCCCTCCCATGTCTCGCCTGCCGTCATCCGGCGGTCGAGCGAGACTGCACAGGAATCCGCGACCGCACAGCGGCTCGGCGATGTGAAGAAGATCTCCGAGCAGGTAATTGTGCCGCGTCCGAGGAAATTTGCCTCCTCATATTCGGGGTTGTGCTCTTTGTGCAGCATTTTGGAGAGCCCTTGGATTTCAGGGTCGTCGGCGGGATTTTCGTTCAGTGCGCGGATGTCCCGGAGGATGTCGGCCATCTTGTAGATGGCATTGTCGCCGCGCTCGGGTGCACTGCCATGGCAGGAGACGCCCTGTGCCTCGACGCGGATCTCCATACGGCCCCGCTGACCGCGGTAGATGCCGCCATCCGTCGGCTCCGTCGACACGACAAAGGCGGGACGTACCTTATCCTCTTGGATGATGTACTGCCAGCAGAGGCCGTCACAGTCCTCCTCCTGCACCGTCCCCGTGACGAGCACGGTATACTTGTCCGAGAGCAGTCCGAGATCCTTCATGATGCGCGCGCCGTAGACCGCCGAGACGACCCCGCCCAGCTGATCGGACGTACCCCGCCCGCCGATCTCCGTCGCCGATTCGAAGCCATCGTAGGGATCGAACTCCCAGTTCGCGCGATTGCCGATGCCGACGGTGTCGATGTGCCCGTCGAAGGCGATCTGTGTCGTGCCGTGCCCCATGTAGCCGAGCACGTTTCCCATCGGATCGATCTCCACCTTGTCGAAGTCAAGCACGCGCATCTCCTGCGCGATCCGGTCGGCGTGCGCCTTCTCCCCGCTGCTCTCACCGGGGGAACGCACGATGTCCCGCAGGAACTTCGTCATCTGCGCCTCGTACCCCTGTGCCGCTTCCTTGATGCGTTCATAGTTCAAAGCCATGTTATCCTACGTCCTTTCAAAAATGATAAAGCCCTAAAGCCACATGCATTAAAACTGTCCCTTCCAAACGATTTCGCGGTAACGCGCAGGATCGGTATCGCCCTCCGTTGAGAAGACGAGCACACGCGAATCTCTGTCAAGACCGAGCAATGCGCGCGGCTCCTCGCAGATGTCATCCGTCATCAGAGCCATGAGTGCGGCGAACGAGGCGGCGCCTGATTCACCCGAGGTGATGGGGGGATCTCCCTTGATCGGTGCGGCGAGCATCCGCATCCCGTCTGCCGCCACATCGTCGGAGATGGCAACGAAGAGTTTCACATGGTTCTTTAGGATGTCCCATGAGATGGTGTTTGGCTCACCACAGGCAAGACCTGCCATGATGGTCTCCATGGCACCGCCAACCGTGCGTATTTTCCCGTCTCCTGCGAGCGCACCCTCGTAGAGGCAATCCGCCGCCTTTGCCTCTACGACAACGAATGTCGGCGGATTGTCACTCCAAAGATTCGCGTAGAAGCCGATCACTGCGCCTGCAAGCGATCCGACACCGGCCTGTACAAAGACATGCGTCGGCCGCCCGGCACCCTGCGCCTTGAGCTGCTCTGCGGCCTCCAGTGCCATTGTTCCGTACCCTTGCATGATCCAGCCGGGGATGTCCTCATAGCCGTCCCAAGCCGTGTCCTGTACAATGACGCCGCGCGGCGTCGCAGCAGCCTCCTTTGCGGCCTGCCGAACGCAGTCATCGTAATTGAGATCCAGAATATCGACCTTTGCCCCGAGCTTTTGGATGTTCTCGAGGCGCGTCTGCGTCGTCCCCTTCGGCATGTGGACAACGGCGTTTTGTCCGAGCTCCCGCGCCGCCCATGCGACGCCTCGGCCGTGGTTGCCGTCCGTCGCCGTGAAGAACGTCGCTGTGCCGAACGCCTCGCGCAGCTTCTTTGAGGTGAGCACATGGTAAGGCAGATCCGCGATATCCCGGCCCGTTTCCTGCGCGATGTACTGCGCCATTGCATAGGACCCGCCGAGCACCTTGAATGCGTTGAGTCCGAAACGATAGGACTCATCCTTGACGAAGACATCGCTGAGCCCGAGATACGCCGCCATCTTTGGGAGCCTCGTCAGAGGTGTTGGCCCATACTGAGGGAAACTTTCGTGGAACGTCCGTGCGTGCCGCACCTCATCGAGGGAGAGCAGCGACAGAAACGCATCCTCGGTCTTGGGCATCCGATTCCGTGCCCATACAAAACGCCCGTCCATATCGATATCCTCCTATACCTAAAAATATTTTTGCTAACCAAATAAATAATTTGTTTTTAGTATAGCGCGAAAATAATTATTTTTCAAGAGAAATAAGATGAATTCTTTTGAATCACGTTGCAATCGAGGGATAGGAGGAAAGCATAGGAAGCGCTGCCCTTGGAAGAAAGGAAAAATGCATTCCCTATCGAATGCATTCGTACCAATACACCCGAAAGCCAGACGCAAAGCGTTTTGGCTTTCGGGTGTATTGGTATGGCAAAATATAGTTTTGACTTAACTCTAGAACATTTCCTTAAAGATGGGACAAAATGGATGAAATCGAAATATCGGTCGGCCGAAGCCCATACCAGTCACAAGAGCGGACGAGCTCTTCCAGGCTTCGCCCACCCCGCTCTGGAATCAGCCCGCCCGCAACCGCAAGCGCGGAAAGTATCGCTTCAGGCTTTTTTCCCGCCGCGCGCAGTTCGCGCACGGTCAGCCCTTTTTGGCGCTTGGAAAGGCGGTTTCCATCGGCATCGACGAGCATGGGGATGTGTGCATACGCGGGCGGCGTGCCGCCGAGCGTCTGGATCAGCCAAATCTGCGCAGGCGTCTGCGCGAGGAGGTCGCGGCCGCGCACGACGTGCGTGATGCCCATCTCCATATCGTCGACGGAAACGGCGAGCGGATAGGCGTACAGCCCATCGGCGCGGCGCACGCGAAAGTCGCCAACCGCGCGGGCGAGATCGACTTCCTGCGTGCCGCAGACCATATCGGCAAAGGCGATTTTTTCCGCTGGCACGTGAACGCGCCATGATGGCGTGCGCACCGCGCTTGCCGCCGCCCGCTCCTTCTCGTGCATCCGATAGCAATGCCCGTCGTAGACTGCCGTCTCGCCTGCGTGCGGCGCGCCGACGCCCATGAGCCGCGCGCGCGTGCAAAAGCAGGGGTATAGGAGTCCTTTCCCTGCGAGCCGCTCGACCGCATCTTGGTAGTGCGCGTAGCGCTCCTGCTGCGTATACGGCGCATAAGAACCACCAACCTCCGGTCCCTCGTCCCATGTGAGGCCGAGCCACCTGAGATCGCGGCAAATCGCACGCTTGTACTCCGCATGGCTTCGCGCCTCATCGATGTCCTCGATGCGCAGCACGAGCTGCCCTCCCATTTGACGCACCAAGAGCCAAGCGAGAAAAGCCGTCCAGACATTGCCGAGGTGCATGTACCCCGTCGGGCTCGGCGCAAAACGTCCGCGCATCATACGCCCTCCGTGCGAAATGCCGTACGGTCCTCGTAGGCGTAGCTGACGTCAACGCCCTTCATATAGATGCCCTCCTCCATTTGGTCCGTGCGTGCCCCGTTTCGCAATGCGTTCTTCCTCCCGCGCAAGCGCCACGGCATCTGCAAGGTTGGGCTTGTCCTCCAGCATGGGTTCGCTCCGTTTTGATTCCCGATGAAAAAAGACTGCCTTCCCTTGCGGCAGGCAGCCTGTTCCATTTCTTCCCATTACTCGCTCTTTTGATCCATGACCGCCATCGACGCGACGGTATCGCCTTTTGCCGTCGTCATGAGCTTGACGCCCTGCGTGTTGCGGCTGATGCGCGAGATGTCGCCGATATTCGTACGGATGACGATGCCCTCCGTCGTGATGAGCATGAGTTCCTGATCCGGCCGTACGACGCGCAGGCCGACTACGTCGCCGGTCTTGTCCGTGACCTTGAGGTTGATGATGCCCTTGCCGCCGCGCGTCTGCGTGCGGTACTCGCTCGCGAGCGTGCGCTTGCCATAGCCCTCTGCCGTGACGGTCAGCACCTCGGCATTCGGCATGAGCGTGTCCATCGCGATGACTTCGTCGCCGTCGCTCAGACGGATGCCTCTCACGCCGCGTCCCTGACGGCCGATCGCGCGCACGTCGTCCTCGGGGAAGAGAATCGCCATGCCCCACTTCGTGCCCAGGATGACATCGTGATTGCCGTTCGTGAAGCGAACGCCGATGAGTTCGTCGTCGTCATCGAGATGGATGGCGTTGAGCCCGCCCTTGTGGAGGTTCTTGAACTCGATGAGGCTCGTCTTCTTCACGACGCCCTTCTTCGTCGCCATGAAGAGGTAGTTATCGGGCTGGAAGCCTTTGACCTGAATGATGGCCGTGATGCTCTCATCCGCTTGAAGCGGGAGGAGGTTGATGATCGCCGTCCCCTTCGCCGCACGGCTCGCCTCGGCGATCTCATACGCCTTGAGGTGGTAGACGCGTCCGCGATTCGTGAAGAATAGGATCGTGTGGTGTGTCGTCGTGATGAGCATGTTTTCGACGAAGTCGGTTTCCTTCGTGCCCATGCCCTTGACGCCCTTGCCGCCACGGTTCTGCCTGCGGTACGTATCGAGCGGGATGCGCTTGATGTAGTTATTGTGCGTCATCGTGACGACGACGTCTTCCTCGGCGATGAGGTCTTCGACGTCGATCTCCGACGTATCGACCGTCAGACGCGTGCGGCGCGCATCGCCGTATTTTTCTTTGACCGCGGCCAGCTCTTCCTTGATGATGCCGAGAATGCGCGACTCGTCGGCGAGGATTGCCTTGTACTCCTCGATTGCCGCTAAGACCTCCTGATACTCCTTCTCAATCTTCTCGCGCTCGAGACCCGTGAGACGCTGGAGACGGAGGTCGAGAATTGCCTGTGCCTGCTTCTCGGAAAGCTTGAATCCCGCCATGAGCGCTTCACGCGCGATGTCTGCCGTGCGGCTTTCGCGGATCGTCGTGATGACGGCGTCGAGATGGTCGAGCGCAATGGTGAGGCCTTCCAAGATATGCGCGCGCGCCTCGGCCTTTGCGAGCTCGTAGCGCGTGCG